>Ga0209570_1000372_pt1 | contig 61241 bp, 40 predicted proteins | sample EBPBio172007_DNA_FD_185861 | JGI IMG/M metagenome (GOLD analysis project Ga0209570, IMG submission 185861) | Wastewater treatment Type I Accumulibacter community from EBPR Bioreactor in Madison, WI, USA - Reactor 1_9/17/2007_ DNA (SPAdes)... | ecosystem: Engineered > Bioreactor > EBPR >... | reverse complement strand
ACTGAGTACACAAAGCGGTACGTACCCGACGCGTTTAAACCTGTGATATTGCCATTGGCATCAATGCTCGCCGCCGAGGGGTTCGCAGGACTGCCTATCGGTGCCCACGTGCCGCCCGTCGTCACTGCCGTCAATTTCGCCGTACTCGTCGGCTGACATACCGCCGCCGCATCAGCACCTGCGTTCGGTGTCACGCAACCCAATGTTTCCAATAAACAGACTGCATCAATCTTTGCAGCCCCATTAAAGCCTTGACCCGATAGCCCTACCGCACACACTTTAACCGTAGTAGCAGTGGCGGGGGCTGCACCAAGGCTCAAGGTATTAGGCCCACCAAACTTACCGTCGGATTCGAGAACGTGAGTAATTGAAAATGTCTGAGCTGTCCCAATTGGCGAAGTTCCATTATAGTATTGAAGTGTCACTGTTTGGCCTAATACCTGATGTACTCCAGAGTAAAAGGAAAGTGAATAAGCTGAACCTAGCGTAGCAGCAACACTCTGGCATAGCGTTGGATTAGCTGCATCTGCTGTATAACCAAAACCTAGTCCATCAGCCGCCGAAAAATTAGATGAGCCATTCGTTTGGTCAGCAATACCTCCTACCCAACTTGTTGGAGGAGCAATCGAAGTGACCCCATTTGAAAAACCTTCTTCAAAACTTGGATTTTGAAGTTTATTACCCGCACAATTAATTATTGGGGCTTCCTCACATACCGATACATTATCAATAAAATAGGAACCTACTGTGGTAGTATTAGCCTGCGCTGAGGGGTAGTATGGTAAAAATAACAATTTAACCTGCCCCGTACTAGTTGCCGTAAATATCATTGATACTTTTGTCCACTTCACTGGATTAGTTTCACCACTACTAGGATTAATATTGATTTTACTGTCGCTTGGGTTTATATCAAAATTCTGAGTAATTAGCTGAGTAGAACCTTGCATTACTGATAAATTCCATCCTCCATCGGTAGGCACATCAATACACTGTCCACTTCCCAAATCATATTTACTACCTGGGGCTATATAAAAACAAACCGTATATTTTTTTCCTGCAACCACATTCACTAACTGGCTGATTCCTGAACGCATGTAATCACTCCCTCCGATATAACCAGAGTAACCTGCTATGAAATATTGACCATCCACCGAGTTATAATAAACGGGGTTAGATCGATTACATTTACCTCTTAAAATACTTGGGCCGTATAACCCAGGCACAAATTCCAATGTCCAATTGTCAACAGTCGCACTTTCTCCGTAAGTAACATCTGGCTTGCTAGCATCGGGAGTACCGCCAATCCAAGTTTCAAACGAGTTGTTCTGCACTAAATTCGTAGCACAGCAACCTGCAACAACTGGACACGATAGGGTACCGCAATCGGGAACAGTAATTTTTACCGTATCTCCACACGTTACTGATGTTGCCCATATAAATTGATACACTCCTGGCACCAACCCCGTCAGGGTCGAATTAGCCAAACTTGGGTTAGTAATCGTAGCAGTATTAGGTGTCGTACCTAATTGTGTCCAAGTACCGCCACTTACTGGGGTAGCGGCCAGCGTAGCAGACGTAATAGGAGTTGAACCCGTACAAGTAAGGGATTGATCTATACCCGCATTTGGCTTAGGATTCACCGTCACCACTACAGTTGCCGTGTCTTTACAACCTAATGCGTTTTGTGCTACCAATACATAGGTAGTTGTCGTCGTTGGTTTCACCAAACTTGGCGTTGCAACCGAAGTTCCCCCTGCCGTACCTACTGTCCATCCTGGGCTTAAATACGTCGCGTAACTCGTAATCTTTGTAGTTAAATCCACCGTTTCCCCTACACATATCGTCGCAGAACCATCCGCAATTACTGGCTTGGCGTTTACCACCAAGCGAACAAAAGCTGTATCGGCACAAGCAACATCGCCCGTTGTGTTAACCACCACTGCATAGTATTTCGTACCCGCCGTTGCTAAGGCACTACCCGTCGGTGTGTAGCTGGCACTTGTAGCTCCGCTCACAGCTGTCCCCAAACTACTTGTTGTATCTGCCAGTGGGCCATACCATTTATACTCAACACCCGCACTTGGTAGAGCCGTGTAAGCCGCAACTGTTTCATTCACACAAATCGTTTGAACCTTGGCTGTTGCTGTAGCTACAGGTTTTATACAATTGTTTGTAGGTAAATATGTAGCAACCATATCTCCCAAACCTGCCGCTTTACCAAACGTACTAGGCTGACCATCTTGACTTTGATATATTCGAATACGAGAGCTTTCGGCTATTGTCATTCCAGCGGCACTACCACTTACTCTTACACCTGTATTGTTGGTTTGCATCAAACCATCACTGGTTTTCATCCAAACAGCCCCCCCCTCATTTAGACCATAAGGGTCTTGTATATTCATCACGACCAAATCTGTTCCATTACAATCAGATATTGTCATTCCTCCCATAAAAGTGTCATCTTGCCAACCAGGTTGGTCAGGAACAGATTTTATGTCATTATAGAAATCACCCACTCCATTTTCCTTCACCCAAGTAGAACCACTTTTTATGGCTTTTACGACATCACCTTGTACTTGAATATTATGTAATGTTGTAAAAGCTGGATCAGCACGATAGTTAAAAGCTCCCATACGGTGACCAGACCAGTCCATGAGACCAATAATCATATTACCCGCATTGTCAAACTCAATATCTGATACCAACGGTACAGGATTTTGAATATAAGCATAAGTACTTGGACTGCTCATGACATCGTCTGAATATACATTCCAGCCTAAACCTGACCCAAAATTAGGATTGCCACGATAAGAGGTTACCCAATGGTTTTCACCTATATGGTCAGGAGGTTCTACCGCCATTGAATCGACCTCATATACATTGACAAATGAACTGCCCGATAGTTTCATTACATTGGCTTTGATGTCCTTTTTTTGTGCGGAAGTTTCACCAGAACTCACTACTCCTATATATAATTCACCATTATAGTACTTAATCCCAAAAGGTCTTCTATCAGCGGCATTGGTGTAGTTGGCAGGTGCATTGACTGGATAACGATTAGTAACTATCTTAGTAGCAATGTTTATTTCTAACACTTGTCGGTTGGTCAAGTCCATTACATACATTGTAGTACCATCAGGTGTGATTTCAATATCTCCCAAACCTTGTTTTCCAACTCGAGTATAAGCCCAAACATCATGACTGGGTTGGTTAATGGCACCCAACCCACGATTTGCCGCAGTCTCAGTCGGAAATAGCGTAGCACCTGCACCTAAATGAGTCGTAGAGTTTAAGTCCATCCAAAGTGTTGGTGTACCTGCGCCTGCAGTGGTTGGTGTAGTAAGGTCAATTTCATAAATGGCTCCTAATCCATCGGGTGAGAGGTCGCAGTGTCGTTTGAGAAAAGCCGCTACGTAGAGTTTTTTAGATTGAGCATGCCATGCTAATCCCCAAACAGTACCAACTTCTGAATAACTGGCAACTACTTGCTTGATAGCTGATGTCCCACGTGCTGTGGCATGATTGAAGAGGACAATGACATCATCATTGGGGCTCGATGTCCGTGCTCCATTGACATAGCAGGGGGTAATCAAATTGAAATCAGCGGGTGGCGGACAGGTTTGAGCATTAACTTCATACCCAAGTAATAAAAGTTGAAGAGCCACAACAACCCATCTGGATATCGGAACAACTTTAGGGATAAAATAAAGACGAAAAGGTAAGAGCTTTTGCATAGTAAAGGTGATTAAGCCAAGCAGTTAGTACAGTACATGACTTATTCTATCAATCACCATGCTAAAGGTCGTATAAATGGATACCTTAGGTGACAAACAACAACTATAAGGGGATAAACAACGACCTAAACATGTATATTTTTTAAAAGGCATAACGCTAAAGAATATGCCATACTAATAGGCGTTTTTTTATTTTGAGCGAGGGAAGGTTGCTGTAAAACTAGTTCCATGTCCTATCTCAGAAGAAACCTGTAGCTTACCTCCATTTCGTTTCATAAAACGAGCCGAAGTAATTAAGCCCATTCCCATGCCATACTCTCCCACTTGAGCTTGGCTGGGAGATTCAAATATCGACTCTATTATGCGTAGTTTATCTTCTTGAATCCCTCCTGCATTATCCTTTACTTGTACTATTACCCTATCCTGCCCTAGCATTTCTGCTGTAATTAGAACCATGCCCTCAGTTGGAATTGCTTTGAATGAATTATCTATCAGATTTCTTAGTACCAAATCAAATGTATTGGGATCTACAAAAGCCATCATATCCTGAGCTATGTCGATTTGAAAAGTTATTTTCTTGATAAAATTTACCTGTTTGAATAAATCTACCACTGCTTCCACACGTTCTTTTATCAGGATATTTTCTGGTTGGTAAGGAATAATCTCTTGCTGAGACAATCCCCAATTGAGTAAATTGTTGAGCATTTTTTCTATCCTCAACGCTGATTCATTGATTCCTTGCGTCAACGTTTGAATCGCGGTTAAATCATTCTTTTCCAAATAATAATCAATTAGCTTTCCAATATCATGGAAGGCAAACAAAGGTCGCCGTAAATCGTGTACTACAATTGTAAAAAAATGGTCTCTTACTTTTCGTAAAGCTGTCACGTGTTTAAGCGTTGTGTATAACTTAAATCCAATAATTCCTAATCCTAAAACTACTGCTACTGCAATGGCTAGCAGCGCTAATTTTTGCCGATTGGCCGCATCTAAGGCTCTAATTTCTTGCTGTTTACGCTCAAATTCATATTTACTTTGAATTTCTATCATTTTTTTGTCGTTTTCAATGATAAAAACCACACTATTGTATTTCATCACACTATCGGCAAGTTGATTAGCCCACTCAAAGTTTTTTTGAACGACCGAAAACTCCCTAAACTTGGTATAAGGACCTGCCAATGCAAATTCATATCGTTTGTCTTTAGAAATCAGCTCAATCGCTTTTTTGCAGTACACAATTCCTTCGTTTATCCGTTTCAAATCATAGCAGTCTACTGCTGTATTATAGTAAGTGGTACCTAATTCCCATGGTTGATTTTGGGTCAGTTGTAACATCACTTCTTTATTCACCTGATACGATTCTTGAACCTTCCCTTCTATACGAAATCCAAGGGCACGAAGCCTAGCTAAACGAAATAAGCCGTATCGACAATCAGACGCTCTCTGAATAATGCGTAATCCTTCCTCAGCGGTCTTTCGAAACTCCACTACTGCATCCCCTCCTTGACCGTATAAATAACGGGTGTATACCAGCAGCCGCATCAGTTCATCGTGAGGTGACTGAGTTTTTTTTGACAAACGCTTCATTTCTTCCACGTACGTTTTGCTTAATCTAGGGTCGCTGATAATTTGGTTTCCGTATATCGTCGAATTAACCATAATCAGCACTCCATATGAGTGCAAAACTCCTGAATTATCATTGTTTTTTTGAAACAATAGAAGAGCTTGATTGGCTAACTGTGCAGCCTCAACTGTTTTATTTTGAGATGAAAAAATCAAGCTCTGTAAGTACAATAAACAGGCTTTCCCAGTCTCGGTAGGTTGCTTATTAATCCTCTGATTAATTTCTTGTAAATGACTCCCCAATCGAAAGGTATTTTGCCAATAATAGCTCCGCTCAGCCCTAAGTAAGGCTACTAATCGTTGTTGATTATTGGCCCGAGAAGTCACCTGCAAAAGACTATCAGAGTTATCGGAAGGAGCTGTATCTGAGAATGTAAAGGTTTGAGAAACGGCTATATTTAGTCCAAGAACTAGCCAGAAAAGAAGTAATTTTTTTATCATCAATCCCTATCGTTATTTGACAATTTTGACCAAATACTTTACCGAATCTGTACGATATGCTCGCCCGATTGGCAATGTTTTTCCTTCAATCACAACCTCATCCCGCGATAAATCAACTCTTTTTACATAACTCGTATTAATTATATACGATTTATGAATACGAACAAAACGGTTATCGATTTGTTCAATGATTTTCTTCAATGTTTGTTTAAAAGTATACGCCTGCTCTTTTGTGTGTACTGTAACATAGTTTCCATCGGCTTCTATGAAACAGATTTCATCGAAAGAGAGCAATAATTTTTGTTTAAACTTTCCAATTACCCATACTCCCCTTGGGACTCGAGAATTTTTACTTAAACCCACCCCCAATGAATGAACCGCGGCTAAAAAACTAAGAGGGTGAAATGGCTTCACAATGAAGGTACTCAACGGATAAGACAATGCCTTTTCTAATAATTCTTGACTTGGATTAAGCGTAATATATACAACAGGAAACGTGCGAGAATGTGAGTTTAACAATTCGAAAGACATTCCATCGGCCAAAACAACGTCTGCAATCACTAAATCAGGTCTTACTTCTTTCAACTTTTTATGGGCTTGGCTAATGTTATCGATAAACTCAAAGTCATTCATATTTAGCTCTTCGAGCATCATTCTCAATTTCAACTGCCAAATAACGTCGTCTTCAAGGATTAAAATTTTCATATATGCCTTTTTATTGTTACCCCGTCGCATAATAACCAAAAAGAAAGCTCAATGTTTAATCAGTGGGCAAACAACAACAAAAGGTGATAAACGACATTTGCTTTTTTTTAAACAGTATATACAAATATCACCCAAGACTTAGCTTTTTTTTACATCCACTTTCATTGTTGTTTGTCACCAATTATTCGGTTTTCACTAATAAATGGGTGTAAATTTCTGAACTACTTTGAAAAGTTATACTAACCTATGATTACATTTTTCTCATCAGCCCAGCTGCAAGCTTCTAATGAATCCTACAATTCGTCTAATGCGATAAAGGTTCTTTTGTTAATAGATTTAAACCACAGTTCGGAAGTATGTAAGTATTTAGTCGAGCAGAATATTGAGTTTACTATGTCTTTTAATAACATAGTTAAAACGACAACTTCGTCTCGTAATTCTCTCCCCTCAGTTAGACCAAGTAAAATCCCATCCACCATGAAGGAAAAGATTATAGCAGCTTTTGAAAAATATGCCATTAACGAACCTCATTTGACGATTCCTACGATTCAGCAAGTAGCTCACGAACTGGAAGTTGCGCCTAGAACCTTTAAACATCAGTTTAATAATTTCTACGGAAAATCGTTTCTACAAATGATTTTGGAACAACGATTCAAACTCGCCTCAGAGCTTCTATTAAAAGGCTATAATGGGACACAAGTCTCCCAAATGATAGGCTATGGCAGTAAATCAGCAATAAAATTCAATAAAATGTTTCAAAAATATTACGGTAAAACACCAAAACAATTTCAACTCATAAATGCTCGTTAGGTCACAAAAACACCAACCCACTGAACCAAAATTTACGTCTGGTTTGTCAAAGGGCTGCCCAATGGCTCTTCTTTCTATCACTCCTTGTGATGAATGGGCACAAAGTACTATTCACTTATCTTTCAACGAAGAGCTACACAAACATGTAGTCAAAAAAACTGGCTTACTCTCAGTGTATTACCTTATCTCCCCCCTCACTCCTACCCCCGTTTATACTAGTTATTCTTGAAATCTACGGGGGATTATTTAGCTTGCTTTCGCCAATAAAATATGCCAACCTATGAAATTCTAGGCCACCAAAAGATTTGCGCTTTTAAAGGATAATTTTTTTATGGCTTATTTATGACTTTTTATGCACTTTTAACAACCTTATTACTTACTCAAGGTTAACTTGCTAAAGTCGTATTCCCTTTCAATACCCTATTTTTATGAAACCCTTCTTACCCTGCTGTTTCTTACTATTTGCCCTTTTCTGGAGTTATTTTACCCATGGCCAAACTTCCTTCGACTGGGAAAGTGCGGGAGATAAAGCTTTCAAAGAGTATAAAATGCTGGAAGCACGTCAAGCTTATCAAAAAGTAGTACATTACCAATCTAAGCCCTCATTACTCCTCAAAATAATACAAACGTATGACAAGAGTATAAAAGCCGAAAATCAAACGGCAAAACGCCTCTCTTTTCGGATACTAGAGCAGGTAGAAAAAGATACTATACTGATAGCAAAGGCCTTATCTACCTTAGGCAACTTATACCGCCTCACCAATCAGTACGATAGCGCTAGTTATTATTTAAACAAGGCCGCCGAACTCGGAAAAAAATACCATTATACAATGCCTATTCGGTTGCTGGGACGTATTTACGTTAGTCAAGGAAATACTCCCAAAGCGACCCAGTATTTCTCTAAAGCCCTGCGTGAAGCTCCCATTGACAAAGTGGAAAATGTACTTAGTTTGGTTTATGTTGATTTAGGCGTGGTTAATCTCAACGTCGGAAAATTCAAGGAGATGTCAACCTATCTCAACAAAGCTTTGGAGCTAGAAAAAAACAAACCTTACAGTGAAGCTAAATACATGGCCTACGAGACGTTTGCCAAATATTATGCCGACAATGCAGATCATGAGTCTGATTCGCTTATGGTAAAAAAAGGTATCTATTATTACGAACAATCCTATAAAACGGCACTTCGACTCAACAGCGCGAGGGGGCTAGCGTTCATTTTAATGAACAAAGCAGGCGAATACGCTTTTCTGGGCAACTTGGCAAAAGCTGAAGCCGATTTTAAAGAAGCAAAACACTACTTTGACCTCCTCAATGACCCTAACCAAATGGGTACATATACATTTTCCTATGGCAATTTTTTAACCAAATATACCCCCAACAAAACAGAGGGCTTGGCTCTACAAGAAAAAGCCGCTCAGTTGTTTAAACAAAGTAAAAATAAGTCGTATGAACACATTGTTGTGGCTGCCAATGCCAATGATTTTGAAGAGGTCGGCGACTTTAAAAAAGCGCTTAAATACGCCAAACGTACCTATGAACTTGACAAGGAGATTGCAGGTGAACAAGCAAAAGAAATGGTAGAAGAACTCAACATTAAATACGAAACGAAGAAAAAAGATAGTCAACTCGCCGCGCAGCGTATCGACCTGTTGCAGAAGCAACAACGGATTACACTTCTTGGGCTGGTTGCTTTGCTAATCATTGTCGTATTGCTTGCGGGCTTTATTCTTTATCGCTGGCAGCAAGCACGAAAAATCAGGCAATTAGAAAGCGATTTTGTGCAAACCACCCAACAACTCCAGTCGTTCAATTACTCTGTTTCGCACGATTTACGGCACCCACTTATTTCGGCTAAACACGCTCTGCAACAACTTCAATTGCCTAGAAACACTGACTCCTACCAGCAACAAACCATAAACCAATTGGAGCATTCACTCAACAATATGGAAGCCATTATCGACGCCATGTTGACGCTAGCTTCGATTGAACGGGATGAACTTCGATTGAAAGTAGTAGATACCAACGAGTTGATTCACGACATTCTTCAAGAATTCAATAGCCCTGTTACCATCAATGTCACCCCTCTACCTTCCGTAAAGGCAGATATACGCCTTCTTCGTCAGGTTTTTATCAATCTTATTTCTAACGCCATCAAATACTCCGAGCCCAAAGAAAACCCAATGGTTCAAATCACGGGAAGCTATTCTGAAAATGAAGTGCGATTTTCAATCATCGACAATGGCATTGGATTTGACGAACGATTCAGTAATAAACTATTTCAGCTTTTTGGACGGTTACATCCGTCGCTCAATGGTATTGGTGTGGGGCTAGTGATTGTTAAACGTATCATCGAAAAACACCATGGGCACGTATCAGCTCACGGAAAAATACAACAAGGAGCCACTTTCGAATTTACCCTCCCACAGTAGATTGTATTAATGTTTACGTAAATCACCCGTATAAAAAATACGAAGGGCTTCTCCTTTCGAATTGACATTGAGTGCGCGGTAGATACGCTTGATATAGAAACGAACTCCGTCTGTGGAGAGGTTTGTCTTGTCTGCAATTAGCTTATAACTCCAGCCTTCGGCCAATAACTCCAGCACTTGATACTCTTTTTCATTCAACAATGAAAGCGCTTTGGTCGAACTACTTTCGTTGAAATATTGGATTAATTTTTGAGCCATTTTTGCCGAAATAGCCGAGCCTCCTTTTTGAACAATATGGACATAATCGTATACATCTTGGGCGTTTATACCTTTCAGTAAATACCCAGTGGCTCCCCCGCAAAACGCTTTAATCAATGACTCACTATCCTCATAAACTGTAAACATGATAATGTCTGTTTCGGGAAGAAGCACTTTTAATTTAGGCAGCGCTTCTAGCCCAGAAACCCCAGGCAAGTCAATATCCAAAAACAAAATAGACGGATGAATACAAGTCGGCCAATTTTCTTCAAATCGCTCAAAACTATCGGCCAATATTGAAATTTGCACGTCAGAAACAGACATAAAAAAGGCATAAAATTGCTCTCGAATAGCCGAGTTATCTTCAATCAAACCAATATGTATCATCAATGTTCCAAATATATTTACTGAGTTAAAAAGTATTCCAAGAGGTTGTCAAAAATAGCAATTAATAGTACATAAAGGTGTTAAAGTTCAGATAAATACATCAATATGTACCAATGATAGTATTCAATTGGTTAAAGAATTGATGTAGGTTTACTCATTCTTCTTAAAAAGCATTTATAACACCCTACAACAATGATAACACAAAAGAACTTTCAACCTATTGAAGCTAGTTCACCGAGAGTGGTTTCAATCTCGATTCAGTCAAATTTTATTGAGAATATTCTTCCATTTCTCATTACAAGCCATATTCCTTTTACAGTTTCTTTCGGCGATGAAAGCAAGTTGATAGGGCACTCACCCACAGTCCCTTCCCCTCCTAAGTTTCAGCATCTAGTCCCTAAAAATCAGCGAGAGCGAGAACTAATCAATACGATTTACCAGAAATATTGTGTAGATGAAATTGAGACTATCCCTCCCAAATCAGACATTATAGCCAATTTATATGGTTTATCGCCTGCTAAGTTTAAATTATTGTTCAAAAAATACTACGGCCAACCTTTCTACAATCTTTATGTTGAACAAAAGATGAATTTAGCGGCAAAGCTTTTAAAAGAAGGCTACAAAGCCTGCGAAGTTTCTAAAAAAATTGGGTATACGCACCCCATTAAATTTAGTAAGATGTTTCAAAAATACTTCCAACTCACTCCGAAAAAATTCCAGCAAAACGTCGGAGACTACCCACCCATAAAAGACTAACAATCAATACGCTAATCTAACACTACAAGAATTTATTGGTACGAAATAAAACCTATTTTCTTTCGTACCAATACTTAATCATCTCTAATACCAACCAAATTTTGTTTGGATAATTTGCTCTTTTTCCCTCAAGACGTACGCTAAGTAAGCCCTTGCCACGGCGGATAATTTCTTGTCTTGTAACCAAATCAAGGTCCAAGTAGATGTAATAGGAAATCCTTCAATCGGGATTACTCTCAATTGCTGATTTTCCAACTCATTTTTGAGACCAATCATAGGCATAATCGAATACCCTAAGCCTGCGATAACAGCCTGTTTCACGGCCTCGTTTGAGGTTAATTCTAGTTTTTTTCGGACGGTCAAATCGTTCTGTAACATAAACCTTTCCATCACATGTCTTGTCCCCGAGCCAGGCTCACGATATATCAATGGTATATTTTCTAACAAAGCTTTATCGTATTTTTCTTCCTCAAACACTTTCTCTGAATTTCCCACTAAAACGAGTTTATTCTCAAGCAGTTCGACACTGCTTATTTTGATATTTTCTGGCAAGACACTTACAAAAGCAAAGTCAATCTCGTTTTTTTCTAAACTCGACAATACCTGCATTTTGTTGGTAACGTCCATTTGCAACTCAATGTTAGGGTACTGTTTTAGAAAATCAGCAATGAAATAAGGAGCAATGTATTTACCCGTTGAGACGACCGAAAACTTGAGTTTTCCCGTAAGAAATCCTTTGTGAGCTAGCATTTTGTCGTTGATGGCATACACTTCATTGAGTATATTTTCGGCCGCTGCCGCAATCTCTTTCCCAAAATCAGTCAGGTAAAGTTTCTTATTTATCACCTCAATTAAAGGAATATCAAACTGATCTTGAAAATTTTTGAGCTGAATTGACACCGCTGGCTGAGTCAAATGCAGTTCTTCCGCCGCCTTCGTAATACTCAGAAAATGAGCTACTTTCAGAAAGACGCGCAACTGATTGAGAGTATAGTTCATAAATTTTATTTATAACAAACATCACAAAGTTAAATAATAACTTATGAAAATTAGTACAGAGTTTTGTGGCGTCAAACAAAAAAAAAGACGCAATGAAACGAATTACGGTAGCAAAGGGCGACGGCATCGGGCCCGAAATCATGGATGCAACTCTTGCCATTATCAAAGCCGCTGGTGCACAAATTGAAATTGATGAAATCGAAGTAGGTGAAAAAGTTTATTTAGCTGGAAACACGGCTGGTATTGCGAAAGAATCGTGGGAAAGCATCCGTAAAAACAAAGTATTTCTTAAAGCGCCCATCACTACACCACAAGGGGGCGGCTACAAAAGTCTCAACGTGACTACCCGTAAGTTTTTGGGGCTCTACGCCAACATCCGCCCTTGTACAAGTTTACACCCATTCGTCAAAACCAAGCATCCCAACATGGACATTGTCATCGTCCGTGAAAATGAGGAAGATTTGTATGCAGGGATTGAGCACCAGCAAACCGACGAAGTGGTGCAATGTTTGAAACTCATCAGCCGTCCTGGTTGCGAAAAAATCATCCGCTATGCGTTTGAATACGCGAAAAACTACGGCCGCAAAAAAGTAACCTGCTTCACCAAAGATAACATCATGAAGCAAACAGATGGACTTTTCCACCAGGTGTTTGACGAAATTGCCAAAGAATACCCAACCATCGAAAATGAGCACTGGATCATTGACATCGGTGCCGCAAAAATGGCAGATACACCCGAGGCTTTCGACGTGATTGTGATGCCCAATCTCTACGGCGATGTATTGAGCGACGTAGCCGCCCAAATCGCAGGCTCAGTGGGATTGGCAGGTTCGGCCAACATCGGTCAAGAATGTGCGATGTTTGAAGCCATTCACGGTTCTGCCCCTCGAAGAGCGGGTCAAAACATGGCCAATCCATCGGGCTTGTTGCAAGGCGCCGTGATGATGCTTAACCACATTGGTCAATCCGACGTTGCGGAGAAGGTGCAAAATGCTTGGCTCAAAACCATCGAAGACGGAATTCATACGTACGATATTTATAAAGAAGGAGTGAGCAAACAAAAGGTAGGAACGAAGGAGTTTGCGGAGGCAGTCATCAGCAATTTAGGCCAAAAACCAACTCAACTCACTTCGGTCGAATATTCGGCAGAAGCTACGTTTAACTTACCGATTTACCAACGCAAAGCGGCGAAGAAAAAAGACCTAGTGGGCGTCGATTTGTTTGTTCACTGGCGCGGCAACGACCCCGACGAATTGGCTGCTAAGGTTCAGAACCTTAACACTTCAGGAGTACAACTTAGCATGATTACCAACCGCGGTATCAAAGTGTGGCCAGAAGGATTTCCCGAAACGTTCTGTACCGACCACTGGCGTTGCCGCTTCAAGCCCGTAGAAGGTCAAGCCATAATCCAACAGACCATTATTGAGTTACTTAGCTCTGCGTTGAAACACCAGGTTGATGTCATCAAAACTGAAAACCTCTACGCTTTCGACGGAGTAGCTGCATTTTCACTAGGCCAAGGTCAATAACCCCAAACACTCCTCAATTCATGGAAATTCAACTGTTAAAAGGCCATTTTTCCTCTTCAGAAGCCATTGAACTTCTTGCCCAATTGGTCCAAGTGAAAGTAAAATTTCACGAGAGTAAAATTGGTAAAAGCCTTAACGAGGAAGACATAAAAATGCGCGAAACCCGCATCAAACAGCTTCAAAACGACTTTTTTGAAGCGAAAAAACGGCTTCAGCAGCAATCCTCGGTGAAACTGAACGACGTTATTCATATCGGATAACCGAATCACCTTGAGGTGGGTTGCCGCTTGAGTGTGGCAGCCCACCCCTAACTTCCCTTCGGCATGTGCACCTCTCATCAACAACTATTTCTGATTTGCCCATTTTGCCAGCTTGAAACTTTCTTAACTCAACAATTTGGAAATGCCTTTTTTTTGACCGCCCCCGCCTCCGTTTTCTATTTTGACGAGGACGAATATTTAGCGGGCGTCAAACAATTCATTGAAGATGAAGGCATTCAGCGAATTTATTTAGTGGGCGATGTTTCCTGTTATTTTGTCCAAAATACGCTCAACCGCCAACGTAGTACCTATTTGCGGTGCGAAAACTACATCAAAGAGCTTTTGACAGAATCTGACTCTGCCTTTAGCCTAACGCACAAGCTATTACGACGACAAAAGTACGAACTCACTGATGAACGTATATTCGGTACCGAAATTCAGCAAAATAAGCTCCAAGTACAAACCCTCATCACCTCCGTGCGCACGGGGGAGATACTAAAAGGGGAGAAAATGTATGCTTAATACCAACTATTTCCCTGAAAAACGGGGCAAGGTATTTTAAAAACAAGTTCTACTTTATTACCTTAAAGGTTTGTTTTCCAATTCAGGCTTTTTACTTAACTATAAGGCAGGTAGTAAACTTTAAGGTAAATCATGAAGCAGTCAATAGCATTACTATTTTGGACATTACTCTCAACCGTAACCCCCGTCAAGGGGAAAGCCCCCTCTTTACAACCTAGCTTAAAGAAAATAAGCCCTCCAACCAATGTGCCCACAGTTTCAGCTTTACGGAAACAAATAGGTTTAGTATCGGGTGAAATAATCCAAACATCGGGGTATTATGCTCCCAATGATGGGGGAGGTTGTTCATACACTTGGAATCCTTCGTCCACTTCTCCAGATAATGGAGCGAATGTGATTGCCCCTAGCGACCAACAAAAAGGGCGATGGGAATATCTCTATTATGGCTTTGTTCATGCCAAGCATTTTGGTGTAAAAGGCGATGGTGTAACTGATGATTTACCCGCACTCAACAAATGTACCACCTATCTCCTCCAACGAGGTGGGAAGTTATACATTGGTAATACAGGCATTATTAGAATATCGGCCACATGGAGTATTGGAACCGTTACACCTAACTCATTACCCGCCGCTGAAAACTTTACGATAGTTGGCGATGCACCTGCTTTCAACTGGCTAGCCCCTACCCCGCAATCTACCAATGGGACATTGATTAGACTCTCTGGTACAGGAAAAAGCGCCATTATCAATTTAAGAGCAGGTTTGGGTCGTTATTTTCGTATGGAAAACTTTACTGTTTCCTGCGAAACGGAGGGAGGAGCAACTAACGGCATTCTTTGGAGTACCACCGCGTTTAGCGCCCACTCTCTACACCGTATTCACAGCTACCGTGCTCAACGTGCGTTTGCTGTTGAAGCGGGAGGCTACGCTAACGGGGAGTTTGTTCACGCAGTCGATTGTGTAGGTAGTGGCGTCCAAAATTTCGTTCACATATCCCCTAACGCAGGACAAGCATTTAACTGGGAAATGGATAATTGCCACGGCTCCATAACAGGCGACGGTGGCGCTATTTTTGAGTTGGGAGGGGGTGGGCTTGGTTTTGGAATGACGCTCAAAAACTTTAACTCAAGTAATGCCCTACTCTCACCATTTGCTATGGGCAAAGGTGTAACATTTCTTCGAAATTACGGAATTTCGGGTATTTTTTCGCTTACAGGAGGCCGCATTGAGCAAGCTTCAACCGTTATTGAAAACATCCAAGGCACCAATAACATCAACGGTACCATCACCATCAAAGGAGTTCATTTCGACGGACTTCAATCAAACGCCACACGTAAGCTTATCAAAACATCTGCCAACAATTCAGCACAATCGGTACAATTTGAGGACTGTATTTTTACGCCTTTACTTACTCAAGTATCTAATACCGCAATTGCCATCGACCTTGGCGGTTATTCAGAAAGTGAATATCGTTTTGACCGATGCAATTTTTCAGACTTCTCCACCTACGACGTTATACATACTCAGACAACAAAAGGAAGAGTGCTTTTCGAAATGTGTAAACGAAAAAACCTAACTACGGGGGGAGCCATTTTATTCTCCAAAGTATATGCCTACAATGAGCCATCAAGTACTCTAGCAGTACATAAACCCCAAAATTTTTTACTACAATCAGGTTTTAGTACCAATACAGGGACCAACATAATCGCTGCTAGTCCATGGATACATACTACCCAAGCTGCCTTCCACGAGCTTTACAATAAGGACAATGCGCTCGGATCGCGGCAGTCAAGCGATACTCGATACCGACAGTTTGCGCTTAAACCCAATGCCTCTATTTCACAAACAATCAGTGCATTTTCATTTGGTTCTGGTGATAACGTCTACCGTTACCGTGTATATTTAAGTTTTTACCAAGCCGCCAATTCACCATTTCGGATACGATTAAAAAATTCAAGTACTGGGAAAATCTACGATTCGGTTACACTTATCGCCCCAGGTAGTGATAATGATTTAATGCAAGTAGATTTGTTGGCTCATGACACAAAGGTGGGAGGCAACCTAGTGCTAGAACTTACCAACTTAAACTCCGATTGGCCAACTCGGATTAATTTGTATGGGCAATATATGTACACAACTCCCTCCGCCTCTTTTGTCGAAACCACTACCACACCTATTGATTTACCGATGACTGTGAGGTAAGGACTTGATTTCGAATCAAAACCAATTCTTCGACATGTTTGGAACGAGAGGCACTTTATTTTGATTTTCGGCATCTATCTTATCTGGAAGATTATTAAGATAGTAGATATGGTGAATATTTAGACAACAGCAAGGATAACTTGGCCGTACATAAGCAGATTTTGGGCAAGAAAAAACCCTCAAATTTTATTTATTTGAGGGTTTTTAAAACTTTCAGTGGTCGCGTAGGGATTCGAACCCCAAACCTTCTGATCCGTAGTCAGATGCTCTATCCAATTGAGCTACGCAACCGTGTTGTTTTTTTTACTTATTTCCCATTGTTTTGGGACTGCAAAGGTAGGGCGTTTTTAGGCGTTTGTCAAGCGTTTTTTTATTTTTTTTGGAAATATTTTTTCACTACACCCCAATTTTTCACCTAAACCATCTGCTTTTCAGAGTGATAGACCCCGAAAAAAAATGAGATTTTTTTCATTTTTTTTCAGGCGAGGCGATTTTCTTGAGAAACCGCCTCGCTTTTTTTTAGTTACTTTTTGTTGAAACTTTCTCCTGCTGCTGCCATTTCTCTCAATTTGGCCGTAGGACGGAATCGTTCGCCGTAGGTATCAGCGAGTCGGTCGCATTCGGAAACGAAGGTATTGATACCTACAAAATCGACAAACGACAACGTTCCTCCCGCGTAGGGTGGAAAACCCCAACCCAAAATCGAACCTAAATCTGCATCGAGACGCGTTCGGATGACACCTTCTTCGTAGCAACGCACCGTCTCTATCGCCTGACGATACAACAAGCGCGTTTTTACTTCGTCTACCGTGGGTTGCTGTGGACTTACGGGAAACAACTCCGCCAAGCCTTCCCACAGGTATTTTTGCCCCCCTTCGGGATAACTGTAAAAGCCTGATTTGGCCTTTTTACCCAACCGCTCCATTTCCGTAAACTGCTTGCCAATTTGGTAACTTGTATCGGTTTCGGCCAGTACGCCGTCTTTTACGGCTTGCCCCGCGATTTTATACACTAAATCAAGGGCTACTTCATCCGAGACCGCCAACGGCCCTACGGGCATTCCCGCCAATTTACCAGCATTTTCTATCAACACAGGATTCACTCCATCTTTCAACAACTCCATCCCTTCGGAAGTGTAGGTACCAAAACAACGAGAGGTATAGAATCCACGCGAGTCGTTGACCACAATCGGCGTCTTTTTAATCTTACGAGTATAATCAATCGCTACGGCGAGGGCGTAGTCTGACGTTTCTTTACCCACAATGAGCTCTACCAGCATCATTTTATCAACGGGCGAGAAAAAGTGGATGCCAATAAAGTTTTGTGGCTGTGCCGAGGCTTTGGCGAGCCCTGTGATAGGCAGGGTCGACGTATTTGAGCCAAAAACTCCGTTGGCAGCCAACTTGGGTTCAGCTTCTTTGGTCACAGTAGCTTTCAATTCCCGATTTTCAAAAACGGCTTCGATGATGAGTTCGCTACCCACCAAATCATCGACGTTAGCCGTAGGCTTGATAAGGCTCAATACCCCTTCCGCTTTCAGCGCATCCATTTTACCCCGCTCAACCGCCTTCTTCAACAGGACACGGGCGTACTCCTTGCCTTTTTCGGCTGCTTCCTGACTCACATCTTTGAGAATAACCTCAATGCCTGCCATAGCACTCACGTAGGCAATCCCCGCTCCCATCATTCCTGCGCCCAATACCCCCAGTCTTTTTACATCGGTTTTGGGAATATCCTTGGGACGACTCGCTCCTTTATTGGCTTCGTTCAACCCCAAAAACATCGTCCGAATGAGATTTCCCGCTTCTTTCGACGTAGCTACCTTCACAAAATGGCGCGCCTCAATTGCGATTCCACGGTCGATATTTACCAATAACCCTTCATAAACACACGACATAATGTGCTGCGTCGAAGGGTAGTTCCCTTTCGATTTGTCCATCATCATGGCCGTACCTACCGTAAAGGTCTGCATTCCTACGGGGCTTAAAACCGCCCCATTAGGCACTTTATAATTGTCTTTGGCCTGAATCTTTCCCGTTTTTTTATTCACTTCGTCCCACGGCTTGACGGGCTTAGGATTAGCGGCAATCCACACAAAAGCCTTCTCAAGCATTTCTTGGGGCGTCTCGGCAAGGGCATCAACGATTCCCAAGCCCAAGGCATCTTTCGGAGAGAGTTCTTTTCCTTCCAAAATCAACGGCAGGGCCGCTTGCATCCCTATCATACGCGGCAAACGCTGCGTACCTCCCGCGCCTGGAAGCAAGCCTACTTTTACTTCGGGAAGTCCCAGTTTAGTTTTGGGGTTAGTGAGGGCAATTCGGTAATGGCAGGCTAGGCAGATTTCCAAGCCACCGCCCAGTGCGGTTCCGTTGATGGCCGCCACCACAGGTTTCCCGTTGGTTTCAATGTCGCGAAAAAGTCGGTTGAGTCCTGCCGAAATTTTAAGCATTTCCGCAGGGTCACCTCCTTGATTTCTCAAAATCATTTTTAGGTCGGCCCCCGCCACAAACTCTGGTTTTGAGGACGTTATCACAATCCCTTTTACGTCCGAATCGGCATACGCTTTTGCTAACGCCTCGCCAAAAGCAGGTACTGAATCGTCGTTGAGGACGTTCATGGGCGCGCTGGTCATGTTCCAAGCCAGAATCGCCACTCCGTCTTTTACTGAATAATCAATGGACATTGGTTACTAGTTAAAATTGATGATTGGTTGATTGTTTTTTGTTGTTCTTCACTACATAAACTTGAAATTGTAAGCTAAAGATACAATCGGTGACGCAAAAATCTGAAGCTGATACGTGGTATACGCCGTTCCTTGGGTCTTCAAGAATACCGAATACTGGTTTTTGCGCCCGTATAGGTTGTACACCGTAAAAATCCAGCTTCCCACCCAGCGTCTGTCTTTGAGCGATGGGTTGTTGATTTGCCACGAAAAGTCGAGGCGGTGGTAGTCTTTGATCCGTCCTTGGTTACGCTCGGCGTAGTACGGATAGGCTTTCCCCTGAAAACTCACAAAACCATTGGGAATCGTATAAGGGCGTCCCGTACCATAAGTAAAGGTAAACGACAAGCTATGGTATTTGTTTTCGTTGAAATTAAGCGACATGTTGACGTTGTGGGGACGGTCAAAATTGGCAGGGTACCAATTCCCATCGTTGATGCGTTCGGTAAACTTAGGGCCTTCGTTTACCCTATTGAAGACGCGTGAATAGGTATAGTTGACCCAGCCCGTCAGTTCCCCTTTTTTCTTCGTCACCATCAGTTCTAGCCCATACGACTTGCTTTTGCCCTGCAACACTTGCGTTTCGATGTAGTTTTGCAACAAAAAATCGGCCCCAGGTTTGAAGTCAAGGATGTTTTGGGTAGCCCTATAATAGGCTTCTACTGAAAACTCGTAGATATTGCTTTTTAAGTTTTTGAAATAACCCACCGTCCACAACTGACTCACTTGCGGGCGAATGTGGGCATCACTCATTTTCCAACGTGAGGTAGGTAGCGGCGTAGTCGTATTGGAAACGACTTGTAAATACTGACGCATTAAATTATACCCAAACTTCACCGACGACAGCTCATCAAGGTTATACCGCAATCCCAATCTCGGCTCAAATCCACCGTAACTTTGCAGGACTTTTCCACTTCCAAAATACGTTGAATCTACGACCGTTGCTTCGTTTTTCGCCCCTCCTTCGGCGTACGTCCGAACGGAAGCTGGCCCCAAAGCCATAAAATACGAATAGCGTAAGCCTACCGAAACGGTAGTTTTGGGATTGAGCGTAATTTCATCTTCCGCGTGCAATGCCATTTCTAGCCCATATTCATTGGGCACTCTGAGTGGGTTTACTCGGTCATTGGCTCCTGGGTCGAGCGAGCCCGGTTGTAGTCGATAGTGGGTCAAATTCGCTCCAAACTCCATTTTATGGTTTTTGGAAGGCGTATAATTGACGTTTGTTTTCAGCTGACGCTGGAAGATTTCCGAACCAATTGTCACTTTGTTGTCACTGTTTAATTCGGGCAAAAGTATTTTGGGCTGGTACTTGCTGTAGACGGCAGTGGTCTGAATATTCAATCGGTCATTGACCGCATGAAACCAGCGCCCCGTAAAATTAAGCGTATTGTAATCGTACTGCGTAGCTACTGAATTGATATTGTTGATGCCCCCTAACAAATCGGTTTGAAAAAAATCGGTACTAAAATAATTGGAGAGCGAAAAAGTATTTTTTTCGTTGATACGCCAAAACAACTTAGCCGCCGCATCCCCAAAACTAGCTCGAATATTTTTGAGCTTTTGTGGCCCCCACTGAAACGCAAAATCGTTGAAAGCGCCGCGCCCCGTGACCAACAAACCCACTTTTTCTTTGACGAGCGGGATTTCAGCCGTCAAGCGATTAGCTACAAAACTAACCCCGCCTTGGAGCTTAAATTTATCTAACGATGGGTTAGACATCGAAATATCTAACACGGAAGCCGCGCGTCCCCCAAAACGAGCAGGAGTCGTTCCTTTGTACAATTCCATGCTCGACACGGCATCGGGAGGAAATACCGAAAACAGGCCGAATAAGTGTGTAGGGTTAAAAATAGGGGCGTCGTCTAGTAGAATTAAGTTTTGGTCTACCGCTCCTCCTCGTATATTTACCCCGTTGGAGGCTTCTCCTACCGAAGTAACCCCTGGAAGCATTTGTAAACTTCGTAAAACGTCTACCTCACCCATGATGGCGGGGAGCCGTTTGATGGTTTTGATGTTTAATTGCGTAACACCCAACAAAGGCCGTGAGACGTTTTGGTCCACCGATTGGGTCGAAATAATCACTTCTTCCAATTCTTTGGCAACACTCATCAATTTCACGTTTAATCGAATATTTTGGTCTAAACGAAATTTAAGGCGGTGGGGGCGATACCCCAATCGACTGATCACAAGTACGTAATCAGCCTCGGTAAGCATGATGCTAAATGTACCAGTGGTGTCGGTATACAGCCCTGTTTTATCAAAATTTAAGCGAATGGCGGCATTGGCGATGGGTTCGCCCGTCAGCGAATCACGAACACTGCCGCTCAGCTCAAACGGACGCGTAGGTGATTGTTTGGGGCGTTGTTGAGCCATTGTATTTCCCATTCCCCACAGCAACCAAAAAAAGAGTATATATCTGATAGTCATCTACTTGTATTTTCTTAAATGAAACGTTATCACATTCTGTTTAGATTATTGCCACCCTTCTGGACGAATAGGCGTACGAGACTTGCTGATTACGCAGGGGTAGGTAGGAGGAGGAAAAGGGGAGGTATTTTCGAGATTAATTTCACGCCCTAGCAGGGAAACAACTGTCGCATTGGTGTAGCTACTTCTGTTGACCCAATAGCGAGTCAATCGGCTACTCGCGGCACCAAAGTAGCCAATCACGGCCTCGTCGGCGTCATTTACGTTTCGGAGGTTGCCAATCATCGGCGCAGGTGGGGTATCTGTGAGCGTTCCTGTATTTTGATTTTGGTCGCGCAGCAGTTTATAATACAAGTAGGCTTCGCGCGTTATTCCGATTTGTTCCACTTCGAGTAAACAGCCTTTGGAGGAATGATAAGGGATTTTGGCAATTAATTTTCCCCGAACACTAAGCCCATTTGAAAGTTCGTCGGAAAAGATCAGAATATCTGGGTTGTAAAACACTTCCCAACACGCTTTGTCGCAAGGGTAATCATACGTAGGTGGATTGCGAGAATTTATTTTAACACAGGTCCCACCTACAAGCCGACCACCGTCGCAGGTAATACAAACGGGTTGTTCTTCGTAATGCTTCCAACGCCACAGATAATAATTTTTTGATTCTTTTGGGTCATCAAAATCAAGGAAAATATCAACAGTAGAACCCACCACTCGTTTCCCCGTTTTATCTAGTAGCCCGTTCTGGTCCAGTTCTTGGTAGATTTTTTTGACATCTGCTACTGGATTTAAGAGTTCTTTGGTCGATTCATACTGCTTGCCTTCGGGGGTACGAAACCGTAACTGATAGGTTTGGCCTACTTTCCCTTGAAAAGAACTGCCCGCCGAATACATTCCTTCCACAGACTCTTTGAGCGGTACGATTGTTCCATCGCCAACTACGAGTTCAACAATACATCCAGTCAGGGGAACAGAATAATAATTACCTGCCAAACTTTTGGACTTGCTGATACTGATTACGGTTGCAGCTTCGTCGGTCACAAAACCCTCCACAGTAAGGAGTTCGGCATCCAGATGATAACTAACATCATACGTTTCAACGCAGGCATACAGCACAAACAAGTGAAGCCAAATGAGCAATCGAGGTCGTAAACGAATTTTCATAAGAGGAAATTAACTGTAACTGATAGATTATTGATAGGTAGTTGAACATTGTAATCATAGGAGCCATCCGTTGGGTCGAATGGGAGTGCGGGTTGCGCTTTGAACGCAAGGGGCTAACGGCGGACGAAACTCAAACAAAGGAGGCGCAGGCTCCGAGAAGGGCTCAAGGTTAGGCTCTCGACCAAGCATAAGGTATTTGTAGGCATCAGCATGAGGACGCTTGTCCATAAAATGCCGTGCTTTCGATACGCCTGCGGTTCCAAAATAACCCGCCACTTCTTCGTTGGGGTCGTTGATATTTCGAACGTTTCCGATGATGGCGGCGGGCGGTGTATCGGTCAGACTTCCTGTGTTTTGGGCTTGATCCCGAAGGAGTTTATAATACTCATAAGCGTTGGCCGAAATAGCAAACTGTTGTATTTCTACCAGTGCCGCACGATTGGCAAACCCTCCTCCCAGCACATAAAAAGGGATTTGGGCTACTTTTCTCGCCTGCACCTGCCGACCGTTGCTAAATACATCGGAAAAAACATTGATGTCGCTGCTGTAATAAATTTCCCAGCAGGGGTTTTCACAGCGATAATCATAAATAATTCGGCTGTTTCGTTCGGGAATACAGATTTTTGTTTTCGAATCGAGGCGCCCCCCTTCGCAGGTTGCGCACAGTCCTTGCTCTTCAAAATCCACCCAACGCCACAGATAGAAATTTTTCTCATCGGCAGGGTCTTTGAAATCTACAAATACATCCAACGACGAGTACAACACTTGTTTTCCAGTTCGGTCCAAGATACCATTTCGGTTGTATTGGTGGTAGATTTTAGCAATTTCAGGAGAAGCCGCCAAACGTTCCGTTTCTGATTCATAGACTTTTCCATCGGGCGTTTGAAAATGCAATTGGTAGGTTTGCCCCACTACTCCTTCAAATGTAGCAGGAGCTACATACACTCCGCCTTCGAATTCGGAAAGTTTTACCACCAGTCCGTCACCTCTTCTTATTTCTACTTGGCAGTCTCGTAAAGGTTGAGAAAAATAATCTGTTCCTGAAGAACGAGCTACTTTCAACGATACCCTCAATCCTCGCTCGTTGATCACAAACCCATCGACGGTAACAACAGTGGCATTGAAGCGATAACGGACGTCGTATACTTCAACACAAGACCACATCAAGAACGAAAGAAAAATAATGGCAGCAGCTTTTCGTAGAAACATTCCGAAAAATAACGATTTAGCACGAATTATCCCTGATTAATCTTATTTCCTCTGTCTATTTTACTACAAAGTGCAGACTAATCAGAGGTATTTATCGATGAATCAATCCTATTTTTCTCTCTTTTCTTCGTAGGAAATAGGCGTTTCGTTCCGTAACTTCCCCCCCAAATACAAAAAACCATTTCCCATGAAAATCCTCATTCCTAGTGCTTTAGTAGCCTGCTTTATTTTTGGGGCGTGCAAAACCACTCCTGAGCAAACCCAAGTACTTACCCAAGCCAATTTCCCCGCTCCGCCCGTGGCAGCCAAAAAACCTCAAACTTTCACCAATCACGGGTATAAACGGGTGGATGATTACTATTGGCTAAAAGACAAAACCAACCCCGAAACAATCGCTTACCTAAAGGCCGAAAATGCCTACGCAGATACGGTTATGGCCTCCACCAAAGAGCTGCAAAAAACACTTTTTGACGAAATGAAAGGGCGTATCAAAGAGGATGACCAGTCGGTTCCTTCGTTTGATAATGGCTATTATTATTATACGCGCGTTGGGAAAGGGCAGCAATACAGCGTTCATTGCCGTAAAAAAGGCAGCCTCGACGCCCCCGAAGAAGTCATTTTGGATGAAAACAAAATGGCCGAGGGCAAAAATGCCTTTATCATGGGCGGCTATGAGATAAGCGACAACAACTCCATCGCGGCCTACGTCAGTAACACTACGGGCTCCTACGCCGAATTTGAACTTCATTTTCGCGACCTAAAAACGGGCAAAGACCTACCCGACGTCATTCAGCGAATGGGCGGAAGCCTCGCGTGGGCAGCCGACAACCAAACGGTTTTTTACGCGGTTCCCAACGCCGCACTTCGTTCACACAAAATCTTCAAACACGTGCTCGGCAGCAAAGCCAAAGACGAATTGGTGTACGAAGAGAAAGACGAATTGTTTAACTGCTACGTAGGTCGTTCCAAAACGAAACGCATCATCGCTATTCAGTCGGGGAGTTTTACGAGCAGTGAAACGCGTTGGTTAGCCGCCGACCAGCCCAATGGTACGTTTACATTATTTTTACCCCGCCAAAAAGACGTCGAATACAACATCACCGACCACCCTGCTCATTTTTATGTTTCATGGAAAGACCCGCAAAACAAAAACCAAAAGCTATATGAAGTCCCTAAAGAAGGGTACCAAAACCGTAGTGCTTGGAAGGAGATTGTAGCACATGACCCTAAAGCCAAAATCGAGGGTGTGGATATTTTTGAAAAGTACATGGTGATTACCAAACGCATCAATGGATTGCTCGAAATGCAGGTGCGGGAGATTGCTACGGGTACTACTAAAACGATTTCATTTCCCGAACCTGTCTATACGGCTCATCCAATGGGTACTCCTGACTTTGCCTCGACCAAGTTTCGGTATGCCTATACCTCGCTCAACCGACCTACCACTACGTTTGATTACGACATGGTCGCCAACACAAGTACTAAACTGAAAGAACGTGAAGTCCCGAGCGGATTTAACCCTGACGAATACGAAGTAAAAAGACTCTGGGCTACTGCTAAAGACGGGGTGAAAGTACCCATGGCCGTGGTTCATAAAAAAGGCATCGAGCTAGATGGCAGCAATCCTTGCTTGTTGTATTCGTACGGTTCGTACGGTTACTCATCCGATGCAGGTTTCAATTCCAACGTATTTAGCTTGGTCAACCGTGGGTTTGTGTACGTCATTGCACAAATTCGTGGAGGTTCTGATTTGGGTGAGCAATGGTACGAAGATGGGAAATTGCAGAAAAAAATGAACACCTTCACCGATTTTATCGCTTGTGCCGAACACTTAATCAAGGATAAATATACGTCTTCAGAAAAATTGGCCATCAACGGAGGCAGCGCGGGAGGATTGTTGATGGGCGCCGTTACCAACCTCCGCCCCGACCTGTTTAAGGTGGTCGTGGCCGAAGTACCGTTTGTAGACGTTATTAATACCATGCTTGACCCCAACCTCCCTCTCACCACGCAGGAATACGAGCAATGGGGAAATCCAAACGTGAAAGCCGACTACGACTACATCATGACGTATTCGCCGTACGACAACCTTAAAAAAGGGAACTATCCGAATATTTTGGCTACAGGTGGGCTAAACGACTCCCAAGTGGGTTTCCACGAGCCTGCCAAGTGGGTAGCAAAAATCCGAACGCTCAAAACTGACCCAAACATTGTTCTCCTCAAAACCAATATGGATTCAGGACACGGCGGCTCAACGGGGCGTTTTGATTACCTAAAAGACGAAGCGTTTAACTACGCCTTCATCTTGAGTCGACTGGGAATCGGAAAATAAACTTAGAGGCTACAAAGACTAGTTAGCTAGGACTTTGTAGCCTTTTACCAAGCTTTTTAGATGATAAGCCATGCCCCAACGCTCCTTACATTCACTAGCCACAAGTAGTATTTTTTTTCAGCTCAATAAACCCGATGCATCGCTAACAAATTTTGTAGAAAGCTACTGGATGCTGCAAAACAATACGGATACCGATAAAGAAATTGTCGTCTTACCCGACGGGCGAATTGATTTAACCTTTTCCACCTCGTCCTCTGAAGCTTTTCATGTCATTCGTTCGGGACTTGAAACCTTACCACAAGTCGCACACCTCAAAGCGCACACCCTCATCTTTGCCGTAAGTTTTAAACTTCTTGCTACCGAATACATTTTTCGCACCCCCATTTCTCCCTTCATCAATTTTGCTGAGTTTTTACCAGACGATTTTTGGGGGTTTGGTGAGGACGATTTAGCTAGTTTTGATACATTTTGTCAAAAAGCTAACCATACCCTTCAAACACTGATTCCTCAAGACATTGATGCCAGAAAAAGACAACTTTTTGACCTCATTTACAGTTCAAAAGGAGAAATCACGGTCAAATCCTTAACAGACCAAGTAAAGTGGAGTAGCCGACAAATGAATCGGTACTTCAATGACCAATTCGGCGTTTCCTTAAAAACCTATTGTAACATTCTTCGTTTCAGAGCATCATTTCCACATATCAAAGAAGGAAAACTTTTTCCTGAACAAAACTTTGCCGACCAATCGCATTTCATTAAAGAAGTGAAAAAATTTGCAGGAGTTTCGCCTAAAGAATTGAAACGTAACCTTAACGACCGATTTATACAATTTTCGGCCCTTCTTTCCGAGTAATCTTGCACCGTAATTCAACATTTTACGGTATGTTACTCACCAACAAACACATTGCTATTGTAGGGGGTGGCCCTGGAGGTTTGACATTAGCAAGACTATTACACCTCAATAACCACACGAATGCGTTTAAAATAAAGGTTTATGAGCGCGATTTAGACAAAAATGCCCGCGTTCAAGGCGCTCCACTTGATTTGCACGATGAGTCGGGGCTAGCAGCTCTACACAAAGCTCAGTTGATTGACGCTTTCAAAGCTAATTTTCTTCCAGGAGCCGACCGAAAAAAAATTGTAAATGACCAAGCCGAGGTGTTTTATAGCGACCACGATAGTAAACTTGAGGAAAACTTTGGCGACGAGCATTTCCGCCCTGAAATTGCTCGTGGGACGTTGAGAAGGATACTGCTAGAGTCGCTGCCTCCCGAAATGGTTATTTGGAATAGCCATTTTGTTTCAATGGAAAAACAGAATGAGGGCTGGTTACTACATTTTAACAATGGTGATTCTGCCTATGCCGACATTGTCATTGCCGCTGATGGAGCCAATTCAAAAATTCGCCCCTATATCACTGATATAAAGCCATTTTACTCGGGCATCCTAATGCTAGAGGGGAATATCTATAACGCTCACAATACGGCGCCTCAGATTTCAATCCTGCTCAATGGTGGTAAAATTATGGCCTTTGGCAATGAAAAAGACCTATTACTTGGCCAAAAGGGAGACGATGAAATTGGGTTTTATGCAAGTTTCAGAGCGCCTGAAAACTGGGCTACCGCCAGTGGTTTAGATTTTAACAATAACCAGCAAGTTGCGGAATGGTTTAAGAAAAACTACCACAAATGGGCACCTATCTGGCACGAGCTTTTCGAAGCAACCGCCCCACCGTTTATTCCTCGACCGATTTACTGTATGCCTTTGGACCAAACGTGGACTTCCCTTCCTAACCTTACTATAATAGGAGACGCCGCGCATGTGATGCCTCCTTTTGCGGGAGAAGGGGTAAACATGGCCATGCTTGATGCCTTGGAACTAAGCGAAAATCTAACTTCTAACCAATTTTCTACGTTAGTGGATGCCATCTCAGACTTTGAAGAAAAGATGAGAAATAGAGCGGCAAGCGCAGCCAAAGAATCGCTTGAAAATGGGGAAGTGATGCATAGTGCCACAGCTTTAGAAAGCATACTAACATTTTTCAAAGGTTGAGCATTTACTGGAGAATTGTCTCTGACTTTTAGGATCAGTACCACTATAAGTTAGGAGCCTTTCTCTGGTTCCCTTTCTAGGAACTCATTTGGATAGTTTTATACAAAATGCTAAACTTGTTTCGGGACGAATGGGTTATCCTAAAAAATAATTCTATCTATGAGTATCAAGACCACCGAGGCTAAGTTGTATTATGCACTGTATGATTTCTTCGAAAATGCTGAATTCCACCTTCTTATGGATAAAAAGCAATTTCGTAAAAATACGCCTTCGGGTTTTGTAAACGTTATTTTTTCGGTTTCCGAATATGAAAAAGATACCGATGCGTGGGTAGAAGTACACGTGGGATGCCGAAATGAGCAAATAGAGCAAATTGCCCAACAGTTTTTAAATACTAACCTCATCGACTTCCGCGCCGACGCCAACACCTTGATCATTTCTACGGGCAACTACAACAATGTCAAGTATTTTCGGTACAAAATTCAAAACGACGATGACCTCAACGACGCCTGTGACTCCATCATGGAATTTATGAACCTCTCGGGATTTAGTTTTTTAAATTCCGTTAGCAAGCTCACCGACATCGACCGAATTTTGAACGGACAGGCCCACCAATCGTCTAAGTACCTTTATAATCAAGTACATCGCTGTTTTAAAGGAGTCATCGCTGCCAAGCTGGCCGATAACCCTCGTTACACAAAATTGGTGGCTATCTATCAAAATTACCTTACGAAGTTTGCCAGTGAAACCGAGCTTAGTAATTTTGAACGATTGGTCACTTATTTGCAGTATTATGGCAACAACTAAGCCGAAAAAGCTTCCCAACAAAGGCGAACGCCCCGTTTACCCTGAACCTAAATTAATTTCGGACATCAACGAGGTAGCAGCTCGCTATGGTTTTCCAAATACGTCAAAGCTCCGTTACTGGGAAACCCAATTCCCTATGTTACGCCCCGAAAAACGCGGTGGCGAACGAATTTATAACCGTGGTGACATCGAACTACTGGACGAAATTGTGTATTTGGTGGAATATAAGGGGCACCAACTCGCTGCCGCTCGCCAGCAGATTGAAAGTGGAAGAAGCCAGCGAAATAAAATAAATCGGGTCATAGAACAGTTAGAAACAGTAAAGTCGTATTTAGAAAACTTGAAAGAAATATTAACGTGAAACGTATGGCTAAAATAGGGATTGTGCTTGGAGTGATTGTAAGCGTAGTGGCTTATTTTCAACGAAATACCTTGTTTAGCACTCCCGAGCCTGTTAGTATTCAACCTCCCCCTACCCTGCCCGAATTACCTCGTTCGCAAGCCGCCATCGTTTATTTTGAGCACACACCCGACTCAAAAAACTACGAAGACCAGCAGCTTCAACTGCGGGTAGTACGGCGAAATGACCAACGGCTTTACCTAGTCGATGATACCAAACCCGAACAAAGGCGAATCACTTATTATGCCCTCAACGGCAGCGTCAACGCCACCGACGCCCGCCGCCTTAGCGACTTGCCCATCCAACCTTCTCGTTGGATTCATTTGGTCAAATACACTGCCGAAATCAACAATATCAACTCCGAAGGGTGGCTTACGTCTGAGACCAATACCATGGCAGGTCAAACCAAGTATGCGTCTGTAGGGGAGGTTATTTTTTGGGTGCGAGATTCTTTACAAAAAACACCTGCCGAACTGGCTTATACCCAACCTTTGTGGCCCAACAATGGCCCCGTGGGCGATAGCAAGATTTTCAAACAAACCCCCGCGTTTCAGCTTTCTCCTCAAAAAAAATACGGCTCCGAATCGAAACCGCTCGACGAGCCCGTGGTCAATTTGCGTAAAGTAGGATGGAATGTAAGCGACGACCGCTTTAAACTGTTGTATGCAGGCGAAGTGATGGAGCTCATGAACCACACCCGCGCCCAAAACCGCCGTGGCATTACCCGTTTTGATGCCCGTCAGCTAGACCAAGCGGCTGATTGGTTAGCCAAGCGGCTACCTTCGTCCACCTTTGCCGTCGATTTTGAACCTGCCAACCCCGCCGCCGATGGCTGGCAATGGGACATGAGCGACCCCGCTTTTCGCAAAACAATGTATGATTTATCGGACAGAATCTACAAAAAACACGGAAAGCTCTTTTTTTCGTGGATTGGTGACCCGTTGACTTTTACCTTCAAAGGCAAAAATTTCAAACTAGATGGCTATGCCAATGACAATTGGAGTGCGGATAAAAAGAAAATAGATGATTACCTAGCCATTCACCAAAATGCCAAAGACATTCAGCAGGTGCAACTACCTTCGCCCGTGGTGCTTATGACGGGGTTTGGGTACACCAGCAGCACTGTCAACACCGATGATGCCACAGACCAACCCGCTAACGTGTGGAAAGCTCCCGTCAATTGGTACTTACGGACGTTGGACATGCTCAATTTAAAAACGATTACGGCTCCTCCCAGCGTAAAATTTCTAAACTTTTTTTGGCCTTACGAAGACAAACCGTCGGACGCTCGCCGCAGTCACACCCGACGTTTTCAGGTGGGGCACGGGGCAAAAGGCTACATTCGGCAACTGGACAATCGGGTAATGTACCCCATGAATTTGGTGCGCGACGCGGTTTTTGTACATCTGTGTAATCCGCGCGTTTTTTACACCAACTATTGGATTTTTGGCCAATCGTACGACCCGTACCAAGCCCTTCGTTACTCCAAAATCAACGGAAATTTATCGTGCGTTTCGCAAAATACAGGCGGTTATTTTGTTTACGAATACCAAGGTCCCGACCAACCTCCTTGCCCCACTTTAGCCGAAGACTACATGGGAAAAGATGCCCTTGGAGTGGCGGCGATGGTACAAGCACACGAGCTTTTTGCCAAACATCAGCTCATTTTAGACGGCAGCCAAGTTCGAGAAAGCTACCCATTTGCCTATCAGCGCTCTGCGAAAAAAGTACAAAATGCCACTTGGCAAAACGATACGGGCGAATTTGCGCGGGCTTTCAAATACAATCAGCCTTGGCTCCAAGTGTGGAAAAACCCCAAAACGGGCCAACGGTTACTTTTATTCCAAGATACCTTTGCCGAAGCCTTTGAGCCCGTCCAGTTTACGGTGACGATTCAAGGCAAAAAAATACAGCGCACCGCCGACGGCAATGCGCTGTACATCGAAGCATTGTAAGTTATTGTTTTATCCAGCGTTGGGTCTGTGACGTAGCCCCTTCCCCTATTTTCAAGAAATAAGTGCCCGTTGGCAGTTCTTTCACCGAAATGCGTTGTTGTAGTTGGTTGGTAGATTTTTGGGGTAAAAAATACCGCACTGCGCGTCCCGTCATATCCACAATTTCCATTCGTACTTCCCCACGGTAGGCGCTTTCCCACTCGACCGTTAACCAATCTTGCGTTGGATTAGGCGACAATTGCAGAGCGGCTTCTTTGAGGGCAGGTTCAACCGAAGTGATGGTTTGAATTTTCCACGAAACCGTATTTTGCGACGTTACCGCCACTTTCTCCGAAGTCAAAATGTGAAACTGCCCCGCCTGAAACGCGTATTGAGGGTTTGACGAAGCAACGTTTATTTCATCCCCCGAGAAAAAGTCATACCAGCGCCCAACGGGAAGGGCTACCACCTGATCGGTTAAGCCCAAATTGGCCACTACTTGCACTTTCATCGTCGGGGTATTGAGAATGAGTTGCTTCAGGGTCTCGGTTGTTTGCAGGCTAAAATCGGTTGTTTTGGTAACAGCCTGTGTCGTTTTAAAGCGAATAAGTTCCGAAAAGACGTTGTAAAGTTGTAGGCGTTTGTTGTCACGGAAGTACTCCCAGCGAATGGGTTTAGCACCCGTGCGGCCGTTTTGGTCAATCGAAACGTCGTAGCCCAACTCACCAAATTGCCAAATTAGCTTAGGCCCAGGTGTTAGAAAAAACAACGCCGCTGCCGCTTTGATTCGCTCAATGGCCGTAGCTACGCTCTTTACTTCGGCGCTACCATTGGTGATGGCATCATACACAATTCGCTCTTCGTCGTGGCTTTCCATGTAACCGATGGCGGCGGGCTTTTGAAAACCTGCGTGGTTTTTCCACGAAAGTCGGTTAAAGTTTCCTTTCCCCGTTTTTACCGCTTCCCGAACGGCCCCGTTTTGATTGTCCCACACCAACATACCATAATTGGTCAATTCTGCCTCTTCGTTATCGTCGGCAAAGTGCTCCAAAATTACGTAAGCAGTGGGGTCGGTTTTACGAATTTGGTCATAAATTCGTTTCCAAATTGCAATTCGACTGGCATCGTAGCGTCCCCAAAAAGCCACATCACCACCAGAATTTACTTGGGTAAATCCCTTTGATAAATCAAAACGATACCCATCGAAACGGTACTCTTTGAGCCAAAACTCATTGACGCGGTCTACGTACGATTTGGTGGCTGCGGCTTCGTGGTTGAAGTCAAAAAAGACGCTAAAAGGGTGGGTAGCTTGCATATTAAACATGGGGCTATCAGCCGACGGGCGGTTGCCATCCCAGTACATTTTTACGTACGGAAACTCATAGTCGGCTTGGTTGAGAACCATGTCCAAAATCACCGCAATGCCGTTTGCATGACATTTGTCAATAAACGCTTTTAGGTCTTCGCGCGTACCGTAGGCTTTGTCGGATGCGGCATGAAAAATCGGATTGTATCCCCACGAATCATTGCCCGAAAACTCCATAACTGGCATTAACTCAATGGCATTGACACCTAATTTTTTGAGGTAATTCAGCGAATCACCGACGGTTTTGTACCAACGGCTATCGACAAAATCCCGCACGAGAAGCTCATAAATGACCAAATCTTCGGAAGCAGGTCGCTTAAAATTGGTCGTTTTCCACACGTAAGGCGTCTGCGCAGTTTGCAACACAGAAACGCTGTTTCCCAACGCTTTTGTCGGGAACGGCATCAAGTTGGGGTAGGTCGTAGCGGGGATAAATTTGTCGTTGGCTAAGTCTAAAATTTTCTCGCTGTACGGGTCGCTCACGGGCGTTACACCATCTACCAAGTACTGAAACGCATATTCTTTTTGAGGTGTTAAGTCTTTGATTTCTAACCAATACGTTTGCCCGTCGGGCGTTCGATTCATCAAATAGTCGGTACGCGTTTCCCAGTTATTAAAGTCTCCCGTTAAGTAAATAAACTTTTTATTGGGGGCAAATAGCACCAACGTCGCGGTCGTTGCCGAAGTGTAATTGATGCCGTTTCGCAAGCCCGAAGGCAAAGCCGCCACCGTAGGCGTTGGACTTACCGTAAACGAAAACTCATCGGTTACTTCTTGGTTATTGGCGTTAGCAACAATTTTTACCGTCCGACGCTGATTGGGGGTATTTCCCACCGCAATCGTCGTCGCAATCGCCGTGTCTTTTACCGAAGCAATGGTCGTACCGTCAAGCGTCAACGTAAGTTGCGAGGAGGTAGAAGCACTTGCCCGAACGCGCAACGAAGCATTGGCATCCACAAAAAGGGTTTTCTCGGTCGGAGTCGAAAAACGTACAAACAACTGATTGGAAGCGTAAAAGTTGAACAAAAAATCTTCGGTTTGACCCGAGCCGTTGGCGTTTTTCACCAACACCCCCATCCACCGAAGCGTCTTGCCTGCGGGCACACTTAGGTACTTTGAGGGCGTAATTTTGATAGACCAAACGTTGTCGCTCACCCGCGTTAGCAACCCAGGTGCATACGCTTGCGAGAAACTACTTTGACCCGCAGGGCCAAATTCAGACGTGCGATTTGACACATCCGACCCGCCCCACGCCCAAATATACAAACCCGACGCCTGATTCATCAATGCGGCTTTACGACTGTCTTTCGCTTGGGTCAAATCGAAGGTCAACGTTACCTCACCATCTGCGGTTGGGAACTCAGGTTTTAACACCAAGGCTTGCCCCCAACTCCACTGACTCAGCAACAATCCCAGAAAAATAGAAATGATTTTTTTCATGTGTAGATGTTTTATGCTTGTGTATACTTGTCCCGACCTACTGTCGTATGCTTGTCCCGACATGTTGTCGGGACAAGCACGGTTTAAAGTCTCTGACTTTACTTTATTTCAAGCACTAAAGCCGACGTCCCATTAACAGTAATGCCATTGGCCAGTACCCCAGTCTCTCCCGTCAGTACATTTTTTGTTGTCGAGGCGCCTTTCAATAGTTCTGAATATTTACTCAAATCCAGTTTCTGCGGTTCTTTATTTTTGTTCATCACCACCATTACCTTTTGGGTGTCGTTGTACCTAAAATACACGTATAGGCCGTCGCGAGCGGCGAAGTGCTTCATCTTCCCTGTTTGAACGGCGGTACTAGTTTTACGCCACTGCAATAGTTGAGTTATCAGCTTTTTGGCTTCCAATTGCTGCGAAGTTAGTCCTTTCTCCGTAAACGCACTAACCGTATGGTCTGCCCACCCGCCAGGCATCTCTTTGCGAATACCATCGTCATTTTTTACACTTGGACTTGTCATCAGCACTTCTGTTCCGTAGTAAATTTGGGGTAAGCCACGCGTCGTACAGAGGAAGGTCATTCCCATTTTCCACAACTCAAAGTTTTCATTTATCTGGGTAAAAAAGCGCGTAATGTCGTGGTTATCCGCCATGACCACCAACTCATCGGGGTTAGCATACACAAAATCCTGAGAAAGCACTTGGTAGAGTTTGGTCAGTCCCGTGTTGTACACTTTGTCATTGTCGTTCAGGGCTTCAATCAATGCCATTTGCAACGGAAAATCAAACATGCTTGGCATCGACGACACGTACCCATTGGCATTTTTCTTTCCTTTTTGCCAAAAAGCAATTATTGATGGATTGGCCGACCATTCTTCCCCCACCATAGCAAAACGCGGATATTCGTCCATGATGCGTTGCGACCAACGACTCATAAAATCTTTATCAGAATAAGGATACGTATCGACGCGCACCCCTTGCAAATCGCCGTACTCAATCCACCAAATTGAATTTTGGATTAAGTAGTTGGCCATAAAAGGATTACGTTGATTCAAATCGGGCATACTCGGCACAAACCAGCCACTGGCGTGTAGCTCTTTGTCGTAATCGCTCGCATGAGGATCTTGGACACTTTCGCGCGCGTGGTGGGTCATTTGGGGATTTCCTTGAAAATTAACCCAGTCGTCCGTGGGCAAATCTTTCATCCACCAATGCTCTGAGCCACAGTGATTAGGCACTAAATCAATCACCAATTTAATCCCGCGTTTTTGAGCTTCTTTCGACAACTTTTGGTAGTCTTCATTGGTACCAAAACGAGCATCTACTTTATACAAATCGGTCATGGCGTACCCGTGGTACGAGCCCATCGTTTGGTTATTTTCTTGAAGCGGACAAATCCAAAGCGCCGAAAAACCTAACTTTTGAATGTAGTCCAAATGCTCAATAATCCCTTGAATATCACCGCCGTGGCGTTTATCTTTTCCCGCTCGGTCAACTTTATCCGTCATTCCTTCCACGTTGTCGTTGGCAGGATTGGCATTGGCAAAGCGATCAGGGGCAATGAGATACATGGCATCCTTTGAGGTAAACCCTTGACGATTTGCGGAATTAGGCTGCCGATTTTTTAGTTCGTAGGTGTACGACGCAATCGTCTTTCCCGCCTTACGAAAGGTAATGGGAAAGCTTCCCGCCTTGGTATTTGGCGCGACAATCAGGTCTAAAAACAAGTAGTTCGGGCTTTTTACCTTGTTGGTTTTCACCAGTTTAACCCCCGCATACTCGATAGAAGGCTCCGCCTCTCCGATGTTTGGATGATGCACCAATAATTGTAAACGAGGCTCTTTCATCCCTACCCACCAAAAAGCGGGTTCAACTCGCTGGGCGTGCAACACGCTGACAAAAGAAAGTAGCACAAAAGCTAAAAGATGATGTCTTTTCATTAGAAAAACCGTTAGTGGTTGTTATAAATATTGCGTTGAAAAGCAGGTATTAGTTTTGTAATAAAAAAGCAAATGGGATTGCTAAACGCGTACGCCATGCTTTTTCTGAATGCTCAGCACCCTCAAATCTTAATGTTTTCCAATGCTTCGCTTGGTAATTTTTTGACCTTAAAATGGTATCAATTCGCAACTGTGTAGGCTCATATAGTGCGTCTAAGGTAGCGGTACCGTAGTCAAAATACAGTTTATGTCCGCTCTGAGAAGGTGGCAAGTGGGTATTCAAATAATTGATAAAAGCGTCGGGAATAGGGTTGTTTTCCAACGAAAATATCCCTGGCCAATGCGTTGATAAACAGGCGGCTCGCCCAAAAACCTGGGGATATTCGCAGAAAGCATACATAGAAATAAGCCCGCCCATGCTTGAACCTGCGATGAAGGTATTTTCGGCATTTTTATGCGTCGAAAATGTACGGTCAATAAACGGTTTCAGCTCCTCCACGATAAAGCGTAGGTAGTTGTCCGAAACAGGCTGAAAGCCCTTATCGGTTCGCTCCATTTTTTGCAGTTGTTCGACCACAAACTGTTTTTGGCTCGATGACAACGCTTCAAATGGCTTTTGGGGGAAATAATCCGCATGACGTCCTTGTCCTGAATTCCAAATCCCAACCACAATGCAGGGTTTCGTCGTTTTGTTTTTCCGCAGCTGTTCAATCGTCTCATCCACTCCCCACTCTTGGCGATTCCAGGTGGTCGTCGAATCGTAAAGCATTTGGCCATCGTGCATGTAGAGGACAGCGTATTTACGACCCACCTGGTAATCGGCAGGTAGCCATACGTCTACATTTCGAGCAGCAACGTACTTTGAGGCAAAATTTTCAAATCGCTTTACCGTTCCAGAGGAAGGAATAGGCAATGTATCTTGCGCCTTACTTACCTCAATACAAACTAGCACGAGTAAGCCGTAGCGCAAAAATTTTCGGGTATAGCTTTTGATATAATTCACTGGTTTCAAACAGGTTGCCGTTGATACATGTGGCCACATAAAGATGGGGGTTAGAAAAAAGCACCGATAAAAGTTCATCGGTGCTTTAAGGATAATCTATTAGTTTTCAGTTTGTTACTTATGCAATTGTTATTTTTTCGTCAATTTGTATGTTGGTTTTGCCGCCACCGTAAAGTCAAGGACAATGTCGTACGTCCCTGCTTTTACGGCAATGTTAGCACCACCTGCTTCCATCACACCATCGGCTTTATCGTCACCGTAGTTGACGGCCCAATCGTCGTTTTGGCGGAATTTAATTTCACCGTCGACTAATTTGACACCGCTTAGTGTCCAGATGCCTTCGGTTCCAAAATCAGGCGTGAATTTGGTATCTGGGCCATTCCAACCGTTTGGCGCGGCACTTCCTACGACACCCCACACTTTATAGGCCACGATGGTGTACTTCAACGTTTTGAAATCTACCGTAATTAGATACGTACCTGCTTTTACCACAATGTTATCACCACCTGCTTCGAGCGTACCATCTGCCCCCTTGTCACCGTAGTTGACGGCCCAGTCTTCGTTCTGACGAATTTTGATTTCACCGTCTTTCAAGGTCGCAATCGCCCGCCATTGATCCGTAGCTGGGTCATAGAAGAACGGAACGTCTGGGGCGCTCCATCCGCTTGGAGTCGCACTTCCCACAACTCCCCACGAGAACTTGTCAATCGTGTATTTGGACGCACCCGCATCAAACGTAATTTTATACGTTCCTTTTTTGACAACAATGTTGGCACCACCTGCTTCAAGCGTACCGTCGGCACCATTATCGCCTAAGTTTACATCCCATTTGTTGTCTTGGCGGAATTTGATTTCACCGTCTACCAACGCTACGTAGGCTACGTACACGTTTGCTTTGTCTGATTTGTAGAAAGGCATATCGGGGCCATTCCAGCCATTTACCGTTGCACTTCCCACTACTCCCCAGTTGGTCGAAAGGTCTAATTTGTCCAAATATGGAGTTGCTTTTACTGACATCACAGTCGAAGAAAGCGTTGTACTTCCCCCCAAAAACGATTGTACTTTCACGTCAATATCGCCCGCAGTGGCCGCTTTCAACCCTAATTTCAACAAAATCGGGTTCAACTCCGAAGCTTTAAACGTTTTCTTCAACTCCGTTCCTGTCACAATCGACGCCCCGTTGGAGAAATCTCCTCCTTTTTTGTCAATCAAAACGGTATAGTTGGCAGGCGCGTCAAAGCCATAATCTGGTTTTGCCCACGAAATAGTGAGGGCATCCTTGTCCGCATTTTCTTTGGTCAGTACCACTGTCTGCGACGAAAGGGTCACCACAGGCACTGCCCCAGAATTTAAAACAGCCTTTATTTCATCTTTTTCGCATGAGGCTAGCATTGTCGTCGCAACGACCGCGAATAAGCATTTATGAAGCCACTTTTTCATTTGTTTTTCTAAATTTTTTATTGACTAATGTCCATGAAATGTCTTGCGCTTTTTCTGGTTGTGAGCAACCAAAACACTTGGTACTTTCCTCAGGTTGTAAGCAACCTGAGACACTGAGGGTTAGTATCCAGTGTTTTGAACTAAGTTGGGATTTGCCGTCAAATCAGTAGAAGGAAGTGGGAAGATTTTCAAGTAATCTTGCACTCCTGCTCCATCTTTTACGCCTCCTTTCCACGACCACAAGTAGGATGCTCCCGTGAATTTACCGTAGCGAATCAGGTCGGTACGACGGCTTCCTTCCCATGACAACTCACGGGCGCGCTCGGCCAATACAAAATCAGGCGTCAACTCAGACGAGGTGATATTTCCAGCGGCACTGCCGTACGCTCTCGCCCGAATTTTATTGATATAATCCAACGCCAACGCTTTATCACCTGCACCACGGGCTGCGGCTTCAGCGTAAATCAAATAGGCGTCTGCCAAACGGAACATTGGAAAATCGGTATCAGGGTGTGTAAGGTTGCTGCCCACTTTACCCGCCGAAGTCACATTTTTGAACTTAGGCATGGCATAGCCATCCGTAAACGTTGAGAGTTCGTTGATTTCAAGTTTCTGACCATCCGTATAAAACATTGCACGCTTGTCGGTTTTTCCAGAAGGATCAGCAAAAAGTTTCACAAACGCAGGAGTTACGCGAACGCCTCCCCAACCACCGTCGATTCCGTAAGCAGAAGCAGGCATCGAACCACCTACTGGCGCATGGCACAAGAACGTCATTCCGCCCCACGTTTGGCTACGCGTTCCATCGGCGGCTAAGGCCCAAATAATCTCCGTTGACGTGTTGTTATCGGCTTTGAACAAGTCTTCGTATTTTGTTTGCAACGAGTACCCAGCGTCAATCACTTTTTTGGCATACGTAGCCGCGTCTGCGTAACGATTGCCTTGGCCTTGTGCTTCGGCATTGAGGTACAATTTCGCCAACAACATCCACGCTGCCGCTTTATCGGCGCGGGCATACTCATTTTTGCGAGCATCCACCAACTCACCGTCAATCGCTTTCAATTCAGATTCTATGTACGCAAAAAGGTCTTTGGCATTTGTTTGCTTTGGAGGTGCTGATCCAACGACGTCGTTTTCAGTCACAAACGGAACATTTCCACCAAACAAATCTAACGCGTGCCAGTAGCTCAATGCACGTAAGAAACGAGCCTCCGCACGAAGGGCCTTGGTTTCGGTAAGGATGGTACCCGATACTCCTCTTTCGGACAATTTGGCGTCGCTCGTCTCGCGAATGTATTCGTTACAAGACGCAATTTGGTAAAAGACACGGTTATAAAAACCACGGATGAAAGGGTTGTTTGACGACCATTTCATGTAGTTGATTTCGGGCAAACCTGCATCACTCCACGCAATGACCGCCTCATCAGTGGGTAGTACTTGTAAGTACCAATAATTACGCAAATAGCTCGAAAACCCTTCGTCCATACCTTTGATATCTTTGGTACGGTCGTCGCCCGCAGGGCCTTGTTGCCCAGTAAGCATCAAACCAGCGTAGAGTTTTGCGGCTACTTGTTTGTAAGCAGCAGGGTCGTTGTACACCGTCGCCGAAGTTACTTCATTGAATGGCTGACGATCAAGGTCTTTGATACACGAGGACATCGTCAACGAAAGGACAATTCCTCCAAGTACTGTATTTCTAGAAATGAAATGTTTCATTTTGTTTAAAGTTTAGCCCCCACTTTCCTCAATGACTGCCTTTGAACGTGGCGTATGATGTAAAGAAGGGAATTTCTTAGTTCGACTTTTCAGAAATTAAAAACCAATGTTCAAGCCCAAGGTAAACGTGCGCGGAATTGGGTAGATGTTGTTGTCAATACCACCGCTTACTTCAGGGTTAAGTCCTGTGTATTTGGTAATCACAAAAACATTCTGAACCGTTGCCGAAAGACGAGCCGTTGATTTTCCACCAAAGACTTTTCCTAAATCGTAGCCTACAAATGCGTTGTCCATGCGTACAAACGAACCATTCTGCATGTAGTAATCAGAGAAATACTGAGGAGTGGCAAAGAGCGTGGTTAGCACGTTTGGCACCACGTTGCCCAATGAGTTGTTGGCTCCTTGGAAGGCTTGCAATACGCCACGTGTCGAAAGGATATTGTTGTAGACATAGTTGCCAAAGTTTCCACGAATCACAAATCCTCCGCTCAATTTTTTATAGGTGGCCTGCGCATTGAAACCAATAAACACGCGTGGGGCAGGTGATTTGTAGTGGTAATAGTCATCCACTGTGATTTTGCCATCGCCATTGCGGTCTACGTAAACGCCTTCCACAGGTTTGCCCGAAGCATCATATACTTGTTGTGCCACAAAAAACGAAGACGCAGGATAACCCACTGAGTGGATTTGAATGGTACTTCCTACCCCACCTGCAATACCTCCTACCAATACGCCTTTGTAGTTGGGGTCATTGGCTGAAGTTAACTTGGTGATTTTGTTTTCGTTGTAGGTAGCATTAAAGCCTAAATCGAGGTTGAAGTCTTCTTTGCTAATGGCGTTGTAGTTCAACAATAATTCTAATCCTTTGTTTTCAATGGAGCCAACGTTCGATAAGATTTCGTTGGTCAGGTTAGTTCCTGCTGCTACTGGTACTACGTTCAACAAGTCGGTTGTGTTTTTCATGTAGTAGTCGATACTACCTGACAAACGTGCTTTTTTAAAAGCAAAGTCCAAACCAACGTTTTGAGTGACCGTTTGCTCCCACTTGATATTGGCGTTGTAGCCTTCAGCCCGAAGCGTTGTGTAATAATTGGTTCCCAAAAGTTGTTGGGCAGTAGCCGTACTTGGCGTATAGCGCGCCAAATAAGCGAAGTTTTGGCCTACATCTTGCTGACCTGTCACCCCGTAACCAAGGCGCAATTTCAAGTCTGAAATCACACTAGAGCTTTTCAAGAAATCCATTTCGCTGATTTTCCAAGCAAATGCCGCCGACGGGAAGGTTCCCCAACGATTTTCTTTAGCAAAACGAGACGAACCGTCGCGACGAAGAGTCACGGTCAACAAGTAGCGGTCTTGCACGTTCAAATTGGCCCGACCAAAAAACGACACCAAGGTATTCTGAGTTTTGTATGGGCTGTCGTTGAGTGTTTTGGTTTCGGCCTCGTCTTTCGTAATGCTCGTCGTAGAATTAACAAAATCTTGGTAAGAATACCCCGCCATCAAGTCGATGCGCGTATCTTTTGTCAAATCTTTCACGTAGTTGAGGTAGAAATCCAACAATTTGTTGGTACGGTCTTGGGTATACACTGTTTTTTCGCCGCCATTACTAAAATTAGAAGCGGCCAAGGCAGGAATAACCTTCTTCCCATCACTTCTTGACACGTCATAACCTACGTTTAAGTTGGCGTGTAATTCAGGAAGGAAATGGAATTTATAATCAAACTGCGCGTTTCCAATGCTGCGGTTTACCGTAGCACGGTCGTCAGTCAAATTCAACAAGCCCAATGGGTTACGAGTTGCAATTGTGTTTGGTTTGCCATCGGCATTGACCCACTCATAGTAACCGCCGTACGCTTCTTTACCCGAATAGATAGGTTGGGTTGGGTCAAAAGCAACCGCTGCTCCAATCGCACCTTGGTTGGCAAATCTATTTTTAATGGTAGAAGCCTTAACGTTGATATCTATCTTGAGGTGATTGTCCAATAACATCGGAGTCAACCCAACCGAAGCAGACGTACGCCCCATGTTAGAGGTTTTCAAAATACCGTTTTGGTTGGTGTACCCTACCGAAACGCGGTAAGGCGTATTTTTTAGCGAACCTGTAATACTCAAGTTGTTGTCGGTACTTACTGCCGCACGGTAAATTTCATTTTGCCAGTCGGTATTGGCCGTTCCCAACAATGATTTTTGCGTAGCAGTACCGTATTTGTTGACCAATGCACGAAAATCATCACCCGAAAGTACGTCCACCAAGCCTGTTTTAAGGCCAACCGACGCTTGCGTACTCAAGTTTACGCGCATCACATCGCCTTTTTTACCTTTTTTGGTCGTAATCATGATTACCCCGTTCGAAGCACGTGAACCATAAATAGCGGTTGCAGAAGCATCTTTCAAGATATTGAATGATTCAATGTCGTTAGGGTTGATAAGGCTCAGTGGGTTAGCTGCCCCGTTGATGGTGGTATTATCCAAAGGCACCCCGTCGATGACGATTAATGGGTCGTTACTGGCATTCAACGAAGCCCCACCACGAATACGGATCGTACTCCCCGCACCTGGCGCACCGCCGTTGGGAGTAATTTGCACCCCCGCTACTTTACCTGCCACCAATTGGTCAGGAGTCGCAATGTTTCCTTTGTTGAAGTCGGCCGTTGTGATAGCCGCAATTGAGCCTGTTAGGTCTTTTTTGCGTTGAGTACCATAACCAATCACAACTACCTCCGCAAGCTGCTTGTTGTCGTTTTGCAGCGTCACCGCCAGTTGCGTGCGGTTGTTGATTGCCACCTCTTGGGTAGTCATACCCACAAAACTAAACACCAACGTCGCACTGCTTGGAGCCGCAATTTTGAAATTACCATCCGCGTCGGTTTGGGTGCCTCGCGTCGTTCCTTTTACCAAAACGCTCACTCCTGGAAGGACTGAACCGTTGGATTCTTGCACTTTTCCTGACACAGTGATGTCCTGCGCCATGGTTGTTATGGACACAAAAGCCCACAGCAACACCATTAGATTTAGTCGAAAATTAGTTCGGCTAAGGACTTTGTACATCGAAATCATCATAGGGGTTTGATGTAAGTTAAATTGGATAATTGGAAAGAATGAAATGGAATGAACTCGGCGTTTCATCAATTTCTTCTTGCAAAAGTACCATACTTAACGCCCCCTGTCGTCCCACTTTTTAAAATGGCAGATTTTGATAGTTATTTTTTATAAACAACTATTTATCAGAATATTACAAAAAAAAGGACGTACCACTTTTGGAAGGTGGCACGTCCTGACCAATAAAATGGCACACATTTACTGGCTCATATTAGGTTATTCTTCTTCAATTCGGGACTCGAAGAAATACTCACGCGGGGTTTGTTGCGTCATTTTTTTAAAGGCGCGATTGAAAGCCGTTTTAGAATTGAACCCAACTTCAAAGGCAATGGCCAAAAGGGTAAAGTGTTTGTTGCGCGGATCCTCAAACCGCTGCTTAAATTCTTCGATACGATACTCGTTGACAAAATCAAAAAAATTTTTGTCGTAGCCTTCGTTGATAATCTTTGACAGCAAGTGAGGGGCTAACTTCAGTTTTTGTGCCAGCTCATTGAGCGTAAGCCCAGGGTTGGTATAGGGCTTGTGCTGCTGCATGTAGGTTTCGAGTTTGGCTTTATACACCCCCAAATTCTCTAAGGTATCCACCTCTTTTTCCAACACTGGCGCTAGCGTATCGTGTAATGCGATGGTCACCGTTGGCTCTTCGGTAGGTTTTAGGAAGGGTTGGAGCTTGGCCTGAATTTTGAAAATTTCGGGCTGGTGGATGGCAAAATACCCTAGGAAGTAAGGGATGGTTGAAAACGCCAGCCAGATGGTATCTATACTCTTGTGAACAATCGTGTTGGTTTCAATTTCAAACGTGTACCCAATACCAAAAAGAATTCCCGAAAAAAACCAAAGTATCAAACAAACCAACTGTAGCCCAAGTACGGTAGATAAATATTGTAGGTTGTGTTCTGACGACGACTGGTTGGCCGCCAACGCTCGATACGACCGAATGGCGCGGTAATTTACCAGCCAGTAATATAAATTGGTAAACAATGCCACCGTCCCTGCTCCCCAAAACAGCCAAATAATATCAAGCTCACGGTTCACAATTTTGATTTGTAAGCGTTTGTTTTCCATAAAAAACAAAGGTAGGTAAACCAAAAGTTGAATACCTGGCAGCACAAAATGCCCCCACCAGTGGCGTGGAAATTTTGGAATTTTGAACAGTAATTTTTGGAGGTAAAAATAAAAAAGTGGCGAATACAGAAACAAAGCAAAATCAGGAACAAGCAAGAGTTTGGTGTATTCTTGTGCCACTTCACGGTAGGCGCTTACGACTTTGATAGCCACTACAATAGCCATGAATGCCAGCGATACCACCAACCAGCGATTGGCCTGTCGGTTGTAATCCTGCATGGAAGTAATGGCAATAATCAACAAAATGCTCTGAAAAGCCGAAAACAGCAGCAGCAAATCATAAATAGAGATGGAGCGAAACGTGCCCGAGAGGTCTTCCCAGCTATCAATAACTGCCTCAATATTTTCATTGTTAATGATTTGACCACGGTATAAAATTCGGTTGGGGCGAGTTTTTCCATTCTCATAGCCCTCCACACTGTTCCAATCGCCCCGCGTAAACTTATATTCCAGCCTTGGTAAATCGGACGCGACCGTTACTCGGTACGTGCCGTCTACCTGTTTTCTCAACCGAAAATCTTCATCGCCTGCGTGCCAGTTATTGAAATTTCCTGAAATATAAATCGACGCGTCTTTGGGCGTATTGGGAGGAATTTCGTTGATGACAAAACGGTACATGGCTCTGGCTTCCCATCCCTGAATCTTAATTTGTATGCGTTTCGGGTTTTGTTCTGAAAAACGATAATACACTCTATCTGGGCGACTTTTACCACTGCTATCTCCCTCCACTAATCCCCAACTCCCTTGGGTAATTTTATACTTAAAATTGGTAAGGGAATCGGGCAAATTTAAAAAGTATGTCCCCGAGGATTCTTTTTTAAATTCTAAACTCGAATCGCCAGGCTGCCAATTATTAAAATCACTAGCCAAAAAAAGTCGTTGGTTCGCTGTTTTAAATGGCACATGATACACCACTTCCAGCCGAATTTGCCCCATGGTAAGCATCGGCAAGAAAAGTCCCCAAAAACAACACCACCAATTCTTCATCGCAATGTAGTATTAGGTCCAATTAAACAGCAACAGGCGCCTTAATGGCAGGCCATGGATTATAATTTTCGAGAGTAAAATCTTCAAATGTAAAATCGAATACACTCTTCACGTCGGGATTGAGCTTCATCGTTGGCAACTCTCTAGGCGCTCGACTAAGTTGTAACTCAACTTGTTCCAAATGGTTGAGATAAATATGCGTATCTCCACCAGTCCAAATAAAATCACCGTACTCAAAGCCGCATTCTTGGGCAATCATCATCGTTAACAACGCATAACTAGCGATGTTGAAGGGCACGCCCAAAAACACATCGGCACTACGCTGATACAATTGGCAAGATAATTTATTATCGGCGACATAAAACTGAAACAAAGCATGGCAAGGGCTGAGTGCCATTTTTGACAAATCCGCAGGATTCCAAGCCGAAACGATAATACGGCGCGAATCGGGACTGTTTTTGAGTTGTTTCAACACATCCATAAACTGGTCAATCACCTGTCCGTTAGGGGCTTCCCAGCTACGCCACTGTTTTCCATAGACGGGGCCTAAATTACCATCGGCGTCGGCCCATTCGTCCCAGATACTTACGCCGTGGTCTTTTAGGTATTTGATGTTGGTATCGCCTTTTAAAAACCAAAGTAATTCATGGATGATTGATTTGGTATGCACTTTTTTGGTCGTAACCAATGGAAAACCTTTTTGTAAATCAAAACGCATTTGGTAACCAAATACACTGATGGTACCTGTCCCTGTGCGGTCGGTTTTGCGGGTTCCGTTGGCTAAAATATGGCGAAGTAAGTCGTGGTATTGCTGCATTTGAAATTCGTTAATTGTTAATTTTTAAAAGATTGGCACCTGATTTTGACTTGTTTAAGTAAAAACGTACGATAATAAAAATGGCTTACACAAGTATGTCATTGACTAGATTAGCACCAAATCTGTCTCAAAATAACAAAAAATGCCCCGCTATTGCTAGCAGGGCTCAGGTTTTGAGAGTTTTATGTCTAACCTCCAACCCGCCGCAGCTTCCAACTAGCCAAGATACTATCGGCTTTTTGTAAGGCATTTGCTTCAAAATACGTGTTGGAAGGTGCTTTCATTTGGGGTTGGTATCTTTTGGACACTTCGTCCATCACACGGTTTCTGGTTTCGACGCTGATTTCGCCATTGGCTGAAGCTTCAAACAACTTTTGTTGCAATTCGCTATTCATCTCCATCAAAATATCCGCGTTGTAATCTACTTCGAGCGAACTACTCCATTTTTTCTCATCTAAATCGTAACTCAAAGTCAACGTTTGAAACACTCCGTTGCTTTTGAAATAGTAGGTGTCGCGTTCTAACGAACGTTTGCCGTTGGTGAGTACTACTGTTTTACTGATATGCTGAGGAGGAATCGTATCACGGTAAATCACCTCTTCGTTGTTTTGGTATTTATACCAGTGTAGGTTAACAATATTATGCACTTTTACAGTATCTGTTGAAAAATACCATTTACGGCCAATGGGAGGAATTCCCAAACCTTCTCGTTCGTCGTTGTATGCAGCCCCGAAATTTTCTCTCGACTTCCAATTCTTAAACTTTGAGACAAGAAATATTAATACCATCGCTAAACACAATGTCAAAACCAGAGGCATCCATTTACTTTGCATTTCTTGCAGGAAATAAGGTTTTATATTTCAACGAAGTTACTTTTCACCAGCATACCGTAGTAAAAGTTACTCGTTTTTTGAGGAATATCAATGGTGATTTGCCATTCCTTTGACGAAAATTTGACACCATTTAGTTTACCTTCTTTTAGCTCGTATGACTGTGGACCCGCGAAGCTGCTTGTTAAACCTGTATTCGCTTTCGCATTTTCAAGCTGTCGTGGTGTCGTATATTCAAATTGGGATTGGTTCGGGTCAATTTCAAAGGCAATGAAGGGAGAACCATTATCACAGCAAAGTCTATCGACACCTGGATTTAGCGTGAATAAAACTACCGCTCGATTCCCCCCTCTCTCAACCCGATACGACTTGTAGCCGTTGGTAAAATCGGTCACTTGTATGTAGTGGTTCAACATGACTTGGTAGCGCGATCCAAACGGCTCATTCGGATTCAATGGCGTAGCCTCTTGATTATTAGAATCTTTACAACTTACAAAAGCAAGAAAAAGAAGGATATATAAAACGTTCTTCATATACTTTTCTCATTAAACAAAAAACTCGTCCGCGATAGGAAACCTATTCTACGAACGAGTAACTTATATTTTTAGTACAGAAAACAATGGGTTAGTTTTGATTCACTCCCCATTGTTTATAAAAGCTTTATCCCTCTCCCATCAACTCTTTTAAAATTTTCTGAGCAGCCACCGAGATAATTGTTCCTGGGCCAAAAACCCCTTTTACACCCGCTTTATACAAAAAATCGTAATCTTGAGGAGGAATAACGCCCCCCGCGACCACCAAAATGTCTTCACGGCCAAGTTTTTTTAACTCATCAATCAACTGCGGAACCAACGTTTTGTGACCTGCCGCCAAACTTGACGCTCCAACAATATGCACATCATTTTCTACGGCTTGACGCGCCGTTTCTTCGGGTGTTTGGAACAGTGGCCCCATGTCCACGTCAAACCCTAAGTCGGCAAAGCTCGTTGCAATTACTTTGGCGCCACGGTCATGGCCATCTTGCCCCATTTTAGCCACCATAATACGAGGACGGCGGCCTTCTAATTCCGCAAAACGGTCGGCCATTTCACGCGCCACGCGGAAGTTTTCATCGTCTGAAACTTCGGCACTATAAACTCCTGAAATTGAACGTATCACCGCTTTATATCTTCCAAAAACTTTTTCCATTGCATCCGAAATCTCTCCCAACGTGGCGCGTAAACGCGCTGCTTCAACCGCCAAACTGAGCAAATTGGACTCAAAATCGGTCCCGCCCTGTCGACGACAAGCCTCCGTTATGGCCTCCAGTGCCTCTCGTACTTTTTCGGGGTCACGCTCGGCTTTTAACCGATTCAAACGCGCAATTTGCGACTCTCGAACCGCCTGATTATCCACCTCCAAAATATCCAGCGCCTTCTCCGAATCAGGTTTAAATTTATTAACGCCCACAATGATGTCTTTTCCGCTGTCGATGCGGGCTTGCTTGCGGGCTGCTGCTTCTTCGATGCGCATTTTGGGCAAACCTGCCTCTATCGCCTTGGTCATGCCCCCTATTTGTTCCACTTCTTCAATCAACGCCCAAGCCTTTTCCGCCAGTTCTTTGGTCAAATATTCAACGTAATAACTTCCCCCCCACGGATCCACCACGCGGCAAATATCCGTTTCGTTTTGAAGATACAATTGGGTATTCCGAGCAATCCGCGCCGAAAAATCGGTAGGGAGAGCAATCGCTTCATCGAGCGAATTGGTGTGCAAGCTTTGGGTATGCCCCAAGGCCGCCGCCATCGCTTCAATCGCCGTACGCGCGACGTTGTTGAATGGGTCTTGTTCGGTCAGCGACCAGCCCGACGTTTGGCAGTGGGTGCGTAAGGCCAGCGATTTTTTGTTTTTGGGAGAAAATTGATTCACAATTTTTGCCCACAACAACCGCCCTGCGCGCATTTTGGCAATCTCCATAAAATGATTCATACCGATTCCCCAAAAGAAGGACAAACGCGGAGCAAAATCATCAATGTCCATTCCTGCCTCCAAACCCGTGCGAATGTATTCCAACCCATCGGCCAACGTGTATGCAAGCTCAATATGGGCAGGGGCACCCGCTTCGTGCATGTGGTAGCCACTGATACTAATACTGTTGAATTTGGGCATGAAGCGGCTTGCATACGCAAAAATATCCCCGATGATACGCATACTAGGCGCAGGCGGATAGATGTAGGTATTGCGTACCATAAACTCTTTCAAAATATCGTTCTGAATCGTTCCTGCCAACTGTTCGGGAGAAACGCCTTGTTCTTCCGCCGCTAAGATGTAGAAGGCCATAATCGGTACAACGGCACCATTCATGGTCATTGAAACCGACATTTGGTCAAGAGGAATCTGGTCGAAAAGAATTTTCATATCCTCGACACTGTCAATGGCCACCCCTGCTTTGCCTACGTCACCCACTACCCTCGGGTGGTCGGAATCGTACCCACGGTGGGTTGCTAAGTCAAACGCCACCGAAAGCCCTTTCTGGCCTGCGGCTAAGTTTCTACGATAAAAGGCGTTAGACTCCTCCGCCGTCGAGAAACCAGCGTACTGACGTACGGTCCAAGGTTGCATGACGTACATGGTGCTGTAAGGCCCTCGCAAAAAGGGTGGAATCCCCGCCGCAAACCCCAAATGTTCGGCCTCGACAATGTCGGCTTTGGTAAACGTCGTCTTTACTTTAATGCCCTCGGCCGTCACAAAGGGTTTTGCTCCTCCCTGCAATTTGTCCTGCTGACGCAACGAAGGAGTTATTTTTTTTTCTATGTTGAGGAAGTTGGGTTTCATAATAAGCTTTCAGTTACTTACAATCTTCAATACATTTACCAGTTCTATCAATTACAAACTCTTTTTTACCTTTTATAACTCTTGAACGGCCATCCTCTCCAAAATAGAATGCTTCATCATAGACAAAAGGTATAATAGTTTTATTGGTTCTATCAATAAAACCCCATTTTCCATTTTTTTTTACAGATACTAAACCCTGCGAAAAATTATTTGCTTTACTGTATATAAATGGTATTATAACTTTATTTTTCCCGTCAACAAAGCCCCATTTATTATTCTTTTTTGCAGTTATTAATTCGCCAATACCACTAATTTCTTCAAATTGTGGGTGAATAATTATTTCACCTGAATAACTTATAACTCCCCATTTCTCTTTTTCCTTTACTGCTAACCATGGACTATCATAGAGGGTAATTTCTTGATATTTTTGCCGAGTAATATTTTCACCTTTTTTATTAATCATCCCCCACAAATTATTTTTTTTAACTTTGGCAACATTAAAGGAGGACTCATAAACAAAATCTTCATATGTAGGTTTCAATATTACATTACCTAAAGAATCTATTAACCCCCAGAGCGAATTAGGAAACTGTAAAGCTATAGTAGACACTTCAATTCCTCCCATTCGTTCAATATTTATACAATCTAAATTAGGCAAAAATTTATTTTTGGATACTTGATATATTTTCCAAGTGCCATCTTTCATCAATGCAATCAAACTATCGCTTAAAAGTTTATCTTCATCGTATTCATGAGGAACTAAGATTTCTTCTTTATTACCTTGATATCTTATAATGCCATATTTATTGTCATGACTTATTGGTAAAACATATATTGTAGTGTCCATATTTGGAATTGAGCCCTCTAAAAGACCACTAAAAAGTCCACCTGAAAAACCCAAAATAGAATATTCTTTGGTTTTTAACTCCATTTTTACATCATCAATAGAGGTTAGAATTTTTTCTTCGACAATTTTACTTTTATTATTTACGATTGTCCACTTCACTAATAATCCGCTCAAAGTAGAATCATTAAAAACCATTTTTGTCATCCCTACTTTTTCTACAGTAGAAAATGGTATTTTGTCTATATTAGATGATAGATAAAAAGCAGTTTTTAGTGTATCAGTTACTTGTTCATATCTTTTACATCCAAAGGAATTTATTATTTCACTTCCTAAACTCTCTTTTGCTCCAATAAGTAAAGAGGTTTTTATTCTTGTATCGTTTTTTAATTGAGAGACTACAGAAAGTATAGGCATCATTACTCCTCGCTTTAAAGAATCAGTTGTTTCAAGCAATAAAACAATTTTCCTATTATAATCAACGAATATATAGCTAGAATTTACATCTACCGATGACATCATTTGTATGTAAGGGTTCGTCGAACTAAAAAAATACTCCTCGTTTGAAGTTGTAAAAGTCCCATTTGTATCTGATGATGTAATTTTATAAACTAGGCGCTTATCAAAAATATATAACGAATCTATATCGTTTGAGCCGATTAGCATTTTTCGAAACATGTCTAATGACGAAGAATCATTTGAGACGCCTTTCTGAGTGTTCTGTCCGTGTGATGAATAACCTAAAACAAATAATATTACAAATAAAAAAAAACGCTTCATTAGTATTTTAAATCGTAATTTGTTCAATATAAGAACTATTAAAACTTTATTTAAACTATTTCTCAGGCCCCAAAAACGTCGATAATGGCTTCCATTCGTCCACATTATCGGCGATGAGTTTTAAGATTGCCACAAAAGGCAGAAACAACACCATACCTGATACTCCCCAGATGACCCCTCCCAAAAACAACGCTACTACCGAGGCCAGGGTATTTACCTTTAATTGTACCCCCACTACCCACGGAAAAATAACGTTGGCTTCCAAGTATTGCACCACCCCAAAAACCACAACCACTCCCAATGGGTACCAAATGGAGTCGTGCATCATCCACGCGACTGAAATTGGCAACAATGCTCCAATTGCAATTCCTACGTAAGGAATAATGGTCAAAATTGACGCGATGAAGCCAAACAAAATCGCTTGTTTTAACCCAACAATCGCCAGTCCAACCGTATTCAATAGCCCTACAATCAAATAGACCAAAAGCAATCCTTTGATGTAATTGTAATAGGTATCCACGGTTTGGGTGGCTACCTTCCTGACCCGTTCGCGATTGGCTTCGCCAAACAATTGGTACAATCCTCGCATCAATAACTCACGATAACTCAAAAATAAAGACGTAAAAAGCGGTATCATCACGAGATTGAATAGTAAACTCGCCGTCGCATTCACCGTTCCTACCAGCACCGCTCCCAATTGACTACTTAAGTTGTTGGTGGTTTGTCGCAGCCAATTTATCTGCATATCGAGCGTAATGCCCCAACGGGTTGTTAGCCACTGTTGCAGTTGTACCAGTACTTTATCACTTTTAATTGTCAATTTTGGCAATTCTTGGCGCAATTCGGCCACTTGCCAGACCATGATTCCTACCAACCCCGCCCCAATCACAAACACAATAGCCAAACAAGCAGCAATCGCAGCACTTCGCGGCCAACGCTGACGTTCGAGCCATCGGCATAAAGGGTATAACACCATCGCAATCAGTAACCCAAACATCATCGGAATGCTAATCACTTTGGTGAAATACATAATCGCTGCTCCCATCAGCAGGATTTGCAAATAACGACTAACTTTATCAGGTGTGGCCATTGGGCAAATCGAGGTTTAAGCTCCATACACATTTTGGAACGTATTTCGCAGGGGTAAATCGGGCAAAATTTGTCGCAAATGATGTTTTAAGTGCTCAACATAATCTCCCATGATAAATCCAAGCGTAAAAGGCCCGACGCCTTCAATCGTCAAGGTATTGTTTAACAGCGACCCATCGACTTCAGCAATAATATGCGCAAGGTGAAGGTTATAGCTTTTCCAAAAGGTAATGAGCTGGCTCCAGTCTTCCGCTTGATAATGCTGGGCTGCGACCCAATGGTTTTGAGCATAACCTACAAAATCAAAATGCGGCTGTGCCATCGTCCGCACAAACTTTTGTTGGTTGTTGCAAGCGGAGTCAATCAAGTGGCCAATGATCTCTTTTTTAGACCATTTAGAAGGCACCTCTTTCGCGCTCACTTCCTCGTCGGTTAGATTTTGTAACAAGGGAAACGAAATCGCTACGACTTCTTTCAAGTGTTGGGCTGTCTCTTTCATTGTTCAAAAGATTGGGCAATTCTGCGGTTGGGTAATTTTATAAAAGCTCCTTCTGACGGCGCAACCGTCGTTGGCGACGGCGTAAAGGCTCCTTCGTCAAACCTAAATTTATTCACTCCTACCATCACGCGTTTGCCTTCTTGTAACGCACGGAGCGTTTGTTGGTAATTTTCTTCAATCGCCTCTTGAATAAAATTTTGAGCGATGGCTTCCATAAAACCACCTTTTTCTTCGATGGCCAGAAACAATGCCCACGCCGCATCGACCAATTGTAGCGTTAAGTTTTCAAGGTAATAACTTCCTGCCGCAGGGTCAACGGTTTTATCTAAGTAGCTTTCTCCTTTCAACAAAATGGAGATATTTCGGGCAATGCGCTCCGAAAAATCATCCGAAGGCTGAAAAGCAGCGTCGTACGCGTGAACCGTCAATGCATCACATCCACCCATAACGGCACTCATCGCCTCGGTTGTGGCGCGTAACATGTTGGTGTTGGGCGTGGTGGCAGCATCATAAAACGTTGATGTCTGGGCATGGATGTAGCAATTGTGATACCCCGCCAAAAACTCCCCGCTCACCTTCTGCCACAAGTACCGCAGCGCCCGCAGTTTGGCGATTTCAAAAAAATAATTTGTCCCAATCGACAACGAAAAATAAACCTTTGGCAAAATTTCTTCCACCGAAAGTCCTTCGTCGGTCAGTTTATCAAGGTAGGTAACCGCCGAAGCTAACGTACACGCCAATTCTTGGGCGACATTGGCCCCAGCGTTATGAAACGCGTGACTACTGACGCATACCACCCGAAACTGCGGCGAAGTTGCCGTCTGACGAACCAATGAAGCAAGGTCGTTGAAATACGTAGCAGGCAATTCTCCCGTCTGCGTCCACTGCGCCAGCCCGTCGTCGGCAAGACCGCCTTTGATTTGGTACGGAATCATTTTCAACAACGCCTCAACGACGGCTTTTTCCTGCCCACCTGTTGCAAAAAATACGGGCGTTTCGCTCAGCTTTAGGCCATCCAGCACTTTCGTCCATTCTATTTTTTCTTTTTTTCGAACGTCCAGTGTCAACGCATCGGCACCTTTTTGTAGCACCGCTTTGAGTTGAACGTTGGTCGTTTTTTCGTCTCCCACCTCTATTTGTGGTTGATTGAGCCAACCCGCGTTTTTTTCTTGACACGCCTGAAGCGCTTCAAGCCGCTCGTCCACCAAATCTTCCGACGCATAGTAAGGCTGCACTACCATTTTCTCCGCCGTATTCCACAAAAGTGTCGCGTCAAAATCCTTCCCCTTTAAATCTTTAATGGTTTGCTGTTTCCAAGTTTCTTTGGAAACGGGCGAAAATTCGGAGAAAAGCGGTAAGTTCATGAAGTGTTGTACTTTTTAAAGAAAAAATAATTTTAAAACGATGGGGTAAAAATAGAGGGAATAACCTTCCATTTCAAGCCTAGAGCTAGATTTACTGCTATATAGGTATAGATGAGCACAATTGCCATGATTTTTTTCATAAATTCGGATTCTATGACAAAAATCAGACGCTATCGCTTGTTGTTTATGCGTAAGTTTTCCCTAATTTTGCAGCCCTTTGTCCAAAAAATAGAGTTGAGTGAACTATCAATTACGCCGCGAAGTCGATGAGGTATGGGAGAAATGCCTGCAAGTCATCAAGGCAAATATCTCCGAGCAAAGTTTTAAAACCTGGTTTGAGCCGATTGTCCCTTTTCGGCTTGATGGGAAAACTTTGACCATTCAGGTACCTAGTCAGTTTTTTTATGAGTGGCTCGAAGAGAACTATATCCACGTTCTTCGACGCGCACTCGATTTCGCTATTGGCCGCGAAGGACAACTCGAATACTCTATTATTGTTGACACTGGCACCGACCGTCAACCCCCGATTAAGGTACACGTTCCGACGACCAACTCACCCGTAGCGGCAGAGGCGCGGCAAAAAGCCGCTTCCGAACCCCGAAAGCCTGCCCCACCGCCCGTCAGAGGAATTGATACGACAGAGCTTGATTTGTTTCTTAACCCAAATTATAGTTTCGACAACTACATCGAGGGAGATTGTAACCGCCTAGCGCGTTCGGCAGGAATGGCCGTGGCCCAGCGCCCAGGGGTGACGTCGTTCAACCCGCTGCTAATTTATGGCGGCGTTGGTTTGGGAAAAACGCACTTGGTTCAAGCCATCGGTAACCACATCAAAGGTCATTTTGGCGATAAATCGGTGTTGTACGTTTCTTCCGAGAAATTTACGAATCAGTTTATCAACGCCATCAAAAACAACACCCTGCAAGATTTCACCGATTTTTACATGCGGGTGGACACGTTGATTTTGGACGACGTGCAGTTTTTGTCGGGAAAAGAAAAAACGCAAGATACCTTCTTCCACATATTCAATCACTTGCACCAGTCGGGACGGCAAATTATCATGACCTCCGACCGCCGTCCAAGTGAATTGCAAGGGCTTCAAGACCGCCTCCTTTCCCGCTTTAAGTGGGGACTTACGGCCGATCTTCAGCAGCCCGACCTCGAAACGCGGATTGCGATTATTCAGCGTAAACTTCAAGCCGAAGGCATTTACATCGAAGCGAGCGTCATCGAGTACGTGGCGCACAGCGTGAACACCAACGTGCGGGAACTCGAAGGGGTAATCATCTCGTTGATGGCCCAAGCCTCGCTCGTTCGCCGCGATATTGACCTCGAATTGGCCAAAAACGTGTTAAAAAACATTGTTTCAACCGAAGAAAAAGAAGTCAACATCGACACGATTCAGGACATTGTGTCGGACTTTTACGACGTGACCATTGCCGATTTGAAAAGCAAGAGCCGTAAAAAAGAGCTGGTATTTCCGCGTCAGGTAGCGATGTATTTTGCCAAAGAACTCACCGACCTGTCGTTAAAATCTATTGGGTATCACTTTGGCGGCCGCGACCACAGTACGGTCATCCACGCCGTACAGACCATCAGCGACTTGATGGAACAAGACGAAGCCGTAAAAGAAGCACTCCAAAAAATTCGTAGTAATTTCGGGTAAATTGCTCCCAAACCTTTACTAAAAGACATACTCTACGTCTATTTATTTTTTAGTACATCCCTGTTTTTTTGCCTAACTTGTTGATATTTTTCAAAAATCTCAACAATGGAAATAGCACCACAACAGTCAGAAACTCAGAAAAAGAAACGGTCACTCGACCAAGACCCCCAGTATTTTGGAGCGTACCTCAACATGGCACGCCACAATGTCTTTTTGATTGTCAATCACCTCACAGACACCTTCAAAGAGCTAAATTTCAAGAAATTAGCAAACGAAGAGGATATTTGGAAAGTTGATAATTCGTCAAATATTTTACTCAATGTATTTGATGTAACGCAGTCGAAATATGAGGATTTTAGACCCCGAATCTTCCATTATCTTATCAAAAGGCACCACTTGCCACTGGTCAAAATCTTCAATACAGAGTATTTGGGCGAAAATATCCTCCAAGACAAATCAGTAGATTATGAGCGATTACATCAATTTCTTTGCCTTTCTTTCAAAGAACTGACTGAGTTTAGAGACTCGTATTCGCACTCAATAGCCATTGACGAAAATGGAAATAAAGTGAGTCGGAAAACTACCCTTGCTAACGAGTTAGTACCCGAAATCAATCTCCTTTTTAAATACGCGCCGAGGTATTCCTTTTTGAGAAACTATCAAACCCTCAACGAAGGTGATTTCCAGCATTTAGATAACTATCAGCTTTTTGTCGCTGATAATCAATTGACTCATCAAGGGCGTTTTTTCTTCATCAATTTATTTTTGGAAAGAAGCTACGGAATCAAATTTCTGAAACGATTCAGAGGGTTTAAAAATGAAAACACCCCTCCTTTCAAAGCTACTATTCAATCATTTACCACGTATTGCCTCAAAGTTCCTGATATTCGTTTAGGGAATGAAAACCCCAAGCAATCGTTGTTGCTAGACATGTTGACGGAGCTGAACAAATGTCCCAAGGAACTTTTTAACCACCTTACCGAAGACGATAAAAAAGAGTTTGAGCCAAATCTTGATGAAACCTCATCAACCAACGTTCTGCTCAACAGTACTAACTACGAGTTTTTCGATGCCGATGAAGTGGAAGAAGCTATTAGAGAACTAACGGCTCAAAAAAGACACAACGATCGTTTCCCTTACCTAGCCCTCCGATTTTTGGACGAAACTATGGCATTTAGCCAGCTTCGTTTTCAACTCTCGCTCGGCAAACTAATTATCAAAAAGCCGTACCAAAAAACTATTCTTGGGCAACCTAATGACCGAATCATCACCAAAAAACTGAATGTTTTTGGACGTATATCTGATTTTTTGAACCGTGAAAAAGAAATAATTCGTGCCTTGTCCAATGACCAAAACGTCGATTTTTTGGAGTTTGAGCAGTTTTTTCCCCATTATAACATCAACAATAACAAAATAGCTTTCTATTTCCTTAACGACTCTGACCTAACGGAGGAAAACTTGGAATCAAGGCTGCGCGACCAAGAGAATCGACAACCTACTGGTTTTCTGAGCATTCACGATTTACCTAAACTCGTTCTGCTCCATTTGTTAGCACCCAGCGAAGTTCAAAAAACATTGCAAAGGTTTATAAACGACAATAACCCCGCTTTTTTCGACCTCGAACTCCTTTCAAATATTAAATCAAAGGTGGTTTATGAACCCAGTAACTTTACAAAAAGAAGCGAACACCAATACAGGGACGCGGACAAACAGGAAGAGGAAACCGAAAAACAGCAAGAATACCAAACGCTTCTCAATCAGCGAAAACGCCTCTTAGAACAGCATCTACCTAAAGGGGTTAAAATCAACCAAATCCCCGAAAAAGTATTAGACTTTTTGATGAATATTTCAGAACCCAATGAAAACAAAGTAATTCATCAAAAAATCAAAAGCATAAAAGACGAAGCAAAAACCTTGCTCCAACGGGTAAAAAACAAACAAGCCGCCAATGAAATACCTAAACTGGGAGAGCTGGCTACTTTTCTTACCCGCGACATTATTAATATGGTCGTTTCGGAAGAACTTAAAAAGAAAATTACCTCTCCGTACAGCAACAAACTCCAAAATAAAATAGCCTTTTTTAGTCTCAGTAAGCAGGAGATTATCAGCCTTTTGAATGAACTCCAGCTTCTTAACAATGAAAAAGGGCACGTTTTTTTGAGTAGTAGGCTTATTTTGGAATCCAATGGCCTACTCAGTTTTTACAAAAGCTACTTAGAGGCCAAGATTGCTTGGATTGACAAAAACTTGTTTCTAAAAGGCAAAAAAGGAGGGTATATTATTCCTGAAAATAAACCTGTTCCCAAAACCCTCCAAAAAATAAAACAAGAGGTTTCTCAGTTCGATTTCACGCAGTGGTTACAAAATAAGGCAGCGATGCCTATTGATGTTCCGAACACTATTTTTGACGTTACCTTAGAAAATTTGTTGAAAACGAACTTAAAAAAGCGAGGAATTACGGTCAAAGACACGGACAAGTTTTCGGTGCTTTTGAACAAATACATGGACAAAGACACCCAGCCTTTCTATCAGTACAGTCGCGTTTATAAAAAACAAGACGAAGAAGAAAGCGTTCAGGTGGTTGGAAAATGGGGCAAAACCCTCAAAAAACAGTACGGAAAATTTGTCGAGGAAAATGAAAAAGTCATTCGGTTTTATCAATCGAAAGACCGAGTAATAAAATTGATGTGTAATGCCCTCCTACAAGCGGAAAATAAAACCGCCCTCACAGATAGTTTCAAACTGGCTCATACACACCCCAATTCTAAACAAAACCCCTTGGATACACCCATGCGGTTTGAACAAAAGTTGTTTAGCAACGATAAAGAGACCAAAGTGCTGTGTACTATCTACGCCCAAGACACTGAAAACCAGAAAAATGAAATTTTAGCTTGGAATAGCCTTTCGGAGGACGACAAAAAGTATTGGCTAACGCTCACCACCAAAGAGGCACAAAAGGAATGGCTTAGTGGTAAACCTGAAACCGAACAAGAAGTGTATCACGGCCAGAAGGGGTATCAGTGGACCATCAAAGAAGTAGGAAAATTTAAACGGTTTGTCAAAGACCGCCGTATTCCTGCATTAGTCAATTACTTCGAGACCACTAAATTGCCTTTTAGTTTGTTGGAATACCAACTCAAAGAATACGACCGAGTACGGGAACAGATTTTTGACGGGGTTTTTAAGCTGGAAGAAGCCATCAGTCAAAAAGATTGGGCAGGCATTTGGGCTCTTGAACAAGAAGCCCGAGGGCGCAAAAATTACCACCAAGTACAATTTAATATCTTTGAAAAGTACCTCCAAAATACACTTCCTTCTTACGACCCCGCTATTGGGGTGATTAGGAATAAATTTTCGCACAATGAGTTCCCTGATTTAATAGGCCAAGGAATTGAAAAAATTTCTCAAGCCCAAATTGATGATTATGAACGCAACAAACACCTCAAGGACTACCTTGCCCATGCAGGTATATCAATTGCCCAACAGATATTGGTTATTTTTGAACAAAAAATCAATGACACCTTAACCCAACTCACGACTCATGGATAAATTTTCGCTCTACGATTTTATGTCGTTTTTCTTGCCAGGGGTGCTGGCCACGTTTGTTGGTTATCAGGTTATTCCTGAGGGAGTTGTCGTGTTTAAAAGCCTCAACGAACTCACCGATGGTTTGCTGTTTTTGATAGTGGCACTCACGTTGGGCTTGGGTATTCACCGCCTCACGTTTGGGTTACTACACCTAAAGTGGTACAAAAAATGGCTCTATCCATCCATCGCAACGCTGGTGTCGGACAAGTACCCCGATGTATCAAAGAAGTTTAACGAACTCAATGAACGTTTTAACCAACAAAAACGCAGCCCCGACGACTTGTTTGACGAAGCCTATTACTACTTGGAGTACCACGACAAAATCACCACAGCCAAGGCGTTTCAGAGTATGTATTTTTTCTTGCGCAATGTATTTACGATTGCGTTGGTGCTGTTGCCGTTGGTGCTATTGTTAACCCTTTGGGGAGAGTTTTTTTTCGACTGGACACACTGGTTTTATTATACGTTGGGCGTGCTTGCCCTGCTTTTTGGGCTTCCCAACATTACGGTATTTTACCGCCTCAAAATGGTAGAACGAGTCTTTTTTAGCTATTACGTAGCCTTAGCCCACGCAGAAAATAAAAAATAGGATGAAAAAAATGGTGCTTAACGACAGAATACGCCCCCCAGCAAGGCATTTTTTTAGGGCGAAAAAGTAAAGTAACCCTCTATCCAACAACACTTTACCGCACACTACGTTGTAGCTGCCCTTATTTTGAAGGGTAAACACAACTGCGTAGCCGTAATCTTTTGCCCAACCGTCGTTGTAGCTGCCCTTATTTTGAAGGGTAAACACAACTACCATACCTTCTCTTTCTGCTACTGTACCGTTGTAGCTGCCCTTATTTTGAAGGGTAAACACAACTGCCTCGCAAAGAGAAGGTTTTTGAGCCTTGTTGTAGCTGCCCTTATTTTGAAGGGTAAACACAACCGCTTTCGACATCCTTGCAACCTTGCTCCAGTTGTAGCTGCCCTTATTTTGAAGGGTAAACACAACCTTTGCTTTGATGGCTGCCGCCTTTTCTTGTTGTAGCTGCCCTTATTTTGAAGGGTAAACACAACCTGCGTTTTCGCCCTATCGTCCCGTCTTTTGTTGTAGCTGCCCTTATTTTGAAGGGTAAACACAACTGTAGTT
>Ga0209570_1000362_pt1 | contig 63499 bp, 51 predicted proteins | sample EBPBio172007_DNA_FD_185861 | JGI IMG/M metagenome (GOLD analysis project Ga0209570, IMG submission 185861) | Wastewater treatment Type I Accumulibacter community from EBPR Bioreactor in Madison, WI, USA - Reactor 1_9/17/2007_ DNA (SPAdes)... | ecosystem: Engineered > Bioreactor > EBPR >... | reverse complement strand
CCACATCAGTTATCAGGAGGACAAAAACAGCGGATTATGATTGCTATGGCGATGTCATGTAATCCGGCTTTGCTCATTGCGGATGAGCCGACTACCGCTTTAGATGTGACTGTACAAGCGACTATTCTTGATTTGATGCGTGAACTCCAACGAGAGCATGATATGGCTATGATGTTTATTACCCATGATCTTGGCGTTGTTGCTGAGATTGCTGATGACGTCATTGTGATGTATAAAGGTAAAATAGTTGAAACAGGCTCCGTTCAACAGATATTCGAAGACCCACAACATCCTTACACTAAAGGCTTACTTGCTTGCCGCCCACGGCTTGATATGAAATTGAAAGTATTGCCAACTGTACGTGATTTCATGGAAGAACATCCGGATGGTAGCATTTCTGAACGTTCGCATGACGGGGTGACAGAGGTTTTGACGCGTGTGGCAATTACCAAAGATGAAATTGCATTACGCAATTCAGTGTTAGCACAGAAGACTCCCCTGCTTTCTGTCAAAGACCTTCAAGTATATTTTCCCATTCGTACTGGTCTGTTCAGCAGTATCAAAGGGTATGTCAAAGCTGTTGACAGTATTTCCTTCGATGTGAAACCCGGCGAAACACTTGGCTTGGTTGGTGAATCAGGTTGCGGCAAAACGACTACAGGAAGAGCAATTTTGCGATTAGTCGAACCAACGGGCGGTTCTGTACACTTTAACAATCAAGATGTGACAACACTTTCTTCATCCGAGTTGAAAACGCTCAGAAGAGATATGCAAATTATTTTCCAAGATCCTTACAGTTCACTCAATCCGCGATTATCTGTGGGCAGTGCCATCATGGAAGTCATGCGGGTACATTCAATTTTTAACTCTGATAATGAACGTAAAGATTATGCTCAATACCTTTTAGATAAAGTAAATTTACTGCCTCACCATTTTAATAATTATCCGCATGAATTTTCGGGTGGGCAAAGACAAAGAATCTGTATTGCTCGCGCTTTAGCCATGAAACCCAAGTTTATTATTTGCGATGAATCGGTATCTGCTTTAGATGTGTCTGTTCAAGCCCAAGTGCTAAATTTATTGGTACAATTGCGCGATGAGTTTAATCTTACGTATATTTTTATTTCACACGATTTAAGTGTCGTTAAATTTATCAGTGACCGAATTGCTGTGATGAATGCAGGGAAAATTGTAGAAATGGAATATGCCCAACAATTGTACGATATGCCAAAAGAGGAATATACTCGTTCATTAATCAATGCTATTCCCAAAGGGACAGTAGAAGATATTAGAAAAAGAAAAATTTCCCAATAATACATCAATGCAACATGAAAAATATTTTATTATCTTTTCTTCTTTTCGTTTGCAGTATCATTTCAACAGATACTCTCTATGCGCAAAATAAGTCTGCCGATATAAAACGAATAATAACACTCACCAAAGCTGAAGACTATGTGCGGTCATTTTCAAAAATAATGACGCAAAAACTTCAATCTACGTTTCAAGACCAATTTAAGAATGTAAAAAACAAAGCACAAGTAAATACATTCATGACAAAAGTGCAACGTGAAGTCAGCGTCATGTTTGATAATATTCTGAAAAATGATATGGAAGATATTTTTGGCAAATTGTTTACTGATTCAGAAATTAAAGAGATTCTTGCATTTTATGAAAGTCCGACGGGCAAAAAACTCCTCAATATCACAAACCCTCTTTCTCAACAGATCACCAAATTGATTGAAAAAAAGTACACTCCACAACTCACCCTTACTTTACAAAATGAAGCACGTAAAGTCACACAATCAAAGTAAAACATCATGAACAACAATAATATAAAACGATACGAACGTAGAGAATTTATTAAAGTACTTTCTGTTGCAGCAGCAAGTTGTACAAGTACATGCCTGTATGCTTGCAGAGAAAGCACCAGTTCTCCTGTTACTCTGACAGGGAAAAAAATAGAAGTACGCTTAGAAGACAATCCTACATTGCTCACCGTCGGCGGTTCTGTTCGTAAAACATTTTCGGAAGTAAACAATGGAAGACCTGTATTGATTGTACGAACTTCGCAAACTTCATTTCGCACCATGACAATGATATGTACACATCAAGGTAGTACTATTAATAATCCGACTAACAACGTTAATAAAGTTATCTGTCCTAATCATGGAGCACAATTTAGCATTGCAGATGGTAATTTCGGTAAAAACATTGGCGGACAATCCACGGCTGATTTGCAAACTTTTGAAACGACCTTTAATCCGACTAATAGCACTATAATCATTGAATTTTAATATATTCTTAGTAACGTTTGTAATTACTTCAACAGACTATGAAAACTATTCCATCTTTAGCAAGCATTGAAGGGCGAAATCTATTACATACGGCTTACAGGGAATTACGGTATGACCGAAGAAACGGTATGTTTTCCACACTCATCATTTGTTGGCGAATATGCACATCAGAGCAATCTCTTTTTCGTTATACTTCCATTGATTATTCTATTGAACAACCCTTAGGAATACTGTCAGGTACTTCATTATGGATGCAGGAAATAATTAACAGATTTCATTTTGCAACCGTAAATTCTTTTGTGTATTTTGGAGCAGCTATCTTGCTTGTAGTCATTGGTTTACGTCGAGTTTTTGATTCGATGGTTTCCGATACTTTAGTGATTTCCTCGATTGTGTTGGAAGCAATGATGCTCATTTTTATGTTTATTGTAATGTTTTTTACTCCTTCCGAATCGGAGGATGTTCAACATGAAAAAGATACCGAGCAACAAGAACCATTAGAAGATATTGTGAGAGAAATCGGAGAAATTTCCCGTGATTATGCTTCAATTTCGGTACGATTGGATTCGATTGCGGATAATTTAGAAACTATGGTCAAAATTCAAGAAGAATTAACTAATGCAACCCATATTGCAATACGCACAGCAACTGCCGCAGTGTCCCCTAATCCTGAATTATTGCAAACAATGCAGATTACAACAGAGGCATTAAAAGATTTGACAAGAACTATACAACAAGTGACAGAGGCTGCAAAAACCGTAGAAAAAGCTGGTATAGAACAAGCCGTTCGCAATGAATTAGCACGAATAATTGGTAACAACATACAAAACAATCATGCGTAACAGTCTTAATAGAAGACCTTTTGTCGAAATTTATTTTGTTCTCTACCTTTCGGCTTTAGTATTATTATTGCCTGATGGACCTTCGGAACAGTCAAAAGATAATGCTGACATTCTCTCTGCTGTTCTCCAACAATCGTTTAATGCCATTCCTGAACAACCTGTATTAAACTGCATTATTGATGCAGAAAATACAAATAACATAATTCATTTCGACTCACTTAATCATATTCTGTTTGGCGGCTCAATCAAAGATCTTGAATACGAGGCAATTATCGAGGACTTAATGACAAGCGAACAACTCGTTTTAGTAAAAGATCGCATTTCACCGTCGCCAATGTTTTCTCTACAGTATATTCAAGCATCTCAAACTGCTCGTTTTTCTTGGAAACCACCTTTACAACATGATAAAAAAAATCGCTCCTTTATTGTAAAATTACGCGCATCGGCAACTCCCGTTTCGTATAATGGGAATGTATCATTGGATAAAATGATTCAAGAATCGGGTACAAAGGTAACAACTGAAACATCTTTCAGCATTAATATTGTTTATAAACAAGATTCTGATGATAATACAAATCTGATAGCTCAGAACCAAAAAGACACTGTATTTCTTGTACCGCAAAACCCCGGACAATTGACTCAAAATTCTACGATAATACCGTCGCAAGTATCCCTTGCGATGTTCACTGCCCAACCACAGTTCGAACAGATACAGTCTGTGTCAACATTACAATGGAACAATAGTGTATTTTTGGGTGGTATAAATAGTTTGGCAGATTTAAAAAGAACACCGATTGTAAGAATTGACGGCAGTGGCGTACAGCAAGGCGGAACTGCTGAGATTACAGAAGTTCGTGGCAACCAAATTATTCTCACCGGACGAACACCTTTGTCCGGCTTGATGAAGGTAAATGTCATTGCGGAAAGACGAGCCGACGGAAAACAAGTCTCTACAAATTTTATCATCGAATCCCAACCAATGCAATCTCCTGTTTTACCGGCAGAAATGAATCCGGGAATTACATATACCTTCGATCCCAAAATGCCACAGAGTATCTCAATAGAATCGAAAGCATTATTACGGTCTTCCAATGGTAATGAAATCATTGTCAGCCCAAAAGGCTCACCGTTTACCTACACCCCCTCTTTGTCTGATACGGGTAAAACAGTCTATTTTGAGCGATGGTTTGGCGGTAAGAAATCAGGACAATCCGTATCAATTGTAATAAAAGATTATCCTGCACCGGAGATTGTTGATATAGTGCCAACAGGTCAAAACAATGTAATACAAGTTAAAACAAGATGTTATGGATTAGTAAAAGGTAAAAAAAATGAAGTGAAGATTGAGATTGTTGAAGGTAATGGCTCCGTCCGTGATCTGCGTGGATCTATTCAGTACTTAGAAAACAATGTGACAATTCAAACTTTTAAAATTACAACTATAGGTACAGTAAAGTTTAGAGCATTTGACCAAAGAGGGGTACGCTCTACCGTTCGTAGAGGCGGCGAATAGATTGCAGCCGTACCTATTATTTCTCGTTACTGTTCTGTATTTTTGTAATCGAATCAAGTTCATATCATAAGAACTTATCATAATCACCGAACTCAAGGATTAACATACTATGAAAAAATTACTGGCATTGCTTCTCATTATCGTACCGTACCTTAGTATGTATGGAAGCGCGATGAACCACGCCACTCATAATATTATATCAAAAAACAATTATGGGTTTTTACGAAATATTGGCCAATGGAAATCATCAATACTATTTATTAGTAATATTCATAGCCGACAAAAACAAATAATTACGCCTCAAAACTGCTTAACCGTTGCTGAACTGCCCCCACCTTTTTCTACGTCTATTCTTGAAACTTCTCGGCATAATCAACAGACACAATACAGTATAGCTGTTCGTTTTGATGCACCATTAACTGCTATCAAAGAAAAAAAAGTAATACATTCCAATACACATTTTATCTGCAATCAAAAATCCACACATAATATCCCACTTATTTCTTTTATTGAAGCAAATATTGGTAATAAGTCTTGTGAAATATCATTAAACGACGACGGACAGATTCTCTACACAATTACTCTCGACTCTACAGCTACTTTTCAGTATTATATTGATGGAGTAAAGAGTTTTGAGAAGCAAGACACAATAGTAAAAGGTAATACACCCTATGATCAAATTATTATACAAAGACCTCAATTATTTGGTATAAATGACAAAGGTAAATATGTACCGGTACCAAATGAATGGAACATAGAAAATAACGGGAAATGTACAATAAAAGCAGTAAATGAGAATTTTTCAGCATTACGTGTGGTTTTAACCCAGCCAAGTTTTTCTACATTATTGGTCGGCTCCAATGACGATGAAGCAACTACAGTACAGGTAGATTCTTCGAGATTTATTTATGTTGCAGGAGAAACCAACTCCCAAGATTTCCCGATTACCCCCGGATCGTTTGAAACCGTATTGAAAAATTCGCGTGACTGCTTTGTTTCAAAATATTCACCCGATGGCTCACAACTTATATATTCCACATTTATTGGTGGCGATGGCATTGATCGTGCTTTAGATATGGCAGTACAGAACGATGGAAAAGTATTTGTGACAGGCTCGACAACGTCCAATAATTTTCCATTATCTGCTAATCCGTTTCAAAACAAAAGAAAAAATTTAGACCAAGGAAGTGATGCGTTTATTGCTGTATTACAAAATGATGGAAAATCATTATTGTACAGCACCTATTTTGGCGGACAATTAAATGATGCCAGCGAAAGTATTGCTTTAGATAAATTCGGCTTCATTTATATTACCGGTAAAACAGACGGACCTAAAGAATTTCCTATTAAAGATGCGTTCCAAAATAGTTTTGGCGGAGGAACAAGTGATGGATTTATCACAAAATTCTCACCTGACTTATCTTCATTAGTTTACTCCTCATTTCTTGGAGGAGAATTAGATGATTATCCTACTTCTCTAACAGTGAATGATTCAGGATCTGTTTTTGTTGTTGGACAAACACAGTCACGTAAATTTCCCGTCACACCATTTACTGTTTCTAATACATTTGGCGGTGGTATTTTTGATTCGTTCATTACACGAATATCTAATGACGGTTCATCAATATCATATTCTACTTTTATTGGAGGATTGGGAGACGATATTGCCACAAGTATTATAACTGATATTTTTGATAATGCCTATGTTGTAGGCAATAGTAATTCGCAAAATTTTCCAATAACAGTCATAGCTGCCGACACATCATACAATGGAAAAAATGATGCGTTCTGCTATAAAATCTCACCTAATGGCGGGCGATTTATTTTCAGTAGTTTTATAGGAGGTGCGAATGATGATTATGCTCGTAGTGTAAGTATTGACCCTTGTTTCGCCGTATATATAAGCGGATATTCTAATTCAAATAATTTACCAATAAGTGATAATCCGATTCAGAATCAATTAAATGGCGAATTTGATGGTTTTCTCACTAAAATCAATGCTGATGGAAATCTATTTGTATATGGGACATATCTTGGTGGCTCCTCTGACGATAAATGTCTTGCAAGTACGGTTGATTCAACAGGTGCTGTAATGCTTGTTGGTTATACTTCTTCAGCCAATTTTCCATCTCAAACGACGTATAAAGGAAGGAAAGATGCTTTTGTAACAAAAATTCAAGTCGGTATATTACCATTGTCTCCCAAAATAACGGCTGATGGTCCTCTGTCATTCTGTGCGGAAAATGGATTTGTTACATTAGATGTAGGCGCAGGTTACCGTACGTATCAGTGGAAAAAAAATAATACAATAATTCCGGGAGCAAATTCGCCTCGTTACACAACATCGGAAAGTGGAATCTACACCATAGAAGTCATAGATTTAAGTGGTTGCACAGGTATCAATAATGTAGAAGTAAAAGCATTTTTACCACCCTCGGTGACTTTACAGAAAAAAAATATTATTTGCCCGGATTCATCAGTACAATTATCGCTTAATTCCAAAGACTCATTAATTTCTTTTCGCTGGATTCCGACACTCGGATTATCTTCCGATCAAGTACGCTCTCCGATAGCAAAACCACCTGTTAATACAATGTACACAGTGATTGTCACCGATACAAATGGCTGTACATCACGAGATAGTCTATGGGTATATGTCATCAATCCAAATAGTCTGAGTATTATTTCTCCATCCGAAATTTTAGAGGTTTGTCCCTCTGATACTTTAGCAATCAATATAGCTCTTAAAAATGACGATATAATTGAGAGAAATGTTATTCTATCTACGCAGACTCCACGTTTCAAACCACTCCAAACATCATATTCTCTCCTTTCCAACGAAGATACAATAACATCGGTCAGATTTTCAGGAAATGCAGCTCCGGGTTTATATCGTGACACACTGTTAGTCACAGATATTTGTGGCAATACGATACAACAACCCTTATCTGTGAGAGTTGGTATCCCCTCTATTGCACTTGAGCGTTCTAATGACACAACAGTTTGTGCGAATGAACCAGTCTTACGTACAATCAAAGTATTCAATTCCGGAACTATTGGCTCCACATTAAAATTAAGTTCAAATAATCCTCTTTTTGCCTTTCCAACTGATACTGCAAGAGTTAAAGCAAATGATAGTTCATATTTTTTCACTGAATTTAAGGGTGCAAGCCCGGGGATTTACAAATCTCGTATTTACACCCTCAATGCATGTGGAGTGAAAGACAGTGTTGAAATAACCATTATTGTTGAAGGTAATCCCGTACTATTTTCTTTATTACCTTCAAATACACCACAAACTGTCGGTACAACGGCAGCCATTGATATTAATGTTGATAACACAACAATTATTGACACAGCCAGAAATAAAACAATTTCAATTGTAGTTAAAAATGAAAAAACCGCGCTGGAGTTAATAAAAGTACATTCCACAAATTGTGCTGTAGAATATACATCCAATGATTCAACAGTTATTATTTTACTTACAGCTTGTCGTGAGGGAATAACAAATCCTATTGCAACATTAGATTATACTTTAGTCATTGGAAATACATTACAACCTGATATTCACTTCGAATCTATTACTATTGGTGATAGGTGTATTGACCCGAGTTCAACAAAAAATACAATCTCAATAAGACCCTTTGGTTGTGAAATTCGAACACTGAATGTTGAATTATTTGAATCACGGCTTGAATCAGTAAGCCCCAATCCATCGAATACAGGTTATATCATAGTTGATTTTTCATCAGTTGAGGAAATTCCGACATCAATATCCTTGCATAATATTATCGGGCATGAAATATATACCATAGATAATGCTTCAATACAACAAGGTGTTTATAGAGCATATATTCCAACAACAGGATTACAAGAAGGACTCTATCTTGTTTCGTACAAAGCTGGAAGGTATTTTTCCACTTTGCCGATTATGATTCAGAATTAATATTGTTCAACATATCCCGGAAGTTCAATAAAAAACGAACTACCGTAACCATATCTGCTTTGGCAATATATAATGCCGTCCATCTGCTCTGTTAATTGTTTCGCAATATAAAGTCCCAAGCCTGTCGAGCTTTCAGCATTTGTTGGTCTGGCAGATAATTTTGCATACTTTACAAACAGTTTTTCTTTATCGTTATCAGTTAATCCGGGACCATTATCTCGTACTTCTATTCGTACTTTGTTTTCATTAAACGCATATTTTACAATGACTTCCGAATCGAACGATGAAAATTTGATTGCATTTGAAATAAGATTATCCATAATCTGCACAAATTTGTTCTCATCACACCGTATATAAATACAGTCAAACGTACCGTTTAAGTTAAGTGTAATATTTTTTTCTTGCGCGGCAATTTTAAAACTCTGTAGAATCTGTCTTAATAACGCGATTACATTATAATTCTTTATTTTCATATTTAAGCCGACCGGTTCTCCACGATGTACTTGTAGATATTCAGAAATTATAGAAAACATTTTCTTAGAACTTTTCAGAATATCATTGTACATTTCTTCACGTTCTTGAAGACTTTCATCGGGATATGCCAACAAGTACTGAGCCATTAACTGAATTGAATGAAGTGGATTTTTTAAGTCATGGGAGGCAATTTTTAAAAACTCATCTTTTTCTTTAATTAATTTTTCCAAATCATTATTTTTTTGCGTCAATATTTCTTGTTGTTTTTCCATCAATACTATTGTTGTGTTCTGAAGTTCTTGTTTTGTCTCTTCTGTATAAATTTCTTTTTGAATTTCATAATAATATTTTTGATACTGAGCATGTGACTCCCAATCCTTTAACTCAGTATAAATATTTGACAACAATTCATACACTTGCATTAGCTCTTTTTTAGTACCAAGTTCGCGAAAAATTGCTTCTGATTTTTTGGCATACTCTAACCCTATTTCTATTGAGTAGAGTTCCCATGCTTTTTCAGAATATATGTTTGCCAAATTTCCATACTGTATTGCAATACCATACGAAGAACTTTGATTTTCTGCTAAACGTAATGATTTCTGAAAATACTGCAAAGTTTCATCATAATATCCAATTGAGCGGTAACATGAACCAAGATTGCCATACATTCTCCTAATTCCTGCATGATAATCACATTGAATGCTGATCTCTAAAGAACGAAGATAATACTCAATAGCTTTTTCAAATTGATTCTGAAATGCAGATATATTACCAATATTTCCATAATGTCGGGCAACTTCCGGTTGTAAATCTTGAGTTTCAGCAACTTGCAGGGCTTGATTATAATAATATTCAGCTTTTGCATAATCTTTAAGTCGTACATATACAACACCTATATTACCAAGGAATAAAGACTGGCTTTGAAAATCATTTGTATTTTGTACTTTACTCAATGCCTTTGCAAAATAATCCAAAGCTGTAGAATAATCACTAATAGCAAGATAAATAGTCCCCATATTTCCAATAATTGTAGCTATTGTTGCCGGTTCTCCAACCTTCATGGCATAATCTAAAGCAATTTTATAGTACACCAAAGCATTTTTATAATCAGATATTTGGTTATATATATTTGCTGCTTTTTCGGCACAATCACTTATCAATTCATTATCACCTATAATACTTGCTGATTCATACGCTGATAATGCGTAATTAATTGCAGAAATTTTTTCAGAAATTGCCTTGTGTGTTTCTGCAAGAATTTTTAACAATTCACAACATTCACGTCTATATTTTTCTTGATTAATTTCACGCAATCTATCATTAATTTTATTGATATATGTCAATATGTTTTCAGAGTCTTTATTTTTAACAGCGGATTGCATAAGATAATTATATACTTGACATTGTTCCATTGTCAATATATCATCATGAATTGAATTTTCAATATATTCCAAACATTTTATTTCTGTTAACAAATAGTCTTTCAGACTGAAGAGTTCCTTAATTTCAAGCAATAGCATATTGAATATATAGATGTAGTGATAAAGAGTTAGAAAAAACAATTCGATGTATCAGAAAGTAATTGCAAATATCATTAATCCAAGAAGAATTCTATATACTATAAAGACAATCATACTATGTGTTTTTAAAAATTTCAACAAAAACGCAATAGCCCAATATCCACTTAGCCCTGAAACGATTGTTGCTACAAGTAACAAAACAGCATTCTCTGAAGTAAAATTTCCAATAACGTCTTTAAGTTCAAAAATTCCACTCCCTGCAATAGCTGGAATGCTTAATAAAAAAGAAAAACGAGCGGCACTTTCTCTCGTAAATCCGCGTAACAATCCGGCAGTTATTGTTGTTCCAGAACGTGATGAACCGGGAATTAAAGCCAGGCACTGAATGAAACCGACAAAAAGCGAATCCTTCAGTTCAATAGTATTCATACTTTTAGAAAATGTTGCTTTTTTTTCGACAAAAAATAATATAATAGCCAGAATAATCAGTGCAGAAGCAATGACAAGGGGATCTTTTGTCAAATTTCCTCGAATAATATCTTTAGCAAGTAGCCCGACGGCAACTATTGGAACTGTACCCATTATTATATACCATCCTAATCGGGCATTATGATTTTGTTGGGAAAAACTTTTGCGCGATGTACCAAGGTTCTCTGTGATAAAACTCTTAACTATAGAATATATGTCTTGACGAAAATACCACAACACGGAAACTAAAGTTCCCATTTGAATCACCGCCATAAAGGTTGTCCATTCTTCCGGATTTTGCGGACTAATCAAACCCGTAAAATGAGCATAAAGAGTAAGATGTGCCGTGCTGCTAATTGGGATAAATTCTGTTAATCCCTGTATGAGACCAAGTATTATGGCATGAAGAATATTCATAAACACTACAATAGTTATTTTCAAAAAAAATCGTCATAATTACATCAAATGCATCAAACACTCGTCTGACAGTAACGCATTTACGTTACAAACATAATATGAAAAAAGATATACTTTCTCGTCACCAAAAACTTTCGATCCATAAGACTGTTCTTACTTGGTTTACCTATAATCAAAAAAAATTGCCTTGGAGATCAGCAACTCCTCCGGACCCTTATATAGTCCTGCTTTCCGAAGTAATGTTACAGCAAACTCAAACTTCGCGTATAGCCGAAAAATTGCCAGCTTTTCTTGAACAATTTCCAACCTTGGAAGCGCTCGCACAAGCTACCAATAAAGAAATTATCCTTGCTTGGCAAGGTATGGGTTATAATAATCGCGCACTTCGGTTAAGGGATTGTGCTAAAACCATCGTTGATCATTATTACGGAATTATTCCGGACGATATTGATATATTGCGAACCTTACCCGGAATAGGTGAATATACATCCTCTGCTATTGCATCTTTTGCTTTTTCTCAAAATGTACCTGTCGTAGATGTGAATATTCGGCGAATATTCTCTCGATTATTACGTAAAGTTGCCAATAACCATGATATGCTCTCTGAAAAAGAATCATGGGAAATTGCCGGAATATTACTCCCTAAAAATCATAGCAACTTATGGCACCAAGCATTGATGGATATTGGTTCTTTATTTTGTACTTCTCGATCACCACGATGTCACGATTGCCCCATTTCATCACATTGTCAATCTGCATTTGCAGTTATTGACGGGGAAAAGACACCCAAAAAAGAACCCACGCATCGTGCTATTCCTCATAGAATATGGCGCGGTAAAATTATCGAATTATTGCGCCAATCGAATCATCATTCTGAAAATGCAAATTATATTCTTCATGCTCTTTTTCAAGAAAATATATCTACACTCGATAGTGATTTTTTAGACTATATTCTGAAAAAACTTGAGTCGAATAATCTAATTGAATTGCAAACCATAAATAACACAATTATAGTCTCACTAAAAGAGTAATAATCAGCTATAACTATATTATGAAATTGTTTTTTGTGAAATCATAATACCAAGTTGCTCAATACGATAGCGTAATTTTGCACGACTCACTTCCAGTACTTTAGCGGCTTTAATTTGATTGCCGTCTGTCAGTTTTAATGTTTGAATTATTAAATCTCTGATAACATTAGACATAGTAGCACCTGTCGGTGAGATTTCTAAATAATGATGCCCCGGTAATAAGTCTTTAGATGAACGCACGTCTTTACCTTGTATCGCTTGAGGACGTAAAAACGATAATGAATCCTTTGATATTATTTGTTCAGACTCCAACAAGCATACTCTTTCTATAACATTACGTAATTCTCTTACATTACCTTTCCATAGATAATTAGTCAAAGTGTCGGCTGCATCAGGAGTAAATCCTGTAATTTTTTTTCCAAATTTTTCATTAAATTCTCGTACAAAAGCCGTTGCAAGTAAAATAATATCCTCACGCCGTTCTCGTAATGATGGTAAATCTATCATTGCAACATTTAATCGGTAGAATAAATCTTCACGGAATTTACCTTGTTCAACTAATTCTTCTAAATTGCGGTTTGTAGCAGCAACAACGCGCACATCAACGGTCACTTCTTTTGTACCGCCTAAACGATAGAAAGTTCTTTCTTGCAATACACGCAGCAATTTTACTTGCATTTCCATGCTTAGTTCGCCCACCTCATCTAAAAATATTGTACCATGATTAGCTTGCTCGAAGCGACCTTGTTTAACTTTTTCCGTAGCTCCCGTGAAGGCGCCTCTTTCATATCCAAATAGTTCGTTTTCAGCTAACTCTCTGGGAATAGCACCACAATTTATGGAAATAAAAGGACCTTTGCTTCGTGCAGAATTTTGATGGATAAACCTCGCAATAAGTTCCTTACCCGTACCTGACTCACCTAAAATTAATGATGTTGTGTCATCGGATGATGCAACAATTTTAGCAATCTGTAAAGCTCGTGAAATACCTGCAGAAACTCCAAGAATTTGCGCAGATTGTTCACGATGCAACCTTTCCTCCAATATTGTGACTTGTCTTTTTAAATCATAATTTTCTAGACACCGTTCTACAGCTACTTCTAATTGTTCAATATCCAATGGTTTAACAATAAAATCTTCGGCACCGAGTTTCATTGCTCGAACAGCCATTTTTATATCAGAAAATGCCGTCATGATAATTACCGGCATTGTATAACCATTTGCACGTAATTGTTCCAATATTTCTAAACCATTATAATGCCCAAGGAATATGTCCAAAAGAATAATATCCGGCTGAGTTGTATCAAGCAATTCTATACCTGCGGCAGGGTCTGTATAAGTAAAAACCCGTGAATAGGTTTCCGACAATACAGATTTGACAGTTGCATTTACTAATGGATCATCTTCGATGACTACAATCGTGTATTTTTTTAGTGCCATGTGTAAGAAAAAAAAATTATGAAACACGCAATGGTAATTTAACGGAGAAACAAGTGCCTATACCAACTTCGCTTTCTACATTGATATTGCCACCATGCTGATGAATAATTTGTTGCGTTATCGGCAAGCCCAGTCCTGTACCATCGGGTTTTCTCGTAAAAAAAGGGTTGAATATTTGATTCATGTCCTCTTTTGAAATTCCAATACCACTGTCTTTAATTGCTACGACCGCAAAATTAGATTCACCTGTTTTGTTACCTTTTTCGACAAATGTTGATATTTCTATACTTCCCTTTGCTTTAATTGCATCCGAAGCATTTGCAAATAAATTAATAAATACTTGTTGCATTTGTTTTGAATCAACTTCAACTAAGGGAATTGAATCGTCTAAATGTAAATGAATATCAATAATCTTTCTGTTTAAATTGGTCTGCACCATTTTTAAAGAAGAACGTACCAACACATTGATATTTTCAGGCATCATTGCTGCAATCGAAGGGCGCGAGAAATTTAATGTTGCCTCAACGATATTTCCCAATCTTTCAACGCCTTGCAATGCTGTTTGCACATTGAACATCTCAGGTGCATGTGCCGATATTTTTCTTTGCAATACCTGTAAATTCATATTAATTGCAGCGAGAGGATTACGTATCTCATGCGCTACTCCCGCTGTCAGTTTACCCAACAAAGCAAGTTTATCAGCTTGTACCATTTTTTCTGAAAGTTCACGCTGCTCTGTCACGTCACGAGCAGAAGCAATAATAACTTTCTGCCCACCAAATTCAATAAATCCGGCATTTACCTCGACCATGCGGCTTTCACCCTTAGGAGCCGTAAAAGTAAGTTCACTCAAAACACTCGGTGTAGATGATTTTGATAAAGCATTAAATACCCGCCTGAACTGTGGCAAAGACTCACCGACCAGCTCATGATGATCAATACCGACCATCATGGCGGCTTGTTCATTTGCATCTAATACGCTCCATGTATCCGGCTGCACAATAAATACCGCATCCGAAGTATGATCGAAGAATGTCTTATACCAAGCCAATTGCTTGCGTAGATGCTCTATCTCATCCTTCAGTTTTTGCACAACCTTGTTATGTTCATTGTTTAAGGCGTCTTCCACAGCTTGAAGAGTGTTTATGATAGTGTGCCAAATCTCGGAAGCGAAAATACACAATTCTTTCAACAAATTGGTTAATATTCTACAACAGTGTACTATAAGAATGCTTAGAAAAAGCATTATTGAAACCGAAATAGCACGTTTATTATGGAAAAAATCAGGATATGTTGTAATTTCGTAACAATGTGCAAAGATAAATATGAAACAAAGTAAACCAATTACGATAGGTATTCTCACACGTGAGATTTCTCAACTGCTTGAGGAAGGTATCGGATATGTGCAAGTCATTGGAGAAATATCCAATTATAAACATCACACCTCCGGACATCGTTATTTTTCCTTGAAAGATGATAATGCTCAAATTTCCGGCGTTATGTGGAAAACTCGCGCGCTTTCATTTGTCCCTCGAGATGGCATGAAAGTGATAGCGGGCGGTATGATTACTATTTATCCCCCACAGGGCAAATATCAACTCGATTGTACATTCATGCAACCTATGGGGTTGGGTGATTTGTATATGGCTTTCGAAGAAATGAAGCAAAGACTTGACCAAGAAGGTTTATTCGATTCGGTTCATAAAAAACGATTGCCGGCGATACCTACCCGTGTCGGGATAATCACATCCTCAACTGGCGCTGCACTACAGGATATGTTGAGTACAATGAAACGTCGCAATCCGATGTGTACAATTGTCTTAAGACCGACTTTGGTGCAAGGTGACGGTGCTATTGAAGATATTGTAAGTGCAATCACAGCTCTGGATACAGAAAATCTTGATTGCATCATTGTTGGAAGAGGTGGCGGAAGCATTGAAGATTTATGGGCATTTAATACAGAATCTGTTGCCAGAGCAATTTTCGCGGCACAAACCCCTGTGATATCAGCTGTGGGGCATGAAACAGATTTTACTATTGCCGATTTTGTTGCGGATATAAGGGCAGCAACTCCTACGGCAGCAGCAGAATTGGTAACACCAATAACTCTACAACAACTTACAGACTATATCACGACAATAAAAAATCGGCTTCCGGAACTTGCCTTTCAAGCAATAAACGAACACAAACGTACAATTGAACAAGTATTTCTTCGTGGTGGTTTTCGTAGAGTTCATGAACATATTACTATATTGCAACAAACCATTGATTCCAATGAAATACGTCTGTCTCTCTCAAGTAAGCGCTCAATTGCTGCAATGAAAACAGCTCTTGATGCAAAAATTAACCATTGCAAATCATTACACCCTTTGTCCCCCCTTCAAAAAGGATTTGCACTATTAGAACAAGGGGCAAAGACATTGTCCGCACATGATACGCTGTCAATCGGTGATGAATTGTCGCTTATCAGGCAATATTCCAAACATAAAATTATTATTCAATCTTAACCAATAGTATATACTATGTCAAAGAAAAAAGATATATCGTTTGAAAGTAAGCTCGAAAGATTAGACAGTATTGTTCAAACCCTCGATGAAGGTACGGTGCCGATAGATACAATGCTTGAATTATATGAGGAGGGCATGGGATTAGCACAACAATGTCGTGAGTATTTAGAAAAAGCCGAACAAAAAATCGAAGTAATTGACAAAAAATCTACGTAAATTCTTATATATTAACTTTTTTATGTACTTATCTACAAGTATTATGAACACATTTTTTTACCGCTGTGCGGCGGCATTACTAGGAATCGGTTGCTTTCCGTTTGTCGCTCAAATCGCTGTAAGTCAGCACATTATTCCTTCGCCTCGTGCCCAGAGAATAGAACGCAACCAAGAACAAATTGTGATAAAATCAACAGAGGTACTCTCTGCTAATGCAAAAGAATACAAGCATGGCGATCCCACTGCAGATGAGCAATTATCATTAGAATATATGAATCGTGCTCGAGCCAATCCAACTGCCGAAGGTATTCGACTTATGGACACAGAAGATAAAGATGCTCAATTTGCATATACGTATTTTAATATTAATAAAAAAGCGACAAAAGCTGCGTTTACCGAATATCCTGTGCAGCCACCGTTAGCATTTAATGAAAAACTCATTGATGCCGCTCGTAAACATTCTCTTGACATGAAATTGAAGAACTTTCAGGGTCATGATGGTTCTGATGGTTCTGATATGAGCGGTCGTGTTAATAAAGCGGGATACATCGGCTGGAGTCGCTTAGGTGAAAATGTTGCTGCTTATTCAAAAAGTGTATGGCATGGACACTGCGGATTAAATGTTGATTGGGGCGAACAAAATCAAATTGAGCTTGGTCACCGTAAAAATATTATGAATTTCCAAGGTGGAGTATTTACTGAGGTCGGGGTTGGTATAGAATATCGTCCGGGTGCAAATAATAATCAGACCGGACCTTTTATTATTACTCAAGATTTTGGTCACAGGGGTGATTATTTTCTCACAGGTGTGGTGTATAAAGATAATAATAACAATAATTTCTATGATGTAGGTGAAGGCATAAAAGGAGTAACAATCACTCCAAGTAAAGGTGATTTCTTCGCAATTTCTTCCACTTCAGGCGGCTATGCCATTCCTATTAAAGGGCTTTCCGGTTCACTTTCTGTGACCGCTACGGGCGGACCATTTACTACCCCGACAACATTGCAAATTTCATTAGGCGGAAATCAGAATGTAAAATTAGACTTTACACCAAATTTACCCGGAGTAATAGCTCTCATCGCTCCACCCGATATGGAATATTTATCACAGAAAATTGTCAATTTCGAGTGGGGTAAATCTTCTAAACCTGCTACTAATTATGGTTTTGAATTAGCATCAGATGAAGAATTCAAAACAATCATTCAAAAAGATGAAACATTAAAAGACACAAAAATTACAGTTCCCGATTTAAAAAACAATATGACATATTACTGGCGTGTAAGAGCAAAAACCACAGCAGGATGGGGCGATTATTCACTTCCCTATTCTTTTACCATTGCTATTGCTGCACCGGAAGTAACCTTAGTATATCCACCCGATAAATCTGTCATAAAAGACAACTCTATTTCTTTGCGCTGGAAAAAAACAGACCCATTAGCTGAACGTTACAAAGTACAATTATGTACCGACCGATTTTTCTTTGACAATATTCTCGAAGATTCAACTCTTCAAGACACAACAAAAACATTTTCAGATTTAGAATGGGATACTGACCTTTATTGGCGAGTTGCCGCATTTTCTGATGGTGTTTGGGGTAATTATTCTGATATTTATGGCTTTTCTGTGCAGCAACCGGCAAAACCATCTGCACCAACATTAGTTGAACCGGCGGATAATCTAAAATTATCAAAAAATGAAATTGATTTTATCTGGACAACTGAATCGCCGGATATTCCTGTAATCGCACATTGGTTAGAAATAAGCAATCAGCAAAATTTTTCAACCTATGTCTATAAGGATACTGCCATAACAGAAGCTAAAGTTACAGTAAAAGATTTAGAGTATGGAAAAACATTTTTCTGGCGCACTAAATCTAAAAATGCCTCAGGTTGGGGAGAATTTAGTGAAATGCGCGGTTTTACTATTTTCCCGCTCAATGTCAATGAAGAAAATGCAATTATTCAGACAGGATTACGCTTATCACCAAATCCTTCTTCACAAAGAACTACTGTGAATTTTTCATTAAAACAACCGGCATCTGTTATTATTGAAATTATTAATATTGAGGGTATCTCAGTACAAAAAATGATTCTTGAAAATATACCGGCCATGAATCATACGGTCAATTTTGATACTTCTTCACTGCCAACAGGAATGTACACAATAAGGGTGCAAGCAGGCGGTGCGACAATTCTTTCGCAGTTAAGTATTGTCAAATAAAAACCGATTCATACATTAAATAACTTTTTCATCCCTCAATTGTTTCCATGACAGTTGGGGGATGTTTGTATCAGTAGATTGTACAGAATCTGTATGTACTTATAGGACTATCTGTTAAGCGTATCTAACTACAGTATGGAATCTTAATTGAGTTTTTTTGCTTGAAGATTTGTTTGGAAAGTGAATTTATCGTATCTTTGAGAAAACATGTGTGAAAACAAAAGTGTTAGAGGATTTAGGTTTCTCAGAGTTAAATGTTATAATAAGTCCGTTTCATTTTCATAATTAAGGGGTAAAGTATGAAAACAATCAATTGCGTTTGCGTTGTAGAATAGTACACTCAATATTTTTGGTAATCATTGATAAGGTTTTCAAGTGTTCAACTGTGATTTGAGTTCTTAAGAGTCAAGGATATACTGATGTAATCATTGGAATATGCAGACTATCTTAAAAGACGAATAACGAAAGAGTATCTCACTGAGTATAAAGGTTGTAAGCAGCAACTAAACAACTCCTCCATCGCAAAACCGCTACTGCTTCAATGAAAAGTATCTATCATACAAAATCAAACAGTATATCGTAGATGAGACACTATTGTAACAATCCAATCAATAGGCAACCCTAAAAAAACTAGCAATCATACCCAAAAACTAAATATATAAGGAAAGTTATTACTTAGAGATTAGTAGGGGCAATAACAGACAAAGAAGTCTGTAATGTAAAATTGTGTATATTTGCTCATTGTTTATGGAAGCAATGGTGTTTGTTAAGAACAGAATCAAAGAATCAGTTACCGGTACCGTACAATCCAACAAAGCGCTTTACATCTTTGTGGTACCGATTCGTTTGTGTGCACAATCTTAGAAACTATTTACCCACTCGGTATCGAAGGAGAAACCATGATGAACAATGAGCAAGAATTGCTTTATCTACGATCTATACTCAATACGGGTAATATTTATATTGTGCGTACAGATATTGAAGGTAACTATACCTATACAAACAATGCTTATATAGAAGCATTCTATCCCAATGAAAAAGATTCTATTATCGGCAGAAACAGATGGGAGCGCATTGCTGATAAAGATCAAGCATTATTGCATTCAACTGTTCAACTTTGTTTACAAAATGAGGGAGTTTCATACTCTGTCAAACTAAGGAAACGTGGGGAGAAAAATCTTGATGTTGTAAACATGTGGGAATTTACGGCAATTAGGAATCAGGAAGAAAATATCGAAATTCAGACTGTAGGATACAATGTCACTATTGAAGAAAAGCAAAAAGAAATAATCGAACAGCAACAACATGAAATCAAACATTTATACTCTGCTTTAGATTTGGTACCTGTTTCAGTCATTGTAACTGATCAAAATACAAAAATCACCTATATCAATAAAGCGTTCACCGAAGATACAGGCTATTCAGCAGAAGAAGTACTCGGAAAAAATCCTCGTATATTAGCGAGTGGGCTTACACTTCCAATAGAATATTCACGCATGTGGGAAGCACTATCTCATGGTGAAACTTTTACAGGTTGTTTTGTTAATAGAAAAAAAAGTGGTGAAAATTTAATTCATGAAGTTAATATTGCTCCAATTATATTAAACGATGAATGTATAGGTTATGTGAGTGCCCAACATGATATAACAGAATTAGTGCATCGAACAGAAGAATATGAGAGGTTACTTGATTTATATGAAGCGACATGCCGGATAGTATCTGTAGGCGGATGGGAACACAAGATCTTAGAGAATTCTATAGAACTCACAACAATTGCAAAAGAGATTTTTGAAACCGAGACTGATTACCCTTTGCCATTGATGGAAGCAGGTATGTTCTATAAACAAGGCTATAGCCGTGACAAGCTCTACGAAGTATCAATAAAAGCGATTGAACAAGAAACTCCATTCGATGAAGAATTAGAAATTATCACGGCAAAGGGTAAGGAACGATTTGTACGACTCATAGGAAAAGTAGAAAAACGTAATAATGTTGTTACCAGATTATATGGTTCTATTATTGACATCACCGAACAAAAAAAGGCACAAGAGCAATTATCAAGGACAATGGAAGGCTTGCGCTGTCTGATTGATAATAACCCACATGGTGTATTCACACTAAATACCGACGGATTTATTACTTCTGCCAATGAATCTGTTCTTACTATGTTACAAATTCCTAAAGACAACTTTGTAGGTAGTCATTACAGCGGATACATATACCCTAACGATTTAGCAACAATCAATAATGACTTTTTTAATGCTCTTCAAGGTGAAAGAAAAATTCAAGAGTTGGCTGTAAAGAGTCCCTTACCACATCAATTATACTGGCGCATAACCGGTATTCCGATTATGATTAATGATATTGTCGAAGGTATATATGTCATTGCTGAAGACATTACAGAAAAGAAACAAAACGAAGAACAACTCTTGAAAACGCAACAGATTTTGGATGCATACTTCAATTCTACCGGCGAAGTAATTGTTATCTCCGATTCTGACTATAAAGTCATTGCTTTTAATGCACAAGCGATTGCTGAGAGTGTCAGTATTTTTGGAGAGGAGGTTTTTGTCGGAAATAGCATGGCTGATTATGCACAAAAAACAGGGTTTAAAGAGTTTCAAAATATTTATTCAAGAATTCTCAGCGGTGAAACTATAGAATTAGACAGGCATTGGACAATTGGCGATTATGAAGGATGGAGACATATCTCGTATATGCCTGTGAAAAATAAAATTGATGAGAGAAGTGAATTCTTGGTTGCCTTTGTCATACGCGATATATCTGATAGAAAAAAATTAGAATTATCCCTACAAGAGCGAACAAAATTATTAGAAAAAGTAACAACTCTCTCCCCTGTGTTTATTACAGTTTCTGAAATTTCAAGCGGAAACATTATTTACTCCGGCAGATCAATGTTTACAGAATTAGGATATAGCATTGATGTCATCAAAGAAATAATGAGCAAAGGTTTTGAAGAGGGCAGCAAAATTCTTATTCCCTTCGATATGGAAATTGTACAAAAACATATACAAAAATGTAAGATACTGATAAATGGCAGTCAAGAGAAAACTCAATTCAGAATGAAAAGGGAAAATGGGGACATTGAATGGGTTGAGCTGCGTACAGCTATTTTTGAAAGAGACTCAGACGGGAATCCGACAAAATTTATCAATGCCTATTTATTTGTAACTGAGCAAGTTACATTATCGCAAAAATTAAAAGAAATAAATGAACAATTAGAAGAACGTGTTTCCCACAGAACAAGCCATTTACTCACCTCTTTGGAGACTACCAATTCACTCATTGAACTTTTATCTCATGATGTTCGGAATAAGCTGGGAGGTATTTATTTACAGGGTGAAATGATGCAATTACATTCCGAAAAGATTCAAAAAGAACGTATTCAGTCCATTGGAAGCAGTATCGTTCATTTAGCAAAGGATATACGTGATTTACTTGACGATGTCATTGAATCACGACGTTTTGCCGAAGATGGTTTTTCTATCAAAAAACAAAGCATTGCTCTGAATGATTTCATCATGATGGCAATGAGTGGCATACACATACAAGCAGAATCCAAAAACATTATGATTATTGTAGAGAAAATTGACGGTATAATTGATGTGGATATTCGTTTATTCAAAGAACTTTTTGATAATTTTTTGAGTAATGCCGTAAAATTTTCACCACTTGGAAAAAAAATATTTATTGGTTCAATGCAAGGTGAAAGTGAAATCATACTCTATGTCAAAGATGAGGGTCCGGGTATCCATCCGGATGAACACAACAAACTGTTTACAAGATTCGGCAAACTCTCGGCACAACCTACTGCCGGTGAGAAATCAACCGGTTTAGGATTGGCTATTTCGAAACAAATTGCAAAAGCACTTAATTGCCGTGTTTGGTGTGAATCAGAACTTGGCAAAGGATCAACATTTTTTGTAGGAATTCCACAAAAAAGTTAAAAGATGTACACTAAACTATCCTATTATAATTGTTCAAAGTTTTGTCAGTTTATGGCGCAAAACTCTAAACGCAATGTATAAGATAGATGCAAAGAATAGCAATCCGACCGCAAAATGAATTTCTTGTGCTATAACAACAAAAGTGATTGCGAACAAAAATATAATTGTAGAAATACCTGCTAACAATACAACTAATTTAAGACTGTTAAGAATTCCCATATCAGTTACCCTTCATCATATATCTTGATTGAATAATATTTTGTACATGATTCATGTGCCATTGAGGAGTGCTGGTAGCACCGGTAATGCCTACTGTCGAAACATTCATGAACCAATCCGGCATCAACTCATCAATGTCCTCAATAAAGTATGTTCTTGGATTGACATTTTTACAAACATCATAGAGTACTTTACCATTACTTGATGCTCTGCCTGCAACAAAAATAACAACATCGTTCTGCTCGGCAAACTTTTGTAACTGAGATTCGCGCCCTGACACTTGTCCACAGATTGTATCTTTAGCATGAAACTCAATGGCAATGTTCTCCATAGAGTCCACGATTAATTCGGCAATATGAGATTTCAACGTATCACGAATCTGAATGAATGTTGGTCTATCCATTGTTGTTTGTGAAAATAAAACGGACTTTTTCGTCAAATCAACATAAGCTAATGCTTCATCGCTATTTTTTACAACAATGCATTCATCATTGCATACGCCACGAACACCAATCACCTCTGCATGGTCTTTCTTACCGAACACAATCACTTGATACCCTTGATCATAAAACTTGCGAACACGTTCTTGCAACTTTGTGACAACAGGGCAAGTTGCATCAATAATTTCAATTCCTAAAGAAAATGCTTTCCGATATGTTTCAGGAGGTTCACCGTGAGCACGAACAAGGACTTTGGCACCGGTATGCGCAATAGATTCAAAATCATCTACTGATATAGTTTTTAATCCCTTGTTTTCTAAACGTTGTATTTCCATCGGATTATGGATAATATGTCCCAATACATACACATCCTCATTTTCAGCAAGTGATTCTTCGGCAATTTGCACAGTTCGTACGACACCCCAGCAAAATCCCGAAAATTTATCAATAACGACACTCATAATGACTTTCTCCGAATAATATTTTGAGCGAGGACGATTATCTTTTCTGTTTGTTCTTTGATTGTTAGCTCTGAAGTATCAATTTCTATGGCATCTGCTGCTTTACAAAGCGGTGAATGATTACGACTCGAATCCATTAAATCTCTTTGTCTAATATTTTCAACCACTTCATCAAATGACATCACAATACTTTGAGTTGTGAGTTCAGCAATTCTTCTTTTGGCTCTTTGCTCTAATGATGCGATAAGAAATATTTTTAAGTCTGCATTAGGGAAAACGACAGTGCCTATATCTCTCCCATCCATAACAATACCACCCTCTTGACCAATTTTTCGCTGAATTTCAACCATTGATTCACGAATGCGGCTGACAGAACTGTAATAACTGACATTTTCCGACACTTCCTTTGAGCGAATATGTGGGGTGACATCTTCTTCATTAACAAATGTTCTTTGCTCCCCTGTTTTATTACGCTTAAGAGAGATACTTGTCGTTTCCAATAGCTTATTGATTTTTTCGTAATTGTCGGGATGTATATTGTACCGTAAAGCAGCAAATGTTATTGCTCTGTACATTGCCCCCGTATCTATATAAACATACTTGAAATGCTGAGCTACATATCGCGCTGTTGTTGATTTACCCGACCCGGCTGGTCCGTCTATTGCTATGATTATTTTCTTCTCAACCATGATATTATTACTGGAATACAATATTAGCTACTTCTTGATAATCTTTTAAATTTTCAACAACATAATGCGCACCACTTTTTGTAAGTTGTTCAGATGAATACTGACCCGTTGCGACTCCTAAACATAACATATTATTGGCTAATGCACACTGAATATCCGCAGGAGAATCACCGATAATCCATGTTGATTCTGTTGTGAAAGAATAATGTGGAAATCTATGCTTTGCTCTTTTCATTGCTACAGCGGGCAAGTTATTGCGGTCTTCAGACTCACACCCAAAGGCCCCAAAATGAAAAAATCTATCAAGTCCATAAGGGCGTAACTTCAAGAATGCACATGATTCATTGTTGCCTGTTACCAAACCCATAACGCATTGACAATTGTCTGCTGCTATCATCAAAAAATCCATTACACCGGGCAAAATATCTACTGTTTCTCTTGTAAAGGTCATTGCAGATCTTCGTGTCAATTCTTCAATAACTTGTGAATGTGAGTGCATAATATCTTCTTTCAACAAACCTATAGTTTCCCCCAATTCAATCAAAATTTGTAAGTCTGTCTTTCCGGCGAAACTGCCTGTTAATTCCACAGATGGACGCAAGCCAAACACAGTTTCGAAACTATCAGCAACGAGTTTTTGGGGAATACCCGATTGTACCGAAATGAGTGTGGAATCTATATCAAAAAGTAAGAGCTTTGCCGCACTGTTAGTCGCCATACGAGATTTATGTGCTTGATTTTCTATGTTGTATAGTATATTTGAAGGCGAATCCATTGAATATGTATGAGAAAATTGTGAAGATACTTGGCAAAAATACGCACCCGGAGATATCTATTGTCATAGTAAATTATAATGTCAAAGACTTTTTGTACCAATGTTTGAGAAGTATAGAGCGAGCATCTGCAAACCTCACTCTGGAAATATTTGTTGTGGACAACAATTCCACTGACGGCTCAATGGAAATACTACCACAACAATTTCCTTTTGTCAATTTCATAGCTCTAGATAAGAATTTGGGATTCGGTAAAGCAAACAACATAGCTATAGACCAAGCGACAGGAAAATACATCTTATTGCTCAACCCCGACACTATTCTCTCTGAAAACACCTTAGATAAGATGGTCGGCTATATGGAAACTCAACCTTCTGTAGGAATTGCCGGTTGTAAAGTATTGAACGAAGACGGTAGTTTTCAGTCGCCATGCCGTAGAGGTTTTCCAACTCCTTGGGCTTCCTTATGTAAACTTTTTTTTCTCGAAAAACTATTTCCCCGCTCCCCGATTTTCGCACGGTACAGTCAGACATTTCGTGATGAGAACGAGACATACTATATTGATGCGATTAGCGGTTCCTTTATGTTCTGTCGTAAAGAAACACTCCGGACATTGAAGGGCTTCGATCCGGATTTTCACATGTATGGCGAAGACATTGATCTTTGTTATCGTGCACACCAAGCCGGATGGAAGACAGCATACTTCCATGAGACTACCATTATTCACTATCAAGGGAAAAGCACAAAACGTAGCTCTCTGAATGAAGTCAAAGTCTTTTATCAAGCAATGGAAATATTTGCACACAAGCATTATGGATCTTCATTATGGTTTCTCTATTTACTTACTATCGGCATCAAAACAAGAACAGTTCTCGCCATACTTCTAAAAAATTCACGTTCAGTTGCGGCAATTATCTGGGATTGTTTCGCAGTCAATGTTTCCATTCTTGCTGCCACACCATATCGTTTTCACACAATCTTCGGTTTACCGGAATATGCTTATCCTACAGTATTTATAGCTGCATCGGGTATTGTGTTGTTAAGTCATTTTTTTTCAGGTGTTTACTTTGAAGGTAAGTCATTAGCCAGACGTGTAATTTTAGGGTATGCCGTTTCATTTTTTATTCTCTCTTCTCTTACGTATTTCTTTAATAATTATGGTTTTAGCAGAGGCGTTTTGCTTTTGACAATAGTCTTTGCCGTCATTATATCAATTTTAGGGCGTAGCATAGTTGCCTTGTATGAAAAGCTACAAGGAAGTGAGTCAGAAAAGCATATAGCGGTGCTGGGGACTAATGACCATGCGAGGGTAATTATTACCACACTCTTGGCACATGAATCTCAGCGTGCCCACCTCATAGGTGTTATAGCTCAAGATAATTATCATGAAGAATCCTTTGCCGGATTACCTGTTTTAGGAAAAATGTCATATATTCGCAAAGTTGTTGATGAGCATTTGCTTGACGAAATTATTGTGACAGACAATACAATTGACACTGCGACAATTATTCAAACGGCAATGCAACTATCTTCAGATGATGTACGTCTCCATATTGCAGACGATTATGATGGTGTGATTACGGCGAGAATTGTCAACAGTATTCTCGGCATAGAGTCAACAGTACCTTTATATAAAGCTCATTTGTTACGCTATAGAGTAGTAAAGCGGCTTTTTGATATAATAATCAGTACATTTCTATTGACACTTGCTTCACCTGTTGTATATTTGTTTGCAATACAGAAGAGAAAAGCGTTTCGTAAGTTATGGGAAGTACTCGGGGGAGCGAAAAGCATAGTCGGTATATATTCTCGTAATGGTACATATCCGTCCATCGTTAAAACAGGGATTACCGGTTTGGCACATTTGAGTCGCCCGGAGTTATTGTCAGATAATGCGCTTCATCATTTAAACACATACTATACTCAAAACTACTCCCCGGCTTTAGATATAGAAATTTTATTAAGATTTTTCTTTCGTAGAAAACGTGGCAACTAACTACACATTAGAATTCGAAAAACCGATTATTGAGTTGGAGAAAAAAATCTCCGAAATGCGGGAACTCTCAAAAACTATTGACTTAGGCGATCAGATTTCTGAGCTTGAATCAAAAGTCGAGGAATTACGCGCTGAAATCTATAAAAATCTCACGCGATGGCAGCGTGTTCAGGTAGCACGTCATCCTGATAGACCTTATACATTAGATTATTGTGCCAACACCTTTACTGATTTCATTGAATTACATGGCGACAGGGCTTTCGGTGATGATCCGGCAATAGTGGCAGGATTTGCAAAACTTAAAGATAAGAGCGTTGCAGTAATAGGACATCAGAAAGGGCGCGATACAAAATCGAATATTTATAGAAACTTCGGAATGCCAAACCCTGAAGGTTACAGGAAGGCATTACGAGTACTCAAATTAGCAGAGAAGTTCAATAAACCGGTGATATGCTTACTCGACACACCCGGTGCCTATCCCGGCATCGAAGCAGAAGATCGTGGTCAAGCACAAGCCATAGCAGATAATTTACTAGTTATGTCAAAGCTATCCGTACCAATTATCATCGTCGTTATTGGTGAAGGCGCATCCGGCGGGGCACTTGGTATCGGTATTGGCGATAGAATCCTTATGCTCGAAAACTCATGGTATTCTGTCATCGCACCGGAGAGTTGCTCAAGTATTTTATGGCGAAGTTGGGAGTATAAAGAACAAGCCGCAGAAGCTTTACGATTAACGGCTCCTGATTTACGTTCTATGGGAATCGTTGATAATATTGTGGTAGAGCCTGTCGGTGGTGCACATCGTGCGCCGCAACGTATGTTCGAGTCACTGGCAAATATATTATACTCCGAAATTGAAAATCTTTCTACCTTATCGTTAGAAGAACTGATTGCTGCACGTAGAAAAAAATTCTACGCGATGGGGGTATGGAATGAATAATATTCCAATGAAAAACACTATACACTAAAAAATTATTTATTATCCATTTTTTTCACTTACTGTTATGATGAACGATAATGAAATTCCTTTCGGCAATGACAATAATGCCGAAACAGAGAAAAATGCCCGGGGTAAAGACAAAAAATCGTCTCATGCCAATTCTTCTAATTACTCTAATGAATCCAATGATACCACACCTCAGAACAATGATTCTTATGGTAATCGTTTCTATGATTCTCAGAGAGAGAGAACGTATTCTACCCAATATCCGCATGACGGACAATACAATCAACGGCAAGGTAATTACAGACAAAATAATTACAACCGTGACGGACAGCAACAACAAGGGAATTACAGACAAAATAATTACAACCGCGACGGACAACAACAAGGAAATTATAGACAAAATAATTACAACCGCGACGGACAACAAGGAAATTATAGACAAAATAATTACAACCGCGACGGACAACAAGGAAATTATAGACAATACCCGGATGGAAATCGTCCCCACAATCCAAATCACCGTCGTGATAACCAACAATTTCGTCACAGAAACAACAATTTCCAAAGGAATAACAACCCTCGCAATAGGAATGCAAATTCCCCAAGATTCAAAGGAAGACCAAACCGTACACAAAATCGTAACAAACGATCACAACCACAAAGACAGAGACTTACGCCTTTAGTTAAATTATTAAGGACTGTAGGTTTTGCATCACCAAGAATTTGTGTAGAAATAATTCGATCCGGTAGAGTATTTGTTAACGGAAATATTTTTAATAATCCTAATGCCAGTGTAAATTCAAAACGTGATTCTATTGCAATAGATGGTTTAAATATCAATGAGAGAAATCAAAATTTATACATCATCATTAACAAACAAAAGAACATCGTTGGCTCTAATGAGAACACTCATAATTCTATCTATAATCAAGTAAAAACAAATGCTAATCTATATTTTCCATTCGGATGCCTCGAAAGAGCAACTTCAGGTTTAGTGTTTGCGACAACTGATATTAATTTTAGATTACCGGATAACCCACTCTGTGCATCAACTCCGATAGAATACAAAATAAAAGTACACAAAACATTAACAAAAAGACAAGTGACAAGTCTTTCTACTAAATTTCGGACACGAACATCAGGCGAAAACAGTATCGAATATATCAATGAATACAAAAGGCATTCTTGGATTAAATGTAAAGTCATAAATACAAAACCTACTGTCATTCGTAAGTTTCTCAAAGAAGCAGGATTAGAAGTATTGAGTTTTGAAAGATTCGCCATAGGATCTTTAACGACAGATGTATTACAACGTGGTATGTGGACAAGACTCACATCCGACAATGTGAAGAAAATGCTTCGAGAACCAATTCAAAAAGTTACAATTGAAGACATATCACATGATGAAAATACTGAAGGAACGGATATAAGTTTAAGACAGAAAGTCCGATCATTATATCGTAATTGGTTTATGAAATAAAAAAAATCCCCGGAAGGGGATTTTTTTTGTGTACATGTAATTATTTGCGGATTTTATAAGATTGCAATCAAGTCTTCTACAGTTGTTTGTAAATCTGAAGATGTCATATCATCAAAAAGAAAAAGTGCATCATCTTGATATATAAAATCATAATGTTCACTATTCAATTCTTCATCAATAATCGCATTAAACTCAGCTGTACTATGTTGTGAAGACAATGACTCAAAATCTTGAGTCACCCCATGATTTGCATGCTCAAGATTGGAAACATTATCATAAAAAAAAGTAAAATAGAGTAATGCTACTGTTGCAATTGAAGCAATAGGAATAATTTGAAGTACTTTTTTACGAAAAAGAAACTTCTGTCGTTGTTTTTTTTGCAGAGATTCATGTACTGCGACCGACAAATTTCTTACAGATGTATCTAGAGAATTGTAATACATTTGCTTTGGAATAAGCTGTTCAATGTTATCTGTAACTTTTTTTTCATTATCACCATACTTTGTATTCATAGTATTACATACCCCCTATGCCATATTGTGGTAAAATCACCATTAACTTTTGAACAGCTTGAAAATAATTTGCCTTTAAACCGCCAACACTTGTTCCGAGTATATTCGAAATCTCTTCATATGTTAATTCATCAAAATAACGTAAAGCAAATGTTTCCCGTTGTTTTTCCGGTAAGTGTGCCAATGCTTTATGGACATTACAATAAAATTCAGAATCCACATGTATTTGATCGGGACCGGGCTCAGGAGAGATAATATCAAACTCCTCATCTTCTCTTGCAAAATCAAAAAAACGAAGTAGTTTTTTCTTTCTTATCTCATTTTTGCAAGCATTAACTGTTATACGATATAACCATGTTTTCAGAGAAGCTTCGCCTCGAAAATTAGTCAAGGAACTTATTGCTTTCACGAAAACATCTTGTGCTATATCTTGAGCATCTTCATTGTTTTTCGTATAACGTAAAGCAATTGAATAGACAAAACGTTGATATTTACGAACAAAAAAAGTGACGGCACGTTCAGTATCGCCACTTTTATATTCACGCAAGATATCACTATCAGACTCTAAAGCAAACAAAACTGTTGTCGTCATAGTTTATTCCTTTCATAACAATAGCCCTTTGAGTCACAAATAGCTCACATGGTTTAATCCCCTTAGAAAGATTTACTGATTTCGAGTACTTCGTATTTTATGACACCTGCCGGAACTTTAGTTTCAAATATATCACCAATCTTTTTACCAAGCAATGCCTTTCCTAAAGGAGAAGTTACAGCAATTTTATTGGTGGCAAAGTCAGCTTCTTCAGCACTCACCAAAGTATATTCGATTTCTTTATTCGTTTTATAGTTTTTCAACTTTACTTTCGACAATATATATATTTTATCATCAGGAAAGTCTTTAGGATCAATTACTTGCACTTTCGAAATAGTTTCTTCAAATTTGGCAATTCTCATTTCGAGTAATTCCTGTTCATGCTTTGCTGCATCATAATCAGCATTTTCAGAAAGATCACCATGTGAACGCGCATACGCTATTTTTGCCGCCATTTCATGACGACCTTTCGTTTTAAGGTAGCGCAATTCTTCCTCAATTTTTGTAAGACCTTCTTTGGTCATATAAATAGGATTGGACATCCCGGCTCTCCCAATAGTTACAATAATGTGTTCTTAATCTGAGTAAATGTTCTGTTCTTAATAATAAAAAAAACAAAGCCGACCAGCGGCTTTGTTTAGGAACTTCTTCTATAAATAGATTTGTGTTATCTCAATTTTCGAGCCAACTATCGGACTTGAACCGATGGCCTGCTCATTACGAATGAGCTGCTCTACCAGCTGAGCTAAGTTGGCGTAAACCGTCGCAAAAATACGATTTTCGACGTTAGTGCCAAAACATTAACGATAAACATCAGCAAACTTATGTTGGATATACTCTATAAAATCTGTGGAATTAAGCGACTCACCGGCTAAGGCATTCATAATCTCACCGGGCTTTTTTGTGCGCCCATATTGATGAATATGCGTTCTTAACCATTGCAAAAGATGCGAAAATTCACCATTGGCAATATGGCTGTGAATAGCAGGTATATCTTGACGAATGCGCTTCCACAACATAGCAGCATACAACTTACCAAGTGTATAGCTTGGAAAATACCCAAACCCACCAAATGACCAATGTATATCCTGTAAGGCTCCTTTGGCATCATTCTCCGGAACAATCCCAAGATAGGTTTGCATCTTTTCGCGCCACAACTCGGGAATATCTGCAATCTTTACTTTACCGTTAATCATCATTTGCTCAATTTCAAATCGCAAAATGATATGCATATTATAGGTTACTTCATCCGCATCTACACGTATCAATGAGGGTTGAACTTTATTCACAGCTTTGTAAAAATCACGCGGTGTAGCTTCATCTGCTATACCGGGGAAATGATTTTTGAGATAAGGTAAAGCAAAATGCCAGAATTCCTCAGAACGAGTTATCACATTTTCCCATAGCAAAGACTGTGATTCATGAATACCCATAGAAGCACCTTCTGCACCAAAAGTTCTCGCCAAATCAGAAGAAAAGCCTTGCTCATATAATCCGTGCCCTGTTTCATGAATGACACCATAAAAACAAGGTCCTAAATCATGTTCATTAACCCTAGTTGTAAGTCGTACATCATATTGTGAAAATGATGTACAAAATGGGTGAGCAGCTAAATCAATACGACCATTATCGAAGCTAAACCCCATTTTTTCAGCTATTTGCGTTGAGAATGCAACCTGTGCATCGTGAGGATAATAGCGACGCATAAGTTCATCGCTCACGCTTTCCTTTTGCGGTTCAATAGATTGCAATAAAGCGATTGTTGCCTCTTTAAGTGTTTGAAAAACCGGTGTGAGTTCAGCAACTGTTATACCGGGTTCATACAGATTCAACAATGCATCATAACGATTGTTCGTATAACCATAAAGTTCAGCAGCTTGGCTTTTCAATTCGACCAGTTCTTGGAGCGAATCCTGAAAGAGTGAAAAATCGGATGCTTGTTTAGCATTTTTCCAGCTTTCATGTGCCAAAGAGGTAGCTTTCGAGGTTTTGCGTACTAAATCTTCCGGCAACTTACACGCTTTTGTATAGTCCTCAAGAAATAGCTTGACTAAAGCGGAGACTTCTTTTTTCTCATTAAGCGCTTCTTTAATATCATCGGAGAGTTTTTTTGCAGTATCCCCTGTCATCATTTGATGAATTATGGCGGCAAGCGTAGAAGTTTGCTCAGCGCGACTATACGCGGCACCCGAAGGCATATACGTTTCTTGATCCCAGCTAAGCACCGAGTTTGCCGCACTCAAATCACATATCATATTCATGTGCTTACGCACATTATGTTCTAATTGACTCATTTCCATAATAAATAACTATTTATGCACCGGACATTGGAGTGATTCCGGTAACGGTGGTATATTTCATCACAAAACGTTTTTCAGGATTGAGTCGCTTGTAGGCAGATTGTGCCATAAGTGCCGCCTCATGAAAACCGCATAGAATTAGCTTCATTTTGCCTTCATAGTCATTGATATCCCCTATGGCATAGATACCCGGAATATTTGTACTATAATCCAGCGTATTTACTTTCACGGCATTTTTTTCGATAGAGAGTCCCCAATCAGCTATTGGACCAAGTTTGGGTGATAGCCCAAATAATGGTAAAAAGAAATCGCATTCAACTTCGGTTGAAGAACCATCTTTAGATGAAATCATCACTGAAGTGAGGGTATGATCACCATGCAATTCTGTGATATTTGCATTGGTCATTATGCGAATCTTTCCTGTTTCCGCAAGTGTAAATGCTTTCTGAACAGAATCGGGGGCCGCACGAAATTCACCACTTCGATGAACTAATGTCAACTCAGTCACAAGAGGTGAGAGATTCAAAGCCCAATCCAAGGCACTGTCACCACCACCTGCTATTACCACTCTTTTACCGCGCAAAGTTTCAGGATCACGCACTATGTAGTCTAATCCCTTGCCCTCATACTGCTCTATTCCTTCAATTTCCGGTTTTCTTGGTTCAAAACATCCTAAACCGGCTGCAAGACATAATATGGGTGCTTCGATTTTTGTACCGAGCGATGTTGTTATTACAAATTTACCATCTTCTTTTTTTTCAATCTGTTCTGCACGCTCACCTAAAGTAAAAGTAGGATGAAATGGTGCTATTTGTTCCATCAAATTATGTACTAAATCACCGGCTAAGATAGAAGGATGTCCCGGAATATCATAAATCGGTTTTTTAGGATAAATCTCGGCACATTGTCCACCGGGAACAGGTAAATAGTCCACAAGGTGGCACTTCATTTTAAGTAATCCTGCCTCAAAGACCGCAAACAACCCTACCGGTCCTGCACCAATAATGCAAATATCTGTTTGTATCATGTAAATTTCCTAACTCTTTTTAGATAATAAGCATAGCATCACCATACGCAAACATGCGATAATCTTCTTTCATTGCATGTTTATATCCTTTCATGAGAATATCTGTGCCGGTAAAGGCAGCAGTCATGAGCAATGAAGGCGATTGCGGCGGATGAAAATTCGTAAGTAAACGGCTTGTAACTTTAAATTCAAAAGGAGGATAAATAAATTTGTCTGTCCATCCTTTATTAGGTTTTATTGCATTAGTAGTCAAGACACTTACTTCCAAAGCACGAGCCACACTGCATCCTACGGCATAGACATTCTTCCGTGCTTTTAAGGATTTATTGACTATTTCCGATGCCTCACGCGTAATTTCGAAATACTCACTGTACATACGGTGCTTTGTTAAATCTTCCACTTCAATATTTTCAAAGATACCCTGCCCAATATTCATAGTGATATATGCAAAACGCACTCCTTTATCTTGCAATGCCTGAACAATTTCTTTAGTGAAATGTAAGCCTGCTGTTGGGGGCGCAATGGAAGCAGTTCTGTCGGAATTTGCAAAAATGGTTTGATACGTTTCTTTGTCTAATTCTGTTGCCTCTCTTTTTATATATGCAGGCAAAGGCATTTGACCAATACGGTCAATAACTTTAAACAAATCACCATCATAGCTGAAACGGACAGTACGACCTCTTGATGTGGTATTATCAATAACTTCGCAGTAAAATTTACCATTATCAAAATAGATTTTATTCCCGATACGTACTTTTCGAGCCGGTTCAACCAGTACATCCCAGATACGTTCCGGTTTTTTCAACTCACGTAAAAGCATTACTTCGATACGAGCATTTGTCTTTTCTTTTTTACCATAAGCCCGGGCAGGAAACACTTTAGTATCATTTACGACGATGCAATCGCCTTTATTGAAATACTTCAATATATCGGTAAACTTCATATCCTCAATGCCGCCTGTAGCACGATTGAGTACCATTAAATTGGCTGAATCACGGGGATCAGCGGGAAATTTTGCAACTGCTGTTTTTGGAACAGTATAGCGAAATTCTGAAAGCTTCATTTCAGACCTTCTGCGAGTATGTGAATAAATAAGTAGCCATCAAATCAAAACAAATTCGGAATTTGCAGCCGAAATTTGCGTACCTTTGAGCAAAGCCAAGAATAATTTCTATGATGCTAAACTTTGCCAAAAAAACTGCAAAAATACGTACAATTCAAGGGTAATGTCAATTATTTCTGTAATTTTATCATATGCTAACGCTTCATCATTGACGTTATTGTATTAAGAAAAATGGCTAAATTTAAAATTGTAAGCGAATATCAACCTGCGGGCGATCAACCGAAAGCCATAGCGGAACTCGTTGCGGGAATTGAACGAAATGACCGTTATCAAACTCTTTTAGGGGTAACGGGAAGTGGCAAAACTTTTACGGTATCGAATGTCATACAACAAGTTCAAAAGCCAACATTGGTCATATCACCCAACAAAACTCTTGCTGCTCAGCTCTATGCTGAATTCAAACAGTTCTTTCCGGATAATTCTGTCGAGTTTTTCATTAGCTACTATGACTACTATCAGCCCGAAGCGTATGTCCCTTCATCGGACACATATATAGAAAAAGATTTTGCCATCAATGATGAAATTGATCGCCTACGCTTGAAAGCCACCAGCTCACTTGTAGAAGGTAAGCGTGATGTCATCGTCGTGGCTTCTGTCAGTTGTATTTATGGCATAGGAACAAGAGAATCCTTCGCTGCGATGTTATTTACCCTTCATGTCGGCATGAAAATCAGCCGTAAAGACATCATTACTCGGCTTGCCGATATGTTCTATACACGTAATGATTATGAGTTTGGCAGAGGATGTTTCAGAGTACGTGGCGATACTATTGATGTTATGCCGGCTTATGAAGAAGCTCAAGCTTTACGCATTGAACTCTTTGGCGACGAAGTGGATTCACTCTCATGGATTTGGGCGGTGGACGGAAAACGATTGGAAAAAAGTGAATCAGCAACATTATATCCGGCTCGACAATTCGTTTCCACAAAATCACAACTCAATCAAGCAATTATTGAAATTCGTGAAGAATTACGCATCAGATTACGGGAATTACATGCGGAAAATAAACTTCTTGAAGCGCAAAGATTAGAACAAAGAACACTCTATGATTTAGACATGCTAAAGGAAGTCGGCTATTGTTCGGGGGTTGAAAATTATTCTATGCATCTTGCCGGCAGAAAACCCGGAGAAAGACCCGCATGTCTTCTTGATTATTTTCCGGATGATTATTTATTGGTCATTGACGAAAGTCATGTGACCGTACCTCAATTACGAGCAATGTATAATGGTGATCGTAAACGCAAAATGACTTTGGTCGAACATGGTTTTCGCTTACCGTCAGCTATGGAAAACAGACCCCAAAAATTTGAAGAAATTGAAGAAATGACGCATCAAGTCATTTATGTGTCTGCTACCCCGGGTGATTTTGAATTACAGCAATCGGGCGGTGTTGTCGTCGAACAAGTGATTCGACCTACCGGATTATTAGATCCAATTATGGAAGTAAGACCAATAAAAAATCAAATTGATGATTTAATTCATGAAATACGACTTCGAGCCAATAAACACGAACGCGTATTAGTCACTACTCTCACCAAAAGAATGGCTGAGGATTTAGCGGATTATCTCAAAAAATTGAATATAAAAGTAGCATATATTCACTCGGAAGTAGATGCTTTGGAAAGGGTTGAAATATTGCGTGATTTACGCCTTGGAGAATTTGATGTTTTGGTAGGGGTAAATTTATTGCGTGAAGGTCTCGATATGCCTGAAGTTTCACTGGTAGCAATTTTAGATGCCGATAAAGAAGGCTTCCTTCGCAGTACCCGCTCGATCATGCAGGTTGCCGGACGTACTGCCAGGAATTCGGATGGCTTAGTCATTTTATATGCCGATAGAATAACAAATTCTATGGCAGCTGTTTTGGAAGAATCAAGTCGAAGACGTGAAGTTCAAATGGCATATAATCTGGAGCATGGTATTACACCAAAAACGGTGTATAAAACTTATGAACAAATAATTCAAGGTACCGCCATTGCAGATGTTGCCAAACAAAAAGAAAAGACAAAAGAAGAATTACGTGTTTCACTGATAAGAAAAGCTGCTGAACCGGCTCTTAAATATATGGGAGCAGAACAGCGTAATGATTTAATTCAACAATTGAAAATTGAAATGAAAAATGCAGCCGCTGAATTAGATTTTGAACGAGCAGCAGAACTACGTGATGAAATAGAAAAATTAGAAGTATTACAAAAAAAACAATAATTACTATGAAATTATCAATTGTGGTACCGATATATAATGAACAAGATATTATTTCACACTTAGTGGAGAGAATGGAAAATTTGCGCCCAATATTCTATGAAAGGTTCTCCATAAGTCCTGATGAAATTGAAATTCTTTATGTCAATGATGGTTCAAAAGATAATTCTTTGCCGATTTTACAATCAATGTGTTATATAATGAAGGGAATGCGCGTCATTAATTTATCACGCAATCATGGGCATCAGATTGCTATTACGGCGGGTATTGAAACCGCGAAAGGCGATGCTGTTGTAGTGATTGACGGTGATTTACAAGACCCACCCGAAGTTATTCCTGAATTATATGCAACGATGCTCCAAGGATATGATGTCGTCTATGCACAAAGAAAAAAACGTGAAGGCGAAACATATTTTAAACTGATTACTGCCAAATTTTTCTACAGAACATTAAAAAAACTGACTAATGTTGATGTACCTTTGGATACAGGCGACTTTCGTATAATGTCGCGACGTGTGGTTGATGTCTTTAATTCAATGACCGAAAAGCACCGATTTATTCGAGGTATGGTCTCTTGGATAGGGTTCAATCAAATCGGCTATGAATATGAACGACATGAACGTTTTGCCGGCTCAACAAAATATACATTATCTAAAATGATAAAATTTGCTATTGATGGTATTACATCGTTTTCATCAATACCATTAAAATTGGCATCTTATATTGGGCTGTTTATCGCTATTACAGGTTTTCTTTATGCACTTGTCGTTCTTTATTTGGCATTATTCACAACATCAACTGTTACCGGTTGGTCATCTATGATGATAGTGGTACTTATTCTTGGCGGGGCACAATTACTTTCTTTGGGGTTAATCGGAGAATACTTAGGAAGAATTCATGATGAATCAAAGCAAAGACCTTTATTTATTATTGAAGATATTTATGAACATCCGCATTCACGATAAATACTGATGAATACATTAGCAGATTCTCAAGATATAGATGCCTTGTGGGACTATATGGATCCTATTAAGTCCGAACAATGTTTTACCCAAGCTATTGCACAAATAAACCCTGGGACACTGCCATTATTATATGCAGAGTTATTAACTCAACAAGCTCGTGCAATCGGTTTACAACAACAGTATGAACGTGCCTTTGCAACACTTGCCGATGCTGATGCTTTAATCAATAATACATCGTCAGTAGCATTAGTACGGTATTATTTAGAATATGGACGATTACTCCATTCTTCAAGAACATCCCATGCCAATGAATATTTTTTGAAGAGCTATACTCTTGCAATAGAATTGCATGAAGATTTTTATGCTATAGATGCAGCTCACATGTTGGGCATAATTGAAAAAGGATTACAATCATTGGAATGGAATACTATAGCAATTGACATTGCTGAAAAATCAATACATCCAAGAGCAAAAAAATGGCTCGGTAGTCTCTATAACAATACTGCATGGACATACTTTTTTTCTGAGAATTATGAAAAAGCATATACAATTTTTCAAAAATCTAAAGCATGGTATGCAGAAAGAAATTTACTCAATGAAGAATTTATTGCTGAATGGTCTTTAGCCAGAACATTACGCGCACAAGGTCATTTACAAGAAGCATTACAAGCGCAACTAACTCTATTAGAAAATCGCCAAGCTGCAAATTTTCCGGAAGATGGATATATATCAGAAGAATTAGGTGAAATTTTACTTTCCATGGGAAGAGAACAAGAAGCAGCTCCCCACTTTGCACATGCTTTTGACTTATTACGTCATGACATTTGGTTACAACAAAATGAAGATAAACGTTTGAAGAGATTAGAACTACTTAGTAATAACTTTTCCAATTCTCAGGAACAAGAGCATGAGTGAGTCGAGAGCACTTTTTATTGCAATAACCGGCGGCATCGGCAGTGGAAAATCTACTGTATCAAATATAATACGAGAGCATGGCTATTCCGTTATTTCAGCAGATGAAGTTGCACGACATGTAATGGAAAATGACGAAAACGTGAAAACTCGATTAATAGTAGAATACGGTAATGCAACTTTTCTGCCTAATGGTACATTAAATACCGCACATTTATCTTCTCTTGTATTTTCGAAAGAAAACAAAGAGAAAATAAAAAAACTCAATAGTATTGTTCATCCTGCAACCTTAGATGCAATTATTGACATGGCAGAAAAGCTTGATGAACAAGGTGAAAAGTGTATTTTTGCCGAAATTGCTTTATTATATGAATCAGGTCTCGAAGATGCATTCGATTATATTATTGCCGTAGCTGCCCCCGAAGAAATACGGATTCAGAGAGTAATACAAAGGAATCCTGAAATGACGAAGCAACAGATACAATTACGCATAAAAGAACAAGCTGATCAAGGTTGGGTAAAAAATCAAGCTGATTTTGTTATAGAGAACGATGCCGGACTTGATAAATTAGAAGATTCCATTCATTTTATTTTGGGATTAATTCCCCATTTACCGGTTGTATATTCAACTGATGATGAGAATTTGACAAACGACGATACTATGGAAGACACACAATGAGAATTTCACGTTCAATAGTACCCAATTTATTCACTTTAGCAAATTTATTCTGTGGATTTAGCGCAATAATTGCTATTTCCGATGGTAAATTCTTCGATGCCGGATTATTTATTCTTTTTGCAGGAATATTTGACGCTTTAGATGGATTCGTCGCGCGATTAACACGTTCAGCATCACCTTTGGGTGTACAATTAGATTCATTGTGCGATGCTACAAGTTTTGGCGTTGCGCCTTCTTTTTTACTCTATGAAGTCTGCTTACAACATTCCCATACTTTTGGAATTTTGCTTGCAAGTATTCCTGCTTTGGCGGGCGTATTTCGTTTAGCACGTTTTAATGTAGAATTAACTTCTCTCGAAGACAAAAAATATTTTACGGGCATGCCTATTCCTGCGGGAGCTTTAACCGTTGTTTCTTATGTATTATTTTTTGGTTTAAATACCTCAGGTACTTTGTTTTCCCAATCTATTGATGGTGCTTTAGTAGGGATTATTGTTGGTCTGACAATGGTAAGTAGAATTAAATATGATAATTTACCCAGACCATCACTCAAAGGATTAAAGGAAAGTCCTCTTGCATATATATTGTTTATCATATTGTGTGGAAGTGTCTTATTTACAAAAGGATACACTTTATTTCCATTTATGGTATTATACATGGTATTCGGCGCATCACGACACATCTATAATACTATCATAAAAACAAAGAAAAAAGCTAAGTAAAAAACGATTATTTTCCCCACATTTGCATTTGATGGCGAAGTGTAGTTACTCCTGCAATTGAATCACAAAATTTCATTTGTAAATCAGTTTCTGCTTTTAAATTAATAAGTCCCGCTCGCTTTGGTCTTGGTGATTTTTGCCCAAGTTCCTCAGAAGTCATTGCATTTATCAATGTTGAGTCATAGCTGAATACCTTAGCAATATTTTTTGCGAACTCATAACGATTACAGTAATCTTTGCCCGAAATATTATAAATTCCGATACGTTTTTTTTCAATCACTTTTTTGACCGCAAGTGCAATATCATCAACAAATGTAGGATTACCATACTGATCATCAACCACCTTAAACGGCTTACCCATATCTAATCTGCCAATTACCCAATGAACAAAGTCAATATGCCGATACGTAGAATGTCCATAGACAATATTTGTGCGTAAAATTGTGCAATCCACGCCGGATGAATGGCAAATATTTTCAGATGCCAACTTGGTTCTTCCATAATAGTTGATGGGGTTCGGTATATCATTTTCACCATAAGGACCTTTGTTACCATCAAAAATATAATCAGTAGAAAAATGAAGACAATGGGCATCAACTGCTTTTCCGGCACGTAGAAAATTATCTACCAATGTCACATTCGATGACCATGCGCCTTCTTTATCAATTTCACAGGCATCTACATCTGTCATAGCTGCACAATTAATCATAACAGATGGAAGTTCTTTTATGGCAATTTCTTTGAATTGTTTGTAATCGTGATGCTTAACAGTATAAAGCGTCACACCGTCAATATCGCCAACCAAATTATCTGCCGATGAAACAAGTATAACCGAAGCATTTAATTCGGCACGCACCATTCGAACAATTGCCTCCGCAACTTTACTGCGAGCACCGACAATCATTATTTTTCTTTGTATATTTGTATCTGCTTCCATTAACTTCAGAGTGTCTTTTTCATATTGATATGAGGTATTGTTACTTCAACATATTCCTCTCCATAGGTTGAATATCCTAATTTTTCATAAAATCCGACAACATTTTTTCTTGCATGCAATATTATTTCTTTAAATGATAATTCACGAGCAATGTTTTCAGAAAATTGCACTAATTTTTTACCGATTCCCTTTGATTGAAGTGACGTATCTACAGCTACTTGTCGCATTTGAATTACAGTTGTATCCAAAGGGGTGAGTAAAAGGCAACACAGTAAAGTATTGCCCTCAAACCCTGCTACATGTATTGATTCTGCCTCATTTCCTAATGAAGTCAAGTCCAAAGTTAATCCCAATGGTTTTCGTAATATCGTATCGCGTAAATCCACCATACGATAATATTCTTCACTTTGATAGGCGACAACAATAAAATTCATGCGCTATTTTGAAAATTGTGGTTGTAAGCCTTGCCAGCATTGATAATAATCATGCTGTAATTCACCCGTTTCCATTGCATATTTTGTCGGTTTACACACAAAACGTGTTTCAAACATAAATGCCAATGTATTTTCCTGTTTATGAGGAACTAATTGTGCATTTGTTGCTGCTTTGTGGGTTGCGGCATCAGGTCCATGTCCCGACATACAATTATGTAAGCTGCATCCACCCGGCACAAAACCTTCCGCTTTTGCATCATATTGACCAAAAATCAGTCCCATAAATTCATTCATAAAATTGCGATGGAACCATGGCGGTCGGAATGTATTTTCAGCAACCATCCAACGCGGAGGAAATATAACAAAATCACAATTTGCTGTTCCGGGTATTTCCGACGGTGCAGTCAGTACTGTAAATATGGAAGGATCAGGGTGATCGAATGATACTGTATTAATTGTGTTAAATGTTGCTAAATCGTATTTATATGGTGCATAATTACCATGCCATGCCACAATGTCTAAGGGTGAATGATCAATAGGAGCTTCCCATAAATTCCCCAAGAATTTTGCAATAACAGTAAAATCACCATCAATATTTTCATATCGTGCAACAGGAGTAAGAAAATCTCTCGGATTAGCCAATCCATTTGCACCAATCGGTCCTAAATCAGGTAAGCGGAAATTGCTGCCATAATTTTCACATATATAACCACGCGCACTTTCATGTAATAAATCTACTCGAAATTTAATACCGCGTTGAATAACACAAATTTCTCCGGGAGCAACATCCATACGTCCCATCTCGGTGTCTATGCGCAATGCACCCAGTTGTGGCACAATAAGCATTTCACCATCAGCATTATAGAAAAAAGTATTTTCCATATTTTTATTTGCTGCATACACATGAATAGCCAGTCCATTATGCGTAGAACAATCACCATTGCCGGCAATTGTCACCATACCACTAATAAAATCCGTTGGTTTTTCCGGAATAGGTATGGGACTCCAACGCAATTGATTCGGCGGTGTCGGCACTTCATCAAAAGGCGTTGATCGCAATAAATTATTATCAATTTGTTTGAACGGTTTATGTACGACAGAGGGACGTATTCGATAGAGCCATGACCTTTGATTCGTATGGCGCGGTGCTGTAAACGGTGAGCCGCTTATCTGCTCGGCATAGAGGTTATATGGCACTTTTTGTGGAGAATTTTGTCCTTTTGGTAAAGCATTCGGTTCTGCTTCAGTGGCAAATTCATTGCCAAAACCCGACATATATTGTAATTCAGACATAGAGAATACAGAATAAATGATATAAATGTTCTTTGTTGCGCAAAAATACGTATTCGTAGGATATCACAGCAGATTAGCTCCCTTCTTTTGTGATGATTAAATGACCAATCTCCCGTACATCAATAGATTTCATACATTCATGCGTCCCGAGCGGGCATATATGTTTGCCATGATGATGACAGGGACGGCACTGCAATCGGCTATTTTGTACAATGATACTTCGTGGATCCGGCGGAAAAAAACCAAATTCAGGAACTGTCGGTCCATATATCATAATTACCTTGCAATGTGCAAGATATGCCAAATGAGCCGGTGCGCTGTCATTGGAAATGAGCACTTCCGCCATTTGCAAAACCGACAAAGTTTGGGATAATGTGGTCTTGCCGGCAAGAGAAACGGCTCCACTCAGACCTGCGATAGATTCACAAAGCTCTTGGTCGGCTTGACTGCCTATCAAAACAACATTTTTCCCTTTATTCCGAAGATACCTTGCCAATTCTATCCATTTTTCTTTGCCCCATTCTTTTGTTTTCCAGACGGAAGCGGGTGCTAAAACCACACTATGTTGCACTATCTGTTGTATATCGTCCCCTATTCTCACGACCGACTGATTAAGTCTGTAATTCCAGCTATGAAAAATATTGACAGCATATTTTTCACCGGATAATATCGTAAATAATGAGCATAATTTCTCAATTTCATGACCTACAGTCATTTTTTTGATTGTTTTTGTTAATAACCATGATAGAGCATTTTCTTTATATCCGACTGAAACAATAGATTGAGAAGAATAATATCGTATCAAACCACATAAAAGATTTGTTCGTAATGATGTATGAGGAACAAATAATATATCAAGCGACAATAAAGAAATTTCCTTCGCTAAGTTATTCATGCTCCTAAAAGAACGATGTTTTTTTTTCTTATCAAACACAATAATAGTATCAATTTCTTGAAACGATTGTGCAAGTTCAGCTCCCACAGGTGTTGTAATAAACACAATATTACTGTAAATAAATGTCTTTTTGAGCAAAGCTAACAATGGTATAGTCAAAGCTATATCGCCTATAAACGCAGTTTGAATAACCGCAATAGTGTGAATATTTTCCAAAAAATTATGGTGCTTCATATTTCCAACGTTTATGTTGCCAAGCCCATTGTTCGGGATAACGATATATAATATTTTCTAAAGCTGCTACATGTCTTTTTGTAAGTTGTTTACGTCCTTCCGGTGTATCGGATAAATCATCGAAGTGTATTTCTTCTAATCGGACACTATAAGTACCATCTGAATTTCTTCGAGCAAAACCAATAATAATAGGCACACCAAAACGTAATGCAAGCTGTGCGGGCGCTTCATGAGTGACAGCCGGTCGTCCCATAAAATCAACAAATATATCTTTGTGCGGATCACCGGCTTGATCAACGAGAAAAGCAACAGGTCTTTTGCGTAATATATCACGGACAATTTCTTTGGCAGCATTATCAGCATCAACAACGGTATTATTGACACGTGTGCGTAATTTTTCGAGCATAATGGCAACTGCTGACATTCTTTGTTTTTTAACAACAATGGTCATAGGAACAGAGGAAAGTATGCCGGCAGTAAATGCTAATAATTCCCAATTACCGAAATGACCGGATAAGAGAATAAGTCCTTTATTTCGTTGATGAAGTTCATTGATTAACTCAATATTCTCAAATGATATCGCAGAACAGATTTTCTTTACCGTCCAATACGGCATTGCTGCTATTTCTAAGAATGTCAAAGCAAGACTATGATAACTTTTTGTGGCAATTTCTCGTATTTTTTCTTCACTCAATGATGGGAAAGCATTCGCTATATTCTCTTTCGTATGAGCATAACGTTTTTTATCTATTGCAATCATGAGTGCAGAAAGAAAATATGCTACAATAGAGCGTAAAGAATGAGAAAGTATCGAAGAGAATATACCGACACCACTTACGATAAGTTTCATTATCTTCTTTGTCCATTTGTAGAATTATTCATATCATTTCTGGATTTATGTACATAGACATTCATCCAATTTTCATTTCTTACTTCATTAATTGCATTGGAATGTACCAACACATAATTATTGACATTATGTATATCAACGAAATTAAAATTTATCCCCCCTTGTGTCCTGTCATAATACCATGTTTGATATGCATTTGATTCAGCCACAACATTTCCTCTGTCAATGGTTGTCGGAAATCCATATTTACACAATACTCTTCCCATATCGGTACGCCATCCTTCGCCGATACGCGGATTAGAATAATGAATATCAGCATATTGAATTGCTCTGCGATATTCTAATAATCGTTCATTTTCAATAGTTTCTTTATTGGGGTCACGAGTGGACCAAAAACGATACATAAATTTCTGCTTTGCTTTTACATCCACTAATTCTGCAAATAATTCAGACTCAGTTTTTGTAACAATGTATTGTGCTTTTTCAAATTCATCCATAAGTGTCTTTTCACCCATTGTTGCCCATTCACTCATTGAGAATAATTCGTCTTCGCTGTATGGAGCTGCCATACGCGGAGGCATTGCAGGGTTCAAAATGTACATTTTTTTTGTCGAATATGCCACATCACTTTCATTTTTATATGAAGCAACAGAAAGTTGAATAAAATACACACCGCTTGGCAAACCATTAAGCCCTAAAGAAGTATGTTCAATCATTGTATCGCTGCCTACAAGACGTGTATATTCTTTGGATGCAACCACTCTGCGGACACCGTCAAAAATTCTATAAAGAACAGCAACAGTATCACCTGCATATTTTTTTACATTATATAATTCACAATATGTAGTCACTACCGGGTCTGTACCAACAACTTCTTGCATTGGATTAGGTAACACATTCAATCCGTGTTTTGTAAAATTAGATTGTTTTTGCTTGGGATCAACAGGTGAAATTCCTTGAGAAAGTTGTAAATCACTTGCTTCAATATATGGCTTCCCAAAACTGCGCACATTCAATCGCACTTCTCTTTTAGCTACTGTTGTTGGATCGGCAGGATCTGTGATTTCAATAGACATTGTATAAGTGCCGGGTTGCAACAAAAGAACTTTTTGAGAATAATGGTACATTCTATGAACCGTTATGGGTTTATCTGCAATATTTTCCAAACGCCATATATTATCATTAACAATCAATCCATCAGTATTTTTTATTACTTGATGAATCTGTAATTGACCAATATATGTATTATCTTTTTTAGTATATGTAACGGTTGTATCGGGATATGCATAATATACCTCAATCCGTGTTTCTCCATTTTTCCCTGCAAATTGACAAAAATCAATTGTAAAGGAAATCGGCTTGGTATGTACTGTACCAATACTCATCAATACAGATGCAAGTATAACAAAACAAATTCTTACCATAATTATCTCTTAGAGAGTATATACTGTTTATTATTTTCACTATTATTCGTATTTTTACTCAACAAACCGTGTATTCGAGGGAAAAAAGTATGACTCTCTTACCATTTCGATACATTATTGTATTGTTTTTCTTTTTTATTCTTAGCTATCCTTCACAAGGACAAATTGTACTCAGTGAATTTCAGCCCGCTCCGGTTACAGGTAATCCCGAATGGATCGAGCTTTATAATTCATCTGCAAATACAGTCCAATTTAATGGCTATATCCATGACAGAACGACGAGCATAAAGGTTACATTCACGGCAAAAGGCAGATCATATATTGTACTGACACGTGACACCTCATCGCTTCGTGAATCACACACTTTACCCTCTGTCAATGTACTATTCGTTGAAATCAAAACGCCTACTCTGAATAATACCAATGATATCATCGTGTTGCGCAATAAAGATTCGGTTGTCATTGATTCTTTATGGTATTCGCTCAAAGATGCTCGCAAAGGCATCTCTTTTGAACGTGTTTCGATGACACTTCCAGCATACTTACCTTCAAATCTGCTTCAAAGCATTGCACCCGACAGCTCGACCATTGGCTATGTCAATAGTCACACAAAAGTAAGAAAAGATTTAATGCTATGGAAAACGAGTTTTGATTCATACGAAAAAAAACTATCTATAACCATAAAAAACAATGGTTTAACAAATCATCAAGATTCTTTACCGTTACGAATTTCATCACAATCGGATTCCTTGCTCTTGACTCATATTCTTACTAAACCTCTGTTACCTGATTCTCTTAGTACCATGACAGTACCCTTTACAGCACTTTCTGCCTTGCTGAAACGTTATCATGTCAATGACATTTATGTGAATGTACTCAATGTAGGAGACGAGCGTTTATACAACAATAGTACTTCTTTAGCACTCTACCCTCCCCATTCCTCACGCCCTTTACACATTAATGAGTTTTTGTATGATGAAGACATATCACGCCCCGAGTTTATTGAAATTACCAATACTTCCGACAGCATCGTATCGTTACTGCATTGGCAAATTCATGATAATACAGGTTATACAACTCCATCAAACCGTCATATCATTAACAAACCACTTACAATAGCTCCCAATGATTATGCCGTACTATGCTCAGACAGCAGTATTTTCCTTTATCCGAACATTGACAGCGCTAAAGTATATATTCTACCCAAAAGTCTAAGTTTGAATAATTCCGGCGATGACATAGTGTTACGCAATCCCAATGGCGATATTCAAGACTCTTTGCAATATACATCCAATTGGAAAGCATCGTCACTCAGCACATCGCGCGGCATATCTGTCGAAAAGCTTTCCCCTTCATTACAATCCCATTATCGTGATTCATGGGTTTCTTGCACCAATCAATACGGTGCCACGCCTACTTTACCCAACAGCAATCTTGTAGAAAAAAGTAATGGCGGTACATTCACCATCTCGCCGAACCCTTTTTCACCCTATCCTCCACGCTACGAACGCACCTTGCTTTCCTACACCACTCCTTTTGTGCAAGCACGATTAAGGATTCTCATTTTCTCAAAAGAAGGCGAAGAAGTACGCACATTGGTGAATGCGCCTCTTACGGGTAAACAGGGCGAATATATCTGGGATGGGAAAGATAATGATGGCAATGCCGTCGCTGTGGGTATATATGTCGTGTATCTTGAAGCAATAAACAATGATGACAATGATGTCTATATTGCCAAAACGACTTGTGTTATCGGAAATTAACACTGTCAATCATAGGCACAGTCGTATATTAACACACTTTTTAACATGATAAATCTTACAATGCCGAAAATACTTTTATCGCAATTCAAAAGCAATGAACTATTTTTTAACCGCGAGCTTGCTTGGTTGGAATTCAATAACAGAGTACTTGATGAAGCGGAAAATCACGAACATCCATTGCTTGAACGCTTAAAATTTCTCATCATCTTCGATTCTAATCTTGACGAATTTTTTATGATTCGTGTAGCAGGACTGAAAGATCAAATAGAAAATGACATATTTGAGCTATCGGGCGACGGCTTAAGTGCCAGACAGCAATTGCAATCCATCCGCAAACGTGTGACAGAGCTTTATGAGCGTCATGCCGCTATATTACAAAATCAAATTTTTCCCGAAATGGAAAAAAATGATATTTACATCCATAAATATGCAACTCTTTCAGCCAGAGAAAGGGATCGCCTCAAAGAGTATTTCTTTGATGATGTTTTACCCATTCTCACACCATTAGCTTTAGACACAGCGCATCCATTTCCTCGCCTTCTCAATAGAAGTTTGAATATTGTCTATATGCTCAATGAAGCAGATTCTTCCGCGACGGGTGGTAAAATAGCCGTGTTACAATTGCCGCCTGTTTTACCGCGTTTTGTCCGATTAAAGCGCAATTCGGGCTATCATTTTGTCTTACTTGAAGAAATAATCCAAGCAAACTCACAAGTGCTGTATCCCGGCTTTACTATCGAAGGTTCTTATGCCTTTCGGGTGACGCGCGATGCAGATTTGGAAGTTGCCGAAGATGAAGCAAGTGATTTGGTAACAGAGTTGCAAGAACAAATCAGACAAAGACCGTGGGGCGCTGCACCGGTACGAATGGAAATAATGGGCGATATGCCTGAGCATCTTATCACATTATTGCGTACTTCCACCGGCTTAGATTCTTATGATGTTTATACAGTAAATCGAATATTAAATTTCCCCGAATTTTTTGCTATTGTTGGGCTTGAAATTCCCGAATTAAAAGATCCTAAATTATCCTCACGGAAATTACCGGAATTTATCGGCACGGATGATGAAATTTTTGAAAATATTGCAAAAAAAGATATCGTTGTCCATCATCCTTTTGATTCATTCAGCAATAGTGTGATTAAATTTCTTATGGCTGCTGCTCATGATTCTAAAGTACTTGCCATTAAAATTACTTTATACAGAGCAGGAAAAAATTCTCCCTTAGTGGAAGTATTGAAAAAAGCCGTAGAACATGGGAAACAAGTAACTGCATTCGTAGAATTAAAAGCTCGATTCGATGAAGAAAATAATATTCAATGGGCAAGAGAATTGGAACAAGCAGGCGCGCATGTGGTCTATGGTGTTGTGGGGCTAAAAACACATTGCAAAATTGCTATGGTTGTCAGAAAAGAAGAAAAAAAGATAAAAACTTATGTTCATTTATCAACCGGAAATTACAATTTATCTACATCACGAATTTATACCGACATCGGTATTTTTTCTGCGAGAGAGGATTTTGCCGAAGATGCCATCAATGTCTTTAATATGTTGACAGGTTATTCAAATCACACGAGATGGGAACAATTTTCTGTTGCACCGAAAACCTTAAAAAGTGATGTGCTGCGACTTATCAACCGCGAAAGCGAAAACCATAGCATTGAATCACCGGGTATGATTTTTGCAAAAATGAATTCACTTGTTGATGAAGATATTATCAGGGCACTCTATAAAGCATCGCAAAAAGGAGTAAAAATACGATTAATTATTCGTGGAGTTTGTTGTTTGCGCCCGGGAGTAAAAGATATGAGTGAAAATATCGAAGTACGGAGCATCTTGGGAAGATTTTTAGAACATTCACGCATATTTTATTTCGGTAATAATGGCTCTCCTGAATTATATCTGTCAAGTGCAGATTGGATGCCGCGTAATTTTATCCGCCGTGTGGAAATAATGTTCCCTATTCTTGATAATGATGCCTTTACCGCCATAGCAGACATTATGGAAACGTATTGGAAAGACAATAATAGGTCAAGAGTATTATTGCCCTCGGGGACATATACCACTGTTGAAAAAAATCTCGAAGAACCGGCATTTAATGCTCAATCATATTTTTTGGAAAAGCACTCGGAGAAAAAGTAAAAGAGAGAGAATGACACTTCCTCTCATGTTATGATAAAGGTATATATTTTCATCAGCAGCAAGGATAATCTTCTTCACAGAATACGTATCGGTTGATGATGAGAACAAATAATGTTCAGCACAATCATATTCTTTTATAGTAAAAGCACCGATTTCGCACTATTCTCTTATTTTCGTAGTATATCCATACTATAAGGAACAGCTATGACCATGAGAAAAAATCCGCGCGTTGTTATCGTTGGTGCAGGTTTTGGCGGACTCAACGCAGCTAAATCTTTAGATAAAAGCAATATAGACACTGTCCTCATTGATAGAACCAATCATCACCTTTTTCAGCCGATGCTCTATCAAGTTGCAACTGCCGCTTTATCGCCCGGTGATATTGCATCGCCTATTCGGACTATTCTACGTGGAAAAAACTCCATTAAAGTCGAAATGGACGAAGTGCAGTCTTTACATTTAAAAGAACATTATATAATTCTTGCCGACCAAGGCAGAATGGATTATGATTATCTCATCCTTGCGCCGGGAGCACGTCATTCCTATTATGGTCATCCCGAATGGGAACAATATGCGCCCGGTCTTAAAAATCTTGATGATGCGCTGTATATTCGTGAAAAAGTACTCTTATCCTTTGAAAAAGCCGAGCATGTCTATGGCACTCACGAAGCACAACAATATTTGACTTTTGTTATTGTTGGCGGAGGTCCCACCGGAGTAGAAGTAGCCGGTGCTTTAGCAGAAATTGGTGAAAAAGCCATGCTTCATGATTTCCCTACATTGCGTAAATCCGATATTCGCATTTTTTTAGTGGATGCCGGTACAAGAATATTGTCATCGTTTCCCTCTTCTTTATCCGAAAAGGCACAAAGAGATTTAGAACACCTTGGTGTGACCGTCATTGTAGAATCACGTGTCATTGATATGACCGATCATACGGTGACTTTGGAAGATAAGCACGGTCAAAAAATTATCGAAAGTGCTAATATTATATGGGCTGCGGGTAATGAAGCATCACCTCTTTTACGAACAGCGGGCATACCATTAGATCAACAAGGCAGAGCTATTGTCGAGAGTGATTGTGCTGTTCCCGATTTTGAGAATGTTTTTGTTATTGGCGATGCGGCTCATTTTGAAGAGAAGCAAGGGTCAATATTACCGGGAATCTGTCCCGTTGCCGTGCAGCAAGCGCATTATGTTGCTTCCATTATTATTCGTCGCCTTGGCAAAAAGCAAAGGAAGCCCTTCACCTATCTTGATAAAGGAACATTGGCAACAATAGGAAGAGCAAAAGCAATTATGACCATACGCGGTACATTTAATATATCAGGGCTTATAGCATGGCTGATGTGGGCTGGTATTCATGTATTTTTTCTTATCGGATTTCGCAATCGGCTTCGCGTGATGATTGAATGGATGTGGTATTATATAACATTCAAACCCGGTGCCCGCCTCATTGTGCGCAAACAACATCGTCAACGATCATCATAATGGAATATAGATGAGAAAAAGTAGTATAAAAAATGGAACTTTTTTCGATTGCGGCGGTATAGAGGGTGTACAATATCGTCCATCATCATAATCAATATGGTTTTGTTCGACTTTGATAATATTCAAAACACAATAAAAACAAAGAAACAAGCAAAATAAATAGAGCAACACATTGGGATAAAGTACACTGTATCGAAAAAACATGGAGCGTTTGTGCGTCACCACGAATATTTTCAATAAATATCCTCTCTATTGAATAATAGATTCCATACAGTGGGAAAAGCAATCGTCTGTTTACGAGTTGCAATACTATATTTGGATAGCGAAATATAAGCAAAAAAGGAAATAAGAAAATCATAGATTCATACATTTGTGTTGGATGTAGCATAATAGATTTATTTGTACACAATGTATGTGAAGATGATATAGCCCACGGTACATCCGATTCCGTGCCATAGCAACAACCTCCGGCTAAACAAGCCATTTTACCTATAATATGTAAACACAATATTGACGGAACGACATAACTCATGTTTACGTACCATTTCTTTAATCGAAGCGTACTTATATTTACAATCATAATTCCTATTATGCCACCAAGTACCGTTGTTTCACCTTGTAATGTAAAGGTATTCGGATAATCATAGAGAAAATAACCAAATATTCTTCCTGATATACCGAAACAAAGAAGAATAAAAAACCAAAACCAATGAAGTGGAGAATATTCAACTGAATATCTATTAGATAAACGATACAACACTATAAATGACACAATGACTGCAACTATTGTTATTAGCGTATATGGGGAAATGTTTAAACCGAAAGGAAAACTCATATTCGTGTATTCATAAAAACAATAACAAAATCAGATAGAAATAAAAATCCCCAATGTTTTTCCATTGGGGATTGTATCTGATAAACATATATACTCTGCTATTATGCTCTACGTTCTTTTAGTGCTTTAAGACAATAGTGACTTCATGTCTGCTGACTCCAAGCACACTAATTGTTTTATTATTAGGCGTTGTAATTATTTTAGGTTCAGCCGTCGTTAATGATATATCATAAAATTTACCAATGGCATGCGTCGTGTTTAATTGCTGAAGCATTTCCTTGTGTATGGTAATTGTTTTATTGGCATTCGGAGTAATATAAAATTGAATACCATGTGTTTCACCATTATTCACATAATTATCTACTAATCGTGAAGCTGTTAAAGAAACTTTGATTTTGCCTACAGCAACTCCGCCTGCCCAACTTAATGTTAAATCTTGATTGGAATGAACTGTATCAAGTCGGTTAAGACTTGTGATGTGGATTGGAGAACCAAATGATAATGAATCTCTAAACGCACCAAACAAGCCATTATTTATGAACTCAAAACGATTAAGTCCTCCGCCTAAATAAATGGGTGCTTCAAAACCACCACCAAGATTAGTATAAGCCGTACCATCAGCATATTGTTTGATGGGTCTTGCATTTAATTCAAAATGATCTCCAATGTTGGCTCGAATACCATTATTCCAAAAAATAGCATCTGTTATATGCGAGTCATCAAAGTCATACGGTCCGTAAACCCCATTATTCCAGAAACAAATATCAGATTCAGTTCTCATCAAACGAATAAGACCAGATGAGTTGGGCTGTTGATAAAACTGCTCCACTTGTTCTGCTGTAAGATACTCGGTACCATTGGCAATGACACTGTAATTAGCCGTATTATCGACAACGGTCTCGCTTGGTTGTTCTTTACAACCACCTAAAATAACTGCCGTTAACACCGACAGTACAAGCAATTGTTTCATAATTATTCTCCTGTATTGATTTGAATATATATATTACAATGACAAATTTACTATAAAATTAACATCCGGGACATGGTTTTTTAATTTTGAGTTTTTTCTTATGTGGTGAACCATCTGAGCCAAAGCTTTCTCTATACTCAGTTGGACTTGGATCAATTCGACAACGCACTCCATTAGGGAAATGAATTTCACCTGTGAATGAATGTCTTGATTGACCAACAGGTGCATTAATCGCACTAAAACACACAGAACTAAGTGGCGCATTAAAAGTACGAACATCAACTGGATATTCAAAGTAGCCTGGTCCCCAAAAAGGATCGTACCATACACGATGTCTTTCATTGAACCAATCCCTTGCTTGTTGGTCAGTAATTGGTCCATCTGCCGGAGTCCAAGGTCTTTGGTACTTCCATTCAAACATTTCTTTATAGGAATATCTTCTATAAGAATTACTCGACCAAAATCCCCAATTTATCTCATAACCTTCAATATAATTTTCTGTAGCATTACCGCCCGCAGTTCCAAATGCATTTGCATCATATTGTATTACCTCAACAGGTAAACTACCTGGGAAATAGCTATCTGAATAGTGATACGTTCCATGCAATGGGTGACCGGGCTGCCAAAAGACTCCTTGATACTGTGTTTTATAGCTTCTGTACTGTAAAGCTAAAGCAGCGCCACTATTAATAGCACCCGGGCAATCAGCACCATCAATTTCAAAACAAACTTGTGTAGGTTCTTCACATGCACTTGATCCAAAACCGATTGCAATGATACAAAGGACCAAAAATAGACAAAATTTGTAACTTTGCATAAGTTCGTACTTGTTTTTTGTTCATGAAGTATGCCTTTACGTATATGTGGTAAAAAAAATTTACCAAAGCTAAAAAAAAAAAATCACATATCCAAATTTTCGAAGATTTTTTTTAAGATAATTTTTTTAACTATCATCATCACTTATCTGACATAAGTTCAAACCTATAATTTTGGAAACCTTATAGGTTCATGGAAATAGAATATCCCATTAAAACAATTGTTCAATCATCATGTCATCCCTGCGGGAAGGCATAAAAGAATTCTCCCCGTCGGGGAGAAAAAAAGAGGGGTAAATCTCAATCAATACGTTCATCCACCGCTTTTGATGGTAAGTTTTTTTGGACGGGATACATAAAAAAAGAGGTGCTTTATTGAGCACCTCTTTTATATTGTCATATTCCATTGAACTTGATTGTCGCTGAATAATTATGACATCGCTTTTTTCACAATTGCAGTAAATACCTGCGGTTGATTCATTGCAAAATCAGCAAGGACTTTACGATTAATTGTGATTCCCTTCACGGATAAAGCATTGATTAAGCGGCTGTATGTCGTACCATTAAGACGAGCAGCAGCATTGATGCGAGTAATCCACAAAGAGCGGAATTCGCGTTTTTTACGGCGGCGATCGCGATAAGCATATTGTAAACCTTTTTCAATATGATGCTTGGCAACCGTCCATACTTTACTTCGCGCTCCCCAGTACCCTTTCGCAAGTTTGATAAACTTACGGCGGCGGCGATGCGAAGCTACTTTATGATTTGCGCGTGGCATAGTTCTCCTAAAAGAAAAACGTTAATAAAAAAGGGCGCACGGTGAGCTTCAATTAATTATAACCGTGACACCACAAATGAGTCAGACTAACTTAGCCGACTCCGAGCATACGTTTGATGTTTTTTTCTTCATACGGATGCACTGTTGTTGATTGACGAAGTACGCGTTTGCGTTTGCGAGTTTTGGAGGTCAAGATATGGCTTTTGTACGCTCTCTCGCGTTTTACCTTACCTGTACCTGTCAAATCAAAACGCTTTTTTGCAGCACTTTTTGTTTTGAATTTAGGCATCGTTACGGATCCCTTACAATAATGTGAATATTACTTGGCTTTAGCTTTGTCCGGCGCCAAGATTGCCGTTATCGTCCGACCTTCCGAATGAACCGGTTGATCAATTTTGGAACAAGACTCTAAAGAAGCAATGAAGCGTTTTAATAACTCTTCCCCGATTTCTTTATGGACAATTTCACGCCCACGAAACATTACGGTTGCTTTGACTTTATGTCCGTCCTCTAAAAATTCTTGCGCATGACGTCGCTTAAATTCAAAATCATGCGTATCGGTACGCCATTTGAAGCGTATCTCTTTTAACTGCTGCTTATGTTGTGCTTTTTTGGCTTGATTTTCACGTTTTTGCTGTTCATAAGCAAATTTCCCGTAATCAATAATACGGCAAACCGGCGGCGCTGCTTGTGGTGCAATCTCGACCAAATCCTTTTCTTGCGTATAAGCTAAATCCAATGCCTGTCGGAGTGTCATCACCCCAAGCATCGTGCCTTGCTCATCAACAACTCTCAACTCCTGAGACTGGATTTCGTCATTAATTTTGTGCTTGCGATTTTTATCGCGAATACTTTCGGGGGTCTGAATTATTCGACCGCCCATACCTGGTTTCCTCAAGAACAACCTTTTTTTGTAATGAACACTATTAACAAAGTTTGCAAAAATACTGTTATTGTTCTGTATGGCAAAAACTTGTGTCAAAATTTTTCTGCCCTTTCTTGATTCTTTCCTCTTCTTAGCGGTGAGCAACAAAAGTTCTTCGGCAAATTATTGGTAATTTTGAGCAGTATTTTTATCAATCAGAAAGTCTTACTATGCACACTCTCCACAGAAATGATCAGGAATTACGACGTTTAGAAGAACTTCACGAACTCCTTCATCGTGGTATAAATCCCTATCCGCCAACTTTTGAAAAATCGCATTCTTCCCAACACATTCTTTCCGGCTTTACCGATGAGAATGCCCAAGATTTTAGCTCCGTGCGTCTTGCAGGACGCATCATGGCAATCAGGAAAATGGGTAAAGCCACATTCTGCCATTTGCAAGATGATGCCGGACGTATCCAAATCTATCTGAAAAAAGATGATATACCCGATTTCTACGACATTCTCGGCAATCTTGATATTGGCGATATCATCGGTGTGAGCGGACATGTGTTCAGAACAAAAACAGGCGAAATTTCTGTGTGGGCAAAACAAGCTATTCTTCTTTGCAAATCATTGAGAGTATTGCCAATAGCCAAAGAAGAAACGGATGAACAAGGCAATAAAGTTGTCTATGATGCTTTTGCCGATAAAGAATTACGCTACCGCAAAAGATATGTGGATCTTATCGTCAATCCCGAGGTAAAAGATGTTTTCGTAAAACGATCGAAAATTATCTCATCCATGCGCCGCTTTTTTGAAGACAGAGGATGGTTGGAAGTAGAAACTCCGATTCTTCAACCCCTCTATGGCGGGGCAACCGCTCGACCATTCATCACCCATCACAATGCACTTGATATAGAACTCTATTTACGTATTGCCGATGAATTATACCTAAAACGCCTGATTGTCGGTGGATACGAAGGTGTCTATGAGTTTTGTAAAAATTTCCGCAATGAGGGTATGGACAGAAGCCATAATCCCGAATTTACGCTGATGGAAATTTATATCGCATACAAAGACTATATCTGGATGATGGGTATGGTGGAAGAATTGCTTTCCACTCTCTGCATGAAAGTCAATGGTTCGCACACAGTCTCCTATGATGGACATGAACTTTCTTTTCAAGCTCCTTTCCGCAGAGCTACTATGTATGAATTGATTACGGAAGCTATCAATGAAGATATTCGTGGTTATGACCGTGAGCAATTACTCGCCGTAGCTCGGAAAAATAATGTTGAAGTAGAAAGTACTGCTTCCGGCATGAAGATTTTTGATGAAATCTTTTCTCAGAAAGTACAGCATACTCTCATTCAGCCGACTTTTGTGATGGATTATCCGGTGGAAATGTCACCTTTAGCAAAAGCGCATCGCAGTGAACCCGGCTTGGTAGAACGTTTTGAGCTTTATGTTGCAGGAACGGAACTTGCAAATTGCTTTAGCGAGTTAAATGACCCGATTGACCAAAGAGCGCGACTCGAAGATCAAGCACGCATCCGCGCTGCCGGCGATGATGAAGCTATGGTGGTGGACGAAGATTTCCTTTATGCTATCGAAGTGGGGATGCCACCGACAGCAGGACTTGGTATAGGCATTGACAGATTGGTCATGATGCTCACAGGGCAAACCTCTATTCGTGATGTATTGTTCTTCCCGCAAATGAAACCGGAAAAACAAGCTCATTGACCTTTCGTCCCCTATCATCAGTCACTCAATCTTTTGACATACTTTTTATGGACACTCTCATCGGCGATGACGGTATCGCCGTTCGTCACAAACATAAGCCAAGATACTTTTTAGCTCTTGGCTTATTTATTCTTAACATCATCTCAACGATATTTGCCGGAGTTCTGTGGGCAGGGCATAATCCTTTAGAACTCACACATTGGCATTATGGCGTGACATATTCGCTCTTGCTTATGCTCTTTTTGTCTGCACATGAATTAGGGCATTATTTCGCAGCACGCTACCATAATATTGATACATCACTCCCCTATTGTTTACCCTTTCCCATACCGGGTTTATCGCCCTTCGGCACCTTAGGAGCATTTATCAAAACACGTGAACCCATTCCCTCGCGGAAAATACTTTTCGATATCGGCGTTGCAGGTCCGCTCGCGGGGTTTATCGTCTGTTTGGGCATACTTATCATCGGTTTTCTTACCCTGCCTCCTGTCGAATATCTTTATTCCGTCCATCCCGATTATTTGCTCAATGGCGGACATATCACAACCCACGGTATGTTCTTCGGTGACACAATACTCTTCTCCACACTGAAAGCACTTTTTATTGCACCGGATACATTTTTTCCGCCGATGAATGAAATATATCATTATCCATTTCTGTGCGTCGGATGGTTTGGACTTTTTGTTACGGCACTCAATATGCTTCCGATTGGTCAATTAGACGGCGGTCATGTGATATATGCAATGTTCGGTGAAAAACAAGTTCGCATAGGAAAATTCATCTGGTGGATTTTGCTTTTCATCGGATTGGGCGGTGTCGCCGGCTTACTCCGTTCTGTCTTACAAGATCCTTCGCCCGATGCGCTTTATACAGTTTTACAAACGGGTTTACTTTCATTCTTTTCATGGATTGATTCTTTTGCACCTTGGTTTTTTTACTGTTGGAATGGTTGGTTATTGTGGGTATTTATTGCTCGCTTTGTTATGAAAATAAAACATCCACCTGTGCGTGATACTGCACCTATAGGCACAACAAGAATGATAATCGGCTATATTGCATTGCTCATTTTTATTCTGAGTTTTTCCTATAATGGGATTTACTTCATCAGTCCAAACGGGATGCCCGGAGCATTAGGATTTTAATCCGCAGAAGGGCTTTTTTTTTCGTGCTTCATCAGGGGATAAGCACATTCATATCATTTTCTTCACGATATGTCACAACATTTTGACTCTATCGTCATTGGTGCGGGCTATGCCGGAGCTGCCGCTGCTGCATTATTAGCTAACAATGCCAAAGATACTTTACTCATCGAGGCACATTATGCTCTCGGAGGTTGCGCTTCCTTTTTTCGTCGTAAACACTTTTTCTTTGACAGCGGCGCAACAACGCTCAGCGGTGTATTGCCCAATCAACCTCTCGGGCAATTACAAAAACAACTCGGCATCTCTTTTCATTTGTCGCATCTTCCCATTGGAATGATAATCAAATCGAAACAAGGCGATATCATACGTTATGCCGACAAAAATCAATGGATACAGGAATGCAATACACATTTCCCCCATCCTCAACAAGCTGATTTTTGGAATGAACTGTATCGCTTAGAAAAAAAAGTATGGGACATTGTTGCGAATAATCCATTTTTTCCACCCGCTACCGCCACAGATATTTTTCGCCTTGCAAAACCAAGTAATCTGAAAGGTATCACATTGCTCAAAGGGATTATCTCGCCTCTTGATGCACTCTTGAAACATTACCGCTTGCATGACAATCCGCAATTTCGGCGATTCATTGATGAACAACTCATTATCAGCACACAAAGTTATGCCGACACCGCGCCATATATCACTTCGGCAATGGGACTCACTTACCCTTCACAAACATATTATCCCTATGGCGGCATAGTCCAACCCGTCAAAGCAATTATCAACTCATTCACCGACAATGGCGGCACTTTGCGCACCAATGAAGCCGTTACCGCCATCCATAAACAGAAAAATACTTGGCTTATCCATACATCAAAAGGAAAAACATTTTCCGCAAAAAATCTTATATCATCCATTCCTGTGTGGAATATGCCCTCTATTACTCATGATGATGTGCGCCAATATTTTCATAAAAAAGCAAAACACTTCGATTTCTCTTGGGGAGCTTTTATGGTATATTTTGCCATTGAAACGAAGGAATCATTGCCCACCGCTTATTATCAAATCCACACAGAGGAAATAATTCCTCATTGCCAATCACGTTCTTTTTTTGCAACTATATCGCTTTCCGATGATACATTCAAAGCACCCGCCGGATGGAAAACCGTGACTATCTCTACCCACACGCTCACACGCCATTGGATGGAAATGAATGATCATGATTATCATCACGCAAAACATCAAACCCTTGAATATATAATGCAACATTTCGACAAACATTTCCCGCAATTACGCCATTGTAAAAAAGAATGGATAAATGCCGCCACACCGCGCACTTTCTCACATTATACCCATCGTTTAAATGGCAATGTAGGAGGCATCCCCCATTCGATTAAACAAAATTTCCTCACTTTGCCGCATAATGTCACACCATTCAAAGGGCTGTACCATATTGGCGATTCGGCTTTTCCCGGACAAGGAACTCCCTCTGTTGTTTTGGGGGCATCCAATGTCGTGCAAAGAATTTTACAAGAATAAATGGTGCGGGAGAAATAAGTAAAATCTCAAGAAAACGCATATAATCAATAAAAGAATACTTGCATATTCAATTATATCAGTATTTTAGCTCTATATTTTTTGTCAAGTCTTCTTGGGAGATACCTATGCGCACGCTCTTGTCACTCTTTATTGTCTTTATTTTTACCTGTTCTACGCTTTCCGCTCAATGGCAACAATGCAATGGTCCTTATGGAGGCAGAATTACATGTAGTATTGTCGCAGATACTTTGGTCTATGTAGGAACTATGGATAATGGTATATACTTTCGCCCTCTACATAGCTTTCAATGGTCTCATTTTGGTTTGAGCGGAGTATCAATTACTTCATTGTTGAGCTATGACAAAAAATTGTTTGTGGCAACATCGCAAGGCGTTTACTGTACAAATGATGGGAAAAACTGGCTGCAAAGCGGATTAGAAACATTAAATATTCATACTCTCATTGTAACCGACAGTACATTATATGCCGGAACAAATCGGGGTATATATCAAACTACAAATAATGGCGAAACATGGACAGAGCCAACACCAATATTTGCCAAAAGCTCTGTGAAAAGTCTTCTTTACTCAAACAATAGAATTTATGCCGGAACTGAAGATGGTTCTCTTTACCAAAGCACAGATAATGGAGTATCATGGACTCTCAATGATAAAGGTTTGCCCAAAAAGACGATTTTTACCCTTATTGCTGATGATTCCATACTCTATGCAGGGCTTTTTGGTGGTGTCTATAAAAGTACAGACTATGGCATCTCATGGACATCTTTCGGTTTAGCGGATAAATCCATTTTTTCATTATTGGTTTCAGATTCAACGCTCTTTGCCGGCTGCGAAGGCGGGCTATATTATCTAAATACCAACGATAGCACTTGGCTCTCAGCAGGGTTGGAGAAAATGGATATTTCAGCTTGTATCAATATAGATTCCGAATTATTCATCACTACTCTTAGCGATGGAGTATATAAAAGTGTTTCGCAACAAAATAATCAATGGATTTCTGTGAGCGACGGTTTAGAATTTCGTTCTGCAATGATAATTCGGGAACATAATGGAGCTCTTTTTTGTGGTTCGCAAGAATTTGGGGGCGGAGTATGGAAAAGCACCGATCAAGGTAATACTTGGACTCTCTTGCCACAAACCAAAGACCCTATACTTGCTATGAACTCACATAATTCATCAATCTATATATCTACATTAAATGAAGGCGTAAAACGAAGCAATAATAATGGTGAAAATTGGACAACATTAACTCAAGGATTACCCGAAACTGATGTTTTATGTTTTACTTCTTCATCAGATACTCTTTTTGTCGGCACATGGAATAATGGTATCTATTACAGCACAAATAATGGTGATATGTGGCATCAAGGATTATTAACAGACAAAGATATTACAGAATACATAATTACGCCCATTCATCATTTTACCGCTACATGGAATCACGGTATTTATCGAAGCTCCGACTATGGAAAAACTTGGCAATCTACTTTATCGGCAACACCTAATGCGAAGGTGCAATTCATGAAATTCGCCAATGGCTATATATATGCAGGTTTACAACCAGGTACTATGTTGCGCAGTTCAGATAATGGTGAAAATTGGACAGAAATAACTATAGCAAATTCATTACATATTCTCTGTATCGAAGAATTTGAAGAAAAAATAATTGTAGGAACTGCAAATGGAATCTACTATAGCTTAGATAATGGCATAACATGGATATATGCCGGTCTTGGTGATATGAATATTAAGGATATTCGTGTAGGTAATTCAACACTCTATGTGGGAACAGATAATCATGGCATCTGGAAATTGGATCTCAGCACACTGACATCCGCCGAAGAGCAAAAATATAATCATACGGAGCTGACTCTTACTCTTTCGCCCAATCCCAATAATGGTATTCTCCATATTTCTCTTCACAATGAAAGTACTGATATTCCTCTGTCGGTCGAAATATTTTCTATGCAAGGAGAAAAAATTATTGAATATACAATGGAACAAAACTCCTTTACGCTTGACATCAATCATTTATCAACAGGTATGTATTATCTCCTTGCTCGCAAGGGCAATCGTTCACAAAGACAAGTACTTTCAGTTGTAAGATAATCATCTCAACATCATAATCATTACAAACAAAAAACGCCTCGGGATTTTCCGAAGCGTTTTTTTTTAATTTCTTTTTTTTATTTAACCGCCCACATTATTACCATCAATAGATAATGTTGGCGTATAGGCAGAATACACAGTACCATAGCCCGATCGCAAACGGAAATACCACATGCCGGGTTGTGGCGTATAAGGCATAGAATCTGTATTTTGATTCCATACCAAATTCCAATTATTTTCATCGGTGGATTCCTCCACATTATAACTATTTGCCCAATCAACTTGCGACCAATGCAATGCGCCGCTGGCATAATAAAAAT
>Ga0209570_1000344_pt1 | contig 67793 bp, 70 predicted proteins | sample EBPBio172007_DNA_FD_185861 | JGI IMG/M metagenome (GOLD analysis project Ga0209570, IMG submission 185861) | Wastewater treatment Type I Accumulibacter community from EBPR Bioreactor in Madison, WI, USA - Reactor 1_9/17/2007_ DNA (SPAdes)... | ecosystem: Engineered > Bioreactor > EBPR >... | reverse complement strand
TAAGGCAAAGGCGATCTGCTGTTCCGTGAATTTGCTTTTTTTCATGGTGATTTTCTATTAGTTTAAGTTATTAAAATCACCGACTTTTCTCTAATTTAGTTCTGCACAGTTTTTCGGGAGGAGGTCATAACCAATAGAGGCTGAGTATCATTACTACACCATTTGGAAACTGTAACAATACTAACATTTAACTTTTCTGCAAGCCAAATATTTTTACGGTTCTTGTCTGCCAAAACAGCTTTAATTCGGTTTATCTCAACTTTTTCAGGTTTAATCTTTGCCATAGTAAAGGCAAATATAGAACACAAAAAATATATCGAAACAAAGTCAATTATTTAATAAATTACACAATTAGTTTAAATAATTAAATATTTAATATAACTAATTAAAATTTTGACTATTTTTGACATAATTAAATAAATTAAAATATCACTTTAAATTATTAAACATGAAGATTAAAGAATTAAAGGATAGAGAACTTTTAATCAGCTTAATAGCTGATTATCTAACCAATTACCGATTGGTATGTGGTCTTAATGACATGGGAATGAACGCTAATACTTACGACATTCACTTAGGGGACACGATTTTTACATTAATGGGCTTTGGAGCCACCTCAAAAGAAGAATTGATTTACGAGCGTTTTTATGAGTATTCTCAAAAGGTCATGAAACTGGATATTAAACACCAAGCGGAGCCGTTTAATGCTTTGGTAAATGAAATTTACGAATGGTTATGTGCTGAAAGGAGGAAGTATGAAAACGCCAAATAAAACCATACTTACATTCATAATTCTATTGGCGGTCTTCGCTCCGTTCATTATACTCGAACAACTCATCAGGCTGCCGTATCATTTTATAAAGAGCATAAAACAGACTTATCAGGTCTTGTTATTTATAAATTGTTTAGGGAACAGCCAAAAATAACCCCTTAATAAAAAAACATCAAAAGACATCGTATGGAAAAAATAGCTTACAAAGACGGAAAAAGAATCGGTACAGTCGTTTATGAAACTACGCTCTACATTGTAGAAATGGATAAAGACGGAGAAACGTTCGCCTATGCAGATTTAGGCGGTTGGGATGCAGGGGAGGTACGAGATACCGATGGATTGGAGGAAACCATAGAATTTAAAGCAAATAAAAAAGGGAAAAATTAATTTCCCTTTTTTTATTGGTAACTTTTAGCAGTTTACGGATTATACAAATAGCATTATTTGTAAATTAGAAAAAACAAAAATGAAAAATAAAGAGATAGAGGCTGCCGCTATGGATATGATACGAAGCCTTTTAAAAACAGATATACCAAGATTATTACCAGTCCAGCAAACGGTATTAACGGAGATTTTTTGTAACGGAAAAACGTTCACCGAATTAAAAGATTTGGTAAACCTGAGTACGTCCCGCCAAAAATCCATTTTAGATAATGCGGTTAAAATTGTAATAGCTCATATAGAAACTACCAATGAGAAATTAAGCTCCTATCGTAAAATGGAAATAGAACTCTCGGAGCTTCGCCATTGGAAAGAGTTATTGGAAGCGAATTTGGTTAAGAAAGCAGAAAAGGAAATAGACCCTGAATTAAAAAAGAAGTTATCTCAGCCTGTTCAGCTTGTTGAATTTTCTACCCGTGTTAAACAGGTTTTAGCAAATGAAAAAATAAAAACTGTTGGCGACCTGATTAATTATCCCCGTCATGAATTACTTAAATTCAGAAACTTTGGGAAAGGCAGTATAATAGAAATTGAAGCCTATTTTGTAAAGCACGGCCTTTGGTGGGATATGGTGATATAGCAAATGTATCTGTACATAAACAAAAAATCCTGCAATGAGCAGGATTTTTTTTGTTAGTTCGTTTAGAAAAATCACTCAAAAATATTCATCTCACTACCCTGATTAAATCTGCCATACTGAACCGCCTTACCCCGTTCAGGTACTTCAATGACCACATCTACATTGTGCTTAAACTCCATTGCACCTTTAAAATTACCGTCTTTGGTGGTTTGGAAAATATAAGCAAAACTAATCTGTGGGTATCGGCGTTCCAGTATATCCAACTGGTCGGCACTTAACTGCGCTTTGTTAACGCTGTCAATAAATACAAACTGATAAGGGCTTAAATCTTTCGGCAGAAAATCGCTCACATCTAAATTCGGATGCGCTACGTTTTTATCATTTAGCTTTTGCTTCAGCGTATCGTCAAAACCCTCCTCTATGGCTACATATAAAACTTTACCATGCTGACGGGCTAAATACCCTGCTAAGGCAATCGCCAAATACGATTTTCCGTACTTAGGTTTACCGTAAATCATGATGGTAAAGCCTTTAGAAGGGTTGCCGATAAAGGTCAGCCATTTGCCTGTAAAATTGAGCTTGTTGGTTTTTAAAGCCAGTACATCGTACGAATTTAAAATCTTATTACGTGGTTCAGATAAAACAGGCAATCCCGATAGTGTCGAATGAGATTTAACAGGGTATTGGCTCTTGCAGCCGCAACCCGACAAAACCCCCTCCAAACCATTTAATTGTGCTTCTGTAATTGGTATGCTTGTACGTCCCTCTTTTACAAATTTTTTCAGTACCGTTAAAATATGGTCAATGTGAGAGAAATATTTATCTTTTTGGGATAAGCGTTCTTTCTCAATAGCGGTAACGATACGGTCGTGTAAGGTAATCGCTTTCTCTTTGGTAATTTCCTTACCATTTAAACCAATGAACTGTTTAATGAAACGAATAGAGGGGTACAAAATTTCTGCTTTCCCGAACTTTACAAAGTTCTCTAATTGCTTGGCGGTAAACTCAAAGGGTTTTGGTTTGCCTTTTTCGTTGTAACGCTCTATGAGTTGTTTCTGAATCTCATTAATCAATTTAGCGTGTGGAGATGTTTTACGGATACGCCTTTCAGCAATGGCTTTATGCAGGGAACGAATAAAGCTGCCTATTTGCTCTTTGGTCTTGGTTTTGTTATGGAAACCCGCAAAACGTCTGATAAAGGCAATTTCGGGCGAAATAAATTCCACTTCGTCACTCCAGTTGTCGTCCTCATCCGCTACACTTTGACGTTTAGCCGGTGCTGATTTTTTAGCTACTTTTGGTTCAGCCTTTTGTTTCGGAGTATCTGTTTGGGCTTGAGTTTTCTTTACAGATTTTGCAGGGCTTTCTTCATTTTTATTCAGTAACAAACCAACGGCTTCAAACTGCATATCCATAACGTGTTTATAGGTTTGGTAGCCACTCCAGTCCGTGTTGCTTTTAGTTACTTTTTCAATTAGGTCATGCCCCTTTTTTAATGCAGGGCTTAATGCTGATAAACCGATTTGTTCTATGGTTTCGTAATAATTGCTTTGATTGATTTTCATGGTGTCCTCCTTTGTCTTTTTTTTAAGCAGCTTGTTTCAGTCGTAATAGTTCTAATTCCAGTTCCAGTTCTACTTCCACGCTTAAAGCCAATAAATACAGCTCCTCTTGTTCCTTCACTTCTTCAGGGCTTAACAAGCTAATGGGATGACGGCTTTTGTGCGTTCTCCGTTCATTCTTAATGAGGTTAAATTCTGCCGTAGTCAATTCAAGCGAATCGTTGGTGGCTTCCTGAAGCTGATGGATAAAGGGCTTTAAGTTCTCAGGTTCTAAATAGGCTGTCATTTTATCACCCGTGCGTTCAAAGTTGTGATTATTCACTAATTTCAATATCTCCTCATTTAAAAAAACTGAACCGCCTTTAGAGGTAGAACCAGGAACAATGATACGATACCGCTCTCCTTGATTAAACAGGGACACACCGTTTTGTGTCGTGATACCATTACCCTTAACTGTTGAAGCAATTATTTTGTACGCCCTTTCAATAGGTACGGAAATACTATCCTCAAAGTCCTTTGCCTCCCAATAATCGGGCATTAATATTCCTTTTTTAATTTCTCCGTCATGGGTGGTGTAGCTTACCAGTTTACCACTAAAGGCAGCAAAGGCTTGTAAAATATTGCCCGTTATTACAAAGCGTATGCTGCGGTCTTTCGTGCTTTCTTTAATGGCTTTCTCCCAATTTTCTAAAAGTGTGGCTTCATCGGGTTGCGCTAAACTATGGCTTACGCCCATAATGCCGTTCAGGTCTTTGGTGTAAGATGCAGGAATAGCAATGTATTTGTTACTATTAGCAATGGCAAAACGTAAGCGCACATTGCTTGGTGCAAAGGGATTCTTTTTTTTGCGGTCAATCAAATAGCCTAAAAACACGGCTGTTACATTAACAGAACCCTCCTGATAAGATTGAACGGGATAGTTCACGTATTTGCCAACGGTGAAGAATTTAAAAATGCCGTTCATGTACTGGCGTTTGTGTCCCAAAGAGGTTTGTAAATTGGCTAATTCTTTTACACTCGCTCCCTCCAGTTCTTTTTCCCGTTCTGCTTTGTATTTTAAATAAGCTGTTTCGCCCTCTTTATCTCTGATTTTGATGCCTTTCTTTTCCTTGTCAATGTTTTGGATGAGTTCCTTGTAATAGGCTTCAATCTCCCTGCTTTCCTTTTCTTCTAAGGCTTTTAAATAGAGGTCGTATTCTTTGATTAACTCCGATTGTATGTGTTTGGCATCTCCTGTGTTTAAGGCTTCTTTCAGAATGTTTTGAAGTTCGGTTTTAGAAAAAGGTTTTTTCAAGACATTGGCTTCGATTTTTTCTAAAATGCTATCCGTTCCAAATTCGCTTTCACCACCTTTGCCCATGCTAATTACCTTTTGAGAAAGGGTTTGGGCTTGCAGGTTCATGGCTTCCACTTCTAAATCATAATCCCCGATTTGTTTTAGATACTCCACATAATCGTTATAGGAGTTGGAAATTTCATTGTAAAACTCGGCTTGCATTTTTGTAGAAAGAACCGCTACACGTCCCGATACCTTATGTGCCGCCTCTTCCAAAACGGTTTCCTTTTCCGAATCCTCCAAGTTCAAAGGGTCGCCCAATAATTTGTTTACGTCTTTGTTATCGCTTAAATACTGGCTCACGATTTTATCACCGTACTTATTTAAAAAATCGGGAACGTCTAAAATTTTGGTGCTTTGTTTTTGGTTAGAGGTCGTATTGGCATCCAACGATTTTAGTTTTTTTTGGAGCATCATCATTAAGCGTTTTTCGGCAGGGATGGCACTCATCATGTAGTCGTAAATCGGGCTGAGAATTTGCCCTGTGCGGTTAATACGTCCCCGTTTTTGTACTTCGGTGTTAATATCCAGTTCCGCCTGTAAGACAATCATCACCCGTTGTTTGACCTGAGAAGCAGAAACTTTTGGGGTAACAATGGCATGAGCTGATGCGCCTGTACTGCCTGACTGGTTAATCATCAGTACGTCAATTTCGTTGTTGTTGAACTGCCTGAACGCATCGTTGGTATTGATTTTGTTGCGGCTTCTCACTAATCCCACATTGGTAGCGGTGTTGATTTGTACCTCGTATTTACGCCCTGTTACTTCAGCTACCTTATAGCCCGCTTTTGTGAGTTTTTGAACAATAATATCAATGGGAGAAATGGAAATACCCGAAGTCATTTTTTTAATCTTTTCGGCAATCCGCAGGTATTCGGCTTGTACGGGTGGGGGCAGTTCATGCACTTTAAATTTGGCGTATTCTTTTTTTCCTTCGGGGGTGGTAATGGTGTAGCGTAACACCCCATCCAAGCCACGCATCAGCACTTCTGAAAAGTCTGCATTAATGGTATCTCCATCAGAGGCGGGTAAGCCTTTATCGTTCTCCATTTGCTCAATAAAGCTGCCCATTGTAGAGGCAAAAGCAATGACAGGTTTTTTGCCCTCCTGCAAGCGTTGTATGGCTCTGTCGGCTACGGCATCCGCTTTAATGGAAAAGAGCATTTGATTAATGACGTTAAAGACTTTGGAAAAATATGGTTGGTTATCTACCCCTGCTTGTGATGTCCCCTCCCGTAAATCTACCTCCTTACCCTCTGCAATAGCAATATCGTCCAATTCATCAATCATGTTATCAATAGAACCCGTTTGAAATTTGATAATATCCCTGAGAATGTCGGTGATGTTATCGGCAATGGCTTTGTGTTCGTTTTCCCGTTCGTCCAAGCTGATATAGTTTACTTCCACACCCTCAAAACTGCGTTCACGTCTTAACATTTGTCCTTCTTTTACTAACTGAGAGGCTAATATTTCCTGTAAGGCTACACCGCCTTTGGTTATGGCATAAATCAAACTTTCCTTACTCATGTTGGCATCGCTGATAGCGGTCTTCATGGCATAAATGGGCATATTATCAGGGCGTTTAGCAAAGGTAGCCGATAGAAACACTACGCCTTTGGAACTGGCTAATACCTTTTGTAAAAACTCTCCCACCTGCGAAGAGCCTGAAGCATTGTGGCTTTCATCCAATATCAAAACGTTGCTTTTGGCTATCTCTAATAGAAACTGTGGTTTTTCGGGTTTTTTATCAGGGGAGTTAAATTGTGAATAGGTAGCGACTACAAAGTTACAATGTCCGGGTATGCGTTTGTCTTTGAAATAGCTCTGTTGTTCACTTGGCGCAAAGGCTTGATAAATAACTTCTCCGTTTTCATCTTTGATGTCGGTTTTGCTTTCCCTGCCATTGACAATAAAGGGTACTAAATGCGAAGAACCGATAGCGGATAAATCCCGATAGATGTCAGTAAACAAATTGGGTTTTTCGGTAATGAAAATGGGTTTATGCCCTTGCATAACTGCATAGCGTATCATAGCTGCGGCTACCCTGCCTTTACCGATACCTGTCTGGTCGCCTATAATCATCCCTTGCTCCCGTGCCTCTATGTTATAGATAGCCATTGCTACGGCATCGGTTTGTTCGGCACTCAGGGCTTTGCATAAGTCCAGTTTACTGGCATATCCCAAACGCTGACGGACAAACTCATCAATGCTGCCTCCCACCTCCGTTTTAATAAGCTCAAGAGCTTGTTTGGTTTCAAATTCCATGCTATCGGGAACAACGGTGTTTAATACGACGCAGCTCTCCGAAGCAGGTAAATAGGGTGCGCCCAAGTCTTCACCATTTTTTAAACGCTCTAATTCTTTTAATAATTCTTCTTCTAATTCTTTTAAATTGCTTGGTTCTTGGTTTTTACTTTTCTTTTTGGGACTTTCTAAAACGTCGGCTATTTTTACCCTAAAACCTTTGTGCGTTAGGCTATGTACCAAATGGTCAAGTCCTGATTGACTGATTCTTAAAATAGGTTGTTCCTGACCTCCGATGTGTTGCTTTTTAATAATCAAACCAAACAGTTCGCTGATACGAATAGCATCGTTGCCAATCACATAATAAGCGTCCCCATTATTTAAAAACAACATGGCGGGAGGGTCTTTTTTTAATAAGCCCATATAGCTTGTATAAAACGCATCGTCAATGTTTGGAAATGGTTTCATGTGTGTAGGTGTTTGTTGATAATCTAATTGGGATATAACCCTTTCGTATAATTCCGAAAACTCGGCAACCTCAGTATCTCTGTCTTTATCATATACTGGAGCTACACCATTAACAGAAAGTTTTCTGCCGTTAATTAAAATCAAACGGGTATCAAAGCTCGTTCCCTGCCTCGAATACAATTTGGATCCGTTAATGGGTATTACGTCATCCACGTTGTAATGGGCATAGAGGTAGTTAAAGAAAATACGCTGCGCTCCTTTTTCAATGCGCCCTTTGTCATCGTACTTGGTATGTCCCCCGATAATAATGGCCGCCTTTCCGTTATCTTTCATGGTTTCTAATGCTCTTACCGCCATGAGGTGTTCAAGGGTTGCAATCGGATAACCGTTTATCTCGAACCCTTTACCTGCATAGCCAAAGGGAGGATTAGTGATAACGGCATCAAATTTTTTGTAAAAGGATAAGTCTATGGTATGCGCAAAATCTTTGGTGGCATCTACTTTGTAAACCGCTTTGTAAGATTGAACCTGTAAATGTTTGTTTCGTAGATTGTCAATTTCATTTACCATGCAGTTTTCGGGTTTTGCAGAAATGGTTAACAATCCGTTTCCTGCACTTGGTTCAAATAACAGTTTTTGGTTATGTTCGTTGAACTGGTCTATGCCGCAATATTCACCTGCTAAATAACCTATGGGTGCAGGGGTGGAATATTGTTGTAATAAAATACTTTGGGAGGTACGATGAGATAGATTAACCTGATTTTGATAGAGTGAAACGATGCGTTCAAATTGTTGTTTTCTTGTTAGGCTTTCGTTATGGGCTATTTTTCTTGCACTCATCACTATACCCAATTCTATCAATTCTTTGACCTCCGTTTTATCAAAAATGGAAAAGGAAGCTGCCAGCTTCTCCATCGCCCGTTTATCTCTCTTTTCGAGTTTAGATAATATGTCTAATACTTCCTTTAAAAAAAGGGATTGGTTGTTAGTGAGGCGATGTGAACTGGCAGACTTCATATTGACTGATTTAGAATTTATTTTACGATTGATAACACAATAATCCCTGCTAATATGCCTGTAACGCCCATAAAGGAATTACGCCAACGTTTGACCCGTTTGTTTTTTTGTTCGAGTTTGAGATAATCTACCTGTAAACGGTTTTGTTGGTTCAGGCTTTCGGTGAGCGTTGTATTCAGGCGTTTAAAGGAACTTTCGTAACTGTTGATGAGTTCCTGTTTTTCCTGACAGAGTTTGTCGTATTGCTGATACAGGCTTGTTTCGGTGCTATCCTTTGCCTGTAATGCCGTTTCCAAACGTCCTACTTCCTGTTTTAATGTGTCGTACTTGGAGGCGGTATAATGGTAGCTGCCAAAGGTGTATTTGTCTAACACGACCATTTCAGCATTGGGCGGACTTTTATACACCTCATTGGGTTTTAACAGGGTGATGCTTTGGGCATTGGTTTCAAGGCTTAAACCGATACATAGAAACAGGAAACAAATTATTTTTTTCATGTGATATATTATTAGGATTGTTTTTTGATTTACTTTTTTTGTTGGCTGCCAATGACTTCTTGGATATAGGCATTTTGCTGTTCTGAGCTAAGCGATTGCCAATCGCTGTTGAGTTGTTGCTGGATTTGTCTGCGAAGCCCGCTGGTCGTATGATTTCGTTTGCTTAACAGGATTTTTGTTTTTTGAATCTCCTGTATTAAGCTATCCTGCGTTTGCTTGAGCTTTGTTACTTGTAACCCAAGCTCGGCGTTAATGACCAATGCAGAATCTTTCAACGGATTAGTTGGTACAAGCACGTTTTGAGTGCTTTTGTTTTCCATACGGATATAGAAAATGATACCTGCTAAAAAGCCTAAAAGATTAATCCACATACTCACCTTTTCGGGTCGTATTTCTTTACCGTTAATTATCATTGATACCAAGTTTTGAGAGTTTAGTTTTAAAGAGTTGTCTGAGCATACTACTGGAAGAATAACCGATAAGTGCTGAATCCAGTAAATTGTAACGCTCCAATACTTGTGGGAGCGTTCCCAAACAAATAGTAATGGTTAAAAGGGAAATAAACCAAACGATTAAAAAATCATTCAGGAATATTGACCATTTGAATTGTTTATCGGGTACGGTTTTTAGTTTCATAACGGCATGAAGCATCAAGCCTAAGAAGGCAAAAAACCAGTCGGCAAGGGTGGTGTTGGGAAACACACTCTGATAGATATTTGCTATTGTTTCCATGATGTTAGGATTTGTTTTATTTTCTGATTTTGGGTTGTGTTTTTGGTGTATTGAAGTGCTTAACTGCCTTATAGAGCAGGGTTAAAAAAGCGGCTAAACCTGCTGTTCCGTATAGGGTGTAACGCCGACCCATTCGTTTCAGGTAGCGAAAATCCAATAGTGTATAGGTAAAGTGATTACCGTATAAACTGCGGTGTTTTTCGCACAGGCTCATAAAGTGCAGGAAGTCGCTGTTTTTCTCGAACACCTGACAACCTGCACTCCATTTGCCTACGGTTTTGGTTGTACCATGAATAGAGGCTCTGTGTATATTGATGCCGTATAAGCCCGTACTTTCTTTACCATTATTAAAGTCAAGTATGGCATTGCGGTCATAATCCCGAATAATGGTAACAGGTTTAGCTTGTACCAATGCTTTGTATTGCCCTCTGTGCAAACCTATTTTATAAGCATCTACATATTGCCCCTGTTTTAAAATGGCGGTTCCGTCCACCTGCATGGGGTGTTGTAACCAGTACGTGCCGGGGTCTGTGGTGATGTTGTAAACATAGGTTTCTGTTTTTCCCTGTCCATTGATAAACTTTACATATAACTTATCATCGAATTTATTAGAAGCAGGTTCAATGCTTCTAACGCCAACAATGTTCAGTTGAAAGGGCTTGTTATATATGACAAAGCCGCCTCGTTTTAATATGGACAAAAGGGATTTCATCAGGCTGCCTTTACGTCATTGATGTTAATGAGTGTATAGGAAAAGCGGTTACGTTCGGTGATTAAACGGGATTGTTCGCAGAGTTCCAAGAACTCCCACCAACCTTTGTTAATGACCTGACAACCCGCACTCCATTTTTCAACAATGGTGCTTTGCTCAGGCATAGAAGCATGGTGAATGTTGGTTTTGAAATTCCCCTCAACTTCATGTTTAGAATCAAAATCTAAGATGCCGTCTTTGTTGTTATCTCTCACGTAACGAATGTTACCACATTGCTCTAAGGCTTTATAACCTCTGTGTAAACCTATTTTATACACATCGGGGTAATGTCCTTCTTTCAAAATGATGCAGCCTTCTACATTCATGGGGTGCAGAAGCCAGTACAGTCCTGCATCTGTGGTTGCTGAAAAGCAAACAAGGGTGTCATCTCCGTAATGGTCTTTGAATAATACGCAAATGGTATCATCAAAGGCATTGGGTATATTGGTAGTGTTGCGAATACCAATGATGTTAAGCTCCCATTCTTTTGTTTTAATGGGATAGCCTTTATTTTTCAGGGCTCGTTTGAGCTGCTCTATTTGTGGCTTATACATGGCTTTTTGTTTTTAGGTTGAACTGGCATTGTTGTATTGAAAGGCATAAACAGTAAAATACTCTATGCCCTTGGGTTGCTCTTTGAGTACGTTGACGTTAGCAATGGCAACAAAGGCTTTGTAGATTTTCTTGGCGTTGCTTTTGTCAAATACAAACACGGGCAGAAAAAAGGTGTTGTGTTCATCATCGTAGTACAGTTTGCCTTTGTTATCAAGCAGAGCTTGTTTGTCAATGATGCCTACCAATGCGCCTGATTTGGCTACGCCGATAATATTAGGCTTGGTTGTGAAAATGGCACTACTGACTTTTGCTGATTTCCGCACCCGTGTATCTACTTTGGCAACCACCCACGAATACTGCAATAAATTGTTCTGTACGTTTTGAGCGGTTTGAGAAGTGGGTTTAATCGCCCCGCCTTTAATACCCAAAATATTGAGGATTTGCTGATAGGTTTTACTGCTGACGTGTTTACGGGTGTCTTCGAGCATATCCAAGCTGTGTGCTTTTTTGTAGGATGCTCTCGCTTCGTTGTAGTCGGTTAATTGTTTATAGAGTTCCACCTGTTTATCGTCCGATGTCCATGTGGCTCTGTTTTCAGCGTAAATTTGGGAGGCAAGGTTAGCATTGTCGCTACTATCCGCTTTTTTATTTTCCTGTTCCAGTTTGTATTTATCGTACCACTTTTTACCAAAGTAAATACCGCCAATGGTCGCAACGCCCAACACCACGTAAAGAGCTGTTTTGCCCTTACCGCTATTGATAACAATAGAAGGAAGTGCTGCTGCTTTAGGAATATATTTGCGAATGGGCTTCATGGCTGTATTACAATAGTTTTGATTTAATCAGGGCGAGCTGAACGGGATTACTCACTACGTCTGCTACTTTCACCAGTTCCTCTTTAGAGAGCTTGTTTAGAATGGTAACAAGGGCTTTCATCTTTTGGTCGGCTTCCACCTGACTACCTGCTTGGATAGTGAGGTCGTATTCAAATTTTGGCATGGCTATATGGTTTAAAATTCAGGGTCGTCTTCCAAGTCAATCGGGTTGTCTTCATTGGTTTGGGATTCGGACTGTTGAGTGTTATTGTTTGGAATTTCGGTGATGGTGTTTTTGAAAGGCGACAAGTTTTGAGTGTAACTTTGGTTCTCAGTCGTTGTGGCTTGTTGGTTGCCTGTTTCTTTCGTACCAGCTTGTGTGCTTTGCTGATAGGAGGGGCTTTGCTTCAGGTAATTGGTTACCTGCTTTATGGCGAAACGTATGGATTGCGGATGTACGGTTACTAAATCCAATAAATGAAAAACGTTTTTAAATTCAATCAATCCGACACGGTTTTTAATATCTCCCAGTAGGCGTATGTATTCCTGTTCTTCCTTGTTGATTTTAGGGCTTTGTACTTCTTCACTTTCCACATCTTCGGGTTCTTGCCTTGCGCCTGATTTCCGTTTAAAAGTGTTTTCAGTTTGGCTTGTTTGGGTTTGTTCCTGGGCTTGTGGGGGTGTGCCGGAAAGGTTATTGATAAAGGCTAACTTTTCTTTGGCTAAGTCGGTATTCAGTAAGCCATTTAATAAAATTGAAGCTACTCCTTTTAAACTAATATCCCGATTGCTTTTAATGTCGTCCTTTTCCTCTTCCGCTAATTCAAGGCTTTGTCGGAGTTCCTCTATTTCTTCTTTCAGGGCTTCGTTTTCCTCCAATAAATCTTCGTAATGTAAATCCTTACGCCAACGTTCTTTTACAACGTCTTCACTTTCCTGTTTTGTTTCATTGCCTGAAAAGCCATTTAATTCCTGATGTGCCGCTTGTCCGCTGAGTGTGAAGTAATACTTATCGCTTCCTTTTCCAAAGAATAGAAAAATGGCTAATTCCTTTGAGCCTGAATCCATAAAATCGGAATAGTCAAAAAAGCGTTCGGGATTGCTTGTTTTTTCTACGACTGTAAAACCGTCCACCCGTATTTCATAGAATTGTGGTTTTTCGGTCAAAGCCTTTGCTACAATGTTGTTGTAAATGGCTTCGACTTTTTTAGGTTCGTAGGATTCTGTTTTATGTTGACAGGCTCGGCTCATGACTGTTGGTTTTTAAAGGGTGATTGATGAAAAGGAATGACCTGAATGAATAGTATAAATTGTATGGTCTTACTCAGGTTGGTGATTTTTATTTTACCTCTGTGTTCGTATTGCATTTCGTTGATGCCATCGTCTTTGAGGTTGTAGGTTCCCGCCTTGCTTTTGACTAATAGCGTATCGTTTGGCTCAATGAGAAAGTAGTGTTCGTTTTCCGCATCTATGAGTAATGTACCGCTTGCTTCCAACTGAAAGTGGCGGTAACGGGTAATGTAGCCGTTACCATAGCCTAATTCATTCATGCGGCGGGGGATATAGTCTAAAGCAAATAGCGTGTTCATGGCTTAATGTTTAATCTGATAGGTTAAATAAAGTGTTACGCTGTATGGGAGTGTTTCGGGGATAGCAACGGGTTCAATGACTGGTAAATAGATTTCATTAGCCTGTAAAAACAAGGGGTTGCTTGGAATGGTACTGACACTCACTAATGCGCCAGTTGCATTTAGGCTTACATTCCCCAAAAAGGTGTCTTCATAATAACCCTCCATGAGAGCTTGGGTTATTTTGTAATTGGTTTCAAAATAGCTCAGGCGTTTTCCGATTTTAGATAAAGTTTTAGCCGCTTCAAACCAACACCGCTTTTCTGTTAAATCTTTATACTGGTTATTATCTATCTGCACGTCTTCCCCAAAAGCAACATCGCCTTTCTCGGCTATCATTAACGAGAGATGCCCTGCGGTTTTACCTTTTATAATGTCCAGTTCTCTGAACGCATAGGCATTGCAGCTAACCGCAATTCCCACCAAGCTCAGCGCATTTTCAGGATGCCTGACCTGAAACCGTATTTTTTGGTTGGGCTTGGTTATCCTAATGGTTTTGATGTGGTCTTTCAGATATGTGGCGGCTTCTGTACTCATGTTATCAGGAATTAATCGTTTATCAGGCTATATACATACAGGCGGACACGGTAAGGGGTAAAAGGAGCTAAGGCATGGTTGGTGTCGGTGTATTCAATTTCCACCTTGCGGTTACCGATTTGTACTTCCTCGCCTAATTCGATAATGCGGTCGTTGACTTTAATGTTTAAGCCCTGCATCAGCATTTTACTTTCATACCCTTCGGGATAGATTTCTTTTTCGTTAATCGAAATGCGCTGCGCTCCTCTGTGGTATATCTGCTCATCGAAATTGGAACTGATGGCAATACCGATGATACGGGCAGCGTGTTTATCTACCTCAAAGGAGCCTTTCTCTTTGCTACCTGCGGTCGATATTTTTACGTCCACCCACTCTTTAATTATTTTACTTCTGTGTGCCATTTTGATTATTTTTGAACTGATTTTTTCATTGTTTTTTTAAAGTGCTTGTAACAATCGTTACAAGCACTTTATTTATGATTTATGGGGTTGTTCCTGTTCCGTCCAAACCAACATAAACAACTTGATTGGGACTAATGTCAGTCATTGTTCCTAATTCTATGACAAACTCTATGAGTTCATCATCTTTAATCAAGCGGGGATTATCCAATTTAAAATAACCTAAGGATGTCAAGTGGTTATTATCTGTAATAAACTTGCGAAGAATATTACCTTCAGGGATAATTTGTTTTTTGTTAGCTTTTAAAGAAAATTCCGCATTCGCAATGGCAGGGTAATTGATAATACTTTTAAAATCGGTTGCCTTAACTTTTTCTTTATCGTTTACATCCGTAGCAATGCCTGATAGCACATAAATACCACTTACCAAGAACACAAAGTTTTTAGGCAGCTTGGCATTGGAAATGTTGCGCAAGCCTACTTCTTTGTCGTCCTGTGTTTCAAATAGTTTTATGGTTTTTGAATTGACAGGTTTAATGGAATACAGGGTATAATCCGCTAAACGCAAATCGCCTTTTACTAAGGATTGTTTAACCCCGTCAGGCACTTCTTTAAAGAACTTTTCAAATTCTGCCCTTGAGCCTCTGGAAGCCGTGCTTTTGGAACTGATTTTACGCAGAAACTTTATTTTGTCTGTTGTTTTCATGCGTCCCATCAGCTCGCTCACTTCTCCCATTAAAGCATCGTCTATGCCCATTAACTCGCCTACATTGTTGTATTCGCTGTCAATGGCTGATTTTATTAAATCGCTCATCTGCTTTTGTTTTTAATGATTAATAGAACTGTTTTTGTTTTTTTGAGTAATAGTTCCCCTTTCAGGATGCTTTGGGCATCACCGGTATAGCCTTTCATCACGAAAAAGGGAACGTTTTACGTTGGTGTTTACAGCGTGGATAAATCCGTATCGTCTATGCCGCTCATGTCCGAATCGTATCCCTGCATGGAGGCAGGGTTGGATTGGCGGTTTTGTGTGGCAATAGCCGATGAGATTAACTGCTGTTCAACCTGATTGAGAACATTCAGGTTGTCGCTTACCGACCCGAAACCTTCTGTTGTTTCTTCTGATTGCTGATTGATTAATCTTTTACCTGAACCTGATTTTTTACCGCTTGGTAACACTTTATCCAAATAGGTTTTACTTAAAAAATCGTCTTTCGCTTCAATCAAACGGTCTTTGATGGTTTCGCCTTTGGGGACGGGGGCTGTCATCATTCCCAATCCTAAAGGGGCAAGCCAATGGTTACCTTCTTTATAGCATCCTGCAAAGGTTAACCCTGCTCCTATGAGAAAGGAGGGTTTACCGATAATGGTTGCTGCAAGATTTCCTCCCACATAAGTTAAACCCACTAATGCAAGCATCTTTAAGCCGCTGTCTTTCACGCTGCCGCCAGTCTGCTTACCGACTAAGGCATTTACCTTATTGGTTTTATCTTTTATGACTTCTTTTGCACTTGCCATGATATTTATTTTTTAATTGTTGATTGCTTGCTCTTTCTTTATAACTACTCCTGCGCATGAGTGGGTTATTTCGGGTGTGTACTCAGCAAAGAGCTTATCTGAGTTTTTGATACTTGATTTTTGAGGTGTTTTTCTTACGTTTTTTAGTTTTATGGTTTTTGCTCGGCGGCACACCTGAAACACCATTATGTTGGTTACCGCCTGATTGTTTGGCTTTGTCTTTTTCTTTGTTGCGTTTTATTACCGCACTAACGCCCCAAACGGTTAAACCGATAACACCTGCTGCAATGAGGCCGCTTGCCACTTTATTATTATTCACCCATTCTTTGATTTTCTCAAATGTTCCCTTACTGGCGGCTGTGTTCGTTTTGGCAACGTTCGAGCCTGAAACATTACTTTTCCGCATAGCAGCCTGTGAAGTGTTCGTGTCATCAGGTGTACCACTCTCGGCAGGTGTTTCGGCTTCATTGCTGTTGTTTGCACCTCCGTTAGTGTTAGCATTACCATTACTGGATTCATTGCTACTGTTGCTTTGAGTATTGTTTTTGAGTTCGGGTTCAGTTGTTGATTCGCTGATACTGTTGGTTTGAATACTTGGCAGTTGTTCGCTGCTTTCATTGCTTGTTGTGGTATCTGTATTTTCTCCGCTTTCGGCATCCGTGCCTGATTTTCCTGCCTTGTTTTTGCGTAAACTACCGATGCTTTTGAGTAAACCTGCAATAGCGGTCATGACACTCGTTGCAGCGGCTATGGCTGCACCTGTTGCGGGTTCTCCCAAAGAGCCTAAGCCCTCTACATCGCCCATCTCATCATTGTAGGTTTGCAACCCTAAAATCTGAGCTAAGTGATGCGATTCGTTATAATCGGTTCCGTCCACTTCTCCCAAGCCTGATAGTGGCACTTCTTTACTTCGGTTGCCTCTGCCTGTGAGTATGGCTTTTTTGAAGTTTTCCTGTTTGCCTCCTGCTCCAAAAAAGATTTTTTCTAACTTGTCTTTAACGCCTACTACTTTGTAGTATTTGGGCATATCCAAGTTCATTTTACTGGCTGCATCAGGGCTTAAATAGGCGTAGCGGAGTTGTTCGGCTATTTTAAACAGGTTGGTTTTTAACGAGGCTAAAATACCTACCCGTAAAAGCCCTGCGGCTGGGTTTACCCGATTGGCAATGTGTATGCCTTTTTTCAGGATTTGTCCTGCTTTGGAATTTTTGAAGTTGTTGAGCTTTTGTTTAAAATTGCCGCCTCCGCCTCCTGATGACTTATTGCCACCGCCAAATAGTTTTTTACGCCCGCTTAAATCGCCAAATTCTTCTAAGCCGTCTATCAGGTCTTGAGCATCAATGCCTGTGATTTCGGTATCGCCCATGTCGTTGTCGTCTATACCGTCTAAAAATTCTAAATCCATGTCTGTATCTATATTTTGAATGAAAGGGACTTCGTAATTGAATGTATCTACCACGCAGTCCATTGTGATGTAGCCCCCTTCCTCCAATGGTACAATGGGGTAGATGTGTTGGTATCCTTGCTTTTCTGTGTACTTCGCAACCCTTAACACATGGGGGATGCGATAAATGGTTAAGAGGCTTGAAATAAGTACCGTAAAGTCGTCGCAGTCTATGCCCCGATGTCTATCCCAAAAACTTCTGCGGAAACTGCGTATTTGTTCTTTTCCCTTTTCGTCTTTTTCGTATTGGATATGTCGGTATGCCCATTGCCATAGTTGTTTGCAGGTATCGTAAACGGAGTTTGTTTGATAATTTGGAACGATGATGGGGGCAATGCGTTCGGCTTGTTGGTAAGTACGGTAAATAGCCTGTGGTAAAAAATTAACCGTGTCTTCCAGTTTGGAGTTCTTTTTTATACTTTCATTTATCCCTGTGGGCTTATCCACATAAGGATCAAACTCAATCCCGCTTTTTATATGTCGTTTACCTGCTTCCACGTTGCTGTTATTTAAAAGGTGATTTCCTGTGTGGTTGTAAATGGTATCTTGCTAACCCCTGTGTGAATAATGGTGGATATTTGAACCTGTAAAGTGATTTTTGTATTTCTGTTCTGTAACTTTTGTATCAGCTCTGCGCCTACGCCAGTTAAATTGAAATAGCTGACTGGTATTTTAATGCCTCTTATGTTTGTTTGGGACAAAGGCGCAATTTCAATAACCTGATTAACAAGTTGGGAACTGGCAATTAACGCATCTTTGTACAGAATTTTAATAAAGGGATATTGTACGTTTAACCCGTTTTGTGATGGGTTTTTTATTAGTGCATCAATAGCGAATGTGATTTGTGAAAAATCCAAGCTATGTATTCTGCCTTTTATTTCTGTAACAAGGTTTGCACCTGTCTTTGCCAGTTTGCCCAAGCCGAATATGGCTAAAGCAACTGCGCCTATGGCTATTCCTGTCCACACGTTCATAGTGTTTGTTTTTAAGGGTTTATTTTTTTCTCCAGTTTTTTGATGCGCTCCATTGCTCCGTCTATTTGACGTTGAAAGAGCTTGGTCAGATTTTCAAACATGGTGATATGGGTGTGCAACTCTCCATGTAGTTTATTGACCCGTTCTATCATTTGCTTGAACTCTTTATGCAGGTCTTTCAGAAAATAACCTATCACAACAAATGTGAGGCTGATTAATCCTAAAAGAACGCTATTGATGACTAAGAGGATTTCCGTGCTGTTCATGTTACTGTATTTTTTGTTAGGTATGCTTTGTGATGATTTATACTACAAAGTTCCGAATACAATCAGGGAGTGTCAGCGAGAGTTACCGTGTCTGACCTATTACTTCCATTCTTGGGGTTTATTTTCTCAGTCCTACCTACTTTTACCTATTTTTACCTAAATGCTTTGGAGGCATTGATTTTATTGAGATAATAAAGCTATTTACTATTGTAAATTGCATTATTAATTTTAATCAAGAAATAATTGATTTTACTAAATTTGTGTTTATAAACCTAATAGAAATGTATAACCGATTATAAGGATGTAAAATATGGTAATTGAAAAATGAGAACCTTTGTGATGTCAGATATTCATGGAAACAATAAACTCTTTCAAAGTGCATTGAGAAAAATTCTATTTAAAAAGACTGACAAATTAATTTTATTAGGTGACTTAATTGATAGAGGAAAAGAAAGTAAAGCTGTCTTAGATACTGTTTTGTTACTTTTAGATAAAGGTTATAATGTAGAATTAATTATGGGCAATCATGAAGCTATGTTTTTAGATGCTTTTCAAGATGCAAACAAGTTAAATCAATGGCTATTAAATGGCGGAGATAAAACTTTACTCAGTTTCCTTACAAGCTCGATTGAAAAAATTCCTAAAATTTATTTTGACCTTATTAAATCATTTAAGTACTATATTGAAGAACAAAATTTCATTTTAGTTCATGCAGCCATAAATATGAAGATTGAATATCCTTACTCTGACATTAAAACAATGCTTTGGGAAAGGGAACCAAGTAATTTATTAAATAAGAATTGGCTTGGAAATAGACGTGTAATACATGGACACAATCCAAAAAGTCAAACTGAAATATTAAAATCTTTAGAAAACAAAGAATCTATAATTTGTATTGATAATGGATGTTTTTTAAACAAAAATGATTTTGGTTCAGTTTGTATTCTTCAATTAGAAAATTTAACTCCTTATTTTATTATATGAAAATTGTAAGTGTTGTAAAAACTATAAATCATGGAGGTTTTGGTATTATAGATGAAGTTATTTGCGATGATGGAAACCATTATGCAAGAAAAACTTTTGCTCCATCAGAGCAGTTTAAAAGTGATATTGATTTATGTAATAAACTAAAGGCGAGATTTGTCCGTGAAGTTAGAACTCAAAAATTTCTACCAACAGACTACATATTTCCTATTTTGTACGAGGATTTATTATCTCCAAGCCCATATTTTATAATGCCATTGGCTGAGGATGTATTTACAAACGAAATTGAGAAATGCAAAACGGAAAATCGGAATCCTGAAGGATTGGCCGATATTCTAAATGCTATGGAATTTTTGCACGATAAAGGTTTAGTTCATCGTGATATTAAACCTCAGAATATTCTAAAACATGATGGGATTTGGAAACTTGCAGATTTTGGTTTAATTACACAAGACAAAGAGATTTTATCTCAGACAATTACTACCAGTAAAAATGCTTTCGGTACAGCAATGTATTGCGCACCAGAGCAGTGTGTGGAGTTTAATCGTATAACAAAATTGGCAGATGTTTATTCTTTTGGTGCAATACTTCATGATATATTTACCGATGGTAATAGGGTACCTTATTCAGAATTAACAGGTAAAGGAGAAATAGGTCAAATCATTAACAAATGTACAAAGTATAAAAAAGAACAGAGATATTGGGATTTAAAATCCTTAAGAAATAAGTTACTTACTTTATTATCTAAGGGAAAAGATGATGCTAAAAATGAAACAGATGCCGAATGGCACAGTAAGTTTTTAAAAATCAATGAATGGGATGAAGATGTATTTGAGAACTTTTTATTTTACATCAAGCAGAATGCCCAAATACATAGGCTGATTTTCAATAATCTATCAGATGAAAATCTTTCAATTATGCAAAAATTGAATAGAGATTATTTTAATGAATTTTCATTGATATACTTAGAATGGGTCTATAATAGCTCTTTCCAATTTGGGTATTGTGATGTGGTAGTTGACAATATTTTTTATATTTATAATTTAACAAAGGACATTGAAGTTAAGGCAAAATGCGCAATTTCGGCAGCAGAATTGGGAAAATCACACAACAGATGGTATGTAATGAAGTTTGTAGTAACAATGTCAGATAGTTCAATTGACGATAACTTAGCATTTAAAATTGCAATGGATATTGATTTAGAAGTAAGAAACAAGGATAATTTTTTTAGATGTGTTGATAGAATCAATCTTACTAAGTCTTCTTATCACCCGCAAATTCAAGATGTATTAAAATATTAATTGAATTGTTAAAAACACAATCAATCCTATGACTTTCCTCTTAAAAATTCCCAGATATATTTAAAATCTAATTCTTCATATTCACAAAATTCCTTAATGGTTAATCTTTTGCTATGTTTCTTATTTAAGGCATCTCTAACGGACAAATGGTAGTTATTTGCCGTTTTATAACTTTCACAGCCTAATAATTTTTGTACATCATGTACCGTTATGAAAATACCTGAGTTCATAATGATTGTATGATTAAATAGATTTCTTCTTCTGTTTTGTAAGGGCATACGTCCTCATAAGTACATTTTATCACGTACTCTGCACATTTGTAGTTGTCGCATTTTAATAAATTAATAAGTGCGACAAATGTTTGCCATTCCATGAGGTCTGATAGTTTGGCGGTCAACTTTTCTCTTAATACTCTCAAGCCAAGTATTTCAGCATTGGGCTGTTTAAAAAGTTGTTTTATTTCATCATCAGTTAGCCGTTGAAATGCTTTTTTCATTTTCAATTCGCTGATGTATAAACTGGGGCGGATAGCGCATTCACTTTGGCGCATACCCTGCATACTTTGATAATGGTTATAGGCTGCATGATTATCAAATATTCTGTTTTCTATTCCTTCGTAATTCATGATTTCTGCTTTTTAAGGGTTAATACTTCTTCGTTGTTGGTAGCTTGTAAATACTGTTTAATAGAGTGTAAGGGGATAACACATTTTCCCGTTTCTCCTTCAAGGTATTTTCCAATGAGTTTGCCTTTTAGTATTAGCTTCCTGACTGAATTATAGTGCAGGTTTAATAGCTTGGCCGTTTGCTGTATGCTAAAGGCTTTTAATTCGTCTTCGCTTTCTTTGAGCTGTTTAATGTCGGAGCGCAATAAAGCGAGCTGTTCCATGATGTTTGTTAAGTCCGATACCTTAACGACTGTTGTTACTTCCATGACATTTTTATTCTTTAATTTGATACAAATGTCCCCCGACAAAATGGTCGCAACCCGAACGGTAGCGAAAGTTTACAAATAGAAAATCCAGTATTAACAAGCCTTTTGAGGCTTTTTTATAGGAGCGTTGATATTTGGTACGAATCAAAAAATAGTTATTAACCTTGAAAATTGCGTCCGCATTCGGTTTTAGGTAGTTTCCGAAACGTGCGAACAAAAATTTGTTAAAGAAGAAAATTAAAGGCATAAAAAAAGCCGCATCAAATGCGGCTTTCAAAGGAAATGGTTTGTATTTATTCTTGAATACGATTTTGCTCTAAGGTATGGTTACGGTATTTCATTAGTTCTTTAAAGGAGGGTAGTAGGATTAAATTGACTTTCATGGATTTTTCATACCGCCCACGAACAATGAATTTTTCTACCAACTCATTTAGAAATTCAACGGTGAAACATTTGCATTGATAATTTAATGCCATAAGTTGTATAATCTCGCTGGCGGTGTACCAACTATTTTCTACGTTATTATATATCTTTGGTTTTTGCTCTATCATACAATATGCAGGAACGGATATTTTGCTATCCCCAAATTTGTAACTGTATTGCTCTAAATTATAATTGATATGAATAATGAGAGCTAAAAATGATTCCTCTAAAATTTCAATTTTCTTTATTCTTCTATTGGTATTGCCTCTTAATAAATTCGCATCGTAAAGTTTCACAAGGAATTTTTCCGTTATGTCCTTATCATAACAGAATTGGTAATATTTATCTATAATCTCTTTGGTTGTTAACCAAACAGGTTCTTTGTTCGGAGGCATATATAATTGTCCGCATTATGCTCGTATAACGTTTCAATAACAATTAAATTACACTGTTTTACATTTTTTAAGAAAAAATTAGATTTTGCGATTAAACTAAAATGAATTACTTTTGGAAACAGGAAAGAAAATTCCGAACCTGCCAAAATTTTGATTAGGTTCCATTTAGTTTCCAAGATAAGAAATGAGCTTTAAAAGTAGCATAAATACAGCATATTCAGTGGGGGTTTCAAAGCCCGTACGGGCTACGAAAAAAAGAGAGCGTTTTTGCTCTCTTTTTTATTTATAGGCTATTGCTTTTCTGAAATCCAGCTGACACAGCCGATGCACGGTAAGCCGCGATGATAAAACTGTCATGGCAAATGTTCTTGGTTCTTTTGTTTGTAAAAGGGAAATAGTATCGCGGCTGCTATGCCGTAAAACGCCAGCCAGTGACCCGAAAACATTCTTAGTTCGTTTGTGTGGTACTGATTGTATTCCTGTGCGGTTAATGTCTTAATTAATTTTCCGTGGTTATGCAACACAAATTGCCCGTCTTTGATATCCGCAATGCCAATAGGAGACGTTGCCATGAAAAAAATGAAATTGAGGATGGCATAAAAGACTCCGGCTACAACGATTATTGCCAGCCATCTGGGCGTTTGCTGGAAAAAGATCTTAAAAGCGACAGCCGGGTTCAATTGCTTTTCTATACTTAATTGCCGGACAGTCTTTAGCTTTTCATTTTTTGCCGAAATAATAACTGCGGGTATCCATACGATAAATACGCCAAGGTGCAGAAGCCATGCAAATGGCATTTTGCTTGCTGCATTATCGTCTGCGATAGTGCTTAAATGAATGGTTAAACTTAATGCCCAACCGGTAGCTGCAAAATAAAATAAAGATTTTTTCATTCTTTTTTGTTATGTTTTTTGTCTGTCTGGCTTGCTGTACTTGTTTAGCGCGGGGTTTGCCGGTGCCGGCTACGGGCAATTTTCACCCAGCTATTGAATAACAGAAATGCAAATGCATGGGTGGAATTGCATTCTCCGCGTCAATTTTACAATCTTTGCCAATACCATTATTTTTTTAGCCCTTGTTTTTCCATCATTTTCAATCCGTAATTTCTGATGGACGTTATCAGTTTTATGATATCCTTTCCCTGTTCCGTTAAGCTATATTCTGTTTTTGGCGGCACAACTGCATACACCTTGCGTTCAATGTAGCCATCTTCTTCCAGTTCTCTGAGCTGTGTTGTAAGCATCTTGTCGGATATATGCGGAATATCTTTTCGCAATTCGCCGTACCGCATAATCTGGTCTTTTAATCGCCATAAAATGGGTGCTTTCCAGGTTCCGCCTATTTGTTCCATTACGAGTTGAACGGGGTTGTAGTAAATTTTCCCGTTGTATTTAAAGTCTGGCATGGTCTGTATGTGTTTATTTTACTGATACTTTCCAAAAAGTATGTATCGCACTTTTTGGTTGTACACATGGCAAAAGTAGATATAGTATTCATATTTGCACCATAAAAGTTTTTTAATATGAACATAGCAATTATAGGCACTGGAAATGTTGGCGGCGCGTTAGCCACACAGTGGGCAAAAAAAGGGCATACCCTGAATTTAGGGGTGCAGAACCTCAATGGATTTAAAGGGCAAGATCTGTTGAAAAATGAAAATACCAAGGTCTTTTCTATTCAAGAGGCGGTTTCTAAATCGGAAGTGATTTTGATTGCGACGCCGCCGACTGTCATTTTTGACATTATAGCGCAACTGGGAGACGTAGCCGGAAAAACAATCATTGATGCCACAAATGCTATAATGAAAAATCCGGAGCCTTATAAGACCGTTTACGATGCGTTGGTTGATAAAACCAATGCAGGCATTGTGAAGTGCTTTAATACAACAGGCTTCGAAAACATGCTGAATCCGGTTTACAACGGTGAAGCTATTGACATGTTTATGGCAGGCGATGATGCAAATGCAAAAGTTGTTGCAAAGCAATTGGCATTGGATTGCGGCTTTGGTTCTTGCATTGACTTCGGCAAAGCCGACAAAGTGGAGCTGCTTGAAAAATTTGCATTTTCATGGATTAACCTAGCCATTATGCAAGGCATGGGGAGAAATATCGCGTTGAGGGTAGTGGCAAGGTAGGTGATCTGCTTTCTCGTATATTGTGCTGTTGTCCACAAACAGTGATCATGCTCGCATGCATGTGGATTCAATTGTGCGAATATGCCTGTAACAGATCTTTATCTAGAGCAAATAGAAGTTGAATTTTATTTGTGATTTCCTTATACGTATTTTCCGTAATATAACCGACATTTCTATAAAGATGGTATGGTTGATTATTGGCGTCGTAGCTAAAAAAATGAAGTAGTCCTGACTTAACACCGCCGTTCTCCAATAGAATTTCTATATTAAAGCTTATCCGGCCGTCATAAACATGTGTTATGGGATTTAACTTGAAAAGCCCGTAGCTAACCTGAGAAACTATGGATTTGGTACTGATGGAAATTGTCTCTTCTCCGAATAAATTCCATAAAATCGTCCGAAACATCGGTAGTGTGCACACAATACTTCCCAGAATAAAAATCATTCCTAACGTATAGGACGATGTATTTGGAGCCACATTGTTGGTTATTACAATTCCTGCAATGAACGCGAGGAATGCGGTTATTACCAATAACTTGATTGAGCGATCAGGAACAACTTTCGTATGGATATATACGCAAATTCCGTCTGTCGTTACTGTTGTTACATTCATAGAAGCGTTTTTTGGCGCGGATGTCCTCAGTAATAGCCGTTATAGCCAATGGGAAACCAGTTTCGTATTCTGTTTATACAAAAACGAATATACAGAATCGCTCAGTCTGAAGCAAAAGCCTATTATCTGCAGTTGTTGCTTTTCCAGGTTTTATTGATTTCAACCAGCAAATCGGCTACACATTCCGAATTGTAGTATGTCTTCAGGTTGTGATGGTTCATCGTATGGCCTTCATCAACGAAAAGAATGGTTTCTGAACCTTCGCTAGAGTCAAGGTAGTTATATGCCGGAAACTTCTTGCATGTGTTGACGTATGCGAGGATGTCGTCATAGTGATTAATGATATCATCGACATTATGGAATGTGATTCCTGTTTTTTTACCAAAATCTGATTTGCTTCCGATGTTTAGGCTCCAACTGATCGCGTTTTTGCATAAGAAGTTCACGAACGTATAATGCCCAATTCGACTGATATATACATCATCTGGAAAGTTGTTTACTTCCTTGCTTAAATTGTGAATACAAAGGATTCCCTTGTTTTTTACATTCAGAATGGCATAAATGTCTTCGAAGGTTACATCTTCGTTTCCCCAAATTTTCACGATTTCGACGTTCTTATTTTTCTGAAGATTCTTTTTTATGGAATCCAATTCGTGATAGTAGAAGAATTTATAGAAAATAGTAATGAAGGAAATGATGCATACCGTGAGAACCGTAATTCCAATAATTGAAAATTTTAGTGTTCTGGCAAATAGCTTCGTCATTATTAGCTTTTATGCGTAAAACGTAAACCAGTTCCTGAAATTGCATTATAGACTGCCATTTTTGAAGATTCATGCGCTCATTTACAGTTTTTTCCAGAAAATGATTTTGTCTTCGCCATCTTTCCAAAAGTCTTTGATAACTGCTGCCTGGGTGTACCCGATCTTCTGATAAAGTTTTCTTGCGCCAATTTGCGCGTCGTCGCTTGAGGTTTCTACAATGAGTATCCTGCCGTCTTTTTGAGCGAGGCGCTGTTCAATATATTTCATCATTTGACTTGCGATTCCTTTTCGCTGAGCATGTTTGGAAACGGCAATTGCTAACAGGTTATATGTCCCCTCCGTGAATTTTTCCGGCACGCAATAGCCAACTGCAGCCTGTTCATTGTTATCTATGTATGTAAACCAAATGGCTTGTGTTTCGGGATTTTCAAAATAGTCGGATATCATGTCGTCTAAATATTCCGAGGGGAACAACTCACTTGAATCGACTACTCTTTTCAATCCGTTAATGTCAGATGCAGAGACTGGTCTTATTTTATCATTCATTTTTTTATTCTTAATTGTTGGAACTTATTTGTTTTAGAGTTTGCCGGTTCAATTTGCTGTCATTGGGCCTCTGCAGGCAGTTGTGGTCAGAGACCGGAAGATCAACCGGCATGGAATTAAACCATGGTAGTGGCTGCTTTTTTGCCGGCTTTCTTTTTGAATGTTACCGCCCAACTTTTCATTTGTTCAAGTATTGGTTTTAGAGTCAATCCTTCATTTGTTAAACTATATTCAACCGTAATCGGAACGGTGTTGAAAGTTTGTCTGTTCACGATTCCTGTTGCTTCTAAATCTTTCAGCTCTTTGATGAGCATTTTCGGTGAAATGCCCTTGATTTCACGTTCCAGTTCTTTGAACCGCATTTTCCCGTAGTACAGGTTGGTAAGTATATGTAATTTCCACTTTCCGCCCAAAACTCCCAGGATAAACTGCATATCTTCGATGTCATTTACACATTTTTTCATTTCATTTTTGAATTATCTTTTTGATAACCAGTAATAGTAACTTTTTAGTTATTAGTTTACTTTGTTGTAACTACTTTCAAAAGTATATCGTAGGCTTTACATTTACAACATTAAAACAAAAAATCATGTTGAAAGGAAGAACAATTTTAATTACAGGCGGCGGTTCTGGAATTGGCGAAGCACTTGCCATTCATTTGTCAAAAGACAATACCATCATCATTTGTGGCAGAAATGAGGATAAACTGCGAAACGTTGCCGCTGCGAATGCGAATGTGTCGTATTATGTTGCTGATATCGGCCATGCTGTGGGTGTTGATGAGCTGTTTAGCTCGATGGCAAGAGACGGCATTCGTTTAGATGGTGTTATCAATAACGCCGGAATTGCCGAAGTATGGGATATTGCTAAAACGTCGTTGACGTCTGCCCGAATTTTCGAGAGCGTCAATGCCAATATGAACGGGGCGATTGCAGTTACCCAACAGTTCATCAATCAGGCGGATAGGTCCAGGGAAAACATCATCATACACATCACTTCAGAAATTGCGTTTTTCCCGGTGAGTGTAATGCCGTTGTATTCGGCTTCAAAAGCCGGACTTAGTGTTTTTACAAAAGCCTTACGGGTTTTGTTGAAAAATACCACGTTTAAAGTCATAGAAATTTTGCCGCCGGCTGTTGATACAGCGATGGCAAGAAATCTGGGAAATAGCTCCGCCAAACACACGCCGGCCGATTTCGCACAACACATGATCGATTTTATAAATAGAGGTAAGTTGGAGTATGCGCCAGGTCCGAACGTGCCGATGCTTAAACTGTTCAATAAATTCCTTCCAAAAACAGGTTTGACTTTGGTTGATAAACTGATTAGAAAACGATTACCTGTTTAGTTTTGGCCAATGATACAGGGTTTGTCTCCAAATGATCAGGGCTTTATTTTGATATGTTGCATGGCCCACATCAGCAACGCATTCTTTTCTTTGGGCAACGCAAGTTTCTGAATGATGTTCGTGCGGTATTTTTCAATTTGCTTTACCGAAACGAAGAAAATATCGGCAATTTGCTTAGACGTTTTTTGTTGAACGATCAGTTCAATAATTTTCTTTTCAGTGGGCGTTAGCTTTTGCAGCGAGTCTTCCTCAACAACATGTTCATCAACCACCAATGCCTGATCAAAAGACGTGCTGACGTAGCATTTTCCCTGCAAAGCATCGTCAATACATGCCTGTAGTTCGCTTGGGGCCGTATCTTTGATCAGGTAACCACCTAATTTAAATTCAAGTGCTTTTTTAAATAGGGAGTATTCTTTATGCATGGTTAACAAAATAACACGGGTGTGTTTTCGCTCGCGGTACACTTTTTCAAGAATTTCAAGACCGGTAAGTCCTGGCATGCTCACGTCCAGAATGGCGATATCCGGGTTAAAAACATTAATCAGGTTGTAGGCCGATATGCCGTTGGTGCAGCATTCTACCACCTGGTGGCCCAGGTGTTCCACGTAAGATTTTGTGCCAAACATGGTGAGCGGATGATCGTCGGCGATGAGTATAGTAGCCATGTATCAGTAAGGGATTTTGATTTCGATGCTTGTTTTACCGGGTTCCGATTGAATAGACGCATGGCCTCCAAGGGTTTCGCTACGCTGAATGATCGATAGCAGCCCGAACGTTTTTTCTGATCGGATTGTTTTCTCTGCGTCAAACCCGATACCGCTATCCATTATCTTTATCAACACATAGCTTCCGCTTGTTTCGATACTGATTTTGGCGGCAATGGCATGGGCGTATTTTACAATGTTTGAAACGGCCTCCTGGATAATGCGGTATATTTGCAGTTCAACGGGTTTGCTTAATTCACCGTTGTAATTGTAGTCGAGTGAAAAAATGGTGCCATCGGGGTCGTTGAGTTGGGCGATTAGGTTTTCGATGCTAATCCGCAAACCGATATTTTCGAACAAAACAGGGTGTAAATTCCGGCTAACAGAGCGTACTTCTTCTAAGATTTCGTCGATGCTTTGATCTTTGCCAGGTGTTTTTCGTTTCAATAGCAGCAGTTTATGTCCAATGCTATCGTGCAGATCTGTGGCAATGCGCTTGCGTTCGTTTTCGATCGAGTGGATCAGATGCCTTGTGTAATGCATGTAATTTTTGCGGGCCTCTTCTGTCTTTCGTTTCCGGTTCCAGAATACATACGTAATGCCGCTCAACAGAAGAATGATGAGGCAAGCTGTTAGGATGGCAATCCTGAAATTGTTTCGTCGGATGCTTGCATCTTTCAGCAGTAGGTCCCGTTCTTTTTGGGCAGAATTGTATTTCAATTCCACTTCGCGCAATTTGGTCAGGTGAGCGAACCTGGCATACTGCTCATTTAGCGAGTCGAACAAGCTTCTGTAATAATAGGCTTCCTGATACATCCCCATATCCAGGTAAGAATGAAACATCATTTCATTGGCATACAGCTTGTACTTCAAAATGCCGCAGGAATCGGCAATGTTTATCGCTAAGTGGTAGTCGGCATTAACTTGTTCCAGGTTTTTCATGCGCGCATGTAACACCATTATTTTGCCATAAACGATTGGCAGGTCACATGGGTTTTCGGCCTGCATCTTTTTAACCGAGCGTGTATAAAACGAATCAGCCTGTTGGTATGTCTTTTTCATAAAACACAAATAGCCCCGCTGCATCAGTAATTTGGCTTGTTCTTCGTTATTCAAACCACTGTAGGCTTTGTTTTCCAAAATAGCCATTAGCTGATCGGCTTTGCTGTATTGCTGAATATCGAAGTATGCAAATGCCTTTTGGCATAGTATATTATCGTAATAGCTCTCTTTGTTAGGTGTTAAGGTTCCATATTCCAGAGCTTTGTCTAATGACGTTAACACGTTTTCATAATCAAAAAGCCGTTTATACGTCATCGATAAATAGAGGTAGGCATAATACCGGTCGTCATTACTGACGGTGTCCGAACCCAGAAAGGCGTAAATGAGTTCCCGGCTTTTCGCATAGTTTTGCTGGTTATTTTGGGTGTAGATTTGTTCTGCCAGCGCATTGACCCGTTTCGATTGTGCACTTCCAGGCAACTGAAAAAGGAGCAATCCGGCAAACAGTACTTTTCTAATGTGTATTAAAAAAGGGTGCACAAAAGGTGTTTAAATGTGTTTTGTAATAGTAGCGTTTCAAAGCGAAGGAGGGCTATGGGAAAGACGCTTTGATTTTATCCTGCAAATGTACTCTCTGGATTGAGATAACGAATAAAAATGTTTATTTTTTTGCAGGTGGGTTAATTAAAGTGGCTTAACAAAAAGTACAAGGAGCCGAACTGCGTCACGTTGTTACATAGGAAGGCGCGTATTGCTTAATGGGCCTGCTATATCGCTCGTTTATTCTATTCAGAGAAAGGGTATGTTTATATTCGTCTGCTGTGTTGTCTGCTTCTGGTGTCAAAAAATCAGCCTCGGTGTAAATCCGCTTTTCAATCGGATTGTTTTGACTGTATAGAGAATTTATTGGTATTAACAGCTGTTTTTGTTCTATGATTTTTATTGTTGCGTGAGCATGGCGTCATTTAGGGTTCATGTACGCCAGCCATATTAGGGGAAACCCTACCTGTACTTGTTTTTTGAAAGCTCTACTTTTGCGCGCGCAGAAGCCCGTAATCTGGAAGAGACATTATTTCCTTAAAACACAGAATCACTTCCTGCAGGCATTGCAACAGATTGCACACATGCATGAATCAATTTAATACATCTATGAAAAGAAGAATCCAATTTGTCCTCATGGCCGGGCTTTCCATCGGCTCATGTGTACAGGCGCAAACCCCCGAGAAGAAAAGCGTTCCGGAAAAAAAGCAAGGGCTGATCTTTAACAGCTCAACAGAAAAGGAACAGAAAATTCGCGAACTCGAAAACCGCCTGAAAGTAAATACGTTAGACGAAACCTATCCTTTTGCCGACCTGCAAAAAGAAAAAAAGGAACTTGAATTAGTCAAACAGGCAACAATCAACCCGGTATCACATTAATCTACATAACCCAATGAAAAAAAAGTTACTTGCAATAAGCGCAGCCATTTTGTTAAGTGCTGGTGCATTCGCTCAGCTAAGCGGATGGGCCAGCAAAATGCCGATTACGGTTTCCAACACATCAACAAATACAATAACAAATTACCAGTTAAAAATCAATGTCAATACCCAAACGCTGATTGGGGCATCACAGATGCAGGCATCCGGAAATGATATCCGGTTTGGCAAAACGTGTAATGGATCAACCTTATACAATTATTGGATAGAGGCGGGGATAAACACCCCAACAACAGCAATTTGGGTAAAAATTGATACCATTTACGCCAATTCTTCACGAACATTCTTTATGTTTTATGGAAACACTTCAGCAACAGCTGTTTCTTCTATTCCATCTGTATTTATCGGGGGCTTATCTGCAACCGACAGTATATCAGGAGGAAGTGCTGGCGGAGTTGTAAACTCGCAGCGGGGATTCCGGTTTTCTCCAAATGAGGATATACTTGTGACCGATTTCGGAAAAAATGAACCAAATGGTACAACGCGTTATGTCACCTTGTTTGATTACGCCTCGCAGGCAATTGTCCATCAGGATCAGGTGAGCGGTCCTGCTGCGCAGTACAGTTACAAGTCGCTGGCCAATCCGATATGGTTAACAAATGGCACACAATACCTATTGGAGATTTTTCAGGGTTCATCAGATGGGTATTACGTTACCACATCCTCCCAGATTGATCCCCATTTGACGTACTACGATATGCGCTATTGCAATGGCTGTACACAGAATACTTTTCCTACTACTGTACTAGCCAACAAGCATTATGGTTATGTGGATTTTATGTTTTATACTAAAACTAACGTAACTCCGGCACCAACTTATACATTGAATCAGGGGCCATTGATGTCAGCTTCTCAAAGTGCTTCAAGTATTTGTGCTGGCGCAAGCCTGACGCTTACGACCTCTTCGTCGCTTAGCGGGATGTCTTATACATGGCAACCCTCCGGCACTGTTGCGACTACATGGGTTGCGAATCCTACAACCAGTACTATCTATACGGTATCCGGATCCGCATCGGGTTGCTCGATCGGTGTCATCACTAAAACCTTATCCATAACCGTAAGTCCTGGTCCAACACTCACCGCAAGCGGTAACACTCATATCTGTGGCAGTGGCACGAGAACAGTCACAGCATCGGGTGCATCGACGTATGCATGGAACACCGGCGATCTTACGGCCAGCATCGTTGTGAGCCCAACGGTAACTACAACTTATACCGTAAGCGGAACAAATGCTTCCGGATGTAGTAACACTCTCACTGTTGGCGTTGGCGTGTCTGCTTTACCCACAGTAAGCGTCAGCGGCGTAGCGGCAGTTTGCTCTGGCTCTTCGGCCAGCCTGACAGCCTTGGGTGCAAACACCTACACCTGGAACTCCGGCCAAACAACGGCGAGCATTGTGGTAAGCCCGACAACAACGACTGCCTATACGGTTACGGGTACCGATGCCAACGGCTGCACAAATGCATACACTCGCTCCCTAACGGTAAACAGCCTACCGGTGGTTAATGCCACGAGCAGCAGCACGCAACTATGTGTTGGATCATCGGCTACTTTAACGGCAACGGGGGCCTCGACCTATACCTGGAACTCCGGACAAACAACGGCGAGCATTGTGGTAAGCCCGACAGCAACGACTGCCTATACGGTTACGGGTACCGATGCCAACGGCTGCACAAATGCATACACTCGCTCCCTAACGGTAAACAGCCTACCGGTGGTTAATGCCACGAGCAGCAGCACGCAACTATGTGTTGGATCATCGGCTACCTTAACGGCAACGGGGGCCTCGACCTATACCTGGAACTCCGGACAAACAACGGCGAGCATTGTGGTAAGCCCGACAGCAACGACTGCCTATACAGTTACGGGTACAGATGCCAACGGCTGCACAAATGCATACACTCGCTCCCTAACGGTAAACAGCCTACCGGTGGTTAATGCCACGAGCAGCAACACGCAACTGTGTGTTGGATCATCGGCTACCTTAACGGCAACCGGCGCCTTGACCTACACCTGGAATTCCGGCCAGACAACGGTGAGCATTGTGGTAAGCCCGACGACAACGACTGCCTACACGGTTATGGGTACCGATGCCAATGGTTGCACAAATGCATACACTCGCACCATGACAGTAAACAGCCTTCCGTTGGTTAATGCCACGAGCAGCAGCGCGCAACTGTGTGTTGGATCATCGGCTACCTTAACGGCAACCGGCGCCTCGACCTATACCTGGAATTCCGGACAAACAACGGCGAGCATTGTGGTAAGTCCGACAACAACGACTGTCTATACGGTTACGGGTACCGATGCCAATGGATGTCAGAAAAGTAATACTGTTCAACAACAGGTGAATAGCTGCACAGGCGTTGCTGAATATTCAAATACACACGTTGAGTTCAATATTTACCCTAATCCAAATACAGGAATTTTTAGTGTTGAAGTTAGTACCGAAGCAGACATAGAGGTAGTAGATGTTTTAGGAAATACGATTATGAAAAACCATGTCGTAGCTGGTAAAAACGACATGGATATGTCGCATGCACTTAATGGGGTTTATCTTGTTAAATTGCAATCGGAGGGGATGATAAAAACGATAAGGGTCATAAAACAATAAAGGAACTCCGTGAAACGCAAAAAGGTTAACCAGATAATGGTTAACCTTTTTGCATTTAAGCTATAAAATTCAATTCGATGCACGCTTCTGGAAACTAATCCAGGGCAGGGGAGGAGTGCAAGTCTTTAACAGAAGCCTGGAATCCTGATGCTTCAATACCGATTCGATCCGACGTTGTTGCCTGCCTGGTGATACTAGCAGCAGGTTAGTTTGGTCCTTATGTTATTCCAATGCACTCTTGTTGTCGGTATGCTCGTTACTACATGCAGTAACGCCAATAGGATCGCACCAGGCAACAAATTTGCGGCAACACGATGAAATATTTCAAAATGATCAAGGCTGGAAAGGTCAGAAACGATTGTAATGCCATCTTCGGTGAACGTTAATTTTAGTGCCAGGAAAACAGCAATTGAAGCAAAATGAAAACCATTTACAAACAAATGCAAGATGGATTCCCATCGAGGAAGCCCACCCATGAAACTTCTGCTGTCTTTTTCTACAAAAGCGTCAATCCCAAGCACAACGAGGTCCATTACAATAAACAAAATGCCTGCATAAAAACTCGTCAGGCAATGCTGTGTAATAAATAGAAAATAGACAATCAAAGGAAATAAAACTGCCCTGATCGTATGTGTTAAATGTTCAAATTTGCTTTCGGTATGATTGAAAAGCTGGTATTTTAACAGGTGAAGGTAAAATCCATCAATCGTTGCTAATAGGGCAAATGATGAGAGTAGAATTGTTGAAATAAGAAATCCCATGGGCTCATTAATTAAAATTTTGCACGAATGTCAGCATCAATTTTAACTCCCGAAAGGACAAATGTCCTCAAATAGTTACCTGGAAATTTCTTGTCGTATTCTTGATAACGTTCTTCTTGTAATACCGAGATAGGAAGCAATGTCTTCTACCGTTGCTTTTTGAACAACGGTCGGCTGCTCTTGTAGAAGCCGTAAATATTTTTCTTTTGCACTTTCGTTGTTCAGCACCGAAGCATAGGTTTCCATGACGATGTATTCCCGTTCTGCTACTTTTCTTCCAATGTTCTGCCAGGTTGCACTGGAATGATACAACTTGTGAAGATTGTTGTAATCTATGGTTAACAGTGTAGTGTCTTCAAGCGCTTGAATAGATAAATTTGAAGGTTCTTGCAAAATGAAACTTTTGTATGAAGTTGTAAAGTTGTTTTCAGTACAAAAGCAAGAAGTTGTATCTTCTGCTTTGTGGTTTATATAAAAAGTCCGTAAAGTCCCTTTTACGATGAAAGCAATGTGTTGGCATATGTTGCCGTGCTTTACAAAAAAGGCATTTTTTTGCAAGGTTTCCTCTTTGAAAAAGCCAATTGTATCTGCAAACTCTTGGTCGGAGATAGGAGCAATAGTTCTTAGAAATTGTTTGAATTGTGCCATTAGGTAATACTGAAATTGCTTGGTAACGTTGTTGCTTTTGCTGCCTATCGTTTATCGTTGTTTCTTTGAGGTTCATAATGGCCTATTAGTACGCCAGAATCCAGCGTTTTTGTTTGAGTGAGTTTAAAAATAATTCGCTCGTTGATTTGGTCAAACAACCGCAAGCCTTTTCCTTCAAGCATCGGGTGAATGCTAATTTGAAGTTCGTCGATAAGATGACTGTTCAAAAGCTGAATAATGAGGCTTCGACTGCCGATCAATATGTCTTTCCCAGATTGTTGCCTGAGTTCCAACACTGTTTCATCAAGTGACCGGTTGGCAATTTCTGCGCTATCCCAGCCAGTATCGTGTAAGGTGCCGGAAAAAACAATTTTTTTGATGTTATTTATCGACGATGCAAATTCGTTCATCGACTTTTGGGAAGATGGATTTGTCAATAATGTTTGCCAGAATTGCATTAATTGGTATGTTGTGCGACCATACAAAATCACTCCTGCATTTTCTATAAGTGTTGAATAATGATGGTGAAGGTTTTCGTCCACGACGCCTACCGTGTGGTCGCAAATGCCGTCAAGCGTCATGTTTATCGCTGCGATTACTTTTCTCATGTCGGATGTTTTAGGGAATATCGGTTTATTTTATTCGTTCAAGGCCATGCATAATCCCGGATCTTATCATATTTCCGTATCCGTTGTCAGGCAATAGGTGTGTGTAAGATAGGGCCAATTGATAGTTTATTCTGGCATTTTCAAAGTCGTTCAAGTCTTCATAACACTTAGCAATATTTAAATACAAGGAAGGGTATGTTTCTTTAACGGCTTTATCATCTAGTTTCAATGCAAAATGCAAGGCTTCGCGATCCCATTTCAATTTGTCGGTAATGCTTTTTTGGTGCCTTGCTACATAATGGGCCGCTGTAAATTTCTCAAGGTCGCTGGTTGCTTCGTTCCATGCCTGCATAAAAAGCCTGCTGGCTTCTTGCGGATTGCGTTTAGCTTCCATATCCATACCTTCAGCACAGAGCTTTACGACAGTGTTATTCGGGTCAAATAGCATGTTTATGTCATTTTGAATGGTAAGAAGCAAAAGTAGTATGCTTAAGTAGCTTGTGCATTGATATAGATCAAAAAAATCATTTCGATTTAAGCCTGCTTAGCGTTTCCTGAGTGATGTCGAGATAAGATGAAAGGATTTTGTTTGAAAGTCGCTGAACGTATATTGGCGCTTCAGTTATTAATTTGTCGTAGCGTTGCTTGGCCGAAAGTGTTACTAGGTTCTCTATTTTTTTGTTTTGAAAGAGATAAGCCAATTCCAGAAATGTTCTATAAAAATGAGCCCATTGTGGTATATCAGACACTAATTGATAAAAATCTGTATGGCTGATCGACAAAAGATCTGAAGTTTCAAGTGCTTCAACGAATTCAAAGGATTGATCCTGGGAAATAAAACTTGATATGCCGGTGACGAAAGAATTGTCAAAAGCGATATACCTTGTCTTCTCATGCCCTTGTGCGGTTATATAGTATGTTCGAATGCAACCGCTATTTATAAAATAGAAGTCTTTGCATGTTTCTCCCTCAGAAAGCAGCATGGCATTTTTACCTACAGTCTGATGCTTAAAACACTGAATGATCCTGTCGATCTGTGTCTCGTCAATAGCTGCACTAGCCCTTAAATAGTATTTCAGTTTTCCTGTCATGTATTTTTTAAATATTCTGATAGAATTTGATTGTTTGTCCAACGCATGCGTATCCTTTTGTTGCTCTGGTGTCATAGGGTTATTCATTGACTTCCAGTATTTTCAGCTGTTCTGTTTTCAAGCGGCTTATGGTCAAAGCTAAATGAATTTATCAGTTTCCATTCGTTGTTTTCTAATTGCCAAACGTTGATAAACTTTGCAATTCCTTGTTGAGTTTCCCGTTTCTCAGAAAACTGGTGTTCTCCATTCTGAACTGCGCCATAAAGAACACCATTTTTATAAAGCGGAAAAATTTCGGTGCTCCCATCTACCAAAAACCGTTTTACCTGACGGTTAGCCTGGCTATTACAAATTCCATTCTTTAAATCGGCAATAAATTTTGTTTTATCGGAAATCCCATCTTTATCATGATAAAATGTTAAGCGGTCGCTCAGCAAAATTTCAAATTGTTTAATGTCGCAATGATTGAAGCCCACCTCAAAAAGCAGGCTGTCTTTTGAAAGAATTGTTTTATATAGTTCTGAATTTTTGTCAACCTGTGCAAAAGCAGAAAGTGTTGTCAGAATAAAAGCAAAAGCAGTGTATAAGTTGTTCATTTGTGTTGTTCTCAGTTTTCGGTGCTTTGTCTATTTCTGAATATAGGAAAACTGCCCGCATGGCATTACCAGCGTGTCGTTTATTTTTAGTTTTAGTGATGTTGCGGATGCGCTTTCTTTCGACGTAAGAAGTGCTGTTTTATAAGGCGTTGTTGGGTCAGTATATTTCATATCGGTCAAAACGCCAAAGGTCAAAACACATTTTTCTCCCGGGTTTAACACCTTGCTCAAGTGTTCAGGATTGTCAATTTCGGAGTCAAGAAACCTTTTTAACTCCTTTGATATTCCGTCTGTGTCAAAGTGCTGCTCTGTTGGCGTCAGGTGCCTGGGTAACAGGAAAAATTTAGATTGAATGCTGTTTTTCAAATTTGGCTTCATCTCTGGGGAACCAATTTCTAGCTGAATGGCAACTGTTGAGTCGTTCCAAATGGTTATGGTATTATACCTGTAATTGTATTCGGTCCCGGATGAATCAAAATATTGCATGCCTTGTCTTGGGCCATTCTCAATGTAAAGCCCGGATTGCCTTTCGTGTGGCCGATTGATACGGGGTTCTGAACTGTCTGAACAACCATATAGGCAAACTAAAAACAAAAGGCGAAATAAATGGGTAACTGTCATCGTGTTATTGTCTTTGTTGTGCTTTTGGTTGATGCCCTGTATATATTGTTCTTAATCTATTCTAGGTCTAACACACTTCTTAATTTGTTGGATTGCCTCAGCGATGCACTTCATCCGCTATATGGCAAGCCGATCTTAACGATTTGGGTTTATTGTCCAGTCTTTAAATGTCATTTCAAATTTGATTTCCTTTGTTCCGTGTGTTCCAACTTCTTTCCAGCCAGCTTTTCGGTAAAACTGTTCTGCTCTTGTGTTAAAAGCTGTTCCTAGCCAAACCGTTTCTTCCGTCTGCGTAAAATACCAATCCAACATGGTGTTGTGTAGTCGTTGCCCGATACCTTTTTTCTCAAATTTCGGATCTAAAAACAAGGCCCAAATGTTATTTTCTTTTAAGTCGGCAATCGCAAACCCCACAATTTGTCCGTCGATTTCACAAACCCAGCCTTTTCCTCTTTTGGTGATAAACACTTCACAATCTTCGTCTGTCACCAGATCAGGATTTGATAACGTGTTTTCTTTCACAGAATTTCTTACGATTTGGATCTGCTTGATGTCTTCTGTTTTAGCTTCTCGGATAGTCATTAATTATCTTTTTTATCAATGAAATTTGCCCCAGGTGATAATAACTGTGTTCTATAAGTCCTTCTATATTCCGCAGATATGTTCCATATTTTCCATCAATAAACGGCTCGTCAAAAATATGGTCTTCCATTTGTTCAACTTTATCGGCAAATTTTTCGGCGTTCCGGATAAAATCAGTTACTAATTTGTGCCAATCTGCTTCGGCATTAAGTGGCGGAAGGTCAAAACTGTATTTGTCACTAATTTCGAGTTTGCCGTTTTCAAGTGCTTTTAATAGTCCTTCCAGGTAGTAGTTTATATGGTAAGTCAAAGAGGCAATGGTGTTTAAATTACCAACTTTTTGCCTCGCCTGTTGCCAATTTACATTTTGTAGTTGTTCTCTGTAGTTTGTGTTCGCAATCCAATGACCGTTTAACAGAACTTCTCTTAGTCGGCTTGCAATAGTTATATTTCTATTCATTGTTTTTATCGGATTGATTGTTCTCACTCGGTAGTTGTCCTGTTAGATTCTGTTTACAACTGCAATCGCCATTCCGTCATACTCTTTCACGCCGACTGTGTGCAAAATGGTCGCTGTGACGCTTTTATTTTCACTCAACATGTTGTTTAGCCTTTGTACGCCTTTAACTTTTTCGTCTTCACTATTGGTGTCAAGAACTTTCCCTTCTCTAATTACATTGTCGCATATAATAAGCGTTCCCGGTCTCGACAATCGTAATGCATAGTCAAAGTACTCCGTGTAAGGTGGTTTGTCTGCGTCGATGAAAATCATATCAAATGGTTCGCTATGTTCTTCGATGATTTGTGGTAGAATGTCCAGCGCTTTCCCAACTCTCAAATCCACTTTTTGAGAAAGACCAGCGTTGTCAATATTTTTTTGTGCAACGTCTGCGTGGTGTTTGTCAAACTCTATCGTTATCACTTTCCCATTTTCTGGTAAAGCCCTTGCAAGCCAAATGGTGCTGTAGCCTCCCAAAGTTCCTAGTTCTAAAACTCTTCGTGCATTGCAGGCAATCATCATGACTTGTAAAAACTTTCCTTGATTTGCAGAAACACTGTGTTGTGGCAATCCTTCGGTGTCAAGTGATTTAATGGTGTCAGTCAATGCCTTGTCCTCTGGTGCAAGTAAATTGCTTATGTATTTGTCAACCTGTGTAAATATTTGTGTCTCCATTTTTAGCTGTTTATTGTCGTTGAGTCGCCAAACGGTTTTGGCGTTTTGTGGATTGGCCCAGATGACGATTTTATCAACAAGCTTTTTCTGCGAAGCCGTATCTTCAAATTTACGAAAATCTGTCAAAAGTAGAACGTCAGCCTGCCTGGCGCAAAACCTGCGTTAGCGATGTGGCTTTTGAGTTCTCATTCAAGTGTTGGGCTCTTTATTGTAAAAGTTAGGTTGTCGGGCACACCAATTTCGTGTCTTTTTTTCATATACTCTTTTTCATTATCATAAGTGTAAACTTTGTAACGGTCCCGATTTTTCCTTTCATAGTTTCGAATGTCAATAATATGAAAATATGTTATTGATTTGTAGGGTTTTAAACTGTCCGGTGGGTTCCATCCATTGCTTATATGATACCACTTCCCATTTTTCTTATAAACGCTGTCTTCGCCTGATAACCAAATTGTGTCTGCCGGACTTTCAAGTAAATAGTCACCAGTCGTACTATCTGGCTTAAAAAGTCTTGCTTCAATTTCTTTCTCTTTGTCGGGATGTTGCTTTGCAATTATAAAATTGTCATTGTAACCAACAGCATAAACAGTCTGCTCAATGATTGGTGTACCGCCGTTTCTATTATTGTCAAAACTTAGAAGTATATGTTGGTCGGTACTGTCTTCCCACCAATTAAGCCAAAAATTTTTTGTCAATCGTGTGTATGAAGTTGCCTCGTCACCCCATAAGCAACCTGTTAATAAAAACACAGAAAGTCCGACTAACAATAATTTCTTCACTTTCGTATAGGTCGTTTTGCTATTACCGCTTAGCTCTATATTATAAACAATAGTACAAAAAAATGCTGGAGACTTGAAATGTGTAATGCGATGATAATCAATTGAAAGTTAAAAATGCAAGGAATACGCAATGGCATTAGATTAATTACTTCGCCCACCATGCATGACCGCAGTCCAGAATTTTTGGCGAGATTGGTATTGTTAAATCCGGTAACAGAAAAAAATAGGCCAGTTTGGTTCATGAGCAGCGTAAAGAGGCATAATCGAATTATGCCCTGCCGCCATTTACATCGCTCGGGGTATCAACCTTGTCTCAGGAAGTAAATTAACAAGAATACTAATGAAAAAGATCAAAAGAAATTAGTAAAAACCAATAAATTTGGAGTTTACACGGGTTAGGTCAAAAAGATGGGTTTCAGTCCGACGCATGAAGTCCATCGAATGAAAAGCCTGAAAAGTAAGCGCCTCATATCGCAGCACACTTATGAATAATTTAATTTTTGGAGTCGCCACTTTTGTCATTTGCGCGTGTTTGTACATCTATTCATGGCGGCAACATAAGTTTGGAAATGACGGGCGTTCGCTGGGCTTACTATTAATCGGCGGGTTTATTCTCCGCATATATGCTTCTTCTGATCTATACATCCATCAGTGGGATGAGTCCTTTCACGCACTGGTTGCCAAAAATTTAACTCAACATCCCCTGCGTTTCACCTTGTACGAAAACCCCGTGTTACCTTACGACTATCGAAACTGGATGGAAAATCACGTCTGGTTACATAAGCCTCCTTTGCCTCTGTGGACGATGGCATTGAGCATCTGGACCTTTGGTGCCAATGAGTTTGCGGTACGGCTGCCATCCATCATCCTGACAACCGCGGGTATTTGGCTTACTTATGAAATTGCACGGCATTTTTATACAAAAAGAATTGCCTGGATTGCCGCTTTTCTGTTCTCGATTCATGGATTGATCATTGCTGCGGCGTCGGGTAGGGTAGGGCAGGATCATGTCGATGTGTTTTTTCTGTTTTTTGTAGAACTTGCCGTTTTTTTCTCAGTGCGCTTTGTTCAAACCGACAAGCCGGTTTTCCATGTATGGGTAGGTGTTTCTATCGGCGCAGCCATTCTGTCGAAATGGCTCCCGGCTTTGATCGTTATGCCGGTTTGGGGGCTAACGTTGCTTCATGCCAAAAAATATTCCCTGAAAACCATTCTCATGTACTCGGTTATCGTGGTAATGGCTTTCGCTGTTGTGTTTCTGCCATGGCAGTTGTACATATTTAAGACCTATCCGTTGGAAGCATCCTGGGAATATGGCACCTATCGCAAGCACATCACCGAAGCTCTCGAGGGACACGACGGGCCGTTTTACTTTTATTTCGACTGGTTAAGGATTATCTATGGCGACATTGTTTACCTGCCGGTCCTTTGGTTTCTTTGGAAATCTATCACCAAATTCAGGAATTATTCGTTCGCGCTGTTCAGTTTGTGGTTTTTGGTCCCGTACCTTTTTTTCTCCTTCGCAAAAACCAAGACAATCAATTATACCTTATTTACCTCTCCCGCACTATTCATCATTACATCTTACTACTGGAATTACCTATATACCTACCGAACCAAAGCAACCTACAAGTGGCTTGCTTATACCGTCCTGGTCCTGCTGTTAGCATTGCCGGTACGATACACCACTGAGAAGATCAGGTGCTTTGAACAACGGGAAACGAATCCTCGCTGGGCAAAAGAGCTGCGGGAATTAAACCATGAGACACAAGCCGGCAAAACCCTCATGTTCAATATAAGCCGGCCGATAGAAGCAATGTTTTACACCGAAGCAACGGCATATTCCAGGGTTCCTTCTAAATCTGAATTGGAACGCTTCGTTAATGAAGGATATCAAGTATATTTGGTCGATGGTACACAACTCGACGAATCCCTAAAAGCCATTCGGGGCATTACCTTGCTACAGCTCAGTGAATAGAATGCCGGGTTTAACGTAATAACTAATTCATGTTAGATTTATCTCATACCGAAAACCAGGTACGCCTTGTAACGGGCTTCCAGGAACTTGTTTCCTTGCCGTTTCAGGGCGAAGTAAATGCCATGTGCTGGGAGCGGCAACTGGCAGGCGATTTTTCGGAAATTGTGCGGCAGGTTGAGCTTACGGACGACCTGGTTGCGCTCAACGAAGAGCAGCTGCGTTCGCTTCGGCTCAGTCCGCAGGGCGAACTTGCCCGGGAAGTTCTGTTAGAAGACCTTGAACTGTTGAAAGCGCAGGGGGCAGCGCCGACATTGAATGTGATCCGCTGTTACGAGCGTGACAATGCGAATCCGTTTTTTCCTACCGATGTGTACTCCTTCCATGTGGACCGTTCTCCCGTTCCTAGCGATACGTTTCTCTGCACCTACCATGGGGCGCCGAGCCAGATCCTTCCCAATTCACAGGGCATCCAGAAAGTGCTTGTTCCCGAAATCAGGCAACACATCAGGCAGCAATTCCAGGGCAGCGACGAAGATTTCGAACACTTTTTAACGGAGCAATTTCTCGATCTGCATTATCAGGCAAAACCACAGGCATGCCCGGTGAGCCTGGGCACAGGCCATATGTGGCGCCTGGCCATTGATCATCCCGAAAGCCCGGTCCTTCCTTGCCTTCACCGGGCGCCGGAAGAAAAGCCCGGAGAGAGCAGGCTGCTCTTGATTTGCTGAGCCTGCACGCGCAGCACCCTGTTCTCTGCAAAACAGGTTTGCGCTGGTGTTTGCCACGGCCGGTACGTGCCCGGTGCACGCGTTATCATGGAGGTATTCAGGCCATGCCGCAAAAGCGACCTGAAAGGACAGGGTTTGCTTTGTTAAAAAGCCGGATGCTAAGGCCTTTTTTTTATCTTTAACTAACCTAAAATTTCAAAACCGGTGAAACAACTTCTATTTGCTCTCCTTTTGGGTCTTTTTGGCCAATGTAGCATGCAGGCGCAGGTGCCTACTTTTTCGGTAACGGTGCATACGCCGCAATCGTCGGGTTACTATTTTCTGACACCCATCAAATTTGCAGCAGGTACCAATACACTGTTGCCCACACACCTGATTCTGGATGCGGAAGGCAATGTGGCTTACTACAAAAAGGTACAGGGTACAACCGAGTTCAAACTTCAACCCAATGGCTTGATGACCTACAACCGCCAGGGCAAATACTACATCATGGACAGCACCTTTACGTTAAAGGATTCCGTGACGACAAAAAACGGTGTGCTTTTCGACGGACACGAGCTTCAGATCCTGCCTAATGGCAACTACCTGATGCTCGGCTATGAAAACGTGACAATGGATTTGAGCGCGTATCACATCTTCAATGGCACCAGTGCCGGAAGCACCACTGCCACCGTAAAGTGTAACGTGATCCAGGAACAGGATGCCGCTAAGAATGTGGTGTTCGAATGGCATTGCAAAGACCATTACAATTTTGGAGATGTGGATCCGCAATGGCTGGGTTCCCCGGCAAATGTCGATTGGACACATGCGAATGCCCTTGAGCTCGACGCCGATGGGAATTTCATGATCTCGCTCAGGCATTTCAATGAAATTACCAAGATCAGGCGCAGCGATAGCAGCATCATTTGGCGCCTTGGCGGTAACGCCAACCAGTTCACATTCACCAACGATGCCCCAATGTTTCAGGGGCAACACGATATCCGTCGCCTGGCCAATGGCAACATCAGCCTGTTCGACAACGGGAGTGCGGGCACCACCTTGCATCCTGCGCGCGCCAAAGAATACCAGCTCAACGAAACAACACACACAGCCACACTGGTATGGAGTTATACCGAGAATGCCTCGACCTACAGCAGTGCCATGGGAAGCGTGCAGCGCCTGGCCAATGGTAATACCCTGGTCGATTACGGTAATCTCGTGAACCAAAACCGTATTTTCAATGTGGTAGAACCTGGCGGCACAAAAGTGTTTGAAATTGCTTTCAGCGATACGTTGCGATCGTACCGCGCCTTCAATTACCCGGCCTTGCCCTGGGATCTGAAACGCCCAGCCATCAGCTGCAATTTCAATGGCACACAGGCTTACCTCGATGCCGGAGCCGGACACGCATCCTACCTGTGGAATACCGGCGCCACCACACAAACCATTGCGTTGAGCGCTGCCGGCAACTACTCGGTGCGTGTGCCCAAAGGCCAGGGTGGGTTCCTGTATTCCGCGCCCTATGCCGTGAGCAATTTATCAACACCGTGCCTTGCTACCGGTATTGCGGCCACCGCTACGGACGAACCCTGGGCAATTGGCCCGAACCCGGTAAACCAACAACTCCATGTAAGTCTGCCGGCTTCGGGAACCGGCTTGTCGCTCGACGTATTCGATGCCGTGGGGCAGTGTATATACCGTCGCAGCGACCTGCACAGCGAGCAGTTAACTATCGATGCATCCCAGTGGGAACCAGGCCTATACTTCCTGCGCATAGGTAACCGAACGCAGAAGCTGATAAAGCAATAATTTGCAGGTCTAGAATAATTTTGGGAAGAAGCGTCCTGTTTTGTTTTGATAGTCGGTATAAGCCGGGTACTTGGATGCGGAAATACCCTCGCTGAAATCAGAACTTCCCTGGAAGAGAATAACCAGCAACAGGCAGCCGGCCATCGACCAATTCACCCACTGGCCGGTAGCAACCACGCTGAAAAAGTAAAACACGATCCAGATAGACTGTTCGGAGGCATAGTTGGGATGGCGCACCAGTTTCCAGAGCCCGCTACTCACGAAGCCCCTGGCGTATGGTTCGGGTAGGCTTTGGCCAGAGGATTTGAGGCGATTCTTTTCTTGATGAAAGTTCCACTGCTGCTGGTCGGCAATGGTTTCTATCACAATAAAGAACAACATGGCTATCGACAACAGCACGTCTATTACAGTAATGGATTGATCGGTGGCCTTGGCGGCTACCAGGATAGGGAGCGTGAACAAAAGGATAAGGCCATTCTGGTAAAGGCAAATAAAGAACAGATGAAACAGGAACCAGCGTCCGGGTTTGTCTTTGAAAAGCGCATTGTTGCGCAAAATCTCCCAGCGGTAGTCTTCTTCACCTGTCCAGAATTTCCAACGGTAGGCACCGCGGCGGGAGAAATTGTAGGTTAAGCGCGCACCCCAAACGGTTACCAATACAGCCATCAGTACAAGCCGGTCGGAGAAACCGAATGCATAAGCCACATACCAGGCGTAGCCGATGGGCAAAATACTCCAGAGCTTATCCACCTGGCTATTGTTGTGTGTAAGATGCCCAACGGTAAAGCAAAGGAGTGCCACCGCCAAAGCAGCCCAAAGCAAATGCAGGAGCACACTTTTCTGTTGAAGACTCAGCGGTTCGTCGATATAAAACGATACAAACGGAATAACAATAATAGTAAAGAGGAGGACAACGATGGTTTTGACCATAGACAAAATTTTACAGTACCTAAAGGTAAATGTTTTTTGGAAAATAGTTTAGAAAAGGGGTCAGCCCGGATTTAAAATTTCACACCGATAACAAGAATATCATCAATCTGCTCGAGACCAGAGCGGTAATTGGTGATAAATTCCGACAGAAACGGGCCTTGTTGCTTAATGGGCATATCCTGTATGGAAAGCACGAGTTCCTTGAACCGGCGCCGCGTCAGTTTTTTTCCTCTTCCTGCACCCCCAAACTGGTCCGAGAAGCCGTCGGTAAACAGGTACAACGTTTCATGGCCTTCGAGTGTCAGGCTGTGAGTGGTAAATTTTTTATTCAGGTCGTTCAGCCCGATCGGCAATTTATCCGCTTTCAGTTCGGTACATGCGTGTTGGTTCACGATCCACAACGGGCTATTTGCGCCTGCCCATTCCAAAACCCTGGTCTTCATGTTATAAGCACAAAGCGATATATCCATCCCATCGTGAATAGTTTCTTCGCTTTTCGAAAAGTGATCGATGATGATCTCTGCTGTTTTGTCCAGAATGACGCCCGGTTGCACGAGGCCGAATTCTTTTACCGAACGGTTGAGGGCATTATGGCACATCACAGAAACCAGCGCGCCAGGAACACCATGTCCTGTACAATCGCAGGCAGCAAAAAGAAGCCAGTCGCCAACAGGTTCTATCCAGTAGAAGTCGCCGGCAACAATATCTTTCGGTTTATATACTATAAAAGAGTTTTTCAGGTGTTGTTCAATTACTTTTGGGCCGGGCAGAATGGAGTGTTGGATCCGCAAGGCATACTGTATGGAATCGGTGATCGCTTTGTTCTTTTCTTCCACCAGGGCACGTTGGTTCTCGATAATTTGGTTTTGCAAACGGCTATGGCGTAACCTCACGAAAATGAAAATGCAAACGAATACCACAATCGCCAGCACAAATACCCCAAACATAATCACCATGCGCTGCCTGGTATTTTTCACTTCGTTCAGCTCATTTTGCTTTTTGAGCAACTCCGCATCCTGTTTGTTCTTTTCATTTTTGATCTGCTCATCGTAGTTGCGGATCATGTTCTGTATTGTGAATTGCTGCGACGAATCTTTGTTTCGCTGTAATTTACCGCTGATCTCCAGCGCGCGTTTGTAATCCTGGCTTTTCTGGTAGATCAGCAACAGCTGTTCGAGATTGTAGGTCTCTTCCGTTGTCAAATGATGCGTTTCACTGATATCCAGTGCTTTTTGTGAATAAGACAGCGCATTTTTAAGATCGTTTTTTTGCAGGTAGATATCGGCTGTTTTGCTGAATTGAAACGACAACTTTCGCCAGTCCTCCCGCATCTCATAGATTTTCAGCAAACGGCTGCTTAACAAAATGGCAGAGTCCGGTTCGTGATTATACAAAAGATACAGTACTTTAAACGTCAGATAACTGGTGTTTTCTTGTTTGTTTTTTACCAGGTGGTCAATGTCGCTCATGGCATGTCGTACCTTTTCGAGTGGTGCTCCGATCGAAATCAGGCCTTCAAGTTTTCGGCACATGGCATACACCAGCCGGGCGGTGTCGGAGGTCTTTTGAAGCTCAACAATGGCCGAATCAATGTACTTATTGTAATAATTAAAATTTTTGTAATGCATGGCAAAATTGTACCCCAGTTCCTGGTAACTGGTGCCAATATCCCGGTGCAGGTTGTTTTTTTTGGCCAGTTGCATTTTCTGCATAATATAGAAATAGCAACTGTCGCCTCTGCCCATCACATCATAGTATGTGTTCAGGTTAGACATGCCCCTGATCGCCAGCGTATCGTTATGCAATTTTTTGGCTAGGGCCAACCCTTTGTGGAAATAGTGTGCCCCTTGTTGATCCTGGAAATGAAATAGCCCGAGTTTATAATACAGGGACGCACGCTCACTATCTGATGTGCTGTTTCTCAGTTTTGTATCCAGCGAATCGATGGCCCGTTGTTGCGGAAAGCATAGCGTAAACGATAAAAGGAAAAAAAGTATAAAGCCGGCTTTTTTCACAAATTATCTTGTGGGAGGTTTGGGGTTAGTCTTATCAAAAATAGAAAATTTGCCGATTGGTTTTTTAATTTAAACCATACAAAAGGCTTATTGACCTCTTTTTTTTTAAACGGGGATTTTAAAGGTTTGGTAACAGGACCCGGCTTGAGCAAAAAACAGTAAACCAGCCTTTCAGGGGCCTTAAATCAAGCGGTGTAAACGTATGGGCTACGACCTGATGCCTTAGCCTTTCTTGTACGTTGGCCTATTGAAACTGCCACCAAGCGATTTTCCATAGCCGGGACTAGTGTTGAAACGCAGACAGATCTCTACACCGCCCTTCGACTTCGAGGTAGCCGTGAGTTGCGAAATATTCACATCGTAGCTCACACCAAGCGCAAACTTATCGTATTGAAACAATAAGGCCGGAATGATGGCATCGCCCACGCGGTACGTGGCACCAAGCGAAATGGCACTGGCTTTCTTAATCCCGGTGTACACCGATTGATCCTGAATGATGTATTTCAGCATAAAGCCTGCATCAATTTCCTGCGATGGCCCTTGTTTCATATACACCAGGCTTGGTACCAGGGCAATTCCCGCACTCTTAATACCAATGTCAAAATTGGCATGCGCAATGATTTTTGCAAATTGCCTGTCGCCGGTTCCCGCAAAAGAGTATTTTGGGGCATTAAAATGAAATCCGGATAAACCGATGTCGAATTTAGTACCGTCTTGCGCACTGATGTAACGCTCGCTTTTGGCATAATGGTAAACCACACCTGCAAATACATCGCCCTGTAAGATCGAGCTGTATGGCACGGCTTCGCCCGAGGCTGTATTGGCGTTATACTTATAACCGTCGTATTGGCTTTCCCACCGCAGCTTGGTGGGATCGATGGTGCGATAATTGATACCGCCACCCAGTCCACCGGAGAACTTGCCATTTTCAGAAACTTTTACCACCACGTTCATGCCAAGATTGGCTGCCAGGGTTCCAAGCGACGCATCACCGGCCTGATCCCTGAAAATACTCAGCGACGAGCCAACATAAGCCTTTTTCAATTTCAGGTGTTTCAATGCCTTTTCCACACTGATGCCGTAAGTCTGGTAGGGTGTCGAAACACTGGCCCATTGGTTTTTGTAATTCGCAATGACCCTTGTATCATAAGCCGTGCAGCTAAGCGCAGGGTTTAGAATAACGGGCGTTTCGTTGAACTGCGAAAAGTGCATGTCTTGTGCCGTTCCGAGAAAGGGAATGGCAACTATGCCGGCAAGTAAAAATCGTTTCATATCGGTTGGAATTAAGCGGTTCATCGTCATGGCCTTAGCGTATAAGCGTTATGTTTCCTTTAATATTAAATGTCTTTCCGTCGATGGTAGTGCCATCGGCGCGGTACACAAACACACCCGTATCAAGCGGCTTGCCCTGGTAGCTTCCGTCCCAGCTCTCGCTCATGCTTGTAGTTTCGAATACTTTTTCGCCCCAGCGGTTAAAAATCTGTAACACATAGGTTGCTACGCAGAATCCGTGAACATTGATCTGATCGTTCAAGCCGTCACCGTTCGGCGAGAAGGCATTTGGCACGAAGAAATCGCCGCATACGAAATCCACTTTCACCAGAACGGAATCCCGGCGTTTGCAGTAAGGCGAATTTGCAACCTCAATGTAATACTTTGTCGTGACGGTTGGTTGCACCACCGTATTCGAACAGGTCGGGCAGGCGATGCTTCCGTTTACATTCGGGTACCAGTAATACGAGCTGCCAACACCGTCGTTGGCACTCAATACGGCTGTTTGACCCACCTTAAGTGTCGTGTCGTGCAGGGCATTGAATACACGTGGCGTATCTGCTACATGGATGAAATCGTTGGCGGTTACACTAAACGAGCCGTAAGCATTGGTCACGACAAGGCCCACCGAATAGCTTCCTTTCGAACCATAACATACTTGTGGATTCGACAGGTTAGATGTGGGCGGCGTGCCACCGGGAAATAACCATTGGTAGTTCATCGGCTGGCTGCCGCTGACCGCTGCCGTAAATGTTACACACCCATTCGTACAAATGCTGTCGTTGGTAAGTGTTTGTATAGTAGCCGTTGGTGGAGTACAAAGCTGAGCCTCAATATCAACCGTAGCTGTTCCAATACACACGCCGTTCGACACTGCAACCGTATAGGTCGTTATGCCCGTGTTTGCCGGTTTTCCAATAACCGCCGCCGTATTGAACGGACCCTGAATAGCACCAGCCGGGCTCCAGGTAAATGTGAGCGATCCGCCGGAAGGCGTTACCGATAAGGCAACCGTTTCCGTTAGACACACGCTGGTACTGGCTGCCGTGATAAGCGGGTTAATAGCCGGTGATACCGACACGGTGACGATAGCCGGAACGGCAAGACAGCCTGCCGCACTCTGCCCGCCAACGGTGTAGGTTGTGGTGGTAGATGGGTTAGCAACGATGGATGCAGTGGTTTCGTTGGTTGGTAACCAGGTATAGGTAATTGCCCCTGAAGCGGTAAGTGTGGTGGTGCTTCCGGCGCAGATCACCGTGCCACTGCTCGCGACGTTAATGGTGCTGGTAGGCGGAACCGTTACGGTAATAGTTCGGGTAGAAGAGCAGCTGCCCGACGTGCCGGTAACACTATAGGTTGTTGTGACGGCAGGCGAGGCCGACACAACTGCGCCGGTAGTAGAACTCAACCCGGTTGCCGGCGCCCAGGCATAGCTGGTGGCACCACTGGCTGTGAGGCTTACCGGTGCGCCTCCTAAGCAATAATTGGTTGAACTGGCCGCTACCGACGTACTAAGGGCCGTTACGCTAACCGTTACCGCAGCTGATGCGGTACAGGCGCTGTTGCCGCCGGTCACGGTGTACACCGTTGTACTTGACGGATTGGCGGTCACATTGGCACCCGTTGTTGGGGTCAATCCCGCAGTGGGTGTCCATGTATAAGAACTTGCTCCCGATGCACTTAGACCTACGCCGCCGCCGGTGCAAATGCTTGTAGAAGCTGGCGTCGCCGTTAACGTTACACCTGGCACCACGCTTACCGTGCTTACTGCGGATGCCGTGCAGCTGCCACTGCCGGTGAGCAATGTATAGGTGGTAGTTGTTGTTGGGTTTATGGTAATAACAGCATTTCCGGGTGGGTTGGTGCCGCTGCTGGCAGTCCAGGTATAGGTCGAGCCGCCGGTGGCCGTGAGGGTTGCGCTTTGTCCTGTGCAGATACTCGGGTTGTTGGGGCTAATGGTCACACTGGCAGAAGCATTCACCGATACCGTTACGGCGGCCGTATTGCTGCACACACCATTGTGGCCGCTGACCGAATAGGTAGTGGTGGTGGCAGGTGTTGCGCTCACGGTGCTTCCGTTGGCTGAACTAAGCGTGGCTGCCGGACTCCAGGTATAGGTACTTGCTCCGGCGGCACTCAGTGTAATGCTTTGCCCGCTGCAAATGCCCGAATTGGGCGTAACCGTAAGAGTAGGCTTCGTGGCGATGGGAAGCGTATAAACAATGGTCGAGGTACAGCCGGGTACACTGGTCATCACCGTGTAAGTAGTGTTAACGGTAGGGGAAACAACCGTTACACTGCCATTTGGAATGGCCGGGCCGGAAGATGCAGTCCAGGTGTAGGACGAAGCACTCGGTCCTCCGCTGGCCGTTATGGTCGAGGAGCCGCCCGGCGTGCATACAACAGTGGGCGAGGCCGTCACTGTTAATGTAGGCGTCGGAATGACCTGGATCGTTGATGTGCCGGTGCCGCAGTTGGCGCCCTGGCAGGCTGTCAGCGAAATGGTATAAGTACCTGAGCCTGTAAATGTAATCGTGGTTGTGCCACTGTTGGCCGGAGTAAACACCACGTTAGGCGACGAGGCCGACCAGGTGAAGGACGTCAAAGCCGTAGTAGATGTAAATGTTGCATTGATGCTGTTACTCTGACAAACAGGCGAAGGTAAATTCAGGCTGATAACAGGCACAGGTGTAGAAGTGGCAGCAGTGAGCGTGACATCATCGATAGCGATCGAAGGATCATTACCGGCACCGTCATCGTTATTTACCCATGAAAAGCCAATCTTCACATTCGGGTTGTTGTTGGCAGAAGCCGGTAATACGAGATTGGCGGCCGACCAGGTTCCCTGTCCGGAACAGGAAGGCGTGATGGCCGATTGAGGAACCGGCCCCAGGTTGCTCCAGGTACTGCCATTGAAATACCATACGCTCGCAAAATCATTGCCTGGCGCCCCACGGTGGATAAATGAATAGTTGATAAAGATGGTGCTTTGTCCTGAGCAATTGATCGTGGGCGACTCCATGCGCCGGTTGGTTTGCGGGCAACTTAATAAACCACACAAGCCACCCGCATCATAAGCGGCTCCGCAGTCGTTCGGACAAACCACACTGGTAAGTTTCGCACTGATATGCAGGGACGCATTTCCAGCTCCGCTACAGCCAGAGGAACAATTGCCGATACCGTTGTTTTGTTCGGCGCAACTCACAAACCACGGATTGGGATCGGCGCCTTCAGGTCCAAGGATGGTTTGGGTCCAGGTGCCATTCGCACTGGTGTAGCCGGGGCCCGGGCAGGCTGCCGTACAGCCGTTATTGAAATTTTCGGTCCAAAACTGCGCATGCACTACCGACGAAAGGAGCAACAGGCATGCGGCTAGCGTATTTTTTAAACGGAGTGGTTGCAGGTTCATAGATCGCGTAAACAAGTTTATCGGATAAGGGTGATGTTTCCTTTGATACTGAAAGGCTTACCGTCTATCGTGATGCCTTCGGCCTTATACACAAAAACGCCGGTATCCATATTTTTACCCCGGAAACTTCCGTCCCAGCTATCGCTCATGCTCGTTGTTTCAAAGACCTTTTCCCCCCAGCGGTTGAATATCTGCAGGTTATACGTGCCGATACAGAAGCCATGTACATTCACCATGTCATTGAGTCCGTCGCCGTTCGGCGAAAAGGCATTCGGTACAAAGAAATCACCACACACAAATTCTACTTTCACCAGTACCGAGTCGCGGCGCTTGCAATTGGCAGAGTTAGAAATTTCCACATAGTATTTGGTGGTTACTGTCGGCTGGGCTACGGTATTGGAGCAGGTAGGGCAGGCAATGCTGTTATTCACGTTCGGGTACCAGTAATAGCTGGCGCCGGTTCCATTGGCGTATAAGTTTGCTGTTTGTCCTATATTCAGGGTCGTGTCGCGGCCTGCATTGAATACTGCCGGCGTATCGGCTACCTGAATGTAGTTGGCCGCAGTAACAGTGGCTGAACCATAGGCATTCGTTACCACAAGGTCAACCGAGTAGCTTCCTTTGGTGCCATAACATACCTGAGGATTTGCCAGGTTAGACGTTGGCGGCGTACCGCCCGGAAATACCCACTGGTAGGTCATCGGTTGGCTGCCCGATGTGTTAGCGCTAAAGGTCACGCAACCTTTGGAGCAGATGCTGTTTTTGTCAACGGTAATGCTTGCGGTTGGTGGCGTACATAAAACCGCTTCGATATCCACCGTGGCCGTACCAACGCAAACGCCATTCGATACCAAAACGGTGTACGTGGTGATGCCGGCGGCAGCAGGTTTAGCAACAACTGCCGAAGTATTGTTCGGCCCCTGAATATCGCCCACAGGATTCCAGGTGTACGTCAGGGTGCCGCCGGTAGGTGTTACCGAAAGCGCAACCGTTTCCGTTAAACAAATGCTGGCGCTGGCGGCGCTGATGGCCGGTGTAATGGCCGGAGAAACCGACACCGTGATGATGGCCGGAACAGCGAAGCATCCCGATGCATTGAGACCGCCTACGGTATAAGTGGTCGTAACCGACGGATTGGCATTGATCGCTGCCGTGGTTTCATTGGTAGGCAACCAGGTATAAGTTGCAGCGCCGGAGGCGGTTAGGGTAGTGGTGCTGCCCGCGCAGATTACCGTGCCGCTGCTTACTACCGTAATTGTGCTCGTTGGCGGAACAGTTATTGTGATTGTGCGGGTGGATGTGCAGGCGCCGCTTGTTCCTGTAACCGTGTAGGTTGTTGTTACAGCCGGCGAAGCCGTTACTACCGCACCGCTTGTAGCGCTTAACCCTGTTGCCGGCGACCACGCGTAGGTGCTTGCCCCGCTGGCACTAAGGCTTACAGGCGCTCCGCCAATACAGTAATTTGAGGAGCTGGCCGTTACAGATGTACTCACGGTGGTAACACTGATGGTTGCAACCGCGGACGACGTGCAAACGCCGTTGCTGCCGGTAACCGTATAATTGGTAGAACTTGTCGGATTAGCCGTCACGTTTGCACCTGTCGTTGGTGTTAAAGCAGTCGTCGGATTCCAGGTGTAGGAACTGGCTCCGGAAGCGGTAATGCTTAAGCTGGCGCCGTTACAAATCGTCGCGGAAGCCGGCGCCAGGCTTACGGTTACGCCCGGCGCTACGCTAACCGTAGCAAGTGCCGAGGTGGTACAAGAGCCAGCGCCTGTAACAACGGTGTAAGTGGTGGTTGTGCCCGGAGTTACAGTAACAACAGCCGTGTTCGGCGGGTTGGTTCCGCTGCTTGCTGTCCAGGTATAGGTGGTGCCACCACTCGCTGTCAGGTTGGCCGTTTGGCCGGCACAAATAGTGGCGCTCACCGGGCTTACGGTTACCTGGCTCATGGCTCCGATGTTCACCGTGGCTGTAGCAGAAGCCGTACATGTGCCTGCACCCGTTATCACGGTATAAATGGTTGTGGCGCTTGGTGTTACCGTAACATTAGCAGTAGCTGGCGGATTGGTTCCGCTACTTGCCGTCCAGGTATAAGTGGAGCCGCCGGAAGCCGTTAACCCGGCCGACTGGCCCGCACAAATGGAAATGGAAGTTGGAGAAACGGTTACCGACGGCGCAGCCGATACGGTAACCGTGATGGCTGTGGAGGCCGAGCAGGTCGAGAGTACTGTATAAGTGGTTGTGGTGGATGGCGTTACGGTGACGGTAGCGGCTGATGCCGGATTTGTGCCGGTACTTGCCGTCCAGGTATAAGTAGAGCCGCCGGAAGCGGTCATGGTCAGCGATTGTCCGGGGCAGATCGATGCGCCGTTTGGCGTTACCGTTAAACCGGACGGGCTGGTTACCGGTATGGTGATCACGGTTGAACTCGTGCAACTGCCGGATGTTTTGGTGACGGTATAAGTGGTGGTAACCGTTGGATTTGCCGTCACAACAGAGCCGGTGGTGGAACTCAACGCAGTAGAAGGTGTCCAGCTATAGCTGCCGGCGCCACCGTTGGCCGTCAGCGTCGTTGTTTGTCCGGGACAAATGCTGGTTGGGTTTGCGCTTACCGGGAAAGGCGGAGAGGCTGAAAAGGTGAGTGTGGTGGTTCTGATGAGTGGTACGCCCGGACAGGTATTCATATCCGAATAGGAAACGGTGTAAGTGGTGTTGCCGGTAGGATTTGCCGTCACGGTTCCGCCAATTGTGCTCACCAGGCCACCCGATGGCGGCGCCGACCAGGTATAAGTTCCGGAGGCAATGCCGCCGGTTGCCGTGAGTGTAACGGTTTGTGTGCCACAAATCACGGAAGGCGTCACCGCAGCGACGATCGTCGGGTTTCCTACGCAAGACAGGCCATTCACGTCAAGGAATACCCCCGAGTCGTATAAACCGTCGGAATCGTCCCAAACACCGATCGTCATGGTATAGGTTTGGCAGGGAACCACGTTGGCAGAAGCGGTAAGCGCAGTGGTTGCTCCATCGTAAACCAGTCCGGGAGGGTTGTTAACATAGTAGGCGCAGTTTACACAAGGGCCGGTATTGGTGGTGCCGTTGTTCACATTTTGAATCGATACCACGTTGGATGTGGTCGTGGTAGTGGGTAACAGGGCAATGTTTGTTTGGTTATAGTTGCCACCGATGGGATTGGGGCCGCTGAGCACAAAACCGAACACGTCGTTGATGGAGCCTACAGAAAATTCGGGATATTCTTCGGACGCAAATACATATTTAATGCTCAGGGTGCTGCAATTGGGCGTGATGAGGAAATTCAGGTAACAGGCATCAAAGGTTGTTCCGCCCGAAAGGGCATCGCCAAGGGCAGAACCGCCACCGCCGGAACTGGAGTTGTCCACGCTGTTGTTGGGAGCGGGTGGACCCGCTACATTGCTGGCCGTGCCTGTGGTTAGCAAAATGCCGGAATTTAGTCCACCGCCAAGGGCAGTTGCTCCATTCCCAAACATGGCATAGGCACCGGCCGGGCAGGTAATAGACAAGCCTGTTACCGTAACGCCGTTGCCTTGCAGCGCCGCCTGCATCTGGGCAATCGTTGGATTAACCGTGGTAGTGATCTGAGCGCGGACGAACCCGAATAGAGATAGAAGAAAGGCTAAAAGTAAGTGTTTTTTCATAGGCTTGGTTTAAGGGCAAATTCATTACTTTTTGAAGAACTGCTATCCGAAACAATACGTCGGATAGCCTGATTAGCTAATTTAACAAGGAGTGTTAATAATTGCAAATTAACACGGTTTCTATCTTTTAAACATGGGCTTCCAGTTAGGGAACAGTCGCGTCCTTAAATGTAACGGATAGTTCTGACTAAAAAATGTACCTTTGCAGCCTAAAAATAAGATCATGATTACATTAGGAAGAACGAATAAACTGATTATCATGCGGGAAGTATCGGTAGGAATGTACCTGGGAGACGAGGAGGGGAATACGGTTCTGTTGCCTAAAAAATTCATTGAGCCGGAGTTCCGCATCGGCGACGAGATCGACGTTTTTATTTACCGCGATTCCGACGACCGCCTCATCGCCACCCGCTATCAACCCTATGCCGAAGTAGGGCAGTTTGCCTTTCTTCATGTATCGGCCGTTAATCAGATTGGGGCATTTATGGATTGGGGTCTCGAAAAAGATCTGTTTGTGCCATTTAAGGAACAAAAACATAAAATGCTGGAGGGCCACCCTTACGTGGTTTATATATACATCGACGAGGCTTCGCAGCGCATTGTTGCTTCCGGTAAGATCAATAAATTCATCAACAACGATCAGCTTACCGTCGAGCAGGGGCAGCAGGTAGATCTGTTGGTGTATAACCAGACGGATCTTGGCTTTAGCTGCATCATCAACGGCAAACACAAGGGCCTCATTTATCACAACGATTTGTTTACAGAGCTGGCCGTGGGCGACGAGGTCAAGGGCTATGTGAAGCTCATTCGCGAGAATAACCTCATTGACCTCAGTTTACAGGATCTTGGGTTTAAGCACGTGTTGTCTTCTACCGATAAAATTTTGGAATACCTGAGAACGCATGATGGATTTATGGACATTCACGACAAGAGTTCGCCCGACATCATCGAACGAAAGTTCGAAATGAGCAAAGCCACCTTTAAAAAGGCCGTTGGTATCTTGTACCGTCAGCGCAAAGTGACGCTGCATGAAGACGGCGTCAGGCTTATCCCTGTTGCCGGAAACGCCTCCTCAGAAGAGAAAGCAGGCTAGCTGTACAGCACCGTCAGGGTATTTGCGGGATTTATTTGTCTTGGTGCACCAGGTCGTTGCGTGTAAATACGCGTACCGGATAAAGTGCGGCTACAAAACCAATACTCATAACCACGCCGAGTATCCACACAAAATCTTTCCAGCGCATGTCTATCGGGTAATACGGTATCACGTAGCCATCGTCGAAAGTTACCAGGTGAAAATGCTGCTGTAGCAGGCATACCCCAATACCGATGATGAGGCCGCTCACGGCGCCCACGCCGGTAATCAGGAAACCTTCCTGCATAAAAATGCTGCGAATGAAACTGCGGTCGGCGCCGATATTGTACAGGGTTTTGATGTCTTTTTTCTTTTCGATGATGAGCATGGTGAGGGCGCCGATGATGTTGAATGTGGCGATGACCAAAATGAAGGCTAAAATTAAAAACACCCACAGCTTCTCTGTTTCCAGGGTTTTAAACAAGACATCGTTTAGCTGAAAGCGATTGCGAATCAGGTATTCCGAACCCAATGCCTCTTGCAATGCCTCCTGCACGGTTTGCAGGTCGTTGTCGTGGTCGATCCCAAGCTCGATGCTGGATACATTGCCCGGACAGTCGAAGAGTTCCTGTGCTGCCTTGAGGTCGATGAGCAGGTACTTGAAATCGAAGTCGTCGTTGAGACTGAATATGCCGGCCGGACTGATCGATAGCTTGTTGAACGCCGCTTCGGGGTCGATGCTTTCTACTTTTCCGCGTTTAGGTGCGTAAATGGTAATGGGCGACAGGAAATCGCTGACGTTGACGCCTAACTTATGGGCCACACCCTTTCCGAAGACGCCATAGTACTGGCCCTTGAATTCGAAACGGTACACGCCGTCAACCACCACGGTATCAAAATGGGTCAGGTTTTTAAATTCGCTGTCCACGCCTTTTACCGTCACCACCGCTTGCTTATCGTCGAGTTTCACAAGGGCATTTTCCTCCACGCACCACGAGATCCCACGGATGCCTTTTACCGAGCGGATCTTTTGTTCCAGTTCGCTGGTATGGCCCATGTATTTGGCGTGCACCGCCGTTACTTTCAAATCAGGTTCGATGGCGTGGTAGAGGTCTGCCACAACCGAGGTAAGCCCATTCATGGCAGAAAGAATGATGACGAGTGCGGCCGTGGTTATAGCAATGGCGATGATGCTGATCCAGGAGATCACATTGATCGCGTTGTTCGATTTTTTTGAAATCAGGTACCGTCTGGCTATGAAAAAAGAGAGGTTCAATGCTGATGTATGATGTCCTGGCGCGTGATTTTCTGTCTGCTGTTGCTTGCCGGTAAGGGTTTGCGGCGAGTCCGGTTAAATCGGTTTGTCAAACAGTTTATTGATTTTTTCTGCGTAGTCATACGAATCATCGATGAAGAAACTTAACTCCGGGATAACGCGTACCTGTTTGCCAATGAGATTTCCGAGCAATTTGCGGATGTGCGTTTTCTGGTCGTTGATCGATTGAAACACCAGGTCCACATCTTTATTTGCCATAATGCTTACATATATTTTCGCCGAACTCAGGTCCGAACTCACGCGCACCACCGTAACAGTAATAAAGGCACCGTCGAACATGGTTTTGGCGTTGGAGCGAAAAATCTCCGCCAGTTCTTTCTGCAGCAGTTTCGCGATCTTGCTTTGTCTTACACTTTCCATGCGGCAAAAGTAAGGATTTTAGACGGAATAAGCGGGGTATCGGCAGAAAGCTCCTCGATTTCAAACAGGTGACAGGCTGCCTTTGTGTATTTCGTGAAGTCCGAAAACAGATTGTCCTATCGCCCAGACCAATTGCCGGTAGTATTTACTTTTTTCAGGGCGTACCCGCGAAAAGCGGGCCGGGCCATCTCTGCAATCTTTTTTGCCATCCCGGTACGCCTGCCGGAAAAAAAGGATTTTCGTTCTGTCCCTTACGCGGGCTTCAAAGCCTCGGGGTACAGTGTGGCGGCAATTTGCCTGCCTGAGTTTGGTTAATGAAAACAAATCCCGCCTTGTGGTTCACAATGCAGGATTCGTTTTTTTAGGATTCAGGCATTCGCTTCCTTATCGAGGTGTTGTTGTACCACTTCGATGGCATTGGTGATCACATCGCTGAGCGCCGTGATGAACGTGCCTTCGCGGGCAATGCTGATGGCATGTTTGAGCGCGTCGGTTTCTTTGTTGATGATCTCGTAGGTAACTTTTTTCTCCTGCGATTCGATGCCTTTCAGGATCAGGCCGATGATCTCTTCTTCGGTGCGCCCCCGCAGGTGCTTTTCCTGGCGGATGATGATGTGATCGAACATGCGGGCGGCAATGGCGGCGCAGTCGATGATGTCCTGGTCGCGGCGGTCGCCCACACCGGCAATGATGCCGATCTTGTGGGCTGAGTTCACGCTTTGCAGGAAGTCTTCAATGCCCATGTATCCGGCAGGATTGTGGGCGAAATCGATCATCACCTTGAAGTTCTTGAAGTTGAAGATATTCATACGGCCCGGTGTTTGCGCCGCGCTCGGGATAAAGGTTTCCAGTGGCGATTTGATGTCTTCTGTTTTAAAGCCCCAGAGGTAGCTTGCGAGGGTAGCTGCCAGCACATTGGCGATCATGAAGCGCGCTTTACCGCCCATGGTGAGTGGAATAACGCTGGCTTTTTCCACGCGCATTTTCCAATCGCCTTTTTTGATAGTGATGTAGCCGTTTTCATAAATAGCCGCGATGCCGCCTTTGCGGCAATGGTTCACGATCACATCGCAATGCTCGTTCATGCTGAAATAAGCCACTTTGCATTCGAGGTCTTTGGCAATGGCCACGCAGTGTTTGTCTTCCGCGTTCAGCACCGCCCAGCCGTCTTTTTTCACGCTGCGTACCACCACGCTTTTCACTTTGGCGAGGTCGTTCAGGTCATGGATATCGCTCAGGCCCAGGTGGTCTTCCTGGATATTGGTGATGATGCCGATGTCGCAGCGGCTGAAACCAAGGCCCGAGCGCAGGATGCCGCCGCGCGCCGTTTCGAGTACGGCAAACTCCACGGTAGGGTCTTTTAAAATGAATTCGGCGCTCAACGGCCCGGTAGTATCACCTTTTTCGAGCATGTGATTTTGCACATAGATGCCGTCGCTGGTGGTAAAGCCCACTTTATAGCCGTTGTTCTTTACGATATGAGCCAACAGCCTTGTGGTGGTGGTTTTGCCGTTGGTGCCGGTCACGGCAATGATCGGGATGCGCGACGGTTTGCCGGGAGGATACAGCATGTCGATCACCGGAGCGGCCACGTTGCGGGCCAGGCCTTCACTCGGTGCCAGGTGCATGCGGAAGCCCGGCGCGGCGTTCACTTCCAGGATCACACCGCCGGTTTCTTTCAGCGGCTGGGTGAGGTTTTTGGCCATGATGTCGATGCCGCACACGTCGAGGCCGATCACCCGGGCAATGCGCTCTGCCAGGAACACATTCTCGGGGTGTATCATATCGGTAATGTCGATGGAAGTCCCGCCGGTGCTCAGGTTGGCCGTTGATTTCAGGTAAACCATCTCGTCTTTGGCCGGCACGGTTTGCAGGTCGTAGCCTTTTTTGGCAAGCAGGTCGGTGGTATCGCGATCCACGGTGATTTCCGTGAGCACGTTTTCATGACCATAGCCGCGGCGCGGGTCTTTGTTGGTTTCTTCGATCAGCTTGTCGATGCTGCTCGATCCGTCGCCGATCACATGCGCCGGCACGCGCTGCGCGGCCGCTACCATTTTATTGTCGATCACCAGCACACGGAAATCGTGGCCGGTAATGAATTTCTCGACGATCACGCGGCGTCCGTATTTTTTGGCGAACTCCATCCCCGCCAGGGCGTCTTCCCAGGTTTTTACGTTAATGGAGGCGCCTTTGCCGTGGTTGCCGTCGAGCGGCTTCAGCACAATCGGGTAGCCAATGCGGTCGATGGTATTTTTCAGGTCTTCTTCATCCACACAAATGTCGCCTTTGGCCACAGGAATGGCGTTGTCGCTGAGTATTTTTTTGGTTTGTTCTTTGTTGCAGGCAATTTCCACGGCAATGTTGCTGGTTTGGCAGGTAATGGTAGCCTGGAAACGCATTTGGTTGACGCCATAGCCCAGCTGCACGAGCGAGTTGGTGCCCAGGCGGATCCACGGAATGTCGCGCGCCACGGCCTCGTCCACGATGCTACCCGTGCTTGGCCCCAGGCGCACATCTTCGCGGATCTCCCGCATTTTTTTGATATCGGCCTGCAGGTCGTAGTCTTCGCCTTTGATGAGAGCTTCGGCAATGCGCACGGCGCTCTCGGCGGCATACATGCCTACTTTTTCTTCGATGTAGCTAAATACCACGTTGTAAGTTCCCGGTGTTTTGGTTTCGCGTGTGCGGCCAAAGCCCGTTTCCATGCCTGCCAGGCTCTGGGTTTCGAGGGCAATGTGTTCGATCACATGTCCCATCCAGGTGCCGCGGTCGATGCGTTCGAAAAAGCCGCCGCGCTTGTCTTCCGAGCAGCGGTGCTCGATGAGTGATGGCATGAGCGCTTCGATGCGTTGGCGGAAGCCCGGGATCTTATTCGTTGGGAGCTGCTCCATCTCTTCGAGGTCGAGCCGCATTTGAATGAGTTTTTTGCGGTTCACACTCCAGATGTTCGGTCCGCGCAGGGCCTGGATATTGAGGATCTTCATAAATAGGGATGTTTGATGTTTAGTGAATGTCGAGGTGTTTGCTGAACACAATATAAGAGAAATAGGATATAAAACAAAGTCACGCTAAAAAAAGAATTAGCGAGGTAGGGAAAGGTATTCTACCGATTAGCAGGGATTGATATCCCCGCCGAACGACTTGACAAGCGCTTCAGATAGGGCAGGGAAGAGGTCCGGACGCAGCTTAGTGACTGGCTGTTTTGGAAAATAAATTCATGATCACCACACCGCTCACGATGAGTACAATGCCAATGATAGCGGGTGCGTCGAGGCGTTGGTTAAAGATGACGATGGAGATGATGGCGGTGAGAACGATGCCGATTCCGCCCCAGATGGCGTAGGCCACGCCCAGCGGAATGTAGCGCAGGGCCATGGAAAAGCAGTACAGCGATACGATGTAGGCCAGGAAGGTGAACAGGGTAGGCCAGGGCCTGGTGAAGCCGTCGGCGGCTTTCATGAAGCCCGATCCGGTGACTTCGAAAATGATCGCCAGGGCGAGTAGGAGGTATTTCATCCGATTGCGTTTGTGCCATAAAGAACGGGATTATTTTGCGGAATGCCGACAGCGGCGGCATAAAAAAGCCCCGCCGCATGCGGCAGGGCGTTGAGAAGAGAGGGATCGTTTAGATCTTTTTGACGGTGATGCTCACCGGCGGGCTCATCAGGCCTACCTGGGTGTTGCCGATCACGTACATGCCTTTGTAGTCCCATTCGGCAATAACGATACCGGCGGGCAGGTTATACACATCGACGTAATCTGTTTTCAACAGGCGCGAGAGGAGGATGAAGCCCGCGCCGTCCTTACGGTCAACATAGAGGTCGAGGGCGTCGGCATCGCCTTTGGTGCATTTGATCCGCGGCCTGCCGGCTTCGAGACTCACTTTGAGGTCGGGTTGCATGGTGGCGACGTTCAACACCACCGGAGGAGCAATGATGCCAAGATCGTTGCCGATAACCGTGGTGTAGGCTGTGCTGCCTTTGATGCGTTTCACGATCATGGAAATGCGGTCGAAGATGCCCTCTGCCGTTTGGTTGGGCGCGGTGCTGAGCACCGGCATGGCCGGAATGGCGCCGAGGTGCTGGTTCAACACGGCATGTTTCAGCAGCTTTTTATAGGAAGTGATGTTGGCCAGGGTTTGCTTGACGGCTTCGTGCAGGTTGATGATGTAGTTGTAGAAGGCGGCATCGTCGTTGATGGCACTGACTTCGGCGGCCGTGATGCCCAAAGCGGCGGCGTGGTTACTGATTTTGGTTGAGAAATTGTTCAACCAGATCCCTTTATCACTATCGGACGTAGGGATATAGGACGTTGATTTCATTGTTTTAATTATTAAAGTTTTTAAATCGCTTTCTTTTTGGTAACGGCTGAAAGGAAGCGTGTTGAAAAAGCCGTGCAGGTGATGCAGCTGATCAATGAACCTGCGGTGTTACTGATACATGGGTTGATGTGTTTGATCTTACAGGAATGGCATACCCGAACCGTGCCAAAATACATGCTGACGGAAAGCGAAAAAGTTAAGTGGTGGCTTTGGATGATCGGCAGGCGGTTATCAATTCATAAGTGGCGCCAAGGGCTTGGTAAGTGGCAATGATAGCAAAAGTTACCTTTCGTTAAAACGCTGGTTCTGCACACGAAAGCGGTATTTGAAAGCGTTTTAAGCACCGCCTGATGGCTGCCTTCTGACTTTCCCTTCTTATCCCGAGCATCCACACCTGAGCCCTGTTCGCGGAGCGTTTTTGGCTCAGCTGCTATGGTTCTGTAAAACGTGTGATCGCGTCTCAACTGTCGTTGCACAGTTCTTTTTATCCGGTTTTGAGTACGCCATCTTGCGTATTGAGTACTCCTATTTTGCTAAGCGGTCGTTGAATTTCCGTTTTGAGTACTCAAATTTCGATAATAAGTACTCACATTTTAGTGAGGCGTACTCGAAAAACAGTTTTGAGTACCTTGCATTCAATTTCAAGTACCCGGCATTGCGTGTTGAGTACTCTTATTTCCTGCATGAGGCCCCGAAATTCAAATTTGAGGGCTCCGTATTGGTTTTGGAGGGCTTGGAGTTAGTGGTGGGGAATTGAATATTAAACTATTAGTTTTTACTATCCAACTTATCTGCTAAAATAAACGATGGCTATATCAAATGCATATATGTGACCCTCCCAGGGTGAACAATAAATGCGCTGATTTTTTCACGGTCCCGTCTAGGATCCTTTTAATCTACGATTACTGCATAAAATGTCAAAAAAAATATCCATTCCACTAATCCGGAGAATTTGAATGTAGTAAATTGGTAATTTTATTATAAAAAAGTATGGAAGAAGAGGAATTTCAAATACCAGAAGAACATACCAAGATGATAGAACAGCTATTTTATGGCATAACTAGGTCAATTGCTGTTACTAAGGTCTATTTAAGGCGAAATAGGAAGTATTTGGAGAAAAATCATGCTCACATTGGGAAGATCCTCAGCTGTCACCTTGTTATTGAGAATCTAATGGGGAAATGGCTTTTTGAGAATAAGCACTGTACAGAATCACAGCTTAAAAAAATGAATTTCAATTCAAAATTGCTTGGAATCAAGGATAGAAACCACTTTTTATTAATGGATTTGGTTGATGGAATTGGAGAGTTGAATAAGCTTAGAAATTTTTTGGTCCATGATATTGATTTTAAATTAGAATCAGCTACTCTGACTGTTATAGACAAGAGCTTAAGGACGTTCTCGGATTTTAAGGTTGATGAATTTTCTACTGAGAAAAAGATTCAAGAGTTTACCAATATCTGCATCTTCTTTTTTGCGCTAAGCAGCAAAAGCATCAAAATTTTTTGGAATGAGACAGGCAGCCATTTTCCTACAGTAGAAGAACCGCCAAAAGGGTTTTTAGTAAAATCAAAAAAGAAATAAATCTTTATTTAACATTTTTAGCCACTGGTCGACTTTTATAAGGAATACGTGTTATTTTTATCTTTTTCAGTTTAACCCTCCTTTCCCTATAAACCTCTTTTGTACCCTCAATTGGAAAAGAGAACCAATATCTGTCATATGGGTCTTGATCTGAAACAGAATGAAGTAAATTTGATATGAAGTAGGAAAAAGACAAATCGGCGATATTATATATTGAATAATGGTCTTCCTCATCACTTCTAAATAATCCTTTCCTATCAGCCCAAAACTTTATGAATTTGTTTCTCCCTAAGGAAATGTGATTTACTATTCCAGCGGAATTTTCCAGGACTTTCTGTAAATCATCTAAATCAGCCGAATTATGGCTATATGAAAAAATTCCAATAAACCTTTGCCTATAATCTTCATTTAATGGATTAAAACTTGAAAATGCTTTTAGTTTTTCAAACTTCTTGATAATATTATTTAACGCGCTATCAGCTTTTGGGCTTTTACTTTTCGTTGAAGTAGCGCTCTTGACTTCTATAATTGCACGAACAGCAGATTCAGTAACTATTACAAAGTCACCTTCTTTAAATACTACAGGGATAGACCCATCGTATACAATTATATCTACCTGATGAGATATAATTCCTTGTGAACCTCGATGATGGTCATAATTCGCAACAATAAAGCCTGTACCTATTACTAAATTTCCTGGCAGGAATTGAGATATCGTTTTTCGGAGTATAGCTTCTTTGAACCTGCCTTCTTCTGCCCAATTGGCGTTACCAATTAAATTTCTGACTCTATCTTTTGTTAGCTCCAGCTCTCGTGTTATAGATTCTTGAAACGATTTAATATTAGGTATCATTTTATGCAATTTATGATGAATTAAGAAGGGCTATTGTGTCTTAATCAGCTTTTGTTCCATATCATACTTGTTAAAAAACTCTGCTTGCGCGTCTGCATTGTAAACGGAATCTTTCCAGGTTAGAATAGTGTTAAGGCTCATAGATTCGTTTAAACTTCTATAATATTCATAAAATGGCAGCTTCGTTTCACCAGTCAATTCGCATGCTTCGCAGTATGCCTTGTAATCTATCAATTTCATTACTTGAGGCTGGAAGTATGACCCTTTAAGATCACTTAGTAAATAAGGCATTAAGCCATATTCTGAGTCGTTATAAAAGGCTACGAGCTTTTCCTCTGAAAAGCCTTCTATTTTGCATGACGCCAAAAATATCACTTTATAAATCCTGATCTGGTCTGCTCTATCCCTTCCTGAATCATCCAAATGTACTTTTTCCTCTGAAATTAAGAATAGATTGCTATCACCTTGAAGTTTATTAATGATCGTCAAATTTTTATACTCTTTTTCAAATTCGCCATCTCTCTTTTGGCGGCCTATTTCTATTTCCATGTTTTATTATTTTGTGTAATCGAATATAATATTTTATAGTCTTTGAAGCCAATCTACTTTTAAACAATGACTTATTTGTCTGCCTAATCAACCAAGCATCAATCATATAGAGAGTCCTTATCTGTGATTTGGAACTTTTTACAGATCAAATTATGTACAGAATCTTTAAAATCTTTTTTACTTTTGAACAGCCCAGCAATAGCTTCAAAGTTTTCTATTTCGTCCAAATGATAAAAGTTAAAAGCAGCTCGAAGTACTGCCTCAGCATTGTGATCCTTAGACTTCACTTCTCCCACACAACTAAAATCCGCCGTTAAACGAAGGAGTCTTTTAAATATGTATGATAGAGAATATTTAGCCTGACCTTTAAAATTTGCAAAAAAATGATCCTCTAAAGGTAAATCTTTAGCAACAATATTGGCAATGAACCTCTTGCCCGACTCAAGATTGTCCATTCCTTTATCCTTGCATTTCGACGCATTTATATTGCAATATTTTGAATGGTGTGAAACAAAATGTATGTCTTTACAATTCTTAATTGATATTTCTTCTTCAAACATAAATTCAAGTGTAATGTTACCATTCCAGTAATATTCTTCTTCATCCAAGAAGTATTGCCATGGTCCGATATCATTTGAGGGATCATATCTTGTATACTCTTTATCTAATTTTCTTTGAGTAACGAGAAAACAACAAGCTTTTACGCCATAGTCTTTTACCCCCGCCCAATAAATACGTTTTCCTTCAATTAACTTTGCAAAATCAAATACAAACTCTACGTTTCCATATCTTGAACCATGTGACCATGTGTTTGGAGAAAACCAACTAACTGAAGTGTTTTTCACTACAAGTGAGCTACTTGTAGAAATAAGATTCGACTTAATTTTCCCATCTTTAAGTATTCTTTCAGCTGTTTCCAAATGAACTACATGACTTACGTTATTCAATAATTGGCAATCTGGATTTATCCATTTTGGAGATTCACTTTTTTTTCCAAGTTTATATGGTGTCCAAGGCATAAAAATTATTTTTTTTATCTATTTATAGTTAAAAGGTTAAAATGAAAAAATATTCAGAATCTGAAATAGAAGCGCATGTAGAACAAGCTATTGTAACCCCTCCTAAAACTGGGACTATTTAAAAGTATAAAAAAGGTTTAACTTGACCTCCTCCCATTAACCGGACACAGCTAAAGTGGAAAAATCGGCATTAAATTGCTTTTCTTTTTCTTCCATTTCGGAAGGGGTTAATCCATTTAAAGAACTGTGAGGTCGGTACTCGTTGTATTC
>Ga0209570_1000342_pt1 | contig 68232 bp, 67 predicted proteins | sample EBPBio172007_DNA_FD_185861 | JGI IMG/M metagenome (GOLD analysis project Ga0209570, IMG submission 185861) | Wastewater treatment Type I Accumulibacter community from EBPR Bioreactor in Madison, WI, USA - Reactor 1_9/17/2007_ DNA (SPAdes)... | ecosystem: Engineered > Bioreactor > EBPR >... | reverse complement strand
GCAGGCTCAAGGACTGGCGAAGGGTCGCCACACGCTACGACCGATGCCCGAAGGTCTTCCTATCCGCCATAGCCCTCGCTGCCACCGTCATCTTCTGGCTATGAAACGAGAACGAGTCCTGAGCCTAGGCAGATCTTCAGCCGCTCAAAGCTCGCCTCCGGCCCGCCTGCGGGGGCATCCTCGGCCAGAAATCCGTCCAGCATCGGCCAGAGCCGGATCGCCCGGTCCACCGCCGGATCGGTGCCCTGAACATATAGCCCCGCCTGCACCATCATCTCGGCCCGGTCATAGGCCCCCAGCGTGCGCCGCGCATCCGAGATCAGCGCATTCTCGGCTGCACTTGCCGCATCGGGCAGGCTGCGCGAGACCGAACGCAACAGGTCGATCGCCGGATAGCGCCCGCGTTCGGCAATCTTGCGGTCCAGTACGACATGACCGTCCAGCGTGCCGCGAATGATGTCGGCCACCGGTTCTTCCATATCCGATCCGGCCACCAACACCGAAAAGACCGCCGTGATATCCCCCGCAGTGCCCGCCCCCGGCCCGGCGCGTTCGGCCAGCCCCATGATCGCATGGGCGGTCGAGGGCGGATAGCCGCGCAGGCTGGCATGTTCGCCGCCGGCCAGCGCAACCTCGCGATGCGCTTCGGCAAAGCGGGTGACGGAATCAAGCAGCAGCAGCACATGCAGCCCGCGGTCGCGGAAATGCTCGGCCACTGCCATCGCCGAAAGGGCGCAGCGCCGCCGCATCAGCGGCGATTGATCCGAGGTTGCCGTGACCACAACCGACCGCGCCATGCCCTCCTGACCCAGCACCCGTTCGGTGAAATCGCGCAGCTCGCGTCCGCGTTCGCCAACCAGCCCGATCACCGCCACATCGGCGGCAACTCCGCGCGCAAACCGGGCCAGCAGCGAGGATTTTCCCACCCCGGAGCCCGCAAAAAGCCCGATCCTCTGCCCGCGCACCAAAGGCAGAAGCGTGTCGAATGCGGCGGTTCCGGTGGAAAGCCGCTCTCCCATCGCGCGACGTTCGGCGGGGGCGGGCGGTGCGCCTGTCAGGGTGCGCCGCGCCGGCCCGCGCATCAATGGACGGCCGTCCAGCGGTTGCCCCGTCGGATCGACGATGCGCCCCAGCCAGGACCGGTCCGGCGCAATCGTCGCGGGGCCCAGCAGCGCCACGCGCGCGCCGATCATCAGCCCCTCGGGGTCATCCTCGGGCAGCACGGTCGCGCCTTTGGCGGAAAGCCGCAGCACCTCGCCCCCCAGGGCACCTGCACCCGTCTCGACCAGTACCCTGTCCCCCAGCGCGGCCTGCGGCAGCCCGGAGACGGTAAAGCTGCCCCGGCCCGATTCCGTCACCCGGCCGATCGGCCGGACAGGCTCTATTCCGGCAATTTCGGCCATCAGCCCGTCGAATATCCCCGCCACGGCATTTCCTTTTCGTTCGCTGATTACGGTTTCTAAAGGAATCACTCTTAAGCCTTGGTGAAAGAGATCGAGGGAGAAGCCCGAGATGTTTCAGAAGCTGGAACTCACCAGGATGGCGCAGGCACTGGCGGCCCATGCCGGCACCCGGATGGGGGTGATTGCACAGAATGTTGCCCATGCCGATACCCCCGGCTACAAGGCGCAGGACATTCCCGGTTTTGCCCAGGTCTGGCAGGACGGCGGAGAGGCGATGCGCGCCACCCGCCCCGGCCATATCATCGAACCCGCCCGCGCGGCTGCCGCCCGTCCCTTCACGTCGGGGGAAGACGAGGCACCAAACGGCAATTCCGTCTCGCTCGAGAAGGAAATGGTCAAGATGGCGGGGGCCCGGCAGGATCATGAAATGGCGCTGGCGATCTATCGCAGCACCTCCGATGTCATCCGCGCCTCGCTTGGCCGGTCACGTTAGGGGGGCGGATCATGGCAGACCTTTTCACCTCCATGTCTTTCGCCGCCTCGGGGATGGAGGCGCAGGCCACCCGGCTGCGGCATGTCTCCGAAAACATCGCCAATGCCGATACCCCCGGCTATCATCGCAAGACCATTTCCTTTGCGGCCGCCATGGACAGCGGGCTGGTCAAGACGGGACCCGTGCGGCTGGACCAGAGCGACCTGCCCCGGATCTACGATCCCGGGCATCCGCTGGCCGATGACAGCGGGTATTATGATGGTGCCAATGTCGATCTGGTGATCGAGATCGCCGACGCCCGCGAGGCCCAGCGCAGTTACGAGGCCAATCTCAAACTCTTCGATCAGGCGCGGCAGATGACGCAAAGCCTGTTCGATCTGCTGCGGCGTTAGGAGGCACCCTGAATGGATGTGAGAAGCGCTTTTGCCGCACAGACCTATGCGCAGGCCAGAACGGCCGCAGCGCCCAAGCCGGGCAGCGCCGAAACCGGCGACAGCCCGGCCCGGTTCGTCAGTTCCTTCACCGAGGCGCTGACGACCGCCGAGACCACGGCCCGCGCCGCCATGACCGGCGGCGCGGACCCGCATGCCCTGGTCGAGGCACTGGCCTCTTCGCAGCTGGCGGTGGAAACCGTCGCCACCGTGCGCGACCGCGTGGTCGAGGCCTATCAGGAAATCCTGAGGATGCCGGTATGACCGAATCCGCCATTTTCGACGTCATGCGCCAGGGGCTCTGGATCTCGGTGATGATCGCCACGCCGCTTTTGTCGGTGGCGCTGATCATGGGCGTGGTGATCGGCCTTTTGCAGGCGCTGACCTCGGTTCAGGAAATGACTCTGACCTTCGTGCCGAAAGTGGCCGCCATGTTGGCGGTATTCTGGGTCTCGATGAGTTTCATGACCTCTACCCTGGTCAGCTTCTTCACCGAAACCATCATTCCACGCGTTGCAGGGGGCTGAACATGGATGCCGCCGGTTATACCACGCTGTCCCGCCAATCCGGCCTGATGCGAGAGATGCAGGTGGTGGCGAACAACATCGCCAACCTGTCGACCTCCGGCTTCCGCCGCGAAGGCACCGTCTTTGCCGAACATGTCTATCGCATGGATCAGGGGCCTTCGCTGTCGATGCCCCATGCCACCGGTCGCGTGGTGGATCTGTCTCAGGCCGGCCTGACCATGACAGGCGGCCCCTTCGATTTTGCCATTCAGGGCGACGGTTTCTTCCTGATCGAAACCCCGCAAGGCAACCGGCTGACCCGTGCCGGCAGTTTCACCCCGAACGAGGCGGGAGAGCTTGTCACCCCCGATGGCCATCGCCTGCTGGATGCCGGGGGTGCGCCGGTCTTCGTGCCGCCGGATGGTGGGCCCGTCAGCATGGGCGAAGATGGCACGATCTCGGCCGGTGGCACGCCCATTGCCCAGATCGGGCTTTGGCAACCCGCCGATCCGCTGACACTGCGCCACCAGTCCGGCACGCTTTTCGAGGCCGACACGCTGGAACCCGCCGAAACCGGTCGCGTCTTTCAGGGGTTTCTCGAGGAAAGCAACGTCAACCCGGTTTCGGAAATCGCCCGGATGATCGAGGTGCAGCGCGCCTATGAGCTGGGTCAGAAATTCCTGGACGCCGAAGACGCCCGCGCCCGTGGCGTGATCGAAACCCTTGGCCGCTGAGGTCGCCGATGAAAGCCCTTCATATCGCCGCAACCGGAATGGCCGCCCAGCAGATGAAGGTCGATGTGGTGTCGAACAACCTCGCCAACATGTCGACCACCGGCTACAACGCCCGCCGCGCCGATTTCGCCGATCTGCACTATCAGCAGCTGGCCCGCCCCGGCTCCATTTCGGCGGCCGACGGGTCGATGTTGCCCACCGGCATCCAGATCGGCCTGGGTGTCCGGCCAGCCGCCGTTTCCATCGTTCTGGCCCAGGGATCGCTGACCGCCACCAACGGTGATCTGGATGTCGCCATCGAAGGCCCCGGCTATCTTGAAGTCACCCTGCCTTCGGGTGGCGCAGGCTATACCCGCGACGGATCCCTGAAACGGTCTCCCGACGGGTTGATCGTCACCTCGGACGGCTATCCCGTCGCCCCCGGCATCACCATCCCCAGCGACACCCGCAGCCTGGCCATCAATGCAGGCGGCGAAGTCTATGCCTATTTCGAGAACGAGATCGAACCGCAGTTGCTGGGGCAACTAACCCTGACCGGCTTTACCAACGAAAAGGGGCTGGAGGCGATCGGATCGAACCTTTTTCTGGAAACCCCCGCTTCCGGTGCCCCGCTGGTGGCAGCGCCGGGAACCGAAGGGCTGGGCACGCTGCGGCAGGGCTATCTTGAAGAAAGCTCGGTCGATCCGGTGCGCGAAGTGACCGAACTGATCAAGGCCCAGCGCGGCTATGAACTGAACGCCAAGGTCATCACAGCCGCCGATCAGATGCTGGCCGCAACGACACAGGTGCGGTGATGTGGTGCCGGATCAGTCTGCTGGTGTCCCTGCTTCCCGGCGCGGCAAGCGCCGAAAGCCTGGTCGCGCTGCGCACCCTGCCTGCGCAGACCGTAGTGACCGCCGCCGATGTGACGCTTGTCGCAGCCCAGATCGACGGCGCGCTGACCGAACTCTCCCCTGCCCTGGGCCAGGAGGTGAAGACCACCGTCTATGCCGGGCGGCCCTTGCGGGCCGACAACCTTGGCCCGCCCGCGCTGGTGGACCGCAACCAGACCGTGACGCTGGTCTACGCATCGGGCGGGTTGGTCATCCATGCCGAGGGCCGCGCGCTGGCCCGCGGGGCCGAGGGCGAGATCATCCGCGCCATGAACCTTTCATCCCGAACCACAATATCCGGCCGCGTCGATGCGCAGGGCCGCCTGATCGTCGGAGACCGCAATTGACCCGCCCTGCCCTGCTTCTGCCGCTTTGCCTTGCCGCCTGTGGCGATCTGTCCCAGGTCGGCAAGGCCCCGGATTTCAGCCCTCTGGAAGGCAGCTACCAGCACCATTCGCTGTATTCCACACCGATGCCCGACACGGCCGACCCCGATGCCCCGACCGACGCCTCATCGCTCTGGACCGGGCAGACAACCTCGCTTCTGGGGGACCGGCGGGCTGCCGGGCGGGGTGACATCCTGACCGTGGTGATCGAGATCGACGACAAGGCCGAAATCTCGAATTCCACCGACCGTTCGCGCAGCAGCGGGCGCAGCATGGGCATCCCGCAGATGTTCGGCATCCCGCAGCGGCTGGACGAAAGCCTGCCCGAAGGGGCCTCGATGGCCGAGGCGGTGAAGACCGATGGCCGCAGCACCTTTCAGGGTGATGGGTCGGTCTCGCGCAAGGAAAAGCTGACGCTGCGCGTCGCCGCGACCGTGGTCGAGGAATTGCCCAATGGCGTGCTGCGGGTCGAAGGGCAGCAGGAGGTCCGCGTGAACAACGAACTGCGCGAGCTGATCGTGACCGGCTATGTCCGGCCCAATGACATTTCCCGCCAGAACGAGATCACCTATGACAAGATCGCCGGTGCCCGCATTTCCTATGGCGGCCGCGGCCAGATCACCGACATGCAAGAGCCGCCCTATGGCCAGCAGGTCGCCGATATCGTGCTGCCGTTCTGACCATGATGCGCAAGCTGCTTCCGCTGCTTTTGGCCCTTGTCGGTCTGGGAATCGGTCTTGGGGCCGGTCTCTTCCTGCGTCCACCGCAGGAAACTCCGGTCGAGGCCGAAAACGCCGCCGATCACGCCCCGCTGACCAGCGAAACTCCGCCGGATTATGTCAAGCTGAACAACCAGTTCATCGTGCCGATCATCGAAGGCGGCCGGGTCGCTTCGATGGTTGTGCTGTCGCTCAGCCTTGAGATCACCACCGGCCAGACCGAAACCGTCTATTCCCGAGAGCCCAAGCTGCGCGATGCCTTTCTTCAGGTGTTGTTCGATCACGCCAACAGCGGCGGCTTTCGCGGGTCTTTCACCGATGGGGCCAACCTTGTCGTCCTGCGCCAGGCGCTGAAGGAAAAAGCCGCCCTGATCCTGGGCGAAATCGTCACCGATGTCCTGATCACCGACATCGCCCGGCAGGACAGCTAGACCGGATCGCCGTCATCACAGAAAGGCGGCAGGTCGCTGTCCCTGCCCCCGGCCTGCCGCAGCAGATGCCCCTGCACCCGCTCCAGCGCCATCTTGCGGCCAAAGGCCAGCCGCGCCGCATCGGCCGCCTGCAGGCAGATCGCCCTCTGGGTTGCCAGCCGCAGGTTGATCTCGGCCCGTCGCGCATCGGCCCATATCTCATAGCCGAAGCGCGCCTGCTCGGCCGCAATCCAGGGCAGATCCGCGGCGGGCGCTGCCGCTTCCAGATCGGCCAGCTGACGCAAGAGCGCATCCCTTGCGGCATTTGCGCGGCGCAACTCTTGCGTCCGGGTGTCAAGCACCAGCCCCGCCATATGTTGCAAGTGCCGCATCCTGTCTGACCCGGCATTCATCTGCGGCGCGCCTTCCTGCGCATTGCATCGGCAAAACGGATGGCGGCGGCAACGGCAGCATAATGTTCGGGCCGGATTTCGCGGCCGATCTCGACCGTGGCGAACAGCGCGCGGGCAGTCGGCGGATCTCTGCGGATCGGCACCGCATGTTCCTGCGCACGTTCCCGGATACGGGCGGCAATCTCGTCGGTGCCCTTGGCCACACAGCGCGGGGCCGCCTCCTTGCCGCGCTGCCAGCACAGCGCAACCGCATAATGCGTCGGGTTGACGATCACCACATCTGCCTTGGCCACATCCGACAGCATCCGGTTCGTTGCAATCTCCTGCGCGCGTCGCCTGCGGCCTGCCTTGAAATGTGGGTCGCCCTCGCTGTCCTTCATCTCATCGGTCATTTCCTTGCGGGTCATCCGGTTGCGGCGGGCGAATTCCACCCTTTGCCACAGGATGTCGAACAGGCCGAAAACCAGGGCGATGGCCAGGAACAATTGAAGGAAGCGCATCATCTCGGACCCGAGCAGCTGGATCACCGGCCGCGCCTCGAGCCGTGCCGACAGAACCACGTCGGGCATCAGCCGGTGAAGGAACCAGGTCAGGAGGCCCGCAAAGGCCATCATCTTGGCAAAACGCTTGCCGAAATCGACCAGCCCGGCCCGCCCGAACTTCTGTTTCGCATTGGCGACGACCGAAAGCCGCGCGCCTTTGAACGCCAGTTTCGACGGCGCAAAGATCAGGGACCGGCTGGCGACCAGATAGAGCAGGACCGTCAGACCAGGCACGGCCAGCAGCAGTGCCAGCGGGGCAATCATCTTCAGCGACAGCGCAGAAAGGCGGACGGCCGCCCCGCCGGTCAGCAGATCTCCCATGCGGTCCGGCTCTTGCAGAAAGACCATGCCCGCCTGCCCTGCCGAGATCACGGCCCAGCCGCCGAACAGCAAAAGCGCCAGCACCAGACCGGCCAGACCGGCCACGGCCTGCAGATCTTCGGACCGGATCACATCGCCCTGTTCGCGCGCCTGGGCCAGCTTGCGCTCGGAGGGGTCGAATTCCTTTTCGGCTTCGTCTTCCTCTTGCCCCGCCAACGCTAGCCCCCCATCGGCAGCGCCAGCGCGGCATCCATCGCCTCGCGCCAGACGGTCAGAAGGACCGGGGCCGTAAGCGCCAGCAGGGCCAGCCCGCCCAGCGTCAGGGCCGGGGCACCGACGAAAGACACCATCAGCTGCGGCATCGCCCGGTTGATCGCCCCCAGGGCAAGATTGTAGAGCAGCGCCGCCAGCACGAAGGGCGCGGCCAGCGAGAAGGCCAGCGCAAAGACCGTGCCGATGCGCGCCAACCCCCATTCCGACACAGCGGCCGGATCGGGCAATTGTCCGGGCGGCATCAGATCATAGGACAGGATCAGCAGCGCCACCGCACGCTCCAGCCCGCCCATGGCGACAAAGACGGCAAGGCCTGCCAGCACCAGAAGATTGGCAACGATGGGCTGCGGCTCGGGTCCGGTGCCGGCGAACATCTGCGCCAGAGACGTGGATTGCGCCGCAATGGTGCCCGCCGTCTGAAGCCCCAGGATCAACAGGCGCAGGCTGAACCCCAGCACCAGCCCGGCAACGGCCTCTCCCGCCATCGGCAGCAACAGCCCTTGCTGCGGCATGGCAACGCCCGCAACCGCAGGGGCCACGATGGCAGTCATCGCCAAAGCGGCGGCCAGTTTCACCCGCTGCGGCACCATCTGTTCACCGATGGCTGGAAAAAGCGCCACCGCCGCGCCGACCCGCATGAAGACCAGCGCGGCCTGCCAGATGAATCCTTCGGCCAGACCGGAGAGTTGCGACAGCTGTGCAATGACGGCAGTCATGCGGCCACCTGGCCCAGCAGGGCGGGGCGCACCTCGAGCCCGATCTCCTCATAGGACAGCACCGGCGTCTGGATGCCCTTGGCCTGCATCACTGTCCGCAGGAACCTGCGCCGCGCCGCCGATGTCACCAGCGCCGGATGCGCGCCGCTTTCCAGCGCCCGGTTCACCCGGTCGGCAATGCCGTTGGCCAGCCGGGCAAAGACATCGGGCGGCAGGGCCACGTCGCGGTTGGCCCGGTCCCCGTCCATCTGATGCGCGGTGAAGGTCCGCTCCCATTCCGGGGCAAGCTGGATCAGGGGAATGGTGCCGTCGGGCCGTTTCAGACCCGAAACGATCTGAAAGCCCAGCCGTTGACGCACATGTTCACAAACCGCCTCGGCACTGGCCGAAGCGCGCGCCTCGGCGGCGGCCTCAAGGATCAGCGGCAGGTTGCGGATCGACACCTGCTCTTCCAGCAGCATCCGCAGCACGCTGTGCAGCAGGTCCATCGGCACCTTGTCGGGCACCAGATCATCCAGCAGGCGGCGGTTCGCCTCGGACCGGGCCCGGTCGGAAAGCGTGGTGAATTCGTCCAGCAGGCGGCGCAGGCCGCGCAGCGACAACAGCCGCGACAGGTTTGTCTTCAGCACCTCGAGCAGATGCGTCGCCAGAACTTCGGCCGGCGAAACCACGGTCAGCCCGGCCAGAACGGCATCCTCCTGCTGATCCGCACGGATCCAGCGGGCGGGCGCGCCATAGACCGGCTCTTTCACATCCTCGCCATCGGGGGCCGAAATCCCCTCGGACAGCAGGACAAGCACCCGGTCGGGGCGCAGCCGGTCGCTGACCCGCTCGACCCCCTGGATACGGATGCGGTAGCGGCCGGATGGCAGGCTTGCTTCGTCCGTCAGGCGGATTTCCGGCAGGATCAGGCCAAAGGCCGCAGCAATATGGTTGCGCATATTGGCGATGCGGCCGTCCAGCCCGGTGGCGGGGTCCAGCGCCATGGCAACCAGATCGGGGGCGAATTCGATGTGGATTTCGTCGAAATCCAGCACATCGCCGATCTGACGCCGCAGCGGCTCTTCGCGGGGTTTCTGCGCCTCTTCGGCCGGTATCGTCGGCTTTCGCGCCACGCGCCAGGCCGCAAGCGCCAGCCCGACCGCAGCAGCCATGAAGGGCAGGAAGGGCATCCCCGGCACGATGGCGAACAGGGCCATCAGGCCAGCCACCGTGCCCAGCGCCGCCGGAAACCTGCCAAGCTGCTGGAAGAACGACACATCCGCCGCCCCCTTGGCACCGCCGCGCGACAGAAGAAGTGCTGCGCCGACCGAAATGATCACGGCAGGAATCTGGCTGACCAGCCCGTCGCCGACGGTCAGGATGGAATAGGTCTGAAATGCTGCACCCGCAGCCATACCATGCGCAAAGATGCCCACCGCCAGACCGATGACCAGATTCAGCGCGGTGATCAGCAAGCCGGCAATCGCATCGCCCTTGACGAATTTTGACGCGCCATCCAGCGAGCCGAAGAAATTGGTCTCGGCCAGTTCCACCTCGCGCCGCCGCTTGGCCTCATCATGGGTGATGGCCCCGGCCGACAGATCGGCGTCGATCGCCAGCTGACGGCCCGGCATCCCGTCCAGCGCGAAACGGGCGCCCACCTCGGCCATCCGGCCCGCGCCCTTGGTGATGACGACGAAGTTGACGATCAGAAGGACGACGAAGATCACCAGCCCCAGCACCAGGCTGCCGCCCATGATGAAATTGGCGAACCCCTCGATCACATGGCCGGCGGCATCGGTGCCGGTATGTCCCTGCCCGATGATCAGCTTGGTCGACGAGACGTTCAGCGACAGCCGCAGCATCAGCGAGACGAGAAGGATCGTCGGGAAAGCCGAGAAATCCAGCGGCCGCTCGATGAAAAGCGTGACGGTCAGCATCAGGATGGCCAGCGCGAAGGACAGCGCAAGGCCGATGTCCAGCACGATGGCGGGCACCGGCAGCACCATCATGCCGATCACAGCCATCAGGGCCAGCGCCAGAAGGACGGTCGGCTGGAACAGCTGAAGACGCAGGGGGAAGGCCGCCATTGTCACGGTCCCCAGATCAAGGCACGTCCCGCCGTCCGGCGCGGCACGATGGACCCGGCTGAGGCCGCTTCGCCAGCCAGCAGCAAGGGAAAGCTGTTTTCTTCGGCTTCGGGGTCTGCCCCGGCCGGGGTGGCGGGTGGGGTATCGCCAAGACCGGCATAGATCGGCGTGAACCGGGCGAGGTAAGCCTTGGCCTTGTCGGGCGTGGCGGAATGATAGGCTCCTGCCGCCGTGATCCAGTCGCCTTGCTCTGCCGCATGCCCCGCCAGAAGTTGTGCTGCATAAAGGGCGTTCCGGGTCGGGTCCATCATTTCTTCAAGCGAGTCGAAGGCCCCGCCATGCCAGCGATAGTTCAGCTGGAAACATCCGATGTCGATGTTGGTGGCACCATTCGCGACGGCCGTTTCAAGATGATCCATCGCTTCGGACCGCGACGGGAACCAGAGAGACTCTCCGCCCTGATTCAACGCCCAGGGCCAGGGCTGCGACACCCCGGCCTGAACCCGGCCGGTTTCGGTCAATGTCAGCGCAAGCAGGACCCGCAAGGGCACGCCGGTCCTGTCTGCGGCCGTTTCGGCGGCCTGTCGGCAAAGATCCGGGGCCGAGGGTGCCGCGCGGTTGCGCGCCTCGACCGGCAGGGGCGGGCAGAGGGTGCAGGCAAGGACGACCAGCGGCAGGAGGAGGGGTGCAGGTGGGAAGGCGCGCGTTCTGCTGCGGGACATGTCGAATCCGATCGGTCAGGCTTCTGCCATCAACTACAAGTCGCCGCAGCCTAGCCGCGATCAGGTTGCCAAATCGTTACGGGTCTAAGAGCCGTGCTTTGCCGCCAGACTGCCCAGAAGATCCTCGATCACGGCACGGGCCGCCGCGCTTTCCTCGGCCAGCGCCGCGCCCCGCGCGATCGGCCCGGCGGCAGGGGTATCCTCCGGCAGCGTGGCGAGTCTTGCGGCATCGCGCCAGTTTTCCGGCCCCTCGGCACCGATCAACGCCCAGTCCTGCGTCCAGATCAACGCGCGCTGTGCAGCCGATACCTCGCCCGCCAGAAGCATCGCATCGGCCGCCGCTCTGGTTTCGCCCAATTGCACCCTAGCCTCGGCCGCCAGTGCGGCGGCGGCGGGTGAATCCAGCCCCTGAACAAGCGCCAAGGCTGCCACAGCATCGCGCAAGGCAAGCCGGGCCTGCGCTGCAATCAGCCGCGTTTCTTCTGCGTCTGTGTCCCTGACCGGCCCGATCCAGTGCAGGGCCAGATCGGGGAAGCCCAGCGCCAGAAGACGCCTGGCCACCGAACTTGCGACATCAGGCGCAACGGTCGGCCGGTCCAGCGCATAAAGCGCGGCCTGTTCCAGAAAGATGTCATCCGACGCTTGCCCGGCCGCCATCGACCAGAGATCGGCAAAGGTTCCGGGGTCCTGATCGACCAGATCGAAGGCCGTTGCAAAGTCCGTGACCATCGCCGCCGCAAGTATGCGCGCGCGCAGCAGGCTCGCCTCCTCAGGCGTTCCGCGCGCCATATGCAGATAGGCATCCAGCGCCAACGGAAGACCTGAATCGATCATACGATCGCCCTGAAACGCCGCCTCGACCAGCGTCGTCGCAGCGGCAGCACTGGGCAATCCCGCCCCGGCGGTCAGGTCGGAGGCAATTACACCGGCCCCGGCCGGATTGCCCTCGGCCAATTGGAACCGCGCCTCCATCAGGGGCAGTTCGGTTTCTCCCTCGGCCGGAACCCGCTGCATCGCATCCCGGATCCGGTGTGCCGCATCGCTCTGCCCTGCGGCCATGAAGGCATCGACCAGCGCGCCCCCCAGATGGCGGCGCAGATGCGCAGGCAGAGCCGAAAAGCGGGCGGTCACGGCAGCGGCATTGGTGCCGGGGGCCAACGGCCGATCCGGCCGCGCCAGTATCGCCCAGAGCGCCGCCGCCGAAGCACAGCTTTCCATGCCATCGAACGGCGAATCCTCTGCCGGTTCTCCGTCGACGATCCGCGCCATGGCCTGCAAAAGCCTGATTTCAGGCGCTTCTTCATCCAGAAGGGCAAGATACTGCCGGGCTTCCGCCCCGAAGCCGAGAAAGATATGGAACCTTGCGGCACGCAGGATCGCCTCGGGCACCGGCGCATCGAATTCCGCGATCATGCCCGACCGCGCCAGGCCGATCTGTGCCGAGACCGGCCCGGTCAGGCCCCAGCTACCGACATCCAGCGCCTTATCCGCAAGGCAGGCCCGGCCATCCGGCGTGAGATTGCCGCTGGCCCCGCGATCCGACCCGACCGCCACGCCCGGCATCTCTCCCAATCCCACCCGCGACCAGGGCGCATCCCCGATCCGGTTGCCGCCGTTTTCCGGGGCGGGTCCATCCTCGGCGATCTCGACCAGCCCTTGCGCGGCCCCCCGGCTGATCTGCTCAAGCAGGGCATCGCGCAACGGATCCAGCGAAATCTCTCCGGTCGGCAACGGCAGGTCCTGTCCCCCGGCCGTTGCCGCGAGGACGGGATCACGCGCGATGGCAAGCCAGTCGTAGCGGCCCGCATCAGCGACGGCAGGGTTGCCCGCCCCGTCTCTCTGTTCCGCCGGTGCCCCGCCACCAGATTCGGGGTGCGGGTCAAGGAACATCTCGAACGCCGATCCATCCGGCGCGGCACCGCTGCGGATGTCGATCACCACGATTCCGGGGCGGAATTCGAAGGCAAGGGCATGGCAGGCGCAGGCCAGCGAAAAGCGCAGCCGCCCGGTCGGCGGATCGCGCCAAAGCGCGGTGATCCGGTCGCGGGGGATCTTCTGGAAGGCATCGGTCACGTCAAAGCCGGTCACGGCCTGCCCGAGGTCCAGCTCATAACCATCGTCGGACCGTCCGAACCGCCAGCCCGAACTGTCCACGGCCTGAACCACGAGGCGCGTGAAATCCGAATGCTCTCCGCCCGTGACCCGCGCGGTTTCGGCTGCCGTAGGGGGCACGGCCCACAGCAGCAGGGACCAGAGCGCCGCCAGGACCGGAAGCCGGAACCGGCCCTTCAATCCGCGCAACATCAGGCGGCATCCTGCTTAAGGGCCCGCAACGAATCTTCAAGATCGCCAAAGCCCGGACGCAGCTGATGGGGTGTGTTCTGGCGGCCCACCTCGATGCAGATGTTCGCCGGGTGACGGTGCAGGTTGGCCACCAGAACCTCGCGGATCAGCTGGTAGAAATGGGCATCCTCCTCGACCACCTGCTTCACCCGCGCGGCGAAGGGCCCGACCAGCCCATAGGCCAGAAACACCCCCAGGAAGGTGCCGACCAGCGCCGAGCCGATCATAGCCCCCAGAACCTCGGGCGGCTGGTCGATCGACCCCATGGTCTTGATCACCCCCAGAACGGCGGCCACGATCCCCAGTGCGGGCAGGCCGTCGGCTATGGATTGCAGCGCATGGCTGGAATGCATCGCGTGATGCAGCTGCGCTTCCATGCGCTTGTCCAGCACCTCCTCGACCTGATGCGGATCGTCATAGTTCATCGAGGCCGCGCGCAGCGTGTCGCAGATCAGGTCGACGGCATCGTGATCATGCTGGATGCGCGGATAGCGCCCGAAGATGGCCGAGCCTTCGGGGGTTTCCACATGTTCCTCCAAGCCCACCGGATTGGATTTCGCCAGCCGGACCAGTTCGAACAGCAGGCACAGCAGATCCTTGTAATCGGCGGGTTTCCATTTCGGGCCTTTGAAAACCTTGCCGACATCCTTCAGCGTATGTTTCATCGAGCCGAGATCGTTCGAGATGATGAAGGCCCCCACCGCCGCGCCACCGATCATCATCATCTCGAACGGCAAGGCATGCAGGATCGGCTCCAGATGGCCGCCATGGATGACGAAGCCGCCAAAGACCATCAGGATGATGACGATGATCCCGATTATGCCGAACATCTGCCCCGTTCCCCGTGATTGCGCAGGGACAGTCTGGCCCCCGGCGGTTAAGAAGTTCCAAAGTCAGTTCTTCGGGGCCATCGCATTGCGCCCCGCCAGGATTGCGCTGACAGCATAGGCCTTTTCCGCCGTCATCCCCGCCATCACGGCAGCGGCGGCATCGGGCCGCATCCGCCCAAGGAACCCGGCGGCGAATTCCGGCTCCATCGCGTCGAAGAGGCGGGCCGCATCCTTGGGCTTCATGGTCTCGTAGACCGAGACCAGCCGCAGGATATCCTCTTCGGCCGCGCCATCGGCGATGGCAAGCGTTGCCCTCAGATCCGCTTCGGCCTGCTGCAACTCGGCCAGGCGGCGGGTGATCGCCTCATCCGCAAGCGCCAGCGCGGCCTCGCGGTCGGCCACTGACGCCTCTTGCACCGCAAGCCGTGCCTCGCGCTCCGACAGCGAGACCGCAAGAGCGGCGGGCGGCTCCGGGCATTGCAGGGGTGGTGCGGACACATCGGGCACCGCAGCCTGCCCGTTGCCGTGTTCCGAATTCTCGGCCATCGCCCTGCCCAGCTCGTCCCCGATGCGAAGCGCACCGGACGAGGCGAACATCAGCGCAACGATCACCAGCGCGCCCCGTCCCGCCCGACGCTTCATTCTGCGGCCTCCTCATATCCGCGCCCGGCTCGACGGCGCACGAAGCGCAGTCGGCGCGAGTCGTCCTCGGGGCCTGTCTCCGGCACCGGAGTCTCTCTCTCGGCCGCAGATCGCGGCGGGCCCGGCTCGGGCAGGTCGTGCATCGAGGCCATCAGCAGCTCCAGCCGCCGCGCCAGACCATCGGCCCTGATCGTCAGCTCCTGAAGGTTGCGCTCGGACGATCCCGCCACCCCCCGCGCCTGGTCCAGCGCGCGGGTCATGTCGTCGACTTGCGCCGATAGCACGGCAATCGCGCCGCCCATCCCGGTTTCCAGCGTGGTGAACCGGCGCAGCCGCGCGGCCAGCACCAGACAGTAGATCGCAGCCCCCAGCGAGGCGGCGATCATCAGCATATCGGCGATCAGCTCCATCTTGCCCCTCAGTTCAGCACGAATTCGGTGACGAGAAGGTCGCGCACCCGGCCTTCTCCGGTGACGATCTGCACCCGGCGCAGCATCTGGGCGCGCAGCTTCGCCATCGCGGCGGGGTTTTCGAGATCGGAGACCGAGACTGCCCGCAGATAGCTGTTCAGCACATCCAGAATCCGCGGCATCAGCACGCCCACCTCTTCGGCATAGGCTTTGGCCACCTCCAGCTGGGCGGTGAACTTCAGGTGCCGGCTGGATGATCCGGGGCCAAGCGAGATCACCACCGGCTCGACCGCGACAAAGGCGATGTCGGGCAACGGGCCTGGCTTTTCCTCCGCCGCATGCTCCGGCGCGGGCGGGCCGAAGATCAGACCGGACCAGCCGGCATAAAAGCCGCCGCTGCCCAGCAGCAGCGCCAGCACCAGCCCCAGCAGCAGGGGCAGCTTCGATCGTTTCTTTTTCGGTTCCGCATCCTGCGGCAGCTCAGCCTCGGCCAAGGCGGCCTCCTTCACGTTGCAGAACGAAAATAGATCAAAGGTCACTAACCGATTGTTAAGACGCCTCCTTCAAAGCTGGCCCCAAGGGAGAAACCCGATGGAGCCCGTGCTGACGTGCAGAATCTGATGTCCACCTGGTCGGCGCTGGAGCTGCGCAAGAGGATCGTCGTCATTGCCGCAACGCTGGCGATGTTCCTGGCGGTGCTGGCGCTGGCGCGCATGGCCGGAACCCCGCGGATGGACCTGCTTTATGCCGGGCTGGAGCCTGGAACGGCCGGGCAGATCGTCAGCGCACTGGATCAGCGCGGCATCGCGCATGAGGTGCGGGGCGATTCGATCTATGTCGATTCCACCCAGCGCGACAGCCTGCGCATGGCGCTGGCGGCCGAAGGTCTGCCGGCCGTCGGCGGCGCGGGGTATGAGCTGCTTGATTCCCTGACCGGATTCGGCACCACCAGCCAGATGTTCGACGCCGCCTACTGGCGCGCAAAAGAGGGGGAGCTGGCCCGCACGATTCTTGCGATGCCCGAGGTCAGGGCCGCCCGCGTCCATATCTCGCAGGCCCCCGAAACGCCGTTTCGACGCGATGAAATGCCGACGGCCAGCGTGACCGTCACCACCGTCTCCGGCACTCTGTCGGCGGTGCAGGCCGATGCCTTGCGCCATCTGATCGCCTCGGCCGTTGCCGGGATGCGCCCCGGCGATGTGCAGGTGATCGACACGGTCGGCGGGCTGATCGCGGGGCCCGACACCGAAGCGGCCAGCGGCAAGGGGGCGCTGGACCGGGCCGAGGAGATTCGCCGCAATGTTCAGCGCATGCTCGAGGCGCGCGTGGGCGCCGGCAAGGCCGTGGTCGAGGTGTCGCTGGAGCTGATCACCGACAGCGAACAGATCACCGAACGCAAGTTCGATCCGCAGGGGCGCGTGGCGATTTCCTCGGAAACCGTCGAACGCAGCGAAAGCGCGACCCAGCCCGGCGGCGATGTCACCGTGGCGTCGAACCTGCCCGAAGGTGACGCCGGGCCGGGAGGCAACGGCAAGTCGCAGTCCAGCGAAACGAACGAACGGGTCAATTACGAGGTTTCGGAAACCCAGCGCGAGGTTCTGCGCGGGCCGGGCGGCATCCGGCGGATGACCTTGGCCGTTCTGGTCGATGGCCAGATGGCCACCGCACAGGACGGCAGCCAGAGCTGGCAACCCAGGACCGAAGAGGAACTGGCGATCTTGCGCGAACTGGTGGCCTCGGCCGTCGGTCTGGATGAAACCCGCGGCGATGTGCTGACGTTGAAATCGCTGGAGTTTTCCCCGATTGTCCTGCCGGGCACCGAAGCCCAGGCCAGCCTTCTGCCCGCCTTGGGGCCGGTCAACCTGATGGCGATGATCCAGATCGCCGCTCTGGCGCTGGTGGCCCTGATCCTGGGGCTTTTCGTGCTGCGCCCGATCCTGAAATCGGGGCGCGGCGCCCTGCCTGCCCCGGCCGAACAACTTGCCCTTGCCGGTCCCGGCGGCGGGGCGCTGACGGGCGAGATCGACGACGGCTTTGCCCTGCCCGATCTGCCGACGGTGGATTTCATGGCGGGCGGTCTGGACGATTCGCCGCCGGAAGATCCCGCCACCCGGCTGCGCCGCCTGATCGAGGAACGGCAGACCGAATCGCTGGAAATCCTGCGCGGCTGGCTGGAGCCTGAGGAGGAGCGGGCCTGATGCCGATGCCCAAGCTAGAGGTGTTCGATACCGATCCGCTGCCCCGGCAGCCGTCGAATATGGTCGTCACCCAGCTGGGCGCGATCGAAGAGGCCAAGCTGGCCGCCTATGAACAGGGTTACAAGGCGGGGTGGGACGATGCCGCCGCCGCCCAGTCCGAAGACCAGACCCGCATCCGCAGCGATCTGGCGCGCAATCTGCAACAGTTGTCCTTCACCTATCAGGAGGCGCGATCCCACATCCTGAAGGCGCTGGAGCCGCTGCTGGAACAGATGGTCAATCGCCTGCTGCCCGAAACCGCGCGCGAAACTCTGGCCCCCATGGTGCTGGAACAGGTGATGCCCATGGCCGAGGAACTGACGGATCAGCCGGTGACGCTGGTGCTGAACCCGGCGGTCCGCAGCGCCGTGGAAAGCCTGATCGAACAGGCCACCGGCCTGCCGATGCGGATCGAGGAAGAAACGACCCTGCCCGAAGGCCAGGTCTACATCCGTCTGGGCGGGGCCGAGGCGCAGGTGGACCTGACCCGCGTCACAGCCGACATCGCCGCCGCCGTGCGCGGCTTCTTCAGCCTGTCCGAGGAGACCGAAACCGATGGATGACCCTGTCGAGAACAACCCTTTCAGCCAGGTCCCGATCGAGATCACCATTTCGGTCGGCAAGGCGCGGCCCCTTGTCCGGGACCTGCTGCGCCTGTCGCGCGACGCGGTGCTGCCGCTGGATCGCCGGGTGGATGATCCGGTCGAACTTTACGTCGGCGACAGGCTGATCGCGCGGGGCGAACTGACCGAACTGGAAGGCGACATGGCAGGCCAGCTGGGCGTGCGCCTGACCGAAGTGGCCAATCTGCGGGGCGGATTGTGAAACGGGCCGATCCCCGCCTGCGAATCTGTCTGGCCGCGCTTTTTGCGGGCCTGCTGCTGGCCTCTCCCGCGCTTGCGCAACAGGTGACACTGGACATGGGCGAAGGCGGCTCGCTCGCCGCGCGCTCGGTGCAGTTGCTGGTCCTCATCACCGTCCTCAGCATCGTGCCGGGGCTGGCGGTGATGGTGACGTGCTTTCCCTTCATCGTCACCGTGCTGTCGATCCTGCGGCAGGGCATCGGGCTGCAACAGGCCCCGCCGAACATGCTGATCGTCAGCCTGGCCATGTTCCTGACCTGGTATGTCATGGATCCGGTGCTGACCGAAGCCTGGGCACAGGGGATCGAGCCCTTTACCCGCGACCAGATCGACGTCGCCACCGCCTTTGCCCGCGCCTCGGAACCGTTCCGCGGCTTCATGGCCAACCGCATCGACCCCGACACCTTCGCCACCATGGACGCCCTGCGCCCGCGTGCGGGCACCGGAGTCGCCGATGCGCCGCTGTCGCTGCTGGTGCCGTCCTTCCTGTTGTCGGAATTGCAACGCGCCTTCGAGATCGGCTTTCTGATCTTCCTGCCCTTCCTGATCATCGACCTCGTGGTTTCGGCCATCCTGATGTCGATGGGCATGATGATGGTGCCGCCCGCTGTCGTCTCGCTGCCGTTCAAACTGGCGTTCTTTGTCGTCGCCGATGGCTGGAGCCTGATCGCGGGCGCGCTGGTGCGAAGTTACATGTAGGGGGCACCGCCCAAAGGCACCCCGGCCGGGCAGGCGCACGATTTTCGCCGAAAATCGGATCCCTGGCAAACCGGCCCCTGCTGGCCCTGCCGCATGGGCTATCTTTCGCGGAAGGCTTCCTGGCTTTTGTACAGCGGCTTTGTCAGATATGTCAGGATGGTCTTGCCGCCGGTCTGCAACTCCACTTCGGCCTGCATGCCGGGGCGAATCTCCATCTTCGCCTGCCGTTCGGTCAGCTGCGACAGGTCCACTTTAAGCGTCACGATGTAATGCGGATCGCCATCCGCCGCGCGCGACCGTTCGTCGATGAAGGTATCCGCCGAAACGAAGGTGACTTCGCCCTTCAGGCTGCCCCAGATCGTGTAGTCATAGGCCGACAGCTTCACCGTGGCCTCCTGCCCCTGCCGCACGGCGGCGATGTCGCGGGGGGCGACCTTCGCATCGACGAACAGCTCTTCGTCCAGCGGGATCAGTTGCAGGATCTCTTCGCCCGGCCGCACCACGCCGCCGATGGTGGAAATGGCGATCTGGTTCACCACCCCGCGCATCGGTGCCACCAGCACCGTGCGTTCCAGCTGATCCTGCGCCAGTTTCAGGTTCTGCCGCAGCGAGGTCAGTTCCTTCAGCGTCTCGGCATAATCGTTCGCCCGCTCCAGATCGGCCTGGGTGATGGTATCCGACAGCCGGTTTTCGGCATCCCGATGCGCCTTGCGGGCCCGCGTCACCTCGATCAGCGGGGCGACATCCTGCGCATACATCCGCTCCAGAATGTCCAGCTCCTTCGCGGCCTGATCCAGCACCGCCTGCGCCCCTGCCTTGCGGGCCTGCAGATCCTCGGCACGGGCCTGCAACAGGGTGGCCTCCGAAGCCACGATCTCGGGCACCCGGTCAGCCATGTCCTTCGGCACCTTGAAGCGGTCTTCGCCGCGCATCTCGGCCTCGATCCGCAGCTTGCGGATTTCCAGTGCGGCGATCTGGTCGCTGAAATCGTCCACCGCCGCCTGATATTGCGTGCCCTGCAACCGGCCCAGCACCTGCCCCGGCGCCACGATATCGCCCTCGGCCACCGACAGTTCGGCCAGGATGCCGCCTTCAAGGTTCTGGATGATCTGCGGCCGGGACGAGGACACCACCGTCCCCTGCGCGCGCACGATCTCATCCACCCAGGCCACGGCGGACCACAGAAGGAAGATCACGAACACCGCGCCGATGGCCCAGATCACCGCCGAGGGCCGGTTGCCGCGCACCTGAAACTCGTCGTCCCAGGTGGTCATTGCGCGCCCCCGGCCTGGGCCTTGGCCAGATGGGCCAGAACCGCATCCTTCGGCCCGTCCACCGCCAGCCGCCCGTTCTGCATGATCAGCGTCCGCGTCGTCAGTTGCAGGATCGGCACGCGATGGGTGGCGATCACGGCGGTGCGGCCGTCCAGCCAGCTTTTCAGCCGGCTGACCAGCGTGGTTTCAAGCGTCTGGTCCAGCGCCGCCGTGGGTTCGTCCAGCAGCACGACCTGCGGGTTCTGCAACCACAGCCGCGCCCAGCCGATCGACTGGCGCTGCCCCACCGAAAGACCCTCGCCCAGTTCTCGGATCATCAGGTCCAGGCCGCGCGGATGGTTGCGCACGAACGGCCCCAGCCCGGCGAAATCCAGCGCCTCCAGCAGGCGGTCGTCGTCGCGTTCCAGCTGGTTCATGTTCAGGTTGTCGCGGATCGACCCGGCGATCAGCCGCACGTCCTGCCCCAGATAACCCACCCCGCGCCGCACGTCGCGCGGATGGATCTGACCCAGATCCACCCCGTCCAGCAGCACCCGGCCCTTGGTCGGCTCATACAATCCGGCCAGAAGCCGCAGCAGCGTGGATTTGCCCGATCCGTTGGTGCCCAGCACCGCCACATGCTGCCCCGCCGGAATGGCCACCCCGGCGATCTCGACCGAAGGCGCGGACTGTGCATCGTAGCGGAATTCCACATGGCGCAGCTCGAATGTCCCGGCGATCCGGTCGCGGCGCAGATAGCTGCGGCCCGGCTCCTCGGCCTGCCGGGCATTGGCCACGGCATCCAGCGCGGTCAGCGCGGTCTTCACCTGGCTCCACCGTGCCATCATCGACGACAGCTGCGCCAGCGGCCCCAGTGTGCGCCCGGTCAGGATGCCGATGGCGATGATCGTGCCCACGGTGAACTGACCCGCAAAGACCATATAGGTCCCCGCCACCACGGCCGAGACATAGGTGGCCTGCTGCACCCCCTGCGCCCAGGTCGACAACAGCGTTGTCATGTGCCGCTGTTCGGCGCTTTTCACCGCCGTCAGTGTCACCAGCTCGGACCAGATCCGCTTGACGCGGTCTTCGCCGCGCTGGGTGGTGACGGTCTCATGCTCGAACACGCTTTCGTAAAGCAGCCGTGCCGCCTTGGTCGATGCCCCCTGGGTCGATGCCGCGATGGCGACCATCTTCTTCTGCATCAGAAAGCCGGGCAGAACCATCAGGATGCCGCCCAGCACCAGAACCCAGACCAGATTGCCCCCGATCGAGGCGACCAGCGCCAGAAAGACGATCAGGAACGGCAGATCGGCCAGCGTGCCCACGGTCGATGCGGTGAAGAATTCGCGCACCGAACCGAATTCCCGCATCGAGGCAAAGACCTCGGACGGCCTGCGCTCACCCGGTGCCATCCTCATGCCCAGCAGGCGGCGCATCAGCCGGTTCTGCACCGCCAGCTCGATCCGCTTGCCGGTGTTGTCCATCAGCGTGGCGCGCGCCACCTTCAGCACACCTTCCAGCATCACGGCCAGCAGCACCCCCAGCGCCAGAACCCACAGTGTCGGCTCCGATTTGTAGGGGATCACCCGGTCATAGATCTGCAAGGAAAACAGCGCGATGGCGACGGCCAGCAGGTTGGCGAACAGCGATCCGGCGGCGGCCTCGGCAAACTGGCGGCGATGGTGGCGGAATTCGCCCCAGAACCAATGCGGTGCGGGGCTGTCCTCGACATGCCGGCTTTCCAGATCGGCCAGCGACAGCCGGGCCTGAAGGATACGCCCGGAACAGACCTGAAGGAAGTCCGCCATCGCCACTTCGGCCCGCATCTCGGCCGCGCCCGGATCATAGATCTCCGGCCCGGTCTCGCCAAAGCCCAGAACCAGAACCACCTGCCCGTTGGTCATTTCCACCAGCGCGGGCCAGCCTTCGTCGGGCAGCGCATCCGTCGTCAGGACGCGGGTCGCAAGGCCGGTCGCCTTCATCGCAGCGGCGATCTCGGCCAGTCCCAGCTGCCCGCCTGCGGCCCCGGCGGCCAGATGCAGATGTTCCAGCAGATCGGCGGCCGGAATCTCGGCCCCCAGCAGCCCGGCATAGACCGAAGCCAGCTGCGCCCGGTTCACCGCACGGTTGCTGTGACGCGGGGGGGAAACACGCAGCGCCGGACCGGGCCGCTGCCCGGCTTCGGTTGCCGCAGGCACGCGGGCCGCGTTCATGTCAAAGGCGATGACCCTGTCACTCGTCACATCGCCGCTCCGTCCACCAGGACACCACGGTCGCGGGCAATCTCCAGCCGCGCCATCGTGATCAGATATTTCAGCGTCGCCTGATCCCGCTGCATCGCCACCAGCGTCTCGAACTGGCCCACCAGTTCGATCAGCGACCGCCGGCCCGCGCGGTATTGCTGGGTGAACAGGTCAAGATTGGCGCTCATCTGCGCCAGAACCACCGCCTGCTGCGCCTCTTGCGATGTCAGGCTGGCAATCTCGCGCTCCAGCGCCACGATGCGGCGGTTGGCGGTTTCCCTGGCCTCATCAACCCGGCGATAGGCGGTTTCCTCGGATTCCTCCAGCGCGCGCAGGCTGTCCTTGCGGCCAAAACCCAGACCCTCGCCGTCCAGCGACAGCCCGCCGTCCAGATCGCCGCCCTTGTCGACCGAGGCCTGCGCCCCGAAGCCCGGCATCAGGCTGGCCCGCACCATCTTCAGTTCGGCCTTCGTGCGCGCCGCCTCGCCCTGCGCCAGCAGCACCGACAACGGCTCGGGCGCGCCGGTATCCGGCGGCAGCGGCGTCAGCCCTGACAAACCGTCCAGCCCGCCTTCGGACATGGCGGCCAGCCCGGCCCAGGCGGTCTTGGCGGCTTCGCGTTCCTGCGACAGCATCGCCTCCATCTCGGCCAGTTTCTGCGACACGATGCGCTGTTCCGACCGGTCCGACAGCCCGCCTTCGACCCGGATCTTCATGATCCGCTCGAAATCCCGCATCCGTCCCAGCGCGGTATCGGTGATCCCGGCCAGTTCGGTGGCCCGCTGCGCCTCGACATACAGCTTCAACCCGTCATGGACGCGCTGGTTCAGATCCGCCGCCAGTTGCACGGCGGCCACCTCGACATCGGCTGCGGAAAAGGCGCGTTCGGCCTTGCGGCGGCCATTGTCGAACACCGCCTGATCCAGAAGCAGACTGGCCGCCAGCGACCCCAGCGAGGTCAGGCTGACATTCGGCCCGATCGACGGCAGCCAGTTCTTCGATTTCGCCTTGGCGGTCAGCCGGGCGACCCGCAGCTGCGATTCCGCCGCCCCCGCCCCGGCCGCAAGGACAGAAGCCGAGACGCGGGCGAAACTGCTGCCTTTCGGCAGGATGGACCGGCGCGCCGACAGCAGGCCGATGACTTCCGAGGAGACCGCGCCCTTGCGGTCCAGCGTGGGCGCGGCCAGTTGGTGGCGCGCCGGATCGGTGGCCGAACGCGAGGCATCAGGCCCCCCGCCCAGACACCCGGCCAGCGCGGCAGCCGAGATCAGCGCCAGGGCGGGGGGAAAGCCCCCCGCACCCGGCCTGTGCTTGCGATTGACGGGCATGACCCGATCCTCCGACCAGGTCAGATGATCGTGGTCTGGATGTTCTCGTCCACCAGAACCGTGCCGTCACCCAGGGTGTAGACATGGTAGCGTTCGCCGTCGATGACGCGCGACTGGCCGGTTGCCGCAGCATCGTCCAGCCTGACCACATCATCCGTGCCACCCTTGACGATCAGCTCATGATCAGGCCCGGTCAGCGCCCGCAGGTCGTTCGCGGTCAGCGTCAGGCTGGCGCTGGCAGAGCTGAGGTCGATCGAGGTGAAGTCGAACTCCTGCAATCCGTGCGTCGCCGGGTCGATATGGACCGTGGTCGCGCTGGTGTTGCGGATATAGAGGGTGCTGGCTTCGTTGCCCGCCGCATCGGTATCGCTGACGATCAGATAGCTGCCATCGGGAACCGAGGTGCCGAAGGTCGCAATCGCGCTGCCGCCGATATTGGTGACAGTGCTGTTGATCGCCATCGCCGCCCCGCTGCCCGTCACCGAATGGAAGGTCAGCGTGCCCTCGGCCTGCGACACCTGGATGCCGTTCAGCAGGTTGCCGGTGCCCAGATCGTTGATGATCAGCGGCGACCCCGGTGCCACGGTATCGACAGAGAAGCCAAGGTTTCCGCTGTCGCCGATCACGCCCGTGTTCCCGGCCGCATCCACCGCCCGGACCGTATAGGTCAGGTTGCCTTCGGACAGGTCGGCAGCCGTCAGGTTCGCAGTCCAGCTGGTGCCGGTGACAACCGCCTGGATCACCTTGCCGTTCGACAGGGTGACAGTCACCGATTGCGCGCCCGCTTCGACCGCGCCGCCGATGGCAACGCCCGCGGCCGCCTCGGTGGCGTTGATCACGCCATTTCCGGCAATGCTGCCCGACTGGGTCAACGGCGAGACCTTGGTATCAAGGTTGATGGTCTCGTTCAGGACGGCGGTGTTGCCCGCCGCATCGCTGGCCGTGATGTTCAGCGTGGCCGAAGCCTTGCCCGTGACCGGATCGACCGCGGGCAACTGGTTGGTCGGGATGGTCGCGGTCCAGGTCCCCGAAGCACCGACATTGGGGATGGTGATCACGGCCGATCCGAAGCGCAGCGTGACCGTGGCCCCCGGTTCCGCCGTCCCGGTGATGGTCAGGCCCTGCTGGGATTCGGTGTAGTTCAGCACATGGTCGGTGCCGGTCGAATCCCCGGTCTTCGCCAGCGACAGTTCGGTATCCACCCGGATCTCGCGGTGATCGACGGCGGTGTTGCCCGCCGCATCGGTGGCCGTCACCGTCGCCGTCGACGGATAGGTGCCTCGCGTGATGCTGGTCGAAGGGAAGGTCACGCTCCAGCTGCCACTGGCCGAAACCGTGGCGGGCAGGGTGACATCGCCCCATTTCACCATCACGGTGGACCCGGCCTGGGTTGTCCCGGTCATGGTGATGCCGTTCCCGGCCTCGGTCGCGTTGACCACGTTGTCCGTGGCAATCGCACCCGGTGCAAAGGCAACCGAGGTGAAGGTATCGACGCGGAACTGATGGCTCTCGGTCGACGGGTTTCCGGCCGCATCCGTGGTGGTTGCGGTGACGGTGGCGTTGTATTCGCCCAGCGGCAGGCTGCCCGGCGGATAGGACAGCGTCCAGGTGCCGTCGGTTCCCACGGTCACGGTGCGGCTGCCGCCGATCGCCTGGCCGTTCTGATCGGTCAGCGTCACGGTCAGCGTGGCCCCGGCGGTCGAGGTGCCGGTGATCTGGAACCCGCTGGAATTCTCGGTGCCGTTCACGATGTTCCGGTCGGTCACATCGTTGAAGTCGATCGGATGCGGCAGGGTATCCACCACCATCGTGTCGTTGATGACCGTGGTGTTGCCCAGCGCATCGGTCGCCGTGACCTTGACCGGGTATTCATGCTCGCCCGCCGGGATCTGGGACGTGGGATAGGTCACGCTCCAGGTGCCGTCCGCGCCGACCGTCGTGGTCTGCACGCGGGTCTGGGTGCCAACCGTCACCTCGACCCGGATCGTCGCGCCAACCTCGCCCTCGCCGCCGATGGTCACGCCATTGGTGTATTCCACGGCATTCTCGATATCGCCGGTGCTTTTCGCACCTTCGGTGATCTCGACGTCCGGGGGCGTCAGGTCCAGGATGAAGGTGGGGCCGTCCAGGGTGTTTTCGGTGTTGTCGGGCCGCGTGAACACGACTTCGGTTTCATAGGTGCCGTCCGGCGGCAGGTCATCGCCTTCGAACTCGACCTCCCATTTGCCATCATTGCCGATGACAACCTCCTGGGTCTCGTCGCCGATGATCACCGTCACGGTGTCGCCCGGCTCGCCCGACCCCGACACGTTCAGCGTCTTGTCATCGGTATTCGTGGTCACGGTCTGCGACGAATCCGGGTTGTTCACCACATCCGGCGCGCGGCCACCACCGCCGCCGCCACCGCCACCGCCACCGCCGATGACACCGCCGATGATGCCGACACCGGCCACGGCCGCGCCGACACCGCCAAGGCCCACCAGCCCCGGCACGAACATCGCCATCCCGGCCGGATCCTCGCTGACCGCACCCTGCGCCAGGGCCAGGTCATCGCCATTGCCAAAGCGCAGGTCGTCCAGGGTCGAGAACTTGTCCCAGCCGTCGGCGGGGCCATAGGCCGCCATCAGATGACCGTTGCCAGCATCCGAAAACTCGACCGCGATCACTTCGCCATTCTGCGAAAGATACAGCTGGTTCGGTTCGCCGGCCTGGTTGAAATAGTTCGACAGCACGATCTCGCGCCCGTCGATCAGGGTAATGATCAGGTTTCCACCTTCATTGCGATACCCTGCGATACTTGCCTGTACCAGGTTCAGCGAGATTTCCTCGCCCACCCCAAGCTGCACGAAGTTGCCACCATCACCGGCAACGGCACCGCGCACCAACCCGCCCGCTGAATCGCGGACGACGAAATCAATCGCCTTCACCATTTTACTGCTCCGCCTCTAGATCGCCGGATCGTTGCCCGGCATTTTGTATTCAGGGTCGTTTCGACCCCTATTGAGGACAGGCATAGCCAGCTTTTGATTTAATTTCCAGTAGGTAGTGCCACCTATTGACGCTAGGGGCAGTTTTTTCCCCCTCGCGCCGCCGATGTGAGTCTTTTCGGCCATGATTTTGCCATATTGTGCAACTCAGGGTGGCGCCCCGGCCCTATCGCAGCCGCTTCCCCGTCGCATCGAAATGGAAACAGCGGCTGGCGTCGGGGGTCAGATGCACCGTCTCGCCCACCGCGAAATCATGTTCGCCGAACAGCCGCACCGTCAGCAGGCCATGCATGTCGGTCCGCACATAGACCAGCGTTTCGCCGCCCAGTTTCTCGACATGGCTGACGCGCCCCTCGATCTGTCCGCCCGTGCGAGAGACCGCCAGATGCTCCGGCCGGATACCGGTGGTTTCGCCCTGCTGGCCCAGCGCCGCCGATTTCAGGAAATTCATCTGCGGGCTGCCGATGAAGCCTGCGACAAAGGTGTTCGCCGGGTCGTTGTACAGATCCATCGGCGCGCCGACCTGTTCCACCTTGCCCGCACGCAGCACGACGATCCGGTTCGCCAGCGTCATCGCCTCGACCTGATCATGCGTCACATAGATCATCGTCGCCCCCAGATCGCGGTGCAGCCGGGCAATCTCGATCCGCGTCGCCACCCGCAGCGCGGCATCCAGGTTTGACAAGGGTTCGTCGAACAGGAACAGCTTGGGCGTCCGCACGATGGCCCTGCCGATGGCCACGCGCTGACGCTGCCCGCCCGACAGTTCCGCCGGACGCCGCTCCATCAGCGGCTCGAGCGCCAGCATTCCCGCCGCCTTGTCGGTGGCGGCCCGGATTTCGGCCTTGGCCACGCCCGCCTGCTTCAGCGCCAGCCCCATGTTGTCGCGCACCGTCAGATGCGGATAAAGCGCATAGCTCTGGAACACCATCGCCAGTTCGCGCTTGGCCGGAGCCACGTCGTTCACCCGTCGGCCATCCAGCAGGATGTCGCCGCCTGTGGCATCCTCCAGCCCCGCGATGATCCGCAGAAGGGTGGATTTTCCGCAGCCCGAAGGCCCGACGAAGACGCAGAATTCACCGTCCTTCACCTCAAGATCGACGCCCTTGATCACCTCGGTCGCGCCGAAGGACTTGGTGACGGATTTCAGTTCCAGCGCGCCCATGGCAGCCTCACAATTTCACGGGCTTGCCGGAGCGAACGCTTTCGTCGGCGGCAAGACAGATGGCAAGCGACTGAACGGCATCATCCATATGCCGCGTCAGGTTAAGGTCTTCGGTGATCGCGCGCGCCACAAAGGCCTGCTCGCGTTCGCACAATTCCTGATGGCCCGGTTCGTCGGCCATCGACAGGTCCTCATCCGGCTGGCCGATCCGGTGGACCCGCAGCAGGCTGGTCTTGGTATGGGTGTCGTGGTCGTCCGATTTCGCATTCTCCGGCATGCGGATCGACACCGCGCCGCGCGGGCTGACCACATCCTTCACGAAAAAGGCGGTGTCGGACATCATCGGCCCCCAGCCCGCCTCATACCATCCCAGGGAACCATCCTCGAACAGCACCTGGAAATGACCGTAATTGTACATGTCGGGCGCGATCTCGTCCGACAGCCGCAGCCCCATGCCGCGCACCTCCACCGGGCGGGCATCGGTGATCTGGCACATCACGTCGACATAATGCACCCCGCAATCGACGATGGGCGGCGTGGTCTGCATCAGCGTCTTGTGGACATCCCATGTCGGGCCGCTGCTCTGCTGGTTCAGGTTCAGCCGGAACACATAGGGCCCGCCCAGGGCGCGTGCCTCGGCGATCAGCCGCATCCAGCTGGGATGGTGGCGCAGGATATAGCCGACCACCAGCTTGCGCCCGTTGGCGCGGGCCGCATCCACCACCCGCCGCGCATCGGCCACGGTCGTTGCCAGCGGCTTTTCGACAAAGACATGCGCCCCCGCTTCCATCGCGGCCACTGCGAAATCGGCATGGCTGTCGGAATAGGTCGAAACGTTCACCAGATCCGGTTTCAGCCGGTGCAGTGCCGCATGGAAATCCGGCTCGACCCTGTATCCCGCCAACTCCGGGTCCAGCCGGGGGGTGCTGCGGTTGACCAGCCCGACCAGATCGAAGGCCGGATTGCGATGATAGGCCAGCGCATGACTGCGCCCCATGGTGCCCAGACCAGCGACAAGAACCCGGATCATTTGCCCGTCCTTCACTTGACAGCCCCCGCAGTGATGCCGCGGATCAGTTGCCGCGAGAAGATCAGATAGAGAACCAGCACCGGCACGATGGCCAGGCTCAGCGCCGCCAGCACGGCGTTCCAGTTTGTGACGAACTGCCCGATGAAGACCTGCGCACCCAGCGTCACCGTCTTGGTGCTTTCGGCCGGGGCCAGGATCAGTGGGAACCACAGGTCGTTCCAGATCGGGATCATGGTGAACACCGCCACCGTCGCCATCGCGGGCCGCACCAGCGGCAGGACCAGCGTGAAGAAGATACGGTATTCCGACAGCCCGTCGATCCTGCCAGCGTTCTTCAGATCATCCGACACCGATTTCATGAACTCCGACAGGATGAACACCGCCAGCGGCAGGCCCTGCGCCGTATAGACCAGGATCAGCGCCGTCAGCGTGTTCACCAGCCCGCTGGCCACCATCAGTTCAAGAATGGCCACCGTGCCCAGCCGGATCGGGATCATGATCCCCAGCGCCAGATACAGACCCATCAGAAGATTGCCGCGGAACCGGTATTCCGACAACGCAAAGGCCGCCATGGCGCCAAACAGCAGCACGCAGAACAGGCTGGCGCAGGTGACGATCAGGCTGTTCTGGAAATACAGCAGGAAATCGCCCTGCTTCATCACCGTCTGATAGCCGACCGGATCGAATGTTCCCGGCAAGGGCAGCGCCAGCGGATCGGCAAAGATCGCCTTGCGGCTCTTGAAGCTGTTGACCACGATCACGAAGACCGGAAACAGCGCGATCAGCGTATAGGCCAGCAACACCGCATGGGCTGCCACCGTCCGCCCTGTCGACATGCGCGCGCTCATCAGAACTGATACCTCCGCAGACGGGTCTGGATACCGAAAAGATAGATGCAGACCCCGACAAGGATGATGCCGAACATCGCCCCCGCGATGGCCGACCCCATGTAGGGATCGCCCAGTTGCAGCTGGAAGCCGAAGAAGGTGCGATAGAGGAAGGTGCCCAGGATGTCGGTGCTGTAATCCGGCCCCGCCAGCGCGCCCTGCGCCACATAGATCAGGTCGAAGGCGTTGAAGTTGCCGACAAAGGTCAGGATGGAAATGATCCCGATCGACGGCAGGATCAGCGGCAGCTTGATCTTCCAGAACTGGCTCATCCCGGTCACGCCATCCATCTCGGCTGCCTCGATCACCTCATCCGGGATCGACAGCAGCGCGGCATAGATCAGCATCATCGGGATGCCGACGAACTGCCAGACCGACACCAGCGCCAGCGTGGTCAGCGCATATTCCTCTTTCCCCAGCCAGGGCGCGAACAGCGACTTCAACCCGACCATGTCCAGCATGCCGGGCGCGATGCCCCAGATCGGCGACAGGATCAGCTTCCAGACAAAGCCGACGATGACAAAGCTCAGGATCGTCGGGATGAAGATCGCGGTGCGGTAGAAGGCCGCCATCCGCAGGCGCGGCGTCGACAGGATCGCGGCCAGCGCAATCCCGATGGGGTTCTGCACCAGCATGTGAATGATGAAGAACCAGGTGTTGTTGCCCAGCGCATTCCAGAACGCATCCGACCACAGCGCATCGCCGAACAGCCGCGCGAAATTCTGCAACCCGACAAAAACCCGCTCGCCCGCCGCATCCTTGTTGAACAAGGATTGCAGCAGCGTCCCGAACAAGGGGATGATCATCATCGCGGTATAGACCGCCACCGCCGGGGCCAGAAAGATCAGGATATGCCAGCGGGTTTTCATCTTGCGGCCCCCGGAAACCGCCCCGACCGTCGCGCCGGAATCGCGGCAAAAAATTCTTTCATATATTTGATTTCATTGTGAAAATATCCAAAAGATCGCAGTCGAAAAGATTGCCCCGGCCTGCTCGAAATGGTAAGAATGTTTCTCAAGCCAAACATCAGGATTCTCCATGACCCATGCGATCTGCGTCCGCTGCGGCGCGATGAAATTCGGCTGTCTTCTGGCCTGTCCCAGCTGCGGTCAGCCCCCGCGCACGGCGCGGCAGCGCGTCTATTCCTACTATTTCAGCGACCATTATCTTGATCCGGCCGAATTGCAGCGTCTGTCGCAGGATGTGACGGTGAACCGCATCGCGCTGCCGTCCTTCACCGCCGCGGATGAAGCCAGGTTGATGGCCGACTTCCACATCCACGCCTCTGCCGATGAGCCGGATGAGGCGGATGTGCTGGGCCCGCCCCACCCGGAAGGTTAGGCACGCTGCGGAATGGATGGCCGGCACCCCGGCCATCCATGCGCCGCGCTTACTTCTGCGGCTCGTACCAGCTGGCCAGGCCCTCTTGCAGCCGCTTGGCCGCATCCTCGGGCGTCTCGCTGCCGCGGATCACGTTCGCGCTGGCGTTCCAGGTCTCGTTCTCCAGGTTCGGCGTGCCGCGCGACAGGATCTGATAGGTCGACCGGATCGTCGACTGGCACTTTTCACGCCAGGACACGAATTCCTGCGCCAGCGGGTCCTCCATCGCCACGGGGGTCGAATTCAGGCTGAAGAACCCCGGCAGCGCATTGGCGTAAAGCGCCGCGAATTCGGGGCTGCCCACCCATTCCAGGAACACCTTGGCCGCTTCGGCATTCGGCGACTTGGCGTTCATGCCCATGGCGATGTCGGTATGGTCGCTGATATAGCAGGTGTCGCCCGCCGCCGCGACCGGAGGCGCGAAAGCGCCCATCTTGAACCCGGCCTGCGCGTTGAAGCCGGCAATTTCCCAAGATCCGGCGGGATAGATCGCCGCGCGGCCCAGGGTGAACAGGTTCTGGCTGTCCGGGTAGGTCTGCGCCTCGAACCCATCACCCAGATAATCCTTCCAGCGCGCCAGCTCGGCAAAGGGCGCAACCCAGCCCTCATCCGTCAGCTTCTGCTCGCCCTTGATCAGCGCCAGACGGCCCTCTTCGCCCTTCCAGTAGTTCGGCCCGATGTTGTTGTACCCCATCGTCGCGGCTTCCCACTGGTCGTTGGTGCCCATCGCCATCGGGATATAGGTGCCGTCCGCCTTGATCTTGTCCAGCGCGGCAAAGAACTCGTCCCGCGTGGCGGGCACCGCGATGCCCAGCGCCTCGAAGGCATCGGCGTTGTAGATGAACCCGTGGATCACCGATGCCATCGGCACGCAGAAGGTGGCCGCGCCGTCATCGGTCTGCCAGGCCGATTTCGCCACCGGCGAGAAGTTGGCCATCGCGGCAAGGCTGGTCAGATCGGCCAGGTTGCCCTGATTGTACAGCTCAAGGCTGGCATCGAACGGGCGGCAGGTGATCAGGTCGCCCGCCGATCCGGCTGCCAGCTTCGAATTCAGCACGGCGTTGTATTCCGCCGGGGCAGTGGGGGCAAAGACCACCTTGATATCGGGATGCGCCGCCTCGAAGGCCGGGATCAGCGTGTCCTGCCAGATCGTCAGGTCATCGTTGCGCCAGGATTCAATGGTCAGCGTGGTTTCGGCCAGCGCCGGGCCTGCCAGCAGCGTGCTGGTCAAGAGCGCCATGCGGAACGTCTTCGTCATCCTACTTCTCCCTGTTGCGGGGCGTCAGCGCGCCCCTTGGCTTCGTCCGTCAAGCAGGGGCGTAAGATGCCCCCCGCTTTTCTTCAGGTCTTCCTTCGCCTCGGCCGCCGTGCGGCCCTGCGCCACCAGAATGGCAGGCTTCACCGCGCCCGCCGTGGCGTCAAGCGCCATCCGCGAGGCATCCATATCCGCGCCCGACAAGGCCGACACGATCCGCGCCGCGCGGTCGCGCAGCTTGGCATTGTCGGCCACGACATTGACCATGTAGCCGTCATGCACATGCCCCAGCCGGATGCCGATCAGCACCGACAGCATGTTCAGAGCCGCTTTCTGCGCGGTCGCCGCCGCCATCCGCGTCGACCCGCTCACCACTTCCGGCCCGGTGTCCAGCAGCACCGCATGATCCGCCGCCCGCAGCAGCGCCGATCCGGCGACATTGGCAAAGCCGATGGTGACGACACCCGCCGCCCGTGCCAGCCGCACGATCTCCAGCGTATAGGGCGTCGTCCCCGAGGCTGAAAGACACAGCGCCACGTCGCCCCGGCCCAGAGCCGCCGCCGCAAAATCCGCCTGCGCCAGCGTCGGATCGTCCTCGACCCCGCCCGTCATGTGCAACAGCGCCGCGGTGCCGCCCGCAAACAGCATCGGCGTCCGCGCGGGCGGAATGCCAAAAGTGCCCGCCAGCTCCAGACAATCCGACAGCGCCATCAGCCCCGACGACCCCGCGCCGGCATAGGCCAGTTTGCCGCCCTGCCGCAGCGCATCCGCCCCCAGATCGGCAGCCCGCTCCAGCGCGGGCAGGGCAGGGCGCAACTGTTCCAGCGCCGCAATCTGCGCCGCCAGCAGCCGCGCCAGAGCCACCGCCGCGTCAGCGGCATGCAACCCGGCAGATGCCGTATGGCGGGCTTCTGTGGACCGGTCGGACATGCGAATCTCCCTCTCAGTTATATAATGCCAAACTAATACCACTTGTAAAGCAATTCCTTGTATTTCTGGATTTCACTCGATTTATGGCGCATACCGAAGTCTTTTCTTGCAAATGGTATTATCTTGGTATCATCTTCCGGCCGGAGGATTCGATATGGGCCTGATCATCGGCATCGACGGAGGGGGAAGCGGCTGCCGCGCTGTCGTGGCGGATGCTGCCGGCTCCATCCTCGGCCGTGCCGAAGGCGGCCCCGCGAACATCGCCACCGATCCCACCGCCGCCCTGCGCTCGATCCTCGATTGCGCCGAAGCGGCCTGCCGGGCGGCGTTCGGCGCGGCGGGCCCGGACAGGCTGCGCCGCGCTCGTGCCGGGCTGGGGCTGGCCGGGGCCAATGCCAAGGGTGCCGCAGACCGTCTTTCCGCCGCCCTGCCCTTTGCCGCCTGCCGGATCGAAACCGATGCGATGACCGCTGCGCGCGGTGCCCTGGGTGAACAGGATGGCGTGCTGGCTGCTCTGGGCACCGGGTCGGTCTTCGTGCGCCGTCAGGCCGGCGTGTTGCGTCAGTTCGGCGGCTGGGGGCCGGTGCTGGGCGACGAAGGCTCGGGCGCCGCCCTCGGCCGCGCCGCCCTGTCGCGCGCCGTGATGGCGGTGGACGGCCGCGTCCCGATGACTGCCTTTCTGGCCGGAATGATCGACCGGCATGGCGGGGCGGACGGGCTGGTCAGCTTTTCCTTTGCCGCCCGCCCCGCCGATTTTGCAGCATTGGCACCCGAGATCATCGCCTCGGACGATCCGGCCTGCCGCGCGCTCTGGGGCAAAAGCGTCTCTGACGTTGCGGAAATCCTGTCCTTCCTGCGCAAAGGCGACCTGCCCGTCACCTTTGTCGGCGGCCTTGGCCCCGCCACCGCCGCCGCCCTGCCCGGCAGCCCCCAACGCGCCGCAAAAGGCACGTCGCTGGACGGTGCGCTGCTGCTGGCGCAGGAGATTGCCTGATGGATCTGCTGTTCACCCCTGAAGGGTTCGACGATCCCGGCTCCGGCCCGCTCTATCTGCAGCTTCAGCGCCGCATCGCCGATGCCATCGCCTCGGGCCGTCTGGCCCCCGGCGACAGCCTGCCAGCCGAACGGGACATGGCCGCGATGACCGGCCTGTCGCGCGTCACGGTGCGCAATGCCATTCAGGCGCTTGTCACCTCGGGGCAGTTGGTGCAGCGGCGCGGATCGGGCACCTTCGTCCAGCAAAAGGTGGAACGGCTGGAACAGGCGCTGTCGCTGCTGACCTCGTTCACCGAAGACATGGCCCGGCGCGGCCGGACGGTGGATTCGCACTGGATGTCCCGCCGCATCGACGCGCCTGCCCCCGAAGAGGTGATGGCCCTCGGCCTTGGGGCGGATGACCGCGTGGCCCGGCTGGAGCGGGTGCGCCGGTCCGATGGCGTGCCGCTGGCGATCGAACGCGCCTCGATCCCGGCTTCGGTCCTGCCCGCGCCCGAGGCAGTGGAAGGCTCGCTCTACCTGGCGCTGGAACAGCGCGGCATGCGGCCCGTCCGCGCCGTGCAGCGCATTTCGGCCGCCAATCTTGGCCCGCGCGATGCCGAACTTCTCGGCGTTACCCCCGGCGTGGCCGGTTTGCGGATCGAACGGATCGGCTATCTCGCCTCGGGGCGCGTCGTCGAATTCACCCGCTCTCTTTATCGCGGCGATGCCTATGACTTCGCCGTGGAACTGAAGCTGTCACCGGAAGGACCGGCAAGATGACCTCGCATATGGCCCGTGAAGTGGCCGAAATCCCCGCCGCCGTGCGCCGGTTCCTGGATCTGTCGGCCGATCCACTGCGCGCCGCCGCCGCCGCGATGCGCGACCGCGATCCGCCGCTGCTGGCCACCGTGGCGCGCGGCTCGTCCGACCATGCCGCGACCTATCTGAAATACGCGGCCGAGCTTCTGGCCGGGGTGCCGGTCGCCTCGGTCGGGCCTTCGGTCGCCTCGATCTACGGCCGGCCGCTGCGGCTGAAAAACAGTCTCTGCATCGGCATTTCGCAATCCGGCAAAAGCCCCGACATCGTCCAGATGCTGCGGACAGCCGGGCAGGGCGGCGCGCTGACCATCGCCATCACCAACCATGCCGACAGCCCGATGGCGGCCTCGGCCAACCATTGCCTGCCGCTGCAGGCCGGGGTGGAATCTTCGGTCGCCGCCACCAAGACCTTTGTCACTTCGGCGCTGGCCGGGCTGGCCCTGCTGGCCGAATGGCAGCAGGACCAGGCGCTTCTGGCGGCCATCGCCGCCCTGCCCGAAACGCTGGAACAGGCATTGTCGCAGGACTGGTCGCCGCTGTCGGCCCGGCTGTCGCGGGCGCAATCGGCCTATGTCCTGGGCCGGGGGCCGACGATCGGCATCGCCGCCGAAGCTGCGCTGAAGCTGAAGGAAACCTGCGGCCTGCATGCCGAGGCGTTTTCGGCGGCCGAGGTGCTGCACGGCCCTTCGGCCATCGTGCATCAGGGCTTTCCGGTGCTGGTGCTGGGGGTGGACGACGCCGCCCTGCCGCATGTGGTCGCCACCGCCGAACGGCTGGCCGCGCAGGGGGCCGATGTCTTCCTGACCGGGGCCGCCGCCAAGGGGGCCACCACGCTGCCCATTGCCACGGCCTCGCATCCTTTGCTGGCCCCGTTGGTGCTGGCGGTCTCGTTTTATGCCTTTGTCGAGACGCTTTCGCGCCGACGCGGCTTTGACCCCGATGTGCCGCCACATCTGCGCAAGGTGACGGAGACGCTGTGATGCCCCAGACCTATACCGGTGCATCGGTCTTCGACGGCAGCCGTCTGATCCCCGGCGGCACCCTGTCGGTTCTGGGAGACAAAGTCACCGATTCCGCCGGAACAGAGACGATTCAGCTGCCGGGCGGCTATATCCTGCCGGGCCTGCTGGACTTGCAGGTCAATGGCGGCGGTGGGCATCAGGTGTCTGGCGGCACCACTGCCGATGATCTGGCGATGATATGCGATGTTCACGCCCGGCTGGGGGCCACCGGCATCCTGCCCACGCTGATCACCGACACGCCCGAGGCCACCGCCGCGGTTCTTGCAGCAGGGATCGAGGCCGCACGAAAACAGGTGCCGGGCTTTCTTGGCCTGCATCTCGAAGGCCCGCATCTCGACCCCCGGCGCAAGGGCGCACATGACCCCGCGCTGATCCGGCCGATGACGGACGAAGACCTGAACAGGCTCTGCGAAGGCCGAAAAGCCCTGCCGTCGCTGCTTGTCACCCTTGCGCCCGAAAGCGCGACACCCGCCCGGATTGCCACTCTGGCAAAGGCCGGTGTCATCGTCAGCCTTGGCCATACCGATTGCAGCCATGCCACCGCCCAGGCGGCCCTTGCGGCAGGGGCCACCTGCGTCACCCACCTTTTCAACGCGATGAGCCAGCTTGGCAACCGCGAGCCGGGCATGGTCGGCGCGGCCCTGACCGGAACCGCCCATTGCGGCCTGATCGCCGATGGCATCCATGTCGCGCCCGAAGCCATGCGCATCGCCATGGCCGCCGCCCCGGACCGGCTGTTCCTCGTCTCCGACTGCATGGCCGCCGCTGGCACTGGGGAAACCGAATTCGTGCTGGGCGACCGCCGCATCCTGCGCCGCGACGGACGGCTGACGCTGGAGGACGGCACCCTTGCCGGGGCCGATCTGACCCTGCCGCAGGCGCTGCGCGTGATGGTGGACCGGGTCGGCACCCCGGTTGAAACCGCCTTCGCCATGGCCACCAGCCGCCCCGCCGCCTGCCTTGGCCGCAGCGACATCGGCCATCTGCGGCCAGGCGCGCAGGCGGATTTCATCCATCTGCGGCCAGATTTCACCCTGGGCGGTGTCTGGCGGTGCGGTCAGCGCCTGCTCTGATTTCCGCCTTTACAGAGCCGGATTTCTGCGGCTTACCTCTGGCATGGCCGGACAGACCGACACCCTTATCACCGCGATCATGGACTGGATCGACATCGGCCGCCTGAACCCCGGCGACCCGATCGACGAAGCCCTGCTGGCGTCCGAATTCGGCACCTCGCGCACCCCGATCCGCGAGGCGATCCTGAAGCTGGAGGCGATGGGCCTGATCCGCCGCCACCCCCGCAAGGGCGCCACCCTGTTCCGTCCGACGCTGGAAGAATTCCTCGCCATTCTCGAAGTCCACGCCAAGCTGGAAGGTCAGGCCGCCGGCCTTGCCGCACGTCGCCTGTCGAAAGCCGGGGCCGAGGCGCTGGAATCCATCGTGGCGCGTTGCGAAACCCACGCCGCCCGCGATGGCGACGGCGATCCCGATGGCTATTACCAACTGAACCTGCGCTTTCACGAAACAGTTGCGGTCGCGGCGGGCAACCCCTTCCTGACCGAGATGATCAAGACCAACGCGCGCAAGCTTCTGGCCTATTACCGCGCCCGTTATCGCTATGCCGGGGCCATCGCCGCCTCGGCGGCCGAGCACCGCCAGCTTGCCCGGCTGATGCTGGACCGCGATTCCGCCGGGGCCGAGGCGATGATGCAGCGCCATGTCCAGTTCGACCAGATCACCGCGATGGATCTGCTTGCTGCACTGTCCTGAGGCAGGTTGCACGTCGGGCTACCAGCCAGACGCAAGCCATACCTTTGCCATACGTTCCGCAGACGCGCATCCTGATGACCGGCCGCCCTCAGCCCGCCTCGAAGAAGTCGACAATCCGCTGCGCCATCCGCTGCGTTTCGGCCGGTCGGTCGAGCGAGGCTTTTGCGGCCATGGCCACCAGGGGCGGCAGCTTGTCCTGGTATTCTGCCACCAGCGCCGTGGCGAATTCCTCGGTGATCTCGGGGTGATACTGCGTGGTCAGCACGCGGGTGCCAATCCGGTAGGCCCCGACCGGGCATTCCTCATTGCCGCCCAGCGCCTCGGCCCCGTCCGGCAACTGTGTGACCTGTTCGACATGCGCGGCATAAAGCCGGATCGGCGCGCCTTCCATCTGCGTTTCCGCCAGCCCGAACACCCAGCCGCCGGGGTTCTTCTCGACCTTGCCGCCCAGTGCCTTGGCAATCGCCTGATGCCCGAAGCAGGCACCGAAGACCGGCTGGTCCTTGGCCCTTATGTCACGAATCACCTGCATCAGCCGATGCACCCAAGGCTGATCATCATGAACCGAGGCCGGGCTTCCGGTGATGATGAATCCATCATAGGCAGCCAGATCGTCGGGAAACTGACCATCCTTCACCGCAATGGTCGTGATCCGCCAGTCAGGCCGCAAGGGCAGAAGAAGATTGGCGAATTTCTCGCCATCCTTCGGGTGCTTCTGCGCAAAATCGCTTTCGTCGGTGTTCGCCATCAGGATTGCGATATGCATGGTCTGCGGCCTTTACATATTTATGAACAGGTTTAGTATATTTATAACTCAGCTTCAGGCAAGGGAGAGGTGCATGACAGTCTGGACCCCCAGTGACGACGGCCATGCCGATCTGTCCAGCCACGACACCTTCCTTCAGGGCGCGCCCCACAACACCTTTGCCCGCCTGCGCCGCGAAGACCCGATGGCCTGGACCGAATATGCCGGTGGACAGGGCTTCTGGTCCGTCACCCGCCACGCCGACATCCTGGAACTGAACGGCAAGCCGGACCTGCTGTCCAGCGCCCGCGGCATCAGGATGGAGGACCAGACCTATGAGGAATACCTCGCCCGCCGCACCTTTCAGGAAACCGACGCGCCCGAGCATATGAAGACCCGTGTCAAGGTGGCCAAGGCATTTTCCAAACCCGTGATCGCGCAGTTCGAAGCCATCATCCGCGATCTGTGCGGGCCGATCCTGGATCAGGCGCTGGCCAAGGAAACCTTTGATGCGACAAAGGAAATCGCGCGCCAGCTGCCGATGCGGATGCTGGGCCGGATCGTCGGTCTGCCGGACGAAGACCTGCCCTGGCTGGTGGAAAAGGGCGATGCGCTGATCGCCAACACCGACCCGGATTTCACCCAGCATGTGCTGGACAAGATGTCCACCGACGAATTCCGCATGATGCCCTTCAACTCGCCCGCCGGGGCCGAACTGTTCGTCTATGCCAAGGATCTGATGCGCAAGAAGACCGCTGCCGGCGATACCTCGGGCGTGTTGCACCTGATCCTTCAGCCGGGGCCGGATGGCTCGGTGATGCCGGAACACGAATTCCGCAACTTCTTCTGCCTGCTGGTGGCGGCAGGCAATGACACCACCCGCTATTCCATCGCCGCCGGGTTGCAGGCGCTGTGCCACCAGCCGGAACTTCTGGGCCAGATCCAGCGCGGCGAGGTGACGGAGACCATGGCGGACGAGATCATCCGCTGGGCCAGCCCCACCAGCTATTTCCGCCGCACCGTGACCCGCGATTTCGACTATCATGGCAAGCAGATCCGCCAGGGCGACAAGGTGCTGTACTGGTTCGCCAGCGGCAACCGCGACGAAACCGTCTTCGATCAGCCGATGCGCGTCGATCTTGGCCGCAACCCCAACCGCCATGTTTCCTTCGGGCAGGGCGGCCCGCATGTCTGCCTTGGCATGTGGCTGGCGCGGCTGGAAGTGCGCGTGCTGTTCGAAGAGCTTGCCAAACGTATCCGCTCCGTCGAACCTGCCGGAGAGCAGAAATTCCTGCGGTCGAATTTCATCGGCGGCATCAAGGAACTGCCCGTCAGGGTCACGCTTCAATAAGCGGCACAAGACCGCATCTCAGGGAGACCACGAATGACCGAGCGCCTGCGCGCCATGTTCTGCGATCATCTGTCGATCCTGCGGGGGAAATACCTGCCCGCCTCGAAGATGCAGGATGATGAAAGCCGCTTTGCCCAGCCCAACTTCAGCGTGCATTACGACAAGGATCTGCTGCTGGAGGCCCCCGGTGCCATGTGCCTTCAGGGCCTGCCCGACATGGTGCTGCGCTGGAAGGCGGCCGAAATCCGCCAGGGTTGGGAACCGGCAACCCGTGTCGTGATCGGCGATCTTTACGGCGGTGACGGCAATCCGCTGCCGCTGTGCCCCCGCGGCGCTCTGAAACGTGCTGTCGCGGCCTGGGGCAGGCACGGGCTGACCCCGAAGGTCGGGATCGAGCTGGAAGCCTATGCCTTCACCCGCAATCCCGATGGCCGGATCGTGCCCTATGACAACCCCGGCGGCGTGGTCTATGGCACCGGCAATTTCACCGATCCGCGCCGGTTCACCGATGCGATCTGGAACAAGGCGCATGAGATCGGCCTGCCCCTGGATCTGATCACCGCCGAATACGATACGCCGCAATTCGAATTCACCCTGACCTTCGATACAGCGGTCGAACATGTCGACACGGTCGTCCTGTTCCGGCAGATGGCACGGGAAATCGCGCTGGATCATGGGGTTATCCTCAGCTTCCTGCCCAAGCCCATCCTCGGCAAGGGCGGGTCTGGCCTGCATGTGAACCTGTCCTTCACCGATGCCAAAGGGCAGAACGCGCTTGCCAACGGCGAACGCGGCGATCCCGACAACCTGAATGATCTGGCCAAAGGCTGCATTGCCGGCTGGATGCGGCATCACAAGGGTGTCGCCGGACTGGTGGCCCCGAACGCGCTGTCCTATGGCCGCCTTCAACCGGCCAGCCTTTCCGGCTTCTGGTGCAACTGGGGCGGCGACAACCGCAATGTCACCGCACGGGTCAGCGCCGAAGGCGGCAAGAAGGCAAGGCTGGAACACCGGATGCCCGACGCCACCGCAAACCCCTATACCACCGTGGCGACAATCCTTCAGGCCGCCCTGCTGGGCTATGAGGGCAAATATGACCTGCCGCCCAGGGAAACCGGCGACGGCTTTACCGGCAATGACGCCCTCCATGGCACCGCCGCCAGCCTTGCCGAAGCCCTCGATGATCTGGCCGCCGATACCGCCCTATCGGCAGCAGTCGGTCAGGATCTGGTCGACCATCACCTGTTCATGAAGCGGGCCGAGGTCGAAAAGACCGCCGGTCTTGAGGGCGACGCCGTGCGCGACTGGTATATCTGGTATCTCTGACCCGACGGCCCGACCCGGTCTTTCCCTTCTGCAAATATCCTGCGGGGGTCCGGGGGTGCAAAACCCCCGGCGCCCGCCCCAAATCCCGGAGCCAACCCATGAAAGCCACCTGGATCCTGCCCGACGGCCAAAAGATCACCGCCGATGTGAAAGAGGGCATGAATCTGATGCAGGCCGCCGTCGCCAACAACATCCCGAATGTCATCGGGGAATGCGGCGGCAACCTGTCCTGCGCCACCTGCCATGTCTATGTCGCCGATGACTGGGTGGCCACCACCGGCGAAGCCGGGGATTTCGAAGATCCGATGCTGGACGTGGCCGAGGCCGAGCGTCGCCCAACCTCGCGCCTGTCGTGCCAGCTGGTGATGTCGCCCGCGCTGGACGGCATCACCCTGATCGTGCCGCAACCCTAGGCGGGGTCACGGCCGGCAATCGCTGCGGTCAGTTCTGTGCCGCCAGGTTCGCCGCCCCGGACTGCGCCCGGCGTGCCAGTTCCTGCCGGTAAAGCGCCAGGAAATCCACATTGTCGACGTTCAGCGGCGGGAAGCCGCCGTCCCGCGTCACGTCGCTGATGATGCGGCGGACAAAGGGGAACAACAGGCGCGGGCATTCGATCAGCAGGAAGGGATGCAGCTGATCCTCGGGCACGCCCTCGACATGGAAGGTGCCGCCGTATTCCAGCTCCATCAGGAACAGCGTATCGCCGTTCACCTTGTTCTTCGACGTCACCTTGAACTTGCAGACCACGTCATATTGATGCTCGGCCTGCCGTTTGCGGGCATCCAGGCTGACGGCGACCTGAATGTCGGGCTGCACCTCACCCGCCGACAGGCCCTTTTGCGCCACGATATTCTCAAAGCTCATGTCGCGGATATATTGCGCCAGAACCTGCATGCGCAGCTGCGGCGCAGTGGCGGCGGGGGCGGCACCGTTTGCGCCAGCGGTTTCGTCAGTCATCGTCAACTCCTGCCTCTGGCGGCCAGCCGCCTGTCTGTCGGCCACGTGCTTACCAGAGCGCCCGCGCCCGCTCAATGCCAAGACGAGCTTCCCGATTCTCGACAACCTGCTGCAAGATCGGTAATCCTGAGATTCAACTCAGGGAACGCCCATGCCGCGCAATACCACGCTGACCGAAGAAGCCTATACCCACCTGCGCCGCGACATCATCCGCGGCCAGTGGAAACCGCTGGAACCCCTGCGGATGCACAATCTGTCCGAACGTTACGGCATGGGCCAGTCGCCGCTGCGCGAGGCGCTCAGCCGGTTGCAGGCCGAACGGCTGGTGATGCTGATGCCGCTGAAGGGGTTCACCGTCGCACCGCTGTCGGCATTCGAGATGTGGGATGCCATCAGTTTTCGTATCCTGCTGGAAACCGAAGCCCTGCGCCGGTCGATCCGTGACGGAGACGACAGATGGGAGGCCGCCATCGTTGCCGCCCTTCACGCGCTTGTCCTGCAGGCCCGCCGGACCGGCACCGAAGAAGCAGACCCCGACCTGTTCGAAGCCCGGCATCACGACTTTCACCGCGCCCTGATTGCCGCCTGCAATTCGCCCCGGATGCTGGAGCAGTTCGACCGGCTTTATGCAGAATGCGAACGCTACCGCTTTCCCACGCTTGACCCGTCAGCCGCAGCAAGGCGCGACGTGCAGGCCGAACACCGCGCCATCGCCGATGCGGCCCTGGCGCGCGATGCCGACACCGCCTGCGATCTGCTCGCGCGCCACTACCGCGCCACCGCCGAACGGGTGGAGGCGCGATTCCGCGAGATGGCCTAGGCTTTCGGGTCCAGCCCCACGGCGCGGCGATAGGCGCGCTGGCCGTAAAGCAGCGCATGCGGGTTGTCGGCCAGCACGACCTGCGTGACCCGGCCGACGATGATGTGATGCGTCTCCCACAGGACGGATGTCGCCAGCTTGCATTCAAAGGTGGCCGTCGCCCCGGCAAGGACCGGCTGGCCCAGCGGGCCGGGCTGCCATTGGGCGCGGTCGAACCGCGCGCCATGATCATCGCCACCGCGCCCGGCGAACAGATCGGACAGCGGCTGCTGATCCTCGGCCAGAAGATTGGCGCAGAAGGCGCGGTTCTTCAGGATCGCCGTTGCCGCGGGCGACAGGTGATGGATGCAGGCCAGAAGCGACGGCTGCTCTCCATCCGCCGAGACCGAGGTCAGGGACGAGATCGTCACCCCCGCCCTGCCCCCAGGCCCATCGGTGGTGGCGACCGCAACAAAGGTCGCGGCCCGGCTCATCCCTTCCAGAAAGGCGGCGCGCAGGTCCATCCTGTCCTCCCTCAGCCCAGATCGAAGAAGCGTTCCAGTTCCACATCGGGAACGCGGCGGCGGAATTCGTCATACTGGCTTTGCCGCGTGGCGGTGAAGGCATCGACGAAACGCTGGCCAAGCCAGTCCTTCGCAAAGGCCGATCCGCGCAGGCGTTCGATCGCCTCTGGCATCGAGCGGGCGAAGTCCCGGTTCGGCGTCTGCGCATAGCCCGAGCCGATGACCTCGTCATCCGGTTCGGCCTTTTCCAGGATACCGGCCACCCCCGCCGCGATGGTGGCGGCAGCGGAAAGATAGGGGTTGCTGTCAGCCCCCGGCAGCCGGTTTTCGACCCGAAGGCTGCCCGCATCATGGCCGACCAGTCGGAAGCAGGTGGTGCGGTTCTCATAGCCCCAGGTCAGGCCCGGCGGCGCAAAGGTGCCGGGGGCAAAGCGGCGATAGCTGTTCACCGTGGGCTGGAAGATCAGCGTCATGTCGCCGATGTATTTCTGCAAGCCGCCCAGGAACCAGCGGAAGGTCTGGCTGACACCGTTCTTCTGCTCCTTGTCCCAGAACAGCGACTTTCCGGCCTTGTCTTTCATGCTGATGTGCAGATGGATCGACTGGCTATCGGCGTTTTCATTCCAGCGCGGCATGAAGGTGACGGACTTGCCCTGCCGCAGCGCCAGCGCCCGGATGAAGTTCTTCAGCAGTACCAGCTGATCGGCCGGTTCCACGCCGGTGCCCGCGCCGATGCAGGCCTCCATGAACCCGGCACCGATTTCCTCGTGCATCTTGGCAAGGTCGATGCGCAGCGGTTCGCACATCTGCGACATCGCCTCATACCATTCGGTCTGGACGACCTGATACAGGATCAGGTCATGGCTGGCGTGCAGGGTGGCGGGCTTGAGGTTGCGATAGCCCTTTGCCCTGGCGCTTTCCGGCGTCTCGTCGAACAGGGTATATTCCAGCTCCATGCCGTATTTCGGCTCTAACCCGGCCTTGTCGGCCCGTGCCAGCACCGATTTCAGCAGCGCGCGCGGGCAGATTTCGGCCGAAGCCCCGGAATAGTTCGACAGCACCAGAAGATCATGCCCCGGTTTCGACCACGGCAGGCGGCGGGCCGAAGCGGGATCCACCACCAGCGGATCGTCGTGGAAATCGCCACTGTCATCGTTGACGCCCGGCATGTTCAGATGCACATCGGTCGGGTCCAGCGCCAGCTGCGCCGGGGCCATGCCCATGCCGTTCTTTGCAATCCCGCGCAGGCTGCCGGTCGAGATCATCTGCCCGCGCAACAGGCCGTTGGTGTCGGTCATCGCCACAGTGGCAAAGCGGCTTGCCGGATCGGCAAGGAAGTCGTCAAGCGTCATGTCTCACCTGTTGGGATTGCGCGCCGGTCAGGGCGTCGAGTTGTGCGATATCCGCCTGCGCGGCCGTGGAATAGGCGCGCAGGAACACCCGCAGGCCATTGTCGATATAGCGGGCCAGCGTGGCCCGGTCGGGGGGCGAATCCGGCATGTACAGAGCCTGAGTCCGCGGTGCCGACAGGATCAGCCCCCACAGATCCTGAGCGGCCAGTTCGGCATCCTCGAAGGCCAGCCGCCCCTTGTCGCGCTGCCCTGCCAGATAGCGCATGATCCCGCGCAACAGGTGATCGGGACCGCTGGCCTGATAGGCACGGCCGATTTCCGGGAACCTTTGCACCTCGCCGATGATCAGCCGCGCCAGAGACAGCATGTCCGGCCGCATCACCGTATCGGCATAGTCCCAGGCGAAGGTGTGCAGATCCTGCACCATGCCTTCGGGCGAGGGATGTTCGAACACATCCAGCATCCGGTCGCGCTTGCCCAGCATCATCGCCTGGAAAAGCGACTCCTTCGACGGGAAATAGCTGTAGAGCGTGGGCTTGGTCAGCCCGGCCTCGGCAGCCACCGCATCCATGGTGCAGCCGGAATAGCCCATTTCGGCAAAGACCTTCAAAGCCGCATCCAGGATGCGTTTTTCGCGGTCAAGCCGGTTCTGCTGGCGGCGCGGAAGCGGGGTCATGGCAGCTTGCGCAGGAAGTCGAGCAAGGGGCGGTTGTAGGCGGCGGGCTGTTCGACGTTGCAGACATGGCCCGCATCGGCGATCACCTCGAACCGCACGTCGGGGCGGGGGGCATTGTCCCAGATGCGCCCGGCCACGCTGCGGATTTCCGCTGGGGGGGCCAGTCGGTCATGCTCGCCCGTCATCATCAGGACCGGCATGGTCAGCTTGCCGAAGTCGAATTTCTCCAGCGGATTTGTAAAGCAGACCAGCGCGTCACGATAGGTTTCGGTCAGGATGGCGGCCATGCTGTCATAGAGCCGCTTTCTGGTGTCTTCCGATGCATTCGGCCCGGACAGAACCTTGACCACAGCCGGGGCGAAATCGCGCGGAGTCTGGCCCGCGTTCATCGGCACTTCGCGGCTGATGCGAAAGGCTTCGCGCTCATCCGGCCCGGCCTCGGACATGCCGGTGCAGCCGCCCGACAGGACCAGCCCGTCCAACAGATGCGGATGGCGCATGGCGAAGGATGTAGCGATCCACGACCCATAGGACAGGCCGACCAGAACCAGGCTTTCCGCGCCCATCACCTGCATCACCCGCAGGATGTCGTCGCAATAGTCATCCACGGTGGACTGCCGCGGCCCCAGCGTGCTGTCACCATAGCCGCGCAGGTCCAGTGCAGCCGCGGGCATCACGCCGCTGGCCACTGCGACCTGCTGATTCCAGTTGTCGCGGTTGCCGCCGATGCCGTGCAAGAACAGGCACAACCTGCGGCCCGGCCCGCCCGCCGTGGTCAGCGCCAGTCGCGGAAGATCGTCGATCAGCCGCTGCTCCGTCGCAACCACGGGCACTGTCTCGCCGGGCTCAGGCTGCAAAATGCGGCTCTGTGCCAGCGATTCCAGTGCCGCGATCCCCGCTTCATAGACCGCCTTCGTGCCTTCACAGATCGGCCCCAGCCGGGACGAGGGCGCCCGCACCACCGCCGACCAGCTGACCACCGCCCCGCCACCCTCGGCCGCGCTGACCGTCACCCTCGCGTCATAGGCCTCGCATCCCGCGATGCCCTCAAGATGGGTGTATCCCAGCACGCGGTCGGAATCGGAGAACCATGTCAGCTGCTCGCGGTAAAGCGTGTCCTCGCCCTTCACGGTGAAGGCCCGGATCAGCGCGCCGCGCGGGTCGCGTTCGGCGCGGATGGTCGCCATCCAAGGATGCCACAACCCGGCGAAATCGCGCAACACGGCCCAGACGGCCGCCGGATCGGCTGCAATGCGCCCCGTGACCTGAACCGTGTCGCGCGCCATCTCAGCGCAGTCCCTTGACCGTGCCGCCCTCGCCCCGCCACAGCGAGGTGCGGGCACCGCCCTCGTCGCCAGGGGCATGGTCGATCTCGTTCATGTCGTAAAGCGCAAGGACGCCGATATAGTCCTCCATGATTTCCGATGTATAGGGCAGCATCAGCGCGCCGCAGCGGCTGTCGCGATACATCCGTTCCAGCGGCAGGGATTTCAGCATCGACTGGCCACCGCAGGTGCGGATCGCAAGGGCTGCCAGTTCCTGCACGCCTTCCATGACGTTGTATTGCGCGGCATACATCCGCATGACTTCGCCCTTGGTGGGGAAACCCTTGGCCTCGCCAAAGGCCTGCCACCAAAGGGCGCGCATGTTCGCCAGGCGGGCATACATCTTCGACACCGCCACGCGCTTCGTCGCAAACATCCGCCGATCAATCGGCGGCTGGCCGGGAATGCGGCCTTGCAGATAGGCCACGGTGAAATCGAAGGCACCCTGCGCGACACCCATATAGGTCGGCGACAGCGTCGCCATCATATGCGGCCAGTTCGCCAGCGTCTTGCCGAAGATGCCGCGCGGCATCAGCAGATCATCGCGGGTGACGAAGACATCCTTCAGGATCAGGTCGCGGCTGTTGGTGCCGCGCATGCCCAGAGGATCCCACTCGCCCTTGACCGTCAGTCCGGGGTTGTCCTTGTGGACAACGAAGATCATCGTGTCCTCGTGCCGCGGCTCGACCCCTTCGAAAACCTCGGTGCAAACGATGGTGTAATAATCGCAATATCCCGCCAGAGAGGCGAATTTCTTGAATCCGCTGATCTTCCAGCCGCCTTCCACCGCGCGGCACTGGGTCTGGTTCGGCTTCGAGGTCCAGTTCTGCCCGCCTTCGGAAATCGGCTGCGAATAGATCGCGCGTTCCTTGATCGCGCGGCGGAACTGGCGTTCGCGCAGCGGCGCGAATTCGGCCTTTTCTTCCGCCGTCAGGTTCGGCATCTCGAACATGAAGCGCGACCAGGCCATCGACGAATTGTGCATGTTGAAGGTCAGTGCGGTCGCGCCGCAGAACTTGCCGATCTCGGCCCCGACCATGGCATATTCACCCATGGTAAAGCCCATGCCGCCGAATTCGACCGGGATGCACAGGGTCAGGAACCCCTCATCCGCCAGATCCTTGTAATTTTCCACCGGGAAGGAGGCGTCGTCATCCACCGCCTTCGCCCGTTCGGCAAAGCGCGGCCCCAACTCGTTCACCCGGCGCAGGATCTTCTGCACTTCGGGGCGGATGCGGGACAGGTCATAGTAGTCGGCAATATCGCTCATCTCGGTCTCTCTTGCAGAAGGGGGGATCAGAGGGCCAGTTCGCCCTGCAGCACGCCGTCTTTCACGACGATGCGGCCGTCCAGCGCGATGGTGCAATTGCGCATCGGCAGGTCGAAATGGCCCAGGGTGTAGCGGCCGGCATATTGGTTGGCCCCGGTGGACCACAGGAAACTGCCCGCCAGCGCCCGGAACTCCACCGCCTGCATGTCGCGCTTGTCATACATCGCGGCGCTGACCCATTTCGCGCCGGGGTGCATGCCCCAGCCGACATGGCTCATGCCATAGGCGTTGCGGTCGTCCCAGGCTTCCATGTATTCGCGGAAATGCAGGGCGTCGATGCCGTCGCCTTTGATGGCGGTGACGAAGTCGTTCTCGATGGTAAAGTCGATCTGGCTGGTCAGATAGGTCTTGAACGTCAGGTTCATGTCGCCGACGCCCATGACGATCCGGCCGTTCACCGCGTTCTTGCCGGGGAAGGCCAGGCACAGGCCACCCGGCCAATGCGCCACCGCGCCCGGCGTGGTGCCGAAACCTGCCGTGCCGCCGCAGGGCGCGCCGCGCAGGTCCACCGTCAGATCGGTGCCAAGCGCCGAGGTGACGCGCATTTCCGAGGCGTCCTTCAGCATCTGGATGCCCAGCTGCACCTTGGGCCAATGTTCGGCCTTCGGCTCCGTCCGCTCCAGAATCTCGGGGTGTTCGTTGGTGATCACCAGCAGCCGGGTGCGGCCGGCATCCTCGACTTCCGGCCATTCCGGGGCATGGATCAGGCCCTCGACCGTGCAGTCGACAATCACGTCGCACAGCTTCAGCGCCTCGATCACCGCGCGGTTGCCTTGCAGCGCCCAGGAAGTGCCGGTGGATTTCACCGGGACCGGGGCCGATTGCGGCGGGGTCGGCATCTGGATCATGCAGAATTCGGCCCCCAGATCATAGGCGGCCAGCTCACTCAGCTGCACCAGAACCGGGCGCGACTGGGTTTCGGACAGGATGGCGATGCGCGTGCCCTTGCCGATCCCGTTCAGCGCGAAGACCCGGCGAAAGGCGGCCAGCCATTTGCCTTCGATGCGTTCCTGAAGCATCGCACTCCCCCTGTTGACGATTCGCATCGTTGCGAATTTCTTTACTCTGGAGTTAAAGTTTCACAGGGGAGGTAAAGCTGTCAACAGGATTTTCGAGAATCTGATTTTCGACGAAAATCAGCCGCCCCCGGCCGTCAGCTGCGACCATGTCGGGCGGGCCAGGCTGAAGGTATCCCGGCTGCGGACATAGTCACTGCCAAAGGACCGCGCGACCAGATCCAATGCAGGCGTGTCGATATGCGCCCTCTCGGCATCCAGCAGGAAACGGTCTTCGACATGCACCGCCAGCACCCGGCCGATCACCACCACCTGATTTGGTCCGGTGACAACCGAAGACAGCGCCCGGCATTCATAGCTGACAGGGCTGTCGGCGATCCGCGGCGGCGCAACATGGGTCGAAGGCGTGGTCGCCACCTCGGCGAAGGCCAGTTCGTCCACCCCCGGCGGCGCATCGGCCGAGGTCAGGTTCATCACCTGAACCAGCCGCTCGGGCACCAGATTCACCACGAATTCCCCGGTATCCAGGATGTTGCGCGCGGTATCCTTGAAGCCCCGGTCCGGGGCCTTCATCAGCCCCAGCGCGATGGTGGGCGGAGCCGACCCCATCACGTTGAAAAAGCTGTAGGGCGCGGCGTTCAGGGTGCCATCCGGTGCCTTCGTCACCACCCAGGCAATCGGGCGCGGAATCGTGGTCGCCGCCAGCAGTTTGTAGGCGATCGGCTCAGCCACCTTGTCCAGATCGTATCTCATCGCGCACCCTCATGCTGTCTGTCGGCATATGGCAAGGGCGGGCGGGTTGGCGCAAGAGATTTTCGATAATTCGTCGAATTATCGTTCACTCTGCGCCCGCAGCGCATCCGTTGCCTGCACCAGCGCCTCGCTGATCCCCGGTTCGGACAGGGCGTGCCCTGCCATTCCTACCAGCTTCAGCTGGCACGCGGCCCAGCCTTGCGCAAGTTTCCAGGCCGAAGTCGGGGGGCAAACCATGTCATAGCGCCCCTGCACCACGGTGGCGCCGATATGCTCGATCCGGTGCCGTTCGCGCAGGATCCAGCCATCGCATTCCAGAAAGCCGCCGTTCAGGAAATAGTGGTTCTCCAGCCGCGAAAAGGCGCGGGCATAATCCGAAGGCCCCTCGCCGAAAGCCCCTTCGGACTGGATCGAGGCCAGCGCGTTTTCCCATTGCGCCCAGATCCGCGCATGGCGGCCCTCTTCGCCCAGGCTGCCGCTGAACAGCCGCCGGTGATAGGCGGCGATCAGGTCGCCGCGCTCCTCGGGCGGGATCGGGGCCACGAACCGCGCCCAAAGATCGGGGAAGAACAGCCCCGCGCCGCCGCCATAGAACCAGTCCAATTCGGCCCTGGTCATCAGGAACACACCGCGCAGCACCAGATGGCGCACCCGTTCGGGGTGGGTCAGCGCATAGATCAGCGCCAGTGTCGCGCCCCAGCTGCCGCCGAAAGCCACGAAACTTTCGATCCCCAGCACCTGCCGGATCCGCTCGACATCCGCCACCAGATGCCAGGTCGTGTTGTCCTGCACGCTGGCATGCGGCCGCGACCGCCCGCAGCCGCGCTGGTCGAACAGCACAACGCGGTAATGTGCCGGATCGAAATAGCGCCGCATCGCCGGAGAACAGCCGCCCCCCGGTCCGCCATGAAAGACAAAAGCCGGAATGCCTTCGGGGTTGCCGCATTGTTCGACATAGATCGAATGGCCGTCGCCCATGTCGATCATGCGCTGGTCGAACGGGTCGACCGGCGGGTAAAGATACTCGACTGCGCGCTTTTGGCCTGATCTGTGATCCATCGACACCCTATATAACCCGTGCAACGCCCGAGTCGAAGTGCAAAGGGAAGACCCATGGAAACCACCGTCGATGCCGCCGAAGTGGCGAAATTCGAGGCAATGGCCGCCGAATGGTGGGACGCGGGCGGCAAGTTCAAGCCGCTGCACCAGATGAACCCCTGTCGGCTGGATTACATCACCCGCCAGATCGGAGCCGAATTCGGCCGCGATCTGACCGGTCCGTTGCCCTTTGCGGGATTGCGCATTCTGGACATCGGCTGCGGCGGCGGGCTGTTGTCGGAACCGATGGCCCGGCTTGGGGCCGATGTCGTCGGTGCCGATGCCGCCCCGCGCAACATCCCCGTCGCCCGCATTCATGCCGAACAATCCGGCCTGACCATCGACTATCGCCACACCACGGCCGAGGCGCTGGCGGCAGCGGGCGAACGGTTCGACGTGGTGCTGAACATGGAAGTGATCGAGCATGTGGCCGATCCGCTGACCTATCTGACCGCCTGCCAGACCCTGCTGAAACCCGGCGGACTGATGATCTGCTCCACCCTCAACCGCAACGCCAAGAGCTTTGCGCTGGCCATCGTCGGTGCCGAATGGGTGATGCGCTGGCTGCCGAAAGGCACCCACGACTGGCAGAAATTCATCACCCCGGACGAGCTTTACGACCTGATCCGCCGCGCCGGGCTGGACCCGGTGGACCGCAAGGGCATGGTCTTCAACCCGGTCAGCTGGCGCTGGGGCCTGTCGGACCGCGACCTGTCGGTGAACTACGTCACCACCAGCCTCCGCCGGTGAGGGGCTTGGCCGCCAGCCTGACATTCTGGGCGATCCTGCCGGTCTTTTCGGCCTGGGCCGGGCTGGCGCTCTGGGTGCAGTTCCCGCAGGTGCGCGGGCTGATGCTGGCATTTCTGACCGTGGCCATCGGGCTGGTGATCTGGCAGCGGCTGTCCGGCGGTTGGGGCTGGACCGGGCTTGGCCTGCTGGTGGCGGTGATGATGGGCTGGTTCTTCAGCCTTGCCCCGCAGCAGAACCGCGACTGGGCCGAAGATGTCTCACGCATGGTGCAAGGCCGGGTCGAGGACGATCTGGTCCATCTGGAGAACATCCGCGATTTCCGCTGGTCCGGGCCCAAGACCACGACACAAGAGCTGTGGACCAGCCGCACCGTCGATCTGAATACACTGCAAGGGGTGGACGTGATCACCTCGGTCTGGGGCAACCCGGACATCGCGCATGTGCTGGTCAGCTTCCGGTTTCAGGGCACCGATCCCCTGACCTTCTCGGTCGAGATCCGCCGCGAGAAGGGTGAAAAATTCTCGCCCCTTGGCGGCTTCTTCCGCCAGTTCGAGCTGTCGCTGATCGCCGCCGAAGAGGCCGACATCGTGCAATGGCGTGCCGTGCCAAGGGCCGAAGAGGTGCGGCTTTATCCGCTGACCTTGACCCCGGAACAGACGCGGCAGATCTTCCTGCGCTTTGTCGATCTGGGCAATGACCTGAACGCCGCCCCGCGCTGGTACAACACCGTCACCGCCAATTGCACCACCGTCGCCTGGCGGCTGTCGCGGGTGCTGTCGCCCGATTTGCCGCTGTCGCCCAGCTTGCTCTTGTCGGGCCGCCTGCCGCAGTATCTCGACCGGCTGGGCGTGCTGGCCGGGCCGGGCACGCTGGAGGAAAAACGCCAGCGCGCGCTGATCTCGGACCGCGCCAGGACGATGCCGGCAGGGGCCGGATTTTCCGACTGGATCAGGGCTGATCCCCGGCCGTGAATAAGCCGTGAAAGTCGGCCCGCGGTGCCGGATTGCCCCTGCGCGCGCGGGTCTGCTGTGGCACTCTGCGATCATGGCGCGATTCAGGAGAATGCGATGACCGCAGCATGGCAGCCCGCCGACGCCGCCCCGCATGGCCCCCATGTGGCCTGGGAAGCGGCCATGGAGACCGGCAGCGCCCCGCGTCTGGTGCCCGTTCTGGCGCGTCTGGCCCCGCCACCCGGCAGCGGCATGGATCTGGCCAGTGCCATCGCGGCCAGCCTTGCCCTGCCGGGGGTGGAGTTCGCCCGCCATGAGCGCGACCTGCTTCAGACCGAGTTGACCCATGCCGCCCCCGGTTGGCCGCATGAGGTGCGGCTGGTCGCCTATCTGCCGCGCGCCTTGCTGAGCGATCTGCCGGAATTCTGGCAGGTCCTGCACATCGGGCCGGGTTTTCTGCCGGGAGAAGCCGCCCCAGCCCCTGCGGCCTGCGACCTTTGTGCGCTGGAGGGCGACCTTGATCCCGCCCGGCCCGTGATGGCGCTGATCGACGAAGGCATCGGCTTTCTGAACGCCCGCTTTCGCGCAGCACGGCAAAGCACGCGCTTTCTTGGCATCTGGTTGCAGGCAGACGAACGGCGCGCCCAGGGCCCGATCGGCCCCTGGGGCGACATTCGGCTTGGCCGCGTCCTGACCGCCGATGAAATCGACGCCATGCTTGGCTCGGGCCAGCAGGAAGCCGATCTTTATCACCAGCTGTCCCGCAGCCTTTATCCGCCACCGGCCAATTCGGCCTTTCTGCGGCGCATCGGGCATGGCTGCCACACGCTTGATCTTGCGGCAGGGGCGGGTTTCACCGATCCGATGGCGCAGGTGCCGATCCTTGCCGTGCAGCTTCCGCCTGCCTCGATCGCGGAAACCGCCGGGCGACGGATGGGCGCGCATCTGGTGCAGGGCCTGCGCTGGATTCTGGCCGAGGTGCTGCGCCGGTCCCATGGCACCGATCTGCCGCCGGTCGTGGTGAACCTGTCGATCGGTGCGCTGGCCGGGCCGGGCGATGCGACCGAATTTCTGGCCGACTGGCTGGCCTATGAAATCGACCGTCATCACCGCCTGGCCCCCGGATCAGAGCTGCGCTTTGCCGCCGCCTATGGCAACGCGCGACGGTCCCGACTGGTCGCCCGCGCAGAAGCGCGCATATCGCACCCCGTCACGCTGGACTGGCGGCTGCTGCCGGATGATGCCACCTCCAGCTTTCTGGAAATCCGCGTCGATCCGGCCCTGTCAGAGGGGCTTTCGCTGTGCCTGACCCCGCCGCAGGGCAGCGGCCTGCCGCCCCTGACGGTGGACTGGCCTGCTGCCCCGCTTGGCTGGCGGCTGGGCGGCGGCACTGGACCGGTCGCCCTGGTCTCGTTCAGCACAGAAACCGGCGGGCAGGCGCTGTGTCATCTGTCCCTTGCGCCGACACGGCCCACGCCCGGCGGAACGTGGGCCGCCCCCGGCCTGTGGCGCGTCACCTTTCGCACCGCGCGCAATGAACCCGTCCGCGTCATCGCCCGCGTCCAGCGGGACGATACACCCTTCGGCCATGCGCCGAACGGCCGCCAAAGCTGGCTTGACCATCCCGAAGGCTGGACCTGGGAGGATGACCTTCGCGCCTTCGCCCTGCCCGATCCAGGCGGTGCGGGTGCGCCGTCCTGCCCCGTCACGCGGCAAGGCAGCGCGGTGTCCTTTGCGGGCTGCGACCGGCCGCAGGTCTATACCGTCGGCGCCCTTAGACCGGGACGCGCGGCGGGAACATGGCTGCCGTCGCGCTTTTCCGCCGAAGGCGCCGTCGCCCTGATCCACCCCGGCGAATCGCCCGGCCCGACCCTGTCGGCACAGGGCGAAGACGGGCCGATGACAGGCGGCGTTCGTGCAACCGGCCTGCTTACGGGCAGCACGGCGCGGCTGGCGGGAACCTCGATGTCCGCACCGGCGGTTGCCCGGCGTCTGCTGGACTATTTTCGCACGACACCGCCCGCGATGCGCAGCCTGACCGCCGAGCGCGAGGCCCTGGCAGGGCCGGGGCAATGGGCTGCCACGCCCGATCCGCGGACCGGACATGCCATGCTGAAAACCGGCTGAGCCATCACGCGACAGGTTGGGCAGGCCCCGGTCCCCATTCCTGCACGGCGGCCCGCCACAACTGCGGCAGGACGCTCCAGCTTTCGGCGGGTGCAACCCGTGACTTGCCCTGACGCCAGCCGGTCGTGGTGCCGACCCCCAGCGCCGCCACCCATTTGGCCAAGGTGAAATCGCCTGTCCAGTCATCGCCGCGCGCCGTGAATTCCGGGATCGGGAAATCCTTGCCGCCGCCCAGACAATGCGCCACGAAACCCAGCGCCACCGCCAGCCCGAGCAACCCGCCATGCGCCCCGTCCACCGGGTAATGCACCCCGGCGACCGTCCGGTTGTCGGCGATCCGATGCGCCAGCCGGAACAGCATCACCGTCTCATCCACCTCGGGCGAGGCTTCTGCGGCCGGGGTCAGCCGGTTCAACAGCGCGTCGATCAGCCCTGCATCCGCCGTTCCCGTTCCCGACAGCCGCAGCGCCGCAATCGTCGCCGCCAGGGCAAAGGATTCCGTCGCATGGCCTGACGGATAGGCCGAATGCCCCGGCGTATCGATCACCGGCTGAATCTGCGGCGACAGATCAAACGGCCGCGCGACCGAACAGAAATGCTTCATCCGCTGTTCCTGACTGACCACGGCGTCATACATCGCCGCGATCAGAAGCCGGGTATAGCGCCGCCGGTTCAGGCCCAGCCCGTGCTGCGCGTTGAAGAACGACAGAAGGTCGTTCGACTGCGCCAGGATCTCGGGCAACCGGTCGGCGCGCAGATCCATCGCGGTGCGCAGCTCGGCCATCTGTTCGGCGATCTTGGCATCGCCGGGCGGTTCCAGCGACAGGATCTCGTCGGCACCCAGCAGGGAATAGCCACTGGCATTGGGGATGACATGGAACAGCCGCAGCGCCTCATGCGCCAGCACCGAGGCGCGGGGAAAATCAGCCTGCCGCATCAGCCGGGTCAGATCGTCGGCACGATGTGTCACCCGCACAGGAACCGATCCGTCCCAGTATCCCATCAGCCCCTCGGCCGTCAGCGCCAGCGCCGTCGACAACCAGGGAGAGCCGCCGCCGCCGGGCGAAGCGTGCGACCCATGTGACCCGTGCGACCCATGTGATCCATGGGAACCGTGCGACCCATGTGATCCGTGCGAACCGTGAGATCCCGAAATCGTCATGCCAATCTCCTTGCGTCGTGACTGGAACATTGCCCGGCTTTGCCGGACCTGCCTAGCAGGCCGAAGGTTGGCCGATGCCGATTGACGGCGAATTCACGGATATTGCTTGCCAAGGTTGTGCCGGATTGCCGCTGCGTTAAGGTGGTCGGAAACAGATGGGACAGGGACATGTTCTTACGCCTCGTCGGCGTATTTCAGGTGGTGGATGGTGCCGGGCGCGATTGCACGCCACGCGGTGCCAAGACTCGTGCCATCCTAGCCATCCTGTGCCAGACACCCGACCGGCGGCGGCCGCGCCGCTGGCTGGAATCGAAGCTCTGGTCCGACCGGGGGCCGGAACAGGCGTCCGGCAGTCTGCGGCAATCGCTGATGGAACTGCGCAAGGCGCTTGGCGATGCCGCCGACCTGATCAGCGCCGACCGGGATTCGGTGATGCTGGCCCCGATTGACACCGATATCGAGATCGAACCCGCCGCCGTGCGCGCGGCCCTTTCGGCCGGGCGCGAGTTTCTGGAAGGCATCGACATCGTTGATCCCGCCTTTCAGGGCTGGCTGCGCGACGAACGCGCCCGGCTGGCCGTTGCCTTCGGTCTTGCCACCAGTCCGGCCGCCGCGCCCGCAGATCCTGCGGCCATTCCGTTCGTGGTGTCCTTCGGCTCTCTGCCCGACGGCGCAGGCCGCTTTGCCGCGCAGGATCTGGCGCAGGCCATTGCAGGTCTGGCAACCGAATTCATGGATCTCGACGTCTATGGCATCGGAACAGACATTGCCCTGCCGACCGCAATTCCCGCGGCGCAAGGCCTCGAACTCCACCTCGAAGGCGCTGCGATCCGCGACCACATTCACATGATGGTCACATTGATCCTGCGCGGCTCCAGGCAGCTGGCCTGGAGCCAGCGCATCGCCCTCTCCGGCCCCGAGGACATTGCCGAAGGCCGCAGCGATGTATCGGCGCTGGTGTTTCAGGCTGCCAATGCCGCCCTGATGCAGATGCCCCGCCTTGCCGATATGCCCGGCGCCAATGCCAGATGCCGCGCCGCAGGTCTGGTGGCCCGCGCCGTGACCGAGATGTTCAGCTATGGGGCCACCCGGCTGCGCGACGCCGACGCCCTGCTGACCGAGGCCGAGGCCATCGCCCCTTCGGGCCGCATCGCGGCCTGGCGCAGTCTGGTCCGCCAGATCATGTTCGTCGAACGCACCGAAGGCCCGCCCAGGCGCCTGGAGACCGAGGCCGATGCCTTCGCCCGCCGCGCGCTGGAAGATGCCGAAGGCAATCCGCTGGTGCTGGCCCTGGTCAGCCATACCCGTGTCATGGTGGATGAAAACCCCGAGGCCGGCACGGTCCTGGCCCGTGATGCCGTGCGGTTGTCGCCGTTCAACGCCTTCGGCTACTGGTCGGCGGCCGGGGCCGATCTGCGCCACGAACGCCATGATGCGGCGCTGTCCGCCGCCCGTCGCGGCACGGACATCGCCTCGCGCACCCCGATCGGCCATTGGTGGGAAGCGCTGGCCGGTCTTGCCGCCCTGCGTGGCGGCAAACTGGGCCCGGCCATCGCGCATTACGAATCCGCCTTCTATCGCGCACCCAATTTCCGCGCGGCGATGCGGCACCTTGCCTATCTTTACCTTGAGACCGGCGATACCAGAAAGGCCGAGCGCGTGTTGCGGGCGTTGTTGCGGGCCGAACCCGATTTCCTGCCCGCCAGCGTTCTGACAGACGGCTATCCCGCCATCACCCTGCGTCGCAGCGGACTGGCCGAACGCCATCTGGCCGCGATGACGGCCATCTGCAACCGCCTGCGTCAGACCGTCTGATCCCCGGCATTGCACCCCCGACCACAAGAGGCCATGTTGATCCGATGTTCAGATGGTCCCGGCAAGGTCTCGATTTCCTGTCAGCAGTCTGGCTGCGCGTCGGTGATGGTCATTTCGGCCTGGTCGCGGCAGGCGTTGCCTTTTACGCCATGTTCGCCGTCTTTCCCGGCATTGCCGCCGTCGTCGCGATCTGGAGCCTGATGGCCGATCCGCTGGTAATTTCGGGCTATCTTGCCGTAGCCGAGCGCTTCCTGCCGCCCGATGCAGCACAATTGATCCATGATCAGGTCATGGCATTGCTGAATGCGCCTGCGGCGACACTGGGCTGGACAACCTTCGTGTCGTTCGCGCTGGCCTTCTATTCCGCCCGTGCCGGGGTCTCGGCGCTGATACAGGGGCTGGATGTCGTCCACAGGGCGCAACCGCGCGGCTGGATCAAGGGCTATGTCGCCGATTTCCTGCTGACGGCAGCGCTGATCGGGGCCTTGCTGGTGGCGCTGGCCACAGTGGTCATCGTGCCGGTCCTGCTGAACTACATCAGCCTTGGCCCGTTCGAGGGCTGGTTCATTCGCGTCCTGCCCTGGACCGCGATGTTCATCCTGGTCCTGTCCTGCCTGTCGCTGCTGTATCGCTTTGGCCCCAATGTGCCCGGCGGCTTCAAATCCGGCTGGATCAGCCTTGGCGTGTTCTTCGCGGCCCTTGCCTGGGCCGGAGTGTCCATCGGATTTTCCGCCTATCTGTCCAACTTCAACAGCTACAACCGCATCTATGGTTCGATCGGAGCCGTCATCATCCTGATGATGTGGCTCTATCTCTCGGTCTGGGCCATCCTGGTCGGCGGGGCCATCAATGCCGAACTGGATGCAAGGTCACGGCTCCGCCGCTCGATGGGGCGACGCTAGGGGGGGGTGCCCCCGGCACACGGTAATCGCGGGCGGAACGGCAATGCGTTCCGCCCGCGTCGGCCGGATCAGCCGCCCGCGATCTGCCGGGCCTTCTGCACCAGAACCTCGGCCTGCCGGATCGAGGCGTAGTCGATCAGCCGCCCGTCCAGCGACACCGCACCCTTGCCCTCGGCCGCGGCCTTTTCCATCGCCTCAAGGATGCGCGTCGCCCGCGTCACCTCGGCGTCGGAGGGGCTCATCACCTCATTGGCCAGCGCCACCTGGCTGGGGTGAATGGCCCATTTGCCCTCGCAGCCCAGCACGGCCGCCCGCTTCGCCGCCGCGCGATAGCCGTCAGGGTCGGAAAAATCGCCGAACGGCCCGTCGACCGGCCGCAACCCGTTCGCCCGCGCCGCCACCACCATCCGCGCCAGCGCATAATGCCACATGTCGCCCCAATGCACCGCGCGGCTGCCATCCGCCAGCGGATCGGTCAGCACCGAATAATCCGGGTTTACCCCGCCGATGATCGTGGTGCGCGCGCGGGTCGAGGCGGCATAATCCGCCACCCCGAAATGCAGGGATTCGTTGCGCTTCGACGCGCCTGCAATCTCGGTCACATTCTGCATTCCCAGCGCGGTCTCGATGATATGTTCGAAGCCGATCCGCTTCTTCAGGCTTTTCGCATCCTCGATCTGCGTCACCATCATGTCGACGGCATAGACATCCGCCGCCGTCCCGACCTTGGGGATCATGATCAGATCCAGCCGTTCCCCCGCCTGTTCCACCACATCCACGACGTCGCGATACATGTAATGCGTGTCCAGCCCGTTGATGCGGACCGACATGGTCTTCTTGCCCCAGTCGATCTCGTTCAGCGCCTTGATGATGTTCTTGCGGGCCTGCGGCTTGTCGTCGGGGGCAACGGCATCTTCCAGATCAAGGAAGATCACGTCGGCATCGGACTGCGCCGCCTTTTCGAACATCTGCGGCGCGCTGCCCGGAACGGCCAGTTCGCTGCGGTTCAGGCGCGCGGGCGCCTGCTGGATCATATGGAAAGACATGTCGGGCTCCTGTCAAAGGATCAAGGAGCTGCACCCGGATACAGGCATCGGCCACAGCAGGCCCCGTCGTCAAGCCCCAATTCGCCACCGCGCCGCGATGTCAGACTTCCCCGCGCGAGGCCCGGTTGGCGTAGAAGAAGGCAATCGCCTGCGCGCGGTTCTTGACCGACAGCTTGTCGAACAGGTTCGACAGGTGGAACTTGACCGTGTTGGCGCTGATGTCCAGCTCGCGCGCCAGCTCGCGGTTGGTCAGGCCCTTGGCCAGGGTCTCCAGCAGGGTGCGTTCGCGCGGGGACAGTTGCTCGATCGGGTCCTGGCGCAGGCTGCGCACGTCAAGGAAGGGAAACACCATCTGACCCTTGGCCACGGCAAGGCAGGTTTCCAGCAGCCGTTCAGCCGAATCGGACCGCGAAGTGAAGCCCGCCGCACCGGCCGCCATCGCCTTGCGCGCGGTGTCGCCCGATTCGTCGGCATAGATCACCAGGCGTGGTGCGGATGGCTGCACCCGCAGCACGTCGATCAGCCGCGCCCCACCCAGCGCCGGCAGGTTCCAGTCGATCACCCCCAGCTGCACCGGCATCCGCATCACCGCGCCCAGAAAGCCTTCGGCCGTCGCCGTGGTGGCCACCAGCGAAAAACGCGGGTCGCGGTCGAAGATTTCCGACATCGCGGTCAGCATCAGCGGGTTTCCGTCACCCACCATCACCGTGACCGGCTGTTCCCTTGCAGGTAGGCTTGTCATTCCCGTCTCCTGAGACCTACCCATACGGGTAGGGAGTTTTGCGCTGCAATGCGGCGAAACCACCCATACGGGTAGGTTATTTCCCGCCAGAATAGATTTCCAAAAGCAGGATATAGGGATGTTGTGACCTCTGTCGAGAACCCGTTTCCTTGGCCGCAAGGACAGCCGGTTCCGGCAGGGTCCGCGCCAGGTTCTCCGCTGCACCCGGACCCGCCGCGCGTCCTGCCGGACCCGGCGTCCTGATCCGACCCGAGGGAGGCATGATGACCGAGACCGAGATCTTTCCGCAGCTTTCGATTCCCGAAACGCTGGCCGCCGGGCCCGGCCCCGGCAACACCGACGCGCGGGTCCTGGCCAGCTTTGCCAATGCCGGTCTGGCCGATCACATGCAGGCCGATGTGCTGCGCGGCATGATCGAGGCCAAGCACATGCTGCGCCGGGTCTGGGGCACCGCCAACGTGCATACCTTCGGTGTGGCCGGAACCGGATTCAGCGGGCTGGACTGTCTGTTCAGCGCCGTCCTGCCGGGCGACACGGTGGTTGCCTTCACCAATGGCACCTTCAGCGGCATCGACGCGCTGACCCTGCGCTTCAAGGCGGCCAGCCGCGCTGATCTGGCCGCAAATTCGATGGACCCGAAACCGGCCAATGTGACCGTGATCACGGTGCCGCACGGCCAGTCCGTCACCGCCGAGGTGATCGACACCGCACTGGCGGCGCACAAACCCACCTGGGCCTTCATGGCGCATTGGGAAACCGGATCGGGCCGGATCAACGATCTGCGCGGCTTTTCCGATGCCTGCGAACGCCATGGCGCGATGGGGCTGGTCGATGCGGTGTCGTCGCTCGGCATCGCCGATTTCGCCATCGACGATTATCCCGGCGTTCAGGGCTGGGCCTCCTGCCCGCAAAAGGGCGTGCTGTGCCTGCCGCTGACCTATGCGCCGGTCAGCTTCACCGACCGCTACATCGCGTATGTCAGGGCGAACGGCTGTTCGACCTATGTGCATCATCCGGTGCTTGAGGCGCGGCACTGGGGCATCATCGACGGCAAGGATGCGGCGGCGGGCAGCTATCACCGCACCCATTCCGGCTATGCCGTGGCCGCGTTCCACGAGGCGCTGCGGATCAACCTGCAACACGGCCGCGCCCAGAAGGCACGGGACTATGCCCATCACGAAGCCGCCCTGCGCAAGGCGGTGGCGGCGCTTGGCTGCGATGTCACCTCGAACATGACCAGCCTTGTGGTGCTGAACCTGCCGCCCGCGCTGGCGGGCCGCGAAAAGGACCTGGTGCAGAGCTGCCGCGCCCGCGGCTTCGGCATCTGGCCCACCCTGTCGGAACCCGTGCAGGTGCGGATTGGCATCCTGAACCAGCTGAGCGAAGCGGCGATCACCGAGATCGTCACCCGCTTTGCCGCCGCGATGGCCGAAATGGGCGCGGGGACCGACACAGAAGCCGCGCATCAGGCGCTGCGCGACCATTACGACACCAGATTGGCCGCCGAGTAACCGCGGCAGAGGGAGGAGGCAGGAATGGACATTCACGAATATCAGGCCAAGGAAATCCTGGCGAAATTCGGCGTGGCAGTGCCTGCGGGCGCGCTGGCCTACAGCCCCGAACAGGCGGCCTATCGGGCCCGCGAACTGGGCGGAGAGCGCTGGATCGTCAAGGCGCAGGTCCATGCCGGGGGGCGCGGCAAGGCGGGCGGGGTCAAGCTCTGCACTTCGGAACATGAAATTCAGGACGCGACGAACACGATGTTCGGCCGCAAGCTGGTGACGCATCAGACCGGCCCGGAAGGCAAGGGCATCTATCGCGTCTATGTGGAAAGTGCCGTCGACTTCACCCGCGAAATCTATTTGGGCTTCGTGCTGGACCGCAGCTCGCAGCGGGTGATGATCGTGGCCTCCTCCGAAGGCGGGATGGAGATCGAGGACATCTCGGCCACGCGGCCCGAGTCGATCGTCCGGTCCACCGTCGAACCCGCCGTCGGATTGCAGGAATTCCAGGCGCGCGAGATTGCCTATTCGCTTGGCATCCCCGTCGCACTGACACAGCAGATGGTGCGCACGCTGCAAGGCTGCTACCGCGCCTTCCGCGAGCTTGACGCGACGATGGTGGAAATCAACCCGCTCGTCATCACCGCTGACAACCGCATTCTCGCGCTGGACGCGAAGATGACCTTCGACACCAACGCGCTGTTCCGCCATCCGCAGATCGCCGAACTGCGCGACAAGAGCCAGGAAGACCCGCGCGAAGCCCGCGCCGCCGACCGGGGGCTGGCCTATATCGGTCTTTCGGGCAACATCGGCTGCATCGTCAACGGGGCCGGACTGGCCATGGCGACGATGGACACGATCAAGCTGGCCGGAGGCGAGCCGGCCAACTTTCTTGACATCGGCGGCGGGGCCACGCCGGAACGGGTGGCCAAGGCGTTCCGTCTGGTGATGTCGGACGAAAACGTTCAGGCGATCCTGGTCAACATCTTTGCCGGCATCAACCGCTGCGACTGGGTGGCCGAAGGCGTGGTGCAGGCCCTGACCGCCAACCCCGTGGATGTCCCGGTGATCGTGCGCCTGTCGGGCACCAATGTCGAAGAGGGGCAGAAGATCCTGGCCAAATCCGGCCTGCCGATCATCCGCGCCAGCACCCTGATGGAGGCGGCCGAACGCGCCGTCACCGCCTGGAAGAACGACCGCAAGCAGAACACCAAGATGAGGGCCGTGTGATGAGCATCTTTCTCGACCGTTCCAGCCGTGTCGTCGTGCAGGGCATCACCGGCCGCATGGCGCAGTTCCACACAAGGGAAATGCTGGATTACGGCACCCATGTCGTTGCCGGCGTCGTGCCGGGCAAGGGCGGGGAAACCGTCATGGGCGTGCCGGTCTTCGACACGATGAAACAGGCGGTCGCGGCGACCGCGGCCGACACCAGCCTTGTCTTCGTGCCGCCGCCCTTTGCCGCCGACAGCATCATGGAGGCCGCGGATGGCGGCATCCGCTATTGCGTCTGCATCACCGACGGGATTCCGGCGCAGGACATGATCCGCGTCAAACGCTATATGCTGCGCTATCCGCGCGAACGCCGCATGGTGCTGACCGGTCCGAACTGCGCCGGAACCATCAGCCCCGGCAAGGCGCTTCTGGGCATCATGCCCGGCCATATCTACCTGCCCGGCAACGTCGGCATCGTCAGCCGATCCGGCACCCTGGGGTATGAGGCCGCGCAGCAACTGAAGGACCGGGGCATCGGCGTGTCCACCTCGGTGGGCATCGGCGGCGACCCGATCAACGGGTCCAGCTTCCGCGACATTCTGGAACGGTTCGAGGCCGACCCCGACACCCATGTCATCTGCATGATCGGCGAAATCGGCGGCCCGCAAGAGGCCGAGGCCGCCGCCTATATCCAGGACCAGATGAAAAAGCCGGTCATCGCCTATATCGCCGGTCTGACCGCCCCCAAGGGCCGCACCATGGGCCATGCCGGGGCCATCATCTCGGCCTTTGGGGAAAGCGCATCGGAAAAGGTGGAAATCCTGACCGCAGCGGGCGTCACCGTGGCCGAGAACCCCAGCGTCATCGGCGAAACCGTCGCCCGTGTCCTGAACAAGCGCGCCGCCTGAAGGGGGATGCGATGCCGAAACCCAGACTCCTTGTGACGCGGCGCTGGCCCGCGGCGGTTGAACAGAAGATGGCCGAGGTCTTCGATCTTGACCTGAACCGATCCGATGCTCCGCTGTCCACGGCCGATCTGCGCGACGCGATGGGCCGATATGATGCGATCCTGCCGACCGTGACAGACCGTCTTCCCGCGGCGGTCTTTGACGGTGCGGCACCGCGTACAAGGATTCTGGCCAATTACGGCGTGGGCTTTGCCCATATCGACACCGACGCCGCCAGGGCGCGCGGCATCGCCGTCACCAACACGCCCGATGTGCTGTCCGACTGCACCGCCGACATCGCCATGACCCTGCTGTTGATGGTGGCCCGCCGCGCCGGTGAGGGCGAGCGCGAATTGCGCGACGGCCGCTGGACCGGATGGCGTCCGACGCATCTGATCGGCACCAAGGTCTCGGGTGCCACACTGGGGATCATCGGCTTCGGCCGGATCGGGCAGGCCATGGCGCAACGGGCGCATTTCGGCTTTGGCATGAAGATTCTGGTGCAGAACCGGTCGCCCGTTCCGCCCGAGGTGCTGGCCCGCTTCAATGCCGTGCAGGTGCCGACGATCGAAGACCTGCTACCCGATTGCGATTTCGTCTCGCTGCACTGTCCCGGAGGGACCGCCAACCGCCATCTTATCAACAGCCGCCGTCTGGACCTGATGCGCCCCGGTGCCTTTCTGATCAACACCGCGCGGGGCGAGGTGGTGGATGAACATGCGCTGGCCCAGGCTTTGTGGTTCGGCACCATCGGCGGGGCGGGCCTTGATGTCTTTGAACGTGAACCCAATGTGCCCGAGGCACTTCTCGGGGCCGACAATCTGGTGCTGTTGCCGCATCTGGGCAGCGCCACCCGCGAAACGCGCGAGGCGATGGGCTTTCGCGTCTTCGACAATCTGACGGCCTTCTTCGACGGCCGCACCCCGCGCGACCGGGTGGCCTGAGCCATGCCCGCCGTTCCGCATCCGGTGGATCAGGCCGCCCCGCCGCCCGATGCGGAAACCGCCGCGCTGCGCCGCGACCTGCTGGCCCTGTGGCAGCGCGTCATTGCCCGGCGCGCTCCGCAGGCGCTGGCGCTGGTCGAAGATCCCGACGCGCCGCTGCCCGTCGACAGCGCCGCAAGCGCCTGTCTACAGGCGATGTCGATCCGGTTCCAGCTGACCCGGATCATCGACGAGATCACCGCCGCCCGCAGCCGCCGCGCCACCGAAACCGCCGAAGGCCCCGCCGCTGTCGACGGCAGCTTTGCCCGTGCCATCGCCGATCTGGACCCCGCCCTGACCGCGGCAGAGTTCTCGGCCCTGACCGCCCGGCTTTGCGTCGGCCCCACGATCACCGCCCACCCGACCGAGGCCAAGCGCGTGACGGTGCAGGAGATCAACCGCCGCATCTACCGGCTGCTGGTCTCACTGGAAACGCAGCGCTGGACCCCGCGCGAACGCGACGACATCCTGTCCGACATCGAAAGCGAGATCGACCTGCTGTGGATGACCGGAGAGCTGCGGATCGAACGCCCCAGCCTGCGGGACGAAATCGAATGGGGCCTGCAATTCTTCCGCGATGCCATCTTCGACGCAGCGCCCCAATTGTTCGACCGCTTCATCACCGCCAGCACGGCCCGCTTTGGCGATGGGGTGCGGATCACCCCCTGCCTGAAGTTCCATTCCTGGATCGGCGGCGACCGCGACGGCAATCCCAATGTCACAGCCGCCGTCACCCGCAACGCGCTGGACCGTGCCCGCCGCACCGTGCTGGGCCGCTATCTGGACGGGATCGGCAGGGCGGCGGCGGCGCTCAGCATCACCTCGCGCATCGTGCCGCTTCCGCCCGCGCAGGAAACCCGCATCCGCGCCATCATCGGGCAAAACCCGCGCGCCGGCGACCTGGCCGCCCGCAACCCAGGAGAGCTGTTCCGTCAGGCGCTGACCGCCATCGCCGACCGGTTGCGCCCGATGCCTGATCGTCAGCCCGGCGGCTATCCGTCGGTCGCGCATTTCATCGCCGACCTGCGGGCATTGGAAGACGGGCTGATCGTCATAGGGGCCGCGCGTCTGGCCGCACGCCATCTGACACCGCTGCGCCGACAGGCCGAAACCTTCGGTTTCCGCACCTCGACGCTGGACATCCGGCAGAATTCCACCGTGGTCACGGCGGTTCTATCCTCGGTCTGGGGCCAGACCGGCAAAGCCGCGCTGCCCGGCTCGCCACAATGGTCGCGCCGGTTGCGCGAAGAGTTGGGCCGACCTGACCTGACCCATGCCGACCGCAGCCGCCTTGACCCCGAGTCACGGGAGCTGCTGGACCTGCTGGCCCTGATGCATCAGGCCCGGATGTCGGACGACCCCGAGGCGATCGGCCCCTTCATCCTGTCGATGACACGTTCAGCCGATGATCTTCTGGCGCTTTACCTGCTGGCCCGCCACGCCGGTTTCGGGGCCGAAAAGCTGGATCTTCAGGTGGTTCCGCTGTTCGAGACCATCGAGGACCTGCGCCGCGCGCCGACCGTCTATGACGATCTGTTGCAGGTGCCGCTGGCGCAGCGCAGCCTGCGGTCGCGCGATGCCACGGTCGAGATCATGCTGGGCTATTCCGACAGCAACAAGGACGGCGGCTTTCTCTGCTCGACATGGGAGCTGGACAAGGCCCAACGCCGACTGACGCAATCGCTGGCACGGCACGGGCTGCGGCCGGTGTTCTTCCATGGCCGCGGCGGATCTGTCAGCCGGGGCGGGGCGCCGACCGGCCGCGCCATCGCCGCCCAGCCGGTCGGCACCGTCGCCGGGCGGCTGCGGCTGACCGAACAGGGCGAGGTCGTCTCGTCCCGCTATGCCAACCGCGGCACGGCGGTGGCACAGCTGGAACTGCTGGCCTCATCGGTGCTGGCGCATCTGCCGGTGCGGGTGCAGCCCGCCGCCGACCCCGAACATATCGACGCGCTCGAGGCGCTGTCCGGCCTGTCGCAGACCGCCTATGGCGGCCTTCTGGCGATGCCGGGCTTCATCGACTATTTCCAGCAGGCCAGCCCGGTCGAGGAACTGGCGATGCTCAAGATCGGCTCGCGCCCGGCGCGCCGGTTCGGGGCAGCATCGCTGGCCGATCTGCGGGCGATCCCTTGGGTTTTCGCCTGGTCGCAGAACCGCCACATGATCACCGGCTGGTTCGGCTTTGGTTCGGCCATTGCCGCCTTTCGCAAGGTGCGGGGCGCCGCCGGAGATCAGCTACTGGCCGCGATGTTCGCGCGGCACCGGCTGTTCCGCCTGATGGTCGACGAGATCGAGAAATCGCTGATGCTGACGGATATGGAGATTGCTGCGGGTTATGCCGGGCTGGTGGCCGATCCCATGGTCCGCGATACGGTTCTGACGCGAATTCGCACCGAACACGGTCTGGCGCTGACCGCGCTGCGCGATCTGACCGGAGACCCCCATCCCGGCACCCGCTTTCCGATGATGCAGGACCGCTGCCGCAGCCTGCGGCCGCAGCTGGACCGGATCAACCGGCTTCAGATTGCGCTTCTGCATCAGGCCCGCACCGAAGGCCGCACCCGGACCACGGTGCCGCTGATGCAGACCATGAATTCCATCGCCGCCGGCCTTGGCTGGACCGGCTGACCGAAAGGACCTTACCGATGTCATCCACTGGCTTTTTCACCGGCTCGCTGTCCTTGCGCGATCCTGCGGTTTTCGGTTCGATCCGGGACGAGCTGAACCGCCAGCGCCATGAGATCGAGCTGATCGC
>Ga0209570_1000338_pt1 | contig 68561 bp, 60 predicted proteins | sample EBPBio172007_DNA_FD_185861 | JGI IMG/M metagenome (GOLD analysis project Ga0209570, IMG submission 185861) | Wastewater treatment Type I Accumulibacter community from EBPR Bioreactor in Madison, WI, USA - Reactor 1_9/17/2007_ DNA (SPAdes)... | ecosystem: Engineered > Bioreactor > EBPR >... | reverse complement strand
CGATGACGGCAAGCGCGGTTTCGATGCCCTCGGTCACCGCCAGGCGACTCCCGGGGGCAATCAACCGAATGGCGCCGCCGGTGAGCTGTCGCGCCGAGGGATGGCGCATCAGCTTCTTGGGCGCGTCGACCGGCGCCTTGTGGCCATCGACCGTCAGGTAGCTACGATGGAGAGTCACTGCATCGCCCCCCTGCCCGATGACTTGGGCGAGGATGGCTGGATGGCGCCCCACGAGACGCCGATCAGCGTAGTAACCCAGCGCGGGATGAAAGCGCAGGGTTTGGGGTGCCGTTGCAGCCAGACCGCGCCGCGCCAAGTAAAGACGCGCCGGCTCGGCTTGCAGGTGCGTCAGCGGGAGGGATTCCCGCCACGTGCGATTGAGGTGTTCGCTGCGGGTGGCGTCGTCGGACGTACTACTTGCGACCGGCGGCCATTGCCTGTGCGTGCTGCTGACGGGCTGGCCGCCGACATGCTCTGCCACTTCGCGGATCGTGCGACTGAAATCCCAGTCGTTGACCCACATCAGCAAAGACAGGCCGTCGGCAAAAAAGCCGCAGGTGTTGCAGACGCCGCCGCCGGTTTGATCGACGTCAGGAAAAACCCGAAAGCCATCCCGACCACCATGGACCGGACAAGGGACATGCTTCCCTCGCCGCTCCACAGCCTCTTTCAACGCCGGCGCCAGATCGGGCAGGACCCGCTCCCAGCGCCCGCGTGCGTCATCCTTGACGCTCTGTGTTTGATAAGCCTGTTTCATTGCAGGTGCCTCCATGGAATGTCCCGGTCGGGACCTTCCGAAGCACCCCATGCCGGGGTCCTGGGGAAGGCCACGGCAAGGCCGGTTGGAACGTTCCGCGCGGCATGAAGGTAGCCCTGCCGGGATACGCTTCCCCGGCGGGGTCATGATGCTGTTTGTTTTCTCGTGGCCAGCTACCACACATCCATCCTGCGCCTTACGGTGCGGGATCGAAACTCAATGGGCTGTTCGCAGGAGGCTCACCGAACCCCCTCCGAAAAGCCCCGGCACGGTGGCCGGGGAAAGTGCTGCAGGGGAGGAAACAGCTACGATGTTACGCAGGCACTACGGCCTTCGGCGGGCGAAATGCGTCCTGATCGGCTCGAATTCGACAGGGCGTCTCGGTGCGTAAGGACGAACGGCGCGGTTGAATACGATTTCCAACGGCCTCGCTTTGCCAGCAGCAGGGAATGGCGTTAGCGGCGGCGTAAAACCGCACAAAATTGGCGGCGGAATTTGGCGGCGATGAGTGCCGGCGTGAGCGACAACAACCAGCGTCCGGTGTTTGCCTTCAAGCGGGCATTCGGAACGAGGCGCTCTACGTCTGGTCGTCGGCCAGAGCGGTCATTGGGGACACACTGTGGGGACGGCCGGTATGGATCCTTTACCGGCCATCCGGTGGCCAAGCACGCCGAACGGCGGCTTCGATCGTTTCGCTACGCCCGGTTCCGACCCAATGCTCTCAACTTACCAGAACATAGTCATACTCCATTTTTGTAAGCATGTGATAAGTGTGGTTTTTGAGTAAAATTTCTTGGGTATACCCGGTCCGGTTTTATGTGGACGAGGTTCTTGATGAGTTCGTCAAAGAGGGAGGCGATATTGTCAAGAGCATCGCGGCCGCCGAGGAGCCAGCGACCAAGGGTGCGCTTGATACGAGAAAAGGCGTCGCCGCGGTTGATCAAGTAACGTGCGCAGATGTTGGGATAGAGCGATTCACTGGCGGCGTGGACGGCCAAGGCGTTGATGTTGTCGCAGAGGATTTTTGCGCCGAAGTCTTGTTGTGCGGCCAGCCAGGACATGCCGGACAGATGTTCGAGAGCTAGGCGGTGTTTGATCCGTTTGAATGCCTCCTCGATCCGCCACCGAGAATGATAGAGCGCCCGAATTCGGCAGCGGGGTAGGCGTCCAGGTCGAGAAGAGAGGTGACGAGAACGCGCACCTTGTGGCCGAAGATCTGGCGAATGAGGCGAACCTTGCAAGGCGTGGCGGCAATTTCGTAATCCGCGGCGTCTTGTTTGCAGGGGGCTGGGAGCGTAACGATCTGCTCGGCCAATCCGGATCGGCGGAATGCTTGAATGGTGCTGAAATTGAGGCTATCCGCTCGCATGCAGAAATGGCCTTGTCGCTGCAGCAAGGCGGCGAAGAGCCAGTAGGCCGGGTAACCGCGCGGTCGAGCACGAGAATGTCATTGAGGAGGAGCTTGCCGAGGTGTTCGAAAAGCATCTGACGCTCACCGACGTTGGGAGAATAGAGCCTGGCAGCCAGGGTCATTTCGATACCGGGTAGATACAGCGCGAAGCCAATGGCGTCGACGATGTGGCGGGCGAAAGCCTTGCCGTCACGGGTTTTGCCGAACAGGGTCAGGCGCAGGACGGTCGCGTCCGCGGCGACGACCCGTAGGCCGTATCAGAGGGGAAAGCCGAACTGCTCGTCGACCAGAGTGAGGAAATGATCGTTGAGAAGCGGGAAGGCAGCGGCCGACACTTGCTTCCGGGCTTTAGCAAACGCCTGTGCCGAAACTTCTCGTATCAGGTCGGCGCGATTCGCCATGTTGGCGAAGAACACGTCCAGTTCAGATGCACTTTGGAGGTGTATCCGCCGAGCAGGCAGGCGATCAGGCGGGGGAAACTGAGAAAGCCGGTTCGTGAAAACGCTTTTTCGGTCAGTCGCGACTTTACGAAAAAAGCTTGGGAAAACAGGTACGTAGAAAACGAGTCAACGACGTTGACACAAACGTCGCGGCATATAAAATTTTACATCCGTATCAATGGTATACAGATACTGACGGGTGCCCGGCCAGCGCGCAACCCGTTTCGTGCTCCGCTGATGCGATTATGACAACTGCGCGTTCGGTTGGGAGAATTGGGTTCCGACCCACAACGGTCAGATGATCTTTTTTTATCAATAGTCGACTCCAGATCCGATACCTGCCGTTCGCCCTTGTTCTCAGAAAGTTTGATGCCTCAACGGCCGATCGCTTCTTTCAGTGCCGCTCCTATTCTTGCAATCGCCTCATTGCTGGCCTGCAAGGATGCTTTGGTTTGCGTGACATAAATGCCAACCACCACTGGCTGCTTCGATGGCGGCCAGATTACCGCGACGATCGAGCGTGAGCCGTAGCCACCCGCCCCGGTCTTGTCGGCAATCTTCCAGTTGGATGGCAGTGAAGCACGCAGTAGCGCACCGGCGACCTGATCGTCCAGCATCCATTGTGTCAGCACGTTTCGGGATGAAACTGACAGCCCGTTCCCAAGGAGGATTTTTCTCAGGCTGCTAACGATGTCGTTGGGGGTGGTGGTATCACGCTCGTCACCCGGTGTTGCGTCGTTCAACTCAGGTTCTTTGCGGTCGAGCCTGGTTTGATCATCGCCGATGGATCGCATGTATGAATTGAATCCGGTTGTTCCTCCAATGGCATCAAAGACAACGTTTGCGGCCGTGTTGTCGCTATAGCTCACCGCTGCACGGCAAACCTCGCCAAATGTCATCGTTTGAGGAGACAGCGATTTTTCGGTAATCGGCGAATAGGTGACTAACATTTCCTTGGAGATGGATACGGATTGATCTAGTGAGAGAGACTTCTCATCGACCTTCGCGAGCAATGCTGCGCAGGAAAATGTCTTGTACGTACTATTCAGTGGGAACCGTTCGTCGCCCCGATATTGCCAAGTCGTTCCTGTGTTTGCGTCAAACACCGTCATGCCTACTCTGGCTTGCAGCGCATTCTCTTCAGCTTGTACAACATTCATCAACTTTGTGGTTTCTAGAGCGCAGACAAAGGTAGAAAAAAACGATGCAAAGACGCAGATAAGCGCGATGTTTATGCCAGCAATGGCTTTGGTTATCAATGTAACTTTCTCCTGCAAGAATTCATGCTAAGCGTACGTCGGCACCGATACCCAAGCGTCCGGTTCCGAAAGGGCAATCAGCGGCTCGTGCGTCTCGTTCTTATCAGGCTGCCATGTCTGGTTATGGCCGGCTGCCGACCGCAGCCATCCGACGCCTACTGGCCGCTCCCTCTTAGCGTGCGATTTTTTCCGTTTCGTGAGCTGGCTCCATGTAGGCTTGCTGGCGAGGGCGCCGCGTACCCATCAGGCGCCGGATATAGTCGGCAACGACCAATAACTGGCGCCTGTCCAGCCGCGCAATGATGTTGCGGATCATCGGCGCCATGATCCGGGTGGCGCCGGCTACCCCGAGATTGGCCGACTGCTGTACGACGAAGCCGACCTTGGCCAGCAGGAGTGGCTTGAGAAAGCAGTAGTCCATGCCGCTGTTGGTCAGTTCTACCACCAGGTCACCTAGCTCAGCGCGGTGCACCGTCGGGTCTTCGGCATGCTCGAGCGTATCCAGAAGCTGCACGGTCCTGGCGTGGAGTTCCTCGGGATAGGAGATATGTAGGGAGTGTGGCTGAGCAGCGCGGGACATAAAATTCTCCTTCGACAATCGCCGATCCCGCAGGCCAGGGTCAGCCGCGGCTGACCGGCGACCACTCGCGCCGTCAATGCCGGATGCAGATCTTTCCGAAATGGGCGCCGCTCTTCAGCCAGCCCATCGCTTCCTTGAGTTCTTCGAAGGCAAAGACGCGATCGAGCACCGGCTGCAGCCGATGCTGCTCGATCGCCCGCAGCATCGCCTCGAAACCGTCGCGATGTCCGACGGTAATCCCCTGCAGGCGCACCTGGCGCGTCACCACCAGCCCGAGTGGCGCCGCCAGGCTCGACCCGGACAATACGCCGATCATCGACAGCGTGCCGCCCGGCTTGATGCAGCGCAAGGATTGCGGCAGGGTCTTCTCGCCACCCAGTTCGACGATGTGATCGAAGCCGCGCCCGCCGGTGATCGCTCGCGCCGACCTGGCCCATTCCGGCGTCGTCAGGTAATTGATCCCGGCATCCGCGCCGAGTGCTTGCGCGCGTGTCAGCTTCGCATCGCTCGACGAAATAACCGTCACGTGCGCGCCGAGCAGCTTCGCGAACTGCAGCGCGAACAGCGCCACACCGCCGGTTCCCTGCACCAGCACGCGCGATCCGGGGCCGAGCCTGTCGTAGGTGACGACCGCGCTCCACGCAGTAAGCGCCGCGCAGGGCAGCGTCGCCGCCTGCTCGTCGGCGAGATGAGCGGGCACCTTGACGACGCCGCTTTCGGGCAGGCACACGAGATCGGCCATCATCCCGTCGACCGGCCCGCCAAGCGTCTGTGTCAGCCGATCGAGATCGGGGGCGCCGGCCAGCCAGCCCTGATGAAAGCAGGGGCATGCGCGATCTCCGACGCGCACCCGGCTTACCCTCGCACCGACTTCGACGACCTCGCCGACACCGTCGGAAATCGGAATCAGCGGCAGCGTTCCGGTAAACGACCCGTAGCCGCGATTGGGTACGACCAGGTCGCGGTAGTTCAGCGAAGCCGCCTTCATCCGCAGCAACACCTGCCCCGGCCCGGGCTGCGGATCGCGCCGACTGGCCAACTGCAGATGGTCCATGCCCCAGTCGTCCTGAATTTGGAAAACTCTCATCGCGCGCGCTCCTAAGGAGGTTGAAGGCGTCATCATGAACTGGCACGCGGCAAGCTGCGGCACGCTCGGGAGGGAAGGAGATCGCGGCGGCACGCGTGTCAACAACAAAAAGTATAGGAGGCCCGGTCAACCGCGGTCAATTGCAGATCCGCTCCCGGTGTAGAAAGTCGGCTCCGGCAGACGGTTGCCCGCCATCGAGAAAGCGGGCTTCGGTCGGTCGCCGTACACGGATCGGCGCTGAGCTCAACTACGACATTGACGCCTTCGCGCTTTTGCATGCGGTAGACACCGGGTCCTGAGGCAGGGGACGGTGACCGCCGTTCCCTACCCTGAAGGGCCAGGCGGTCGTTCGAGCTGATTTCCGACCCTACGAGCGGTGACCTATTTATTGCCGCCGTTGGAGGCGCAGCATCCCAATGCCGGCTCCGGCCGAAGACCTGCCGAAGGGCGTGGCTCGGCGACGATCTGGACGTCGGCTCGAAGCGTCGTTTGCTCCGTGCGAGCCCAACGACGGGTCCTGGCCCGAAGGCAGGCCTGCCATGAAAGCGCGCATGGCGCTCACCTCGACGGGCGCCGGCCGCCGGCGTTCAAAGCGGAGCACGCGCGGGCTCTCAGCGCTCGTAGGATTCGATGCGCGCGGCCGCGCTCAGCGGCACCAGGAACGCGCTCGGATCAGGCAGCACTTTCTCCCGCACCGCGGCCAGCGTGATCTCGCCACCGTAGCTCACCGATGACTGCAGGTGGCCGCGGATGCGCTCCAGGATGCCGCTGACGCTACCGCGGTAAGGCACCTGGATTTCCTGGCCTTCGGGGGCGGTTTCGAGCGCCGCGTCGAGCTCTTCGCTGCGGCCGCTGTCGTACAGCGTTTCCAGCACGGCCTCGGGCGAGGTCATGCCGCGGTAGATCTTCTTCTTCATGTGGGTCGCCGGATCCTCGATCACGCGGCCCGGCGCCTCGTCGGTGCCGGACAGCGCGCTGCCGAGCATCACCGTCGACGCCCCGCAGATCAGGGCGAGAAAGATGTCCTTGTCGGTTTTCACGCCGCCGTCGGCCATGATCGGCAGGCTGTCACCGACGGCGAGATAGGCCTCGCGGATGGCCTGCAGCTGCGGCACGCCAGCCGCCGTTTCCAGCCGCGTGCGGCAGCCGCGGCCCGGCCCGACCCCGACCTTGACGGCATCGGCGCCGATATCGCGCATGAAGCGCGCGCCGGCGCCGGTGGCGACGTTGCCGCAAACCAGCGGCACGCTGCCAAACTTGCCGCGCAGCCCGGCGACCGCCTGCTCCATGATTAGCGAGTGGCCGTGGGCGATGTCGATGAACAGCAGATCGGCGCCGGCCTCCAGCAGCGCGGCGGCTCGCTCCAGGTAATCGCCGCGCGCGCCGACCGCCGCGGCGCAGCGCAGATGGCCGGCGCTGTCCTTGCTGGCGCCGGGCTGTGCGCGCTTGAGATTGATGTCGCGGCGCGTGATCAGCCCATGGATGCGGTTCGCGCCATCGATCAGCGGCAGGCGCTCGATGCGGTGTTTGAACATCAGCCGTTCGGCCTCGTCAGTGCGGATGTCCGGCGCGCCGGTCACCAGGCGGGACAGCGGCGTCATGAAATCGTCGACCGCTCGATCTTCGTCCGCGCCGTGCACCGGCGTATCGCGGTTCGAGAGCAAGCCGGCCAGCACGTTCGAGCCGCTGGCCGTCTCGATCAGGATGCCGGTGATGCCATTCTGCCGCGCGAAACGCCTGGCCTGGCGGATAGTGGTGCCCGTCGGCAGGCACAGCGGACTGGCGATCACGGCGCTCTGGCTGCGCTTCACCACCGCCACTTCGGACGCCTGGCGCGCGATGCTCATGCCACGATGCACGACGCCAATGCCACCGTGCATGGCCATCGACCGCGCCATGTCGGCGCCGGTCACGCTGTCCATGTTCGAGGAAACGATCGGCAGATCCAAGGCCACGTCCGCCGTCAGCAGCGAGCTCACGCTGATCTTGCGGCGGGTCTGCGAATCCGTCTTCTGCGGCCGGAAAAGGAAATCGTCGAAGGTCCGGCCGGTCCAGAAAGCCGCCTCTTCCGGCACAGCGGCGAAGGCGCCGCCCACGTTCTGCCACCTGCTCGTTGTCATGTGTTCGCCTTGGCTTATGCTACGGTTGGACTCGGGAATATAGTCGATCTGGCAATGAAGCTACCGTAACGCGGCCGGCGCGGCGCCGGATATCAATAGCCATGCCATTGCAAGCACGGATCACCGGCCACGCGACGGTGCCCAGAGTAGTTTACAGCGGATCCGGCTCCGAATTCGTCAGCCTAACGTGACCACGACCCGGCTTCCGCGGGCGTTCTTATGCCTGCTTGTGGCCGATTGTACGCATCGACCATCGCGCCTGAAAGCGGCCGAATGAAGCCTTGGGAAGAGCAAGGTTGCGGCCGGAGCTGGGAACGCTAGATTTCGGTCTGCTCCGAGATCTCCAGTGCGTCATCTACGTCAATCCCGAGGTTTCTCACTGTGCTCTCCAGCTTTAGGTGGCCCAGCAAGAGCTGCACGGCCCGCAGGTTCTTCGTCCGCTTGTAGATCAACGTCGCCTTGGTCCGTCGCACGGTGTGCGTGCCATAAACGGTCGGATCGAGTCCGATGGAAGCAACCCACTGATGCACGATGTGGGCGTACTGTCGTGTAAAAACATGAGGTGACGTCGAGACGCGGCTGGGAAACAGGCATTGGTCCGGCTTCAATTTCGCCTTCTCGATCCACGCTGCGACAGCGATCCTCGTTGCTTCGGTCAGCTCGAACTGTACCGGCCTTTGTGTCTTTCGCTGCACGACCATCGCCCGCGACAAGACATGGTCGCCATGCGTGATGTCGCTGACGCGCAGATTGACGAGATCACAACCGCGTAGCTTACTGTCGATCGCGAGGTTGAACATCGCCAGGTCTCGAACCTGACGCGCGTTCTGAAGCCGAATTCGGATCGCCCAGATGTCCTTCGGCTTGAGCGGTGGCTTCTGCCCGATCAGCTTGCCTTGGTTCCACGGTTCCCGGGGGTGACTAGATTCCATTTCAGACTCCTTCGTGATTGATCGAAGTCTGATTGTTCTCCTGCCCGGCCAAAGGCGGCTTTTGGTGCAACGGCGGGATGCGTACAATCGGCCACGAGGAGTGATTGGCGCCTGTCCTCCAAACCGGCCGTTGAGCAGGCTCAGCGAATCGAAAGCAGTCATTGATCAGCGCGCGTCAAAGCGCAAGAAGCACAGCTTGAGATGACGACGTCGATATCGACATGCTGGGGCCCACATGGCGATGACATCCGAGTGCCGAATCCTTGCTCTGAAAGTCCGTGAAATTCCTACCCCCACCGCCATCGTCGCCGTGAAAGCCTTGACCGGAAGAGGCCCGATACGGTCTACTTCAGCTCCAGCAACCTGCCGCCGCCGCGGCAGCCTAACCCCCGGTAGGAAGATCACGCAAGAAGGCCGGAAATCTGTCCAACAACGCAGGGCTACTCCCATGAAAGCAAACACTATTGTTCTCGCATTTGCCGCCGCGCTCACGATTGCGAACACCAATGCGCAGGCAGACAGTTCCAGAGAAGCCATGAAAACGAAGGCGGCATCGATACCGGACAAAGTCCAGACAGTAGCCGGTGAGCTGACATTCTTCGACGGCGTACCGACAGGCAAGACCAACGATCTGGTCTATGACTATCTGGACCGCTCGCGTGCAATCGGGGTCTATCTCGACAACGTCGGCGCCGTATCGATCTACAGCGTACTCCTGGGGATGGCCCAGCAAGGCGCCGATGCACCCAACAAGATTGCCATTTGGGAACAGCTGATGGATTCCCGGACGCCAGTCATTACGTCCAACACGTCGACGATGTATGCCTATGCCCCCACGGACCTGGCCAACGATGGCCCGACGGTCATCGAAATCCCGCCCGGCATGCTGGGCTTTCTCGATGATGCCTGGCAGCGCTTTGTCGGCAACATGGGTGTCACCGGGCCGGACAAGGGCAAGGGCGGCAAATACCTCGTCCTGCCTCCAGGCTACCAGGGCAAGGTGCCAGAAGGGTATTTCCTGCTGAAGCCTTCGACCAACAAGAACTTCCTCTTTCTGCGGGGTTCCATCAAGGATGGCCTGAAGGTAGCGGTCGATAACTTCAAATCCGGGCTGCGGATTTATCCACTGAAGGATGCAGCCAATCCAGCGCCGACTCAGTTCGTCAACATGTCCGGCAGATCGTTCAGCACCATCTTTCCGAGCACTTTGGAATACTTCGAGATCTTGAACACCATCGTTCAGGAAGAGCCGATCGATGCTGTCGGGCCGGAGGTTCGCGGTTCCATGAGTGCCATCGGCATCGTCAAAGGCAAGCCATTCAATCCCGATGACAGGATGAAGAAGTTGCTAGCCGAAGCAGCTACGCTTGGCAATGCTGCTGGGCGCGCCATCACTTATGACCCACGCATTGGGGGGGTGTACATCTATCCCGATACGAAGAGCAACTGGGTAACAGCCTATGCGAACAAGGACACCTCGTTCGAAGCGGACGGCACGATGAACCTCGATGCGCGAGTGCTGTTCTATTACAACGCCGGTGGTGTGACGCCTGCCATGGCGACGACACATGTCGGTGAGGGCTCCGATTACGCCTTGGCTTTCCTGGACGGCGACGATAAGCCTTTCGATGGTTCGAAGGCTTACAAGCTGCACTTGCCACCCAAAGTACCAGTCAACAATTTCTGGGCCGTCACACTCTACGACACCCAGACACGGACACAACTACAGACTAGCCAATTGTTTCCAACGGTCGGCAGCCAGACCAAGGGGATGAAGCAGAATGCCGATGGCTCCTACGACGTTTTTTTCGCGCCGGAAGCGCCTCAAGGCAAAGAGGGCAACTGGCTTGCGACCTTGCCGGGCAAGAGCTGGTTCGCCATCCTGCGTATGTATGGGCCGCTGGAACCCTGGATCAACAAGACCTGGCGGCCGGGTGAGGTAGAACCGATTAGGTAGTCAATTTTCGATACAGTCATGCCGTCGCCTCTGCGTAGGCGGCAGCACGCGATTTCGCCAGGATACACAGGTCATGCGAAGCAAGTTTCTTGAGAAGGCAGTGCTCTCAGCCACCATTGCGTAGTTCGTCGGTTGGTCAGGCGTGTCTTCCGCCGCACAGACACCACCAACGATGGAAATGACAACGCCCATTCCGCCGTCGATCACCATCCCGGGCAAAGAAAAAACAAGCATCGGGACTCTCCGGCTCCTGGATGGGTTGCCAGACGAAGCCACCGTTCAAACGGCTTACGACAATCTCGATCGGCGGCGCGGTGTCGACGTGTTCCTCAATACTATGCCGGCCGCTTCGACAAACGCGATTCGTGAAGTACTGCGCAGCCCGGGCGTTGACAAGTAGTCAGATAAATTAACTGGAGCAACACAAAATGAAATGCCAATTACGTAGTCTTCCGACAATAATTCTCTTTGCTGTGATCAGCATTCCTCTGTTGGCTTCGGCTGAGCCCGCGGTTGTCATTAACGTCGACAATTTTGACCGTGCACAAACGAGCATGGAATACGCGGGCATCATCAAGCAGGCAGGGGGCATCAATAAGTTGCACAGCAACCGGACGCCCACGCCGATCGACAAGCAGAATATCATTCGAATGAACCGGGATACCCTATACAGCACGGGCGTCGTTGACATTTCCAAAGGTGCGACCGTAACCCTCCCTGATAATGGTAAACGCTATATGTCGTTGATGGTCATCAATAACGATGGCTATGTAAACGATGTCTACTACGGTAAGGGTTCCTATAAGCTGACGGTTGATAAGTTCGATACGCCATATGTAGGCGTAGTCGTTCGCACGCTTGCAAATCCGGAGGACTCTGCAGACTTGGCGATCGCCCACAAGCTGCAGGACCAGGTTCAAATTGCTGCAGGTTCTGACGAGCGATTCGTTTTACCGAACTACGACAAAGCTAGTTATGAGGCAACGCTTGAGGCCATTCTTGACTTGGCAAAAGGGCTAAAACGCTATACCAAGACCTTTGGCCCCAAGAAAGACGTCAACCCGGTCCATTTCATGATTGGCACAGCTTCCGCATGGGGCGGCCTGCCGGACAAGGATGCGCAGTACATCAATGTGCAACCTAACCTGCCCGTTGGCAAATACGAGCTGACGGTAAAGGATGTGCCGGTCAAGGGCTTCTGGTCCATCAGTCTCTACAATGCAAAAGGCTACTTTCAGCAGAACAACCTGAATGCTTACAGCCTTAATAACTTGACCGCCAAACCAAACAGCGATGGCTCGTACACGATACGGTTTGGGGGTTGTACAGCGACCACGGCGAACTGCCTGCCAATCATGGAAGGCTGGAACTACGCGGTTCGCATGTATGAGCCTAGCGAGGCGATAGTAAACGGCACATGGAGCTTTCCGGGGCCGCCGAAACCAAGGGACCTTTGATCAGCAGTATCGTCATCAAACAGCCTCAAGCCTCGACAAACCACCGGGGCTTTTTGGTGACTGCTTTTGGCCCGTGGCCGCTCGGCGCTCACTGACAGGTCCGAGTTCAAACCTGCCGCTCAGGTGCCCAAATCGTCTTGAGCTGACGAGCGGCCGCTTCCGGCACGTCGGTCTCTGTGACGAACGACCGCTCTGAGAGAGCTCGACAGGCAGGTCAGGGTCGGAACCGGGCGTAGCTAAACGGTCAAAGCCGCCGTTCGGCGCGCTTGGCCACCGGATGGCCGGTAAAGGAGCCATACCCGCCATCCGCGCCATTGCCGTCAACGGCCGCTCCGGCCGATGAGCGGACGAAGGGTACCCTTTTTCGATTGTCCGCTTCGGGGTGACGACCCGACGCTCGTCCGCGAAACTAATCTCGCGGCCCTGCTCCGCTTGCGCGCGCCCCAGTGCGATCGAGACGGCAAGGCTTGTCACTTGCAGAGATACGACAAAGTGCTTGCGTACTGGCCGGAACGGGCCAGGCAGCCGGTGCGCTGATGAAGTTGCGGTGAGGAAATCCATCCGATCAGGTGAAAGGTCGGCGGCGATCACGCCAGCGCTCGTCAACGCCAACAAAAAAAAACCGGGAACCCGCTGCCGAACCTGGCAGGGGGTCCCCGGGGGGTTGATGGACGTTCCCGTCAAGCGGCGGCTTCGGCTTCCATCCCGCCGGCGTGTCCCTTGTCGAGATCGAGAGCGGCATTGATCTCGCGTTGACGCAACCGCAAACTCGTCAGCCGCGCCGCCTTGTCAAAGGGCTTCGCCAACTCGATGAGGATGTCCGCCAAGCGCTTTTCTGCTCGGACCAAATCGTCGTTCGCGTCAGACAGTCGTCCTGCCAGACTGTTGGCCACGTTCTCGATCACCCTGAGCATCCCTTGCGGGGTCTCGGAATGATGAGCCGCATAGGCGCGTCGGCCTTTCAGGACGAAACAAGGACTATCGTCCGATGCTGCAGGGATCGAGAGATCGAGATCGAAACCGGCAAACTGCCCCACCGACCGCTCTTCTCGCACAGCCTTCCAGCCGACCTTTCGGCTTCTGGCTTCGAGGTAGTGCCGTTGGAGTGCCTCTCCCGCCGCTGATCGATCGGTATAGTGCTGGCCGTCGATCACCATGCTGAAGTGCTTACCCCGTACATCGATCCGATCTGCGAGGTCCGCTTCGATCGATCCGATCCGTTCCCGGATCTTCGCGATTCTGCCGGGCAAGGTCGCCGACTCCTGCTGGTTCGACCATCGCTGGTTGTCCCATTGGGATTTCAGAAAACCAAGCTTCGCCACTTCGGCATCGATGCCTGCCTTCTCCATCACCAGCGGGTTCCCCGATGCCAGGGCTTTCACCTCGGCATAGGATAGCGCCGCCAGTTCTACGTCCTCCGCACTGCGCATCCCGGTGTCCCCGCGCATCACCTGGGCGATAAAACGTGCCTTGGTTTCGAGGGTCTGCCAGAGGTAGGCGTCGAACGAGGCCTCGGTGACATAGCGAACGATCCGCACTTCTTCGTTCAGGTTGCCCTGGCGAATGATGCGTCCCTCCCGCTGTTCCACATCGGCCGGTCGCCAAGGGGCGTCCAGGTGGTGCAAGGCCGCCAGTCGGGTCTGGACGTTGGTGCCCACCCCCATCTTCAGGGTGCTGCCCAGGAGGATACGAACCCGCCCTTTCCTCACCGACTGGAACAGTTCTGCCTTGGCGGCATCGCTGTCATAGTCGTGGATGAAGGCCACCTCCTCTGACGGGACCCCCCGCTCGACGAGCTTGGCCCGAATGACGGGATAGACACTGAACCGTCCATCGTCCGTCGGCGTGCCGAGATCGCAGAAGACCACCTGTGTACCGCGGAACGCTGCGGTTTCCCGCCATATCGCATGGACCCTGTCCGCACACTGATTGAGCTTGCTGTCCGGATCTTCCCGGCTGGCAGGATCGACCAGTCGCATGTCCAACGCAGCCTTGCGGCCGTCGTTGGTCACCGCCAGCATGTTGTCTTCGCTGGGCATGACCTGGCCGTTGCGGATCGCTTTCGCCCGCGTGACCAGCGTGGTCACGAAGGCCTTCAGTTCCGCGCTGGGCTTGGCGGCGATGGTTTCCAGATGGTGCCTGGGTACCGGCAGCTGCAGCATTTCGGCGGTGCGGATATCGGCCACTTCCCGGAACAGGGTCATCAGCTCCGGTAAATTGACGAAGCGCGCGAAACGCGTGTTCATGCGATAGCCACTCCCATCCGGCGACAACTCCAGCGCCGTGACCGATTCCCCGAAGTTGCCCGCCCAGGTGTCGAACTGCGACAGCTGATGGGCGTCCAGCGTCGCCGGCTGCAAGTAGCGTTGCATGGTCCACATCTCGGCCATCGAGTTCGAAACCGGTGTCCCGGTCGCGAATACCACCCCCGAACGGCCACCCTGCTCGCCCATCACATGGCGCGTCTTCACGAACAGATCGAAGGCACGCTCGGAGTGGCTGTTTGGCAAACCGGCAACCCGCGTCATTTTGGTGAAGCGGTACAGGTTCTTGAAGTAGTGAGCCTCGTCGACAAACAGGTAGTCGATGCCCAGTTCCTCGAACGTGAGCAGGTCATCCTTTTTCGAACGAGCCGACAGCTTCTCCAGCCTGGCGAGCCAGACCTTCTTGGCCCGCTCCAACTCCTTGACGATCCGATTCCCCCGCTGCTCCGATGTCGAGGCCCGGATGGCACGCTCGATTTCGTGGACACGCGCTTTGATGAACGACGCCATCGCGGCGTCGCTCATCTTGATCCTCTCGAAAGAGGCATGGGTAATCAGCACGGCATCCCAGTCGCCGGTGGCAATCCGGGAAAGTAGCGTCCGGCGTTGGTCACCGGCCAGGTCGTCCTTGCTGGCCATCAGGAGATTGGCCCCCGGATAGGCCCGCAAGAACTCCGTCGCGAACTGCTCCAGCATGTGGTTGGGCACCACGTAGCACGGCTTGCTGGCCCGGCCGAGGCGGCGCAACTCCATGCCGGCGCAGACCATGGTCAGGGTCTTGCCGGCACCGACGACGTGCGCCAGCAGGGTATTCACCCCGCTGGAGACGATTCGCCAGATGGCGTCCTTCTGGTGCCGATGAAGCGCGTACACCTCGGAAAACCCCGGTAAAGAGAGCCCTGAACCGTCGAACGCCCGCAATCGCACCGCGTTGAACTGGTCGTTGTAGCGCCTGACCAGCCGCTCGCACCGCTCGGGATCGGCGAACACCCAGGATCGGAACAGCTCCTTGAGTGCCTGCTGCTTTTCCCTGGCGACGAGGGTTTCCTGCGTGTTCACGACTGACCGCTCGGTGAGCGGATCCCGGTCCCGAATGGTCGGAACCGTCTGGTTCAGGCTGATCAGGAACAGCTCACCCGCCGTCATGCGCCGGGTGCCGTAGGTTTGCGTCGAGGCGACCGAGCGTTCGCCTGGCCATGGCACGTTGATGTTCCACGCACCGGCCTCGGCGCTGAACTCCACCGTGCAACCCTCGCACCCCAGGAGATGATCGAGGAATGCGCCGTAGTCACGCGAGGGGATCCAGGTCGAGCCAATCCGGGCATCGATTTCACCCGGCCCCAGGTCCGTCGGGATGACCGCCTGCAGGGCTTCAACGTTGGGGAGATAGGCTTCCCCGGCCGTTTCCGCCATCGCCAGCTTGTTACGCACGTTGCCGGAGAGATAGGCATCGGCGGTTTCCCAGTCGCCGGATTGCGGATCGAGAAAGATCAGGCCACGACCCGCCAGGTCCGGGAGAAACTGCTCGACCGCCAGCCCCAGCAAGGACGCCATCCGCGTCGGATCGACGCGTCCGGCTTCGTGCAGGGAGACCAGCAGCGCTTCGTCGGCTGACGAACAGCGCTCCACCTTGCGGACCGCGCCCACCGTTCTGCGGGAGAAGAGGTCCGCCTTCACGGCCGTGCCGCTTTCCCGATCGAAGTCTTCGAGCGAGAGCAGCAGCGGCAGATCCGGATCCCCCTTGAACGCCCGCTTGTTGACCATCGCGTGGAGAATGCCGTGTTGCGCCACGAAGGTATCGTAGGCGGTGTTCAGGGCGGCCCGGTGTTCGCCGAGTCGACCATCGTCCGCCGTGACGGGCTGTAGGTGCAAGAGCCGGCGTGCCGCATCGCGAATCGCCATCAAGCCACGAATCCGCCGGGCGGTTGATACCGTCGCGTCGATGACCCGCAACGCATCGCCTTCCGAGATGGCCAGGCGGCCATCCGGGGTCAGGCAGTACGCGCCGGGCTTGACGAACTCCGGGGCAGCGACAAGGTGCTCCCGCGGCATCGACAACAGGTTCTCGACGGCACGAGGGAGATACACGTCCTCGGGCAAGCGGGCAACGCGCTCTGTCAATGCGCTGCTCACATCACCGTCAAAGATCGCCGCATTGGCCGGACCGAAGCCATTCGACTTGAGCCCCATGCGACCGATCAGCAGGTCCGGATGGTCGACATACCAACTCGAGATGAACAGGCGTCGATCCGTGTCACACATCGACCGCGGGGCTTCGCTGACGCCGATCCAGTCGCCGGCGGCCTGCTCACCCTCCACCAGTTTCTGGAGGAAGACGATATCGGTCGTGACGTCCGTGTTGGCAATCTGCGAGAACGTGCCGGACGGTAAGCGAATCGCGCCGAGGAATCGGGCCTGCTCACCAATATGGCGCCGTGCCCGGTCATCGCCCTTGTCGAGCGTCCCGGCCGAGGTGATGAAAGCCACCAGTCCACTGGGGCGAGTCACCTCCAGAGCGCGAGCAAAGAAGTAGTCGTGGATGAGGAAGTTGGCATACGGCACATTGCGGTCCTCGGGCACCGGGTAGTTCCCGAAGGGAACGTTCGAGATCACGAGGTCGTACCAGTCCTTCGGCAAACGCGCTTTCTCGAAACCGACCGCGAAGGTCCGCACGCCATGAGGAGCATACAGGCTGGACAGGATGCGCGACGACACGCGATCGATCTCGACAGCCGTCACTTCCGAGGTGGCGGCCAAATCTCTTGGCATCGCCCCGATGAAGTAGCCGACGCCCGCAGAGGGTTCCAGCACACGACCGCCCCGAAAACCCAACCGGCGAACGGCGCGCCACATCGCCTCGATCACGAAGACTTCCGTGAAGTGGGCGTTGACGACACTCGCCTTGGCGCTTTCGTAATCTTCGCCCAACACATCGGGCAGGGATTGGGCTCTCGCCTTCCACGCCCGATCGTCCTGATCGGGATTGAACGCCTTGGGAATGCCGCCCCATCCGGTGAACCGGTTGAGGACGGCGCGCTCGTCGTCGTGGGCAGCGCGGTTCTCTGCGGCCAGGCGAGAGAGGAGCGCGATGGCCGCCAGGTTCGCTTCGAACTTGGCGACGTCACCACGAAGACTCGCATGCAGCGCAGGGTCGAGTGAGTCCCAGGGACTGCGAGCTGGCCCCGTTGCCGGTGCCGAAGAGCACGTTGGTTCGACGAACGGAAAAGCGATGATCTCCGCCGTCGGACATGCAGCGAGCACTGCTTGCGAATCTTGAGGAGTAAAGCCCGGCAGCCACAGAGTGGTCTGGGCGAGTTGAGTGAGTTTCACGTGGGTCTCCTTGAAAAGCCGGAGACACGTACCCCTTCCGGGGGGTGTCCCCGGAAGGGTGGAATCAACAACATGGGTCATGGCGCGCCGACTCTCGCCAGGCGCCACGGCTTCGCTGCAAACTTGCAGCCTCGCGACACCTCGCGCGTGCGCTATTGACCCATTGCGAGGTCGTCGTCGCGGTTCATGAGTCCCAGATCGACGAGGTACTGCTTCAGTCCGTCGAGGTCGCGGCGGTGCCGCATCCAACCGTCCTCGAAGATCTGAAATCCGTGGATCTCGAAAATGGTTCGCTTACGCGGGTTACGGACGTCGGCGGAGAAGCTGCCGCGCTCGTCCGGGTTGATGAAGTACCGATAGCCGGTGCTCCGGGGTACTTGAGTCATGACGCCTCCGTGAATCGTGCGAAAGACGCCATGCCTCGCTGGAGGCTCGCGCCCCCGCGTGGGGTGGTAGGAATGCTGTTTGTTTGTGGCGGCCAGCTACCGCCTTTCAGGTCCCGTCCGACGGATGGGTCCAGAATCCGCTTTCCGCAAAGGGCTGCGTCAACCCTCTGGGGAAAGCCCGGCGTTGCCGCCGGTGGTTTATTGGGAATCGCGTGACCAATACCGTTTCAGCACCCGATCCCGAATCACTTCGGGATCGAGGCCAGACAACGCGCAGCACGCGTGGTACGAGAAGGCGTTCGAGCAATCCTTCGGGGACAGCAGCCAGTCGAGGATCTCCACCCGTGTGGCGGCGCAGACCCTCGAATCGAACAGAGCGCGCAGCGACTTGTGCAGCAGGCGCCTGTGGAGCCTGACAAGATCATCGTCAGTCCACGGGACTCCTTCGCAAAGTGTTGCTGCTCGCTCGGTGCGAACCGACGCCCGTCGTGCTAGTCGCAGTCCATCAGCTATGGATAGAGACAGCGCGATCACTTCCTCGCGGGGCGCCTATTTCGCTACACCGACAATCGCACTGGCCGGCGAAGCCGTATCCGTCAACGCCGCCTTACGACTGCGATAGGCACGAAGCAACTGCTCAAGATCGCCGTCGTCGGCGGCGTCTTCGGCCTGGGCGTAGCGTTCGTCGAGGTCATCAACGGATGCGGCCTGGCTGATGCTGCTGAGGAACACATCGAGGGGCGGTTTGCCACCTTCACGACCGGACTTCTGGTCGCCCGCCCCCGTCTCCTTAGCCTTCGATTCACTCGACTCTTCGTCGATGACCGGAGCCCAGGAGCCGTCGATTGCCTCGGCCATCCCGATGTTCTGGGTCTTACCGCGTTCATTGAGTTCGTCCATGGCCAGTGCCATGGCCAGCTCGGGCGATTTCGGCAGCAGATTGCACAGGCGGCGAATGGCCGTCTTGAGGCCCATCGGGACGAAATGCGTGTCCCACGGACTCTCCTTTCGGTTCTTTTTCGCCATCTGGTAGCCGCGGGAGTGGTCACGTACCCACTCGACCTGCTCCTTCGACAAGGCGTGGAAGGTGCGTGAGCCATCATTGAACACCGCCACGGCATAGAAACCGGCGATCGCTCCACGCTCGTCGTCGGACGCCGGGAAGCCGTTCTTCTTCAATGGCTCGTGCATCAAGGAACGGTTGAGGCCCAGGACGATGTCGAACTTGTCGTTGATCCGCACTTCGTGCGCATAGATGTCCTGCACGCTGCCGCTGTTGCGCGCGAGTTTCACGAGCCCCTGATAGCCGGGAATCAACTGGCACTGGCTACCGAACACGACGAGATGCGCTTCGCCCATCAGGCCGATTTGCAGACCGAGCTGGCAAGACTGGATGACCGCCGCGACGACACTGCGTGGATCCACTTCAGACAGCTTCGGATTCATGCGAAATGCAGTCAGTGCGATCCGCGCCATGCGCTCCGCGCTGAGATGCTTGGGCAGCGCGCGGGCGATTTCGCCCTTGAGCTGTTCGAGCATCGCTGGAAAAGACACCACGCTGGTCGTATTCCCCTGACGGGCGCTCTGGATGTTACGCAAGGTTTGAGACATGGTTTCCTCCAAATACAAATGGCGGAGACACCATGCCTCCCGGAGCGGGGACGGGTCTCCCCGCCGGGGTCGATAAACTGAAAATGGCCGCCGATCAGGCGGCGTCGAACTCGAAAGCGTCGGTGTTGGCTGCCCAACGCGGGAGCGAGATCAATTCGATCTCCCCCCCGGGCTGGTAAGCCGGCCAGCTTCCGGAATCCTGGCACCACTTCAAAAGCTGTAGTGCTGCCCGGTACTTCTTGCGACCGACCTCGATGATTTCGGGATCGGCCCGGTAAAGCGCCACGGCATGGGGAGCCTCTTTCTCGACGGCGACGAAGAGAAAGGGCAGCTCCGTGCCGGTCACGGCTTTCATTCCATCGACGTAGAACGCCGCTTGAATGTCGTAGCCGAGGTTGGCGATGGCGCGAGAAAAGCCGCGGCTGCTGGCATCGACACAGCTCTTGAGATCCACCACGGCCGTCCCGTTGAACCAGTCCGGACGACAGCGACAGGAGATCCCAGTGAGCGGGTCTGTCCAGAACGCCGACAGCTCGGCTTCTCCCTGCGTGAACAGGCGAGCCGCCCCCTCGTGCGCGTGAACGGCGGCGCGCACTCGGGTCAATGTCGCCAGGTCGTCAGAAGTGATCAGGGTTTTGCCCTGATTCTCCTGTTCGAAGCGGGCGGCGGCTTCCTTGCCTTCCTTGGTGCGGCGATCAAACTTCTCGACCACCGCGAACTCTTCGGAAAAACGATCCGGTTCGAGGACGTGGGTGTGAACCGCGGACCCAAACGCCATCGCCGGCGTTGGCGGCGACGGATGATCGAGGGCTTCGCGCAGATGCGCGGGGCTCTTGAGCAGCTTGATGATTCCCGAATGGCCGATCGATTGATCCGCGTGGTATTGCTTGGCCGGCATGCGCAGCAGGCCAGGATGTCTGACGTCCATGGTGCCTCCAGAAGAAAAAAGCCGGAGTCACCAGCCCCTTCCGGAGAGGGCCTCCCCGGCTGGGTGGATGAAAATGCTGTTTGTTTCGTGCGGCCAGCTACCGCGACTTGCTCGGGCGAAGAATCGCTCGATCAAAGGCTGCTTTCCGGAGGGCGCTTTGGAAACGCACTCGGGAAAGCCCCGGCAAGCCGGGGCGTGGTTCAGTTCGCTGCTTGTTCTTGCTTCGAGAGGGCCAGAGCCTGTCGAAGCAGCTGGCGGGTTTCCGGGTCGGTGCGTCCTGCCTGGAGTCTCTGGTGGAGATCGCAGGCACGATTCATCGAGAGCGCCGAAAAAAGCCGAACGAGAAGCGGATTGGATTGCACGACTTGATCGTGTGCGGGGTCGAAAGCCATGTTCAGAGCCCCAGCGCGCGAACAATCGGACGGCTGATGATCCAGCCGGTGATGCAGCAAGAAAGAAGAACGAGTGCCATGAGATGCCTCCATTAAGAAATAAAGGGCATCCCTCCCCTGATGCGGAGGCGATGCCCCGCAGGGGGATGAGCGTTCAGGCGATCACTTCAAACGAAGCCTCACCGCTCTTGGCGGGATCAGTGTCGATCCCGGTCCGGCGCTGGTAAGCCGGTCGGTCGTATTGCTGCCAATGGGTGCTGGTGACCTTCACCGGTTCTGACGCTGCCGTCGCTTCGGGTCTACGGTTCACGAAGCTTTTGAGGCCTTGTGCCGAGCAACGGAGAAACGACAGAAGCAAGTGAAGCCCTGCCAGCATGGCGAGGACGAGAATGACACGTTCCATGAGCAAACCTCCTGAGGTGGAGGACGGTCGGCTCCCGACCCGGGAGGATGACCGCCCGGTGGGGGAAAGAAGTCACGACCTGCTCAGAACTGCTCCATGGCCGGCACTTCGTCGACGGCTGAACTGCTTGCCTGATCAGACGAAACCGTGTCGGCACGACGAGGGACGGAACCCGATGCTTTGGCGTCCTTCGCCGATGGACGAGCGCCGAGCATCTGCATTTCGCTGCCGATGATCTCGACAACGTAGCGATCCTGACCTGCGCTGTCCTGCCACTTGCGGGTCTGGATGCGACCTTCGACGTAGATCGGAGAGCCCTTCCTGAGGTACTCGCCGACGACTTCAGCTGTACGGTTGAAGAAGACCACTCGGTGCCATTCGGTGGTCTCCTTGCGTTCACCAGACGACTTGTCCTTGCTGATCTCCGTGGTCGCGATCCGGATGGTGGCGATCGCTTCTCGGTTCTGGGTGTAGCGAACCTCGGGGTCGGCGCCGAGATGGCCGATGAGGGTGACTCTGTTCAACGAGGGCATATGGCCTCCTGACAAGAAAAGCAGGGACGCCGCCGTATCCTGACGGGGCTACCCCGCCGGGGGTTGGAGAGAATGCTGTTTATGAAGAAGGCCAGCTACCTTCACTTCGATCGTCATAGACGGAACGAGAGATGGCTGAATTCTCTGCCGTCACGGGCGTCGCAGGAGTTTGAAATGCGTCGCTTCCGGGCGCTTTTCGAAGGTCGCGCTCGCAGTGCAAGCGATACGCTGGGCTTGATCGACACTCCGGGAGACGGCAGATGGCACAGCGACAGAGGAACGATTCGACGCAGATTCCATCGGTCCGGCAGGACAACAGCCGGCCCTTCCTGACGCAGAAGGCCTTGCTCAATTCGCTGCACGCACAGCAGATATTCGACCGTGGCTACGAGATGTGCGCCAACGCGCTGTTCTCGTTGAGCGTCGTGTTGCGATTCATTGGCAGCGAAGAGCAGGCGCAGGAAGTCGATGCTTTGGTCGATACTCAGATCGACCAGACCCTGGAGGAGATTCGCAAGGAGTCGTTGCGGCTGAAGGAAGTGGCCGAGGGCAATGGCATCGAGACGGCGATCGGCTACACCAGCGCCAAGGCAATCGATGTGCAGATCACCTCGCCGCGTTCGATCAGGTACCTGGCGATCATCCGTGAGTTCGACGCGATGATGGCCCACCTGGATGCGCTCTGGCTGTCATGCGTCATCACCGACAGCCAATACGCGCGCGGTGTCTATGAATGGAAGCGGCGGATTTTGCGGCTGGCCGGACAGATCCGGCAGCTCGCTACGCGTGCGGTGCTGGCGGCACGGCGGAAGGAGACGGCGAGCGAGACGGTGGCTGACGCGAGCGAGGGTTCGGTGGTGGAGGCTGAGAATTCGGTGAGGGAAAGCGCTGCCAGAGGCATCTCCGGGAACGGGTAAGTGGCGATCGCCGCCGTCACGGGTTCGGGGGCAACAGGGGTGGTACGGGCGAATGATTCAATCCGGAGCGATCCAAAAAAAGGACACAAGGACTGCGAGGTGGCCATGAAGCAGATCTTCGTCGAGCTTCCGAGCGTGGCCAGAATGCTCACCCTGTCCGAATCAACGGTGCAGGCCATGGTGCGCCTTGGATCTGGCCATTTCCCTCAGCCGCGGCAAATATCAGTGCGACGCGTCGGGTGGCTGCTGCGAGAAATAGAGGAATGGGCCGAATCACGGCCGGCCTCCGACCTTCCACCTCCACCCAACACCGGAGCAAGAAAACCGCGTGTCGCTACACAGAAGCAGCAAGATACTCCAGGTGATCAGAAAGTCGCTTGAGCCACCCTGCCCGCTCAGAATCGTAAGCGTGCTTGTTGTAGACACCAAGCACGCCAGGCAGCATGTGCCCAAGTATTGACTCTCCAACCGCGTCCGGACAGCCCATTGCGGCAAGCAAGGTGCGAGATGTCCGCCGCAGATCGTGTGGTGACCAGCGCGAAACGGGAAGCCTTGCCCGCGTAGTGTCAGCCCGCGTCTGGCAGTACGGCTGGCGAAAATAGACCGTCGCCTGGATGGTCTTCTGCTCGACGGCACGGATTTTCCCGTCGCGCGTTTTGGTTGGGAACAGCAGCCCGTCTCCGTAACGATCTTTCCGGCGCATGGCGACAGCCAAAGACCGACCAAACAAGGGAACGCGCAGGTCCGTGGAATTTTCGTGGCGCGCACTCTTGGTTCGTGCTTTCGGTATCACCCACCACACCAGACCATCGGCTTCCCGATGAATCTCCCTCCCTTCCATGCCGACAATCTCAGCACCGCGCGTGCAGGTCCAGAGGTATAGAGTTAGCGCGTCCTCGATCAACCGACTAAAGTTCGGCAGCCATCGAATCAGTGCACCAACCTCGTCTGCAGATAGAACTCTCTGCGCCGTTCCAACCTTCTCACCAGCGATCTGTTTCCCCTTTGACCTGATCTTGCCCCGCATGATCAACCGCCACCAGTTTGGGCAAGATTCTGGCAGCCTTCCCGAGTCGACTGCGTAGTCCCACGCTGCACCTAGCTCCGCGCGCAGTTTTCCGGCCTGCACCGGCGCCGTTTCGGCATACCGCTTAATCAGATCAAACGCTTGAGCACGGGAGATTCTTGACGCTTCCAGATTTCCCGTATCGCAGAGCATCGTGTCGAACATGCGTTTGACCTCTGTAACACCCTTGCTCGCTCGCGTCGGCGCAACATGGCCTTGCCAGTAGTCGTAACAGACCTGCGCCACCGTATACGGTGGCGATGCTGCGACACCCTTCTCGACTATGGCGAGCCGCGCCTGCTCTCTTTCGGATCGCGCCTCAGCAGCAGGATCTCGGCCTGAATCGCGCTGATCGCGCAACTTCTCCCAGGCGACAAACGCCGCATGCACTGATACGGCTGGCCACATGCCGATCTTAACCTGCCGCAACCGCTGATCGAGCGGGCTCCGGTATCGGTAAGTCCACGTCGTTCGGTCTGAGTGGGCTTCTACGCGAAGGCCAGGGGCCTCCGCACTGGTAATATGCTGCCCTGGCTGCAGTAACTTGATTGCCCTCGCATCGAACCCCATGGCGATCTTTCAGTATAGGTTTTCAGGGCCCGCCGGTTCGGCGGTATAGGTTTCTAAAAATACACCAAAAAACCTATACTGAAAAGCCAAGTGTAGATAGGTCTAGCTGGACTTCCTTGAGCCTCGCAGCATCCGAGACATAGAAACATTAAACAAACATATCAACGGCTTGCGCGAAATATGCCGAAAACTCAACAAGCAACGGACGCCACAGAACCATCGCACACCCCGATGATGCAGCAGTACCTGCGCATCAAGGCGCAGCATCCGGGGCTGCTGGTCTTCTACCGCATGGGCGACTTCTACGAACTGTTCTTCGACGACGCGGAAAAAGCCGCGCGACTGCTGGACATCACGCTGACGACGCGCGGGCAGTCGGCTGGGCAGCCGATCAGGATGGCCGGCGTGCCGTATCACGCGGTCGAACAGTATCTCGGCAAACTGGTGCGGCTGGGCGAATCGGTGGTCATCTGCGAGCAGATCGGCGACCCGGCGACGAGCAAGGGCCCGGTCGAACGCGCAGTGGCGCGCATCGTCACGCCGGGGACGCTGACCGACGCGGCGCTGCTCGACGAGAAGCGCGACACGCTGCTGCTTGCCGTGTCGATGACCCGACAGCTTGCCGGACTGGCGTGGATCAATCTGGCGAGTGGCGAGTTTCGCGTCTGCGAGGTCGCGCCGCCGAAACTGGCCGCGACGCTGGAACGGATTCGCCCGGCCGAGATCGTCGTCGCCGAGACCCTGGCAGCAGACTTCGCCGCCGACGTCGCGCTCACCCGCCGGCCCGACTGGCACTTCGACGTCGAGGCGGCGAATCGCGAGCTGCGCACCCATTTCGGCACCACGTCGCTCGCCGGCTTCGGCACCGACGGCCTGCGGCCGGCGATTGCTGCCGCCGGCGCGCTGCTGCGCTACGCGCAGGCGACGCAGGCGCGCGCGCTGCCGCACGTGCAGGCGCTGATCGTCGAACGCGACGCCACGTATCTGGGCCTGGATACGGCCACCCGGCGCAACCTCGAACTCACCGAGACCCTGCGCGGCCAGCCGGCGCCGACGCTGTGCAGCCTGCTCGACAACTGCAGCAGCGCGACGGGCTCGCGGCTGCTGCGCCATGCCCTGCATCACCCGCTGCGCGATCCGGCAATCCCCAGCGCCCGGCACGCGGCGATCGCCATGCTCCTAGACGCGGGTGAGTCGCCGCTGCGCGCGCTGCGCCAGAGCTTGCGCTGCCTTGCCGACATCGAACGCATCGCCGGGCGAATTGCGCTGTGCAGCGCGCGCCCGCGTGACCTGTCTAGCCTGCGCGACAGCCTGCAGCTACTCGAGGAACTGCGCGCGCCGCTGACCGACAGCGCCGCGCCGCTGCTCGCCGAACTGCACGCACAACTGGCCACGCCGCATGCGGCGCTCGATCTGCTACAGCGGGCGATCCTGCCCGAGCCGGCGAGCCTCGTCCGCGACGGCGGCGTCATGGCCAGCGGCTTCGACGCCGAGCTCGACGAGCTGCGCGCGCTCAACGACAACTGCGGCGCTTTCCTGCTCGAACTCGAAGCCCGCGAACGCGAGCGCACGGGAATCGCCAACCTGAAGGTCGAATACAACCGAGTGCATGGCTTCTTCATCGAAGTGAGCAACGCGCAGGCGACCAAGGTGCCCGACGACTACCGGCGCCGGCAGACGCTGAAGAACGCCGAGCGCTACCTGACGCCCGAGCTGAAGGCTTTCGAGGACAAGGCGCTGTCGGCCAAGGAGCGCTCGCTGGCGCGCGAGAAGCTGCTCTACGACAGGGTGCTGGCCGAACTGCAGCCCGAACTTCCGCGGCTGCAGCAGATCGCGCACGCGGTTGCCTACGTCGATCTGCTCGCCGGCTTCGCCGACACCGCGCAGCGCCGCAACTATTGCCGGCCGCTGTTCTCGTCCGAGCCGGGCCTGTCGATCGAGGGCGGCCGTCACCCGGTCGTCGAGGACCAGCTGCCGGGCGGCGCCAGTTTCATCGCCAACGACACGCGTCTTGGCGACGGACGCCGGCTATTGCTGATCACCGGCCCGAACATGGGCGGCAAGTCGACCTACATGCGACAGACGGCGCTGATCGCCCTGCTCGCCCACGTCGGCAGCTACGTGCCGGCGAACAAGGCCGTTCTCGGGCCGCTCGACCAGATTTTCACGCGCATCGGCGCCGCCGACGACCTCGCCGCAGGGCGCTCGACGTTCATGGTCGAGATGACCGAGTCCGCCGCCATCCTGCATCACGCGAGCGAGCGCAGCCTGGTGCTGATGGACGAGGTCGGGCGCGGCACCTCGACTTTCGATGGCATGGCGCTGGCGTTCGCGATCTGTCGCCACCTGCTCGAGAAGAACCGCTGCCTGACGCTGTTCGCCACCCATTACTTCGAGCTGACGCTGCTCGCCAACGAATACGGCGAACTGGCGAATGTGCATCTCGGCGCCGTCGAACACGGGGCCGGCATCGTCTTCCTGCACGCGGTCGAGGAAGGTCCGGCCAACCAGAGCTACGGTATCCAGGTCGCCGCGCTGGCCGGCATTCCGGCGTCGGTGCTCAGGGCGGCGCGCCGGCAGTTGCGCGAGTTCGAGCAGCGCGCGTCGATCAACCCGCTGCAACCGGACCTCTTCGCCAGCGCACTGGCCAGCGCCGCCGAAGCCGGCGAGCCGGCCATCGATCCGGCGCTCGAACACCTGCGCAGCGTCGACCCCGACCAACTGACCCCGCGGCAAGCGCTCGACGTGCTTTACGCCTTGAAGGCGCGGCTGCAATGAACTCACCCGCGACGACAATGCGCAGTCTGCTCGGCGGCCTCGGCCTGCTGCTCGCCGTCGGCCTGCACGCCGAAACCTGGCGCTTCGCGGTCATCGGCGACACGCCGTACAGCAGCTACGAAGAACGCCAGCTACCGGCAATGCTCGACGACATCGCCGCGGAAAACCCGCAGTTCGTCGTTCACGCCGGCGACTTCAAGTCGAGTTCGAAGCCCTGCAGCGACGCGCTGTTCAGCGACCGCAGGGCGCTCTTCGACGCTTCGCGCGTACCGCTGATCTACGTCCCCGGCGACAACGAATGGACCGACTGCGACCGGCAGAGCGCCGGTCACTTCGACCCGCTGGAGCGGCTGCAAAAGCTGCGCCAGCTGTTCTTCGCCGCGCCACGCTCGCTGGGCCAGCAGACGCTGGCGGTCGAACAGCAGGCGGGCGCCTATCCGGAACAACTGCGCTGGCGGCTGGGACCGGTGCTCTTCGTCTCGCTCAACGTACCGGGGTCGAACAACAACTTCGGCAATCGCGAGACGCCCAGCCGGGAATACCTTGCCCGCAACCCGGCGGTCATCGAATGGCTCGAGCAGAGCTTCGCCACGGCGCGGCGCGAAAATGCCGCCGGGCTGGTGATCGTGATGCAGGCCAACCCCGGCTTCAAGCACGCCGCCGCCGGCCTGACGCACTCCGGCTACCGGCAGTTGCTGGCCACGCTGCGCCGCGAGACGCTCGCCTTCCCCGGACAGGTGCTGCTGATCCACGGCGACACGCATTGGCAGCGTATCGACCGGCCACTGCGCGATCCGACCAGCACCACCGACAAGCCAGGCAATCGGCCGATCGCCAACTTCACTCGCCTGGAGACCTTTGGCTACCCGCTGATGGGTTGGGTCAAGGTGATCATCGATAGCGAGCTCCCGCAGCTCTTCCGCTTCGAGGTGCACCCGCACCGCCCGCGCTGATTCCGCGCCCCGGAAAGGCCCTGCACAAGTGCGTCGACAGCCGTGCCGGCAGGCCCTAGACTTGCAGAGACATTCAAGCGGAGTGGATGATGAAGCTGATCTCTTTTCCGGGCAGCGTCCTGGCGACTGTCCTCATCGGGCTGGCATCGTTCAGCGCCCATGCCGCCGATATCGTCGTCGGCCAGGTAGCCGCGTTCAGCGGCCCGCTGGCGCCGACCGGAACACACATGCGCGCCGGCGCGCAGCTCTATTTCGACGCCGTTAACGCCGCCGGCGGGATCCACGGCGCCAAGATCCGCCTGCTCTCCAAAGACGACGGCTACAAGACCGAGGAGACGATTCGCCTGGCCCGCGAATTGCTCAAGGAGGCGCAACCGGTGGCCTTTTTCGGCTTTGTCGGCACCGGCAACGTCGAGGCGATTCTCGAAAACAAGGTGCTCAGCGAGGCGGGGATTCCGCTCGTTGCCGTGCGCACGGGCGCGGCATCGGTCGTCCAACGCAACGACCCGCTGCTGTTCATGACCCGCGCCAGCTACGCGGCGGAAGTGCAGAAGATCGTCGATCAGTACGCCACCACCGGCTACAGCAGCTTTGCCATCCTCTATCAGGACGACGCCTTCGGACGCGACGTGCTGGGTAGCGCCGAAGCGGCCATCAAGGAAGCCGGCGGCAGGCTGGTGGCCACCGGCTCGTACGCCAAGAACACCACCGACGTCGGCGCGGCGGTGAAGACCATCGCCGCCGCCAAGCCGCAAGCGGTGATCATGATCGCCAACACGGCGGCCAGTTCGGAGTTCCTGAAACAGTCACGCGAAGACGGCAACTTCGCGCAGTACGTCGCCCTCTCGGTCACCGACGCCGCACAGGTGGTCAAGCGCATCGGTGCCGACAAGGCGGCGGGACTGGTACTCACCCAGGTGGTTCCGGACCCGAACAGCCCGACGGTTCCCCTGATCAAGGAAATCCAGCACAACTTCGCGAAGTTCAAACCGAAGGACGTCACTGCCAATCACACCTTCGTCGAAGGCTATCTCGGCGCCAAGGTGCTCGCTGAAGCATTGCGCCGTGCCGGCCCGAACCCGACCCGCCAGAAAGTGCGCGAGGCCCTCGAATCGATGAAGAACTATGACGCTGGCGAAGTATTCATCAGTTTCTCGGCCAACCGGCACACCGGTTCGCGCTACGTCGACATCACCATCCTCAATCAGGCCGGCAAGCTGCTGCGCTAGGCGACGCAGGCACGCGTTCCTGGCACGCGTTGCGCGGCTCTACTATGGTGCAAAACTGCGCCAGGCTTCCAGCAGCAGGCGCACGACGCCGCTGACAAGCAGGGCGACGCCGACCGAAAGGCCGATCGAGAAGCACGCCTGACGCCAGCCAATGTTCCTCAGCATCACGGCGAAGGTCGATACGCAGGGCACGTAGAAAGTGAGAAAGACCAGAAAAGTGGCGATCTGCAGCCAATCGAGCAGCGGCACGATGTCCATCGTCCCCAGCGCCTGGTAAACCATGAGCAAGGACAGTTCCTTGCGCAGGACGCCAAACAGGATCGGCACGCCGAGCAGGGCCGGCAAGCCCAGCCACCAGCTGGTGATCGGCAGGAGCAGGATATTGATCACCTGGTCGGCGCCGAAATGCGTGAGCAGCGCCAGCAGCACGCTACCGGCGACGAGCAAGGGCGTGACGATGGTCACGATGTCGCGGGTCCGCTGCCAGGTCTTGGCCAGCACCGCGTTCCAGCGTGGCAGGGCATACGGCGGGATCTCCTGGATCATGCCTACCGCGACTTCCTTGTAGAGACTGGCGAGGAGCCGACCCAGCAGCGCCAGGACGACGAGGGTCAGCGCGAAGATCGCCAACACGCCGAGGCCGCCGAGATACTTGCCCCCCATGGCCAGGATGATCGCCGAGCGTGCCGAACAGGGAACGAAGGCCATGAGCAGGGTGGCGACGAGGCGATCCTTGCCGGCGGTGGTCGCGGCGACCATCGAGATCGCCGGAACGTTGCAGCCCAGACCAACCAGGAAAGGCGCCGCTACGGCGCCGTGCAGGCCGATGCGGTGAAAGCCCCGGTCGACGACGAAGGCCACCCGGTGCATGATCCCCGACTCTTCGAGGGCGACCAGCAGCAGGACGAGCGGCAACATGTAGGGGATGGCGATCCCGATCAGACCGATCAAGCCGTCGCTCACGGCACGCCCGACGACACCGGCCGTAGAGGTCGGCTGCCACTCCTGCGCCCATTCCATGAGTGGCGCCGCAGTCCACGCGTCGAGCGTGGTGCTGAGTTTGAAGACCACCACCAGGACCAGCGCGAAGACCGTCAGGCATCCGATCAGCCCGCCCTGCGGATGCAGAAACAGGCCGTCGAGAAAGCGTTGCCAGCGGCCAGCGTCGGCGGCACCGCCAAAGCGCGTCACGTTCTCGAAAATCAGCGCCGCCCGATGATGGCGGTCGGCGTGCAGTTCGTCGGATAGCGAACGCGGCAGATGCGCCTCGGCGGCTGCACGCGCAGCCAGCACCTGCGGCAGCAGGTGCGGAAAATGACCGCCGAGCTCCTGCAGGAAGTAGTCGTCGTTCTCGGCCAATTGCATGAGCAGGAAACGCCAGGGAACGCGAAAGGCCTGCTCGACATCGGGCCGGGCGAGCAGCGCACGCAGCGGTTTCAGCGTCGTGCCGAGATGCACGTTGGGCGCCGTTCGCTGCGGCAGTGTCCGGTCACGCGCCGCCGCCAGGGTGGCGGCGAAGAGCTCGGCGACGCCCAGCCCCATGTGCGCCACGGTCGCCACCACCGGCACGCCGAGGCGCTCCGACAAGGCGCGAGTGTTGATGTACAAGCCCTTGCGCCGCGCTTCGTCAACACGGTTGAGGGCGATCACCAGAGGCTTGCCGAGCAGACTCAGTTCCAGGCTCAGCTCAAGATCACGCTGCAAGGCGGTCGCGTCTACCACCTGTACCAGGACGTCGGGTGAACGAAAGGCGACTGCCGGCCGTTCTGCTTCGTGCGCGGCAACCGGCGGCCAGCGGTCACCCCAGAGCAGATACTTGAGCAGCACCCGGTCGCGCGGATTCAGCGAATGCAGCGAATCGATCGACGGCAGGTCGAGCAGCGAGATCTGCTCCAATCCGACGTCGACCAGGCACTCGTCATAGGGCTGGCCATCGTGCAGCCTTGTTTCCTGCTGCGGCGCAGCACTCGAGGCTGCCAGAAACAGGCTGCTCTTGCCCGTACGCAAGCGGCCGACAAGCGCGACTCGCGGGCGCCGCTCACCGCGCAGAAGCTGCCGCGGCACGGCGATGGTCGAGATTCCTGCCGCCACGTCAGTCCTCTTCCCCTGGTTCCGTTTGCCGATGGCGGTGCGCTGGCCGGCAGCGACCCGACTGCTATCGTCGCGGGCGCCGCCGTCGGCTAGCAGGCGGCACGGCCTTGCAACGGCCGACCGAGGGTGCGGCTAGCGAAGACTGCCGGCGACCCGCGCTCGCCAGAGCGAGTCAATCCTCGTCGTCGAAGTCGCCGTCGTGCGTGTGACCGTGGCTGATCTCTTCGGCAGTCGCCGGGCGAACACTGGTCACCGTACAGGTAAACACCAGCGCCATTCCCGCCAGCGGATGGTTGCCGTCGAGAACCACCTTGTCGTCGGCCATTTCCGTCACCCGATAGATCAGGACGTCCTCGTCGTCGTCATCGTCGTCGGCGCCCTCGGGAATTCCTTCGAACTGCATGCCAACCTGCAACTCCTCCGGGAACTGCGCGCGGGGTTCGACCTGGACAAGCGCTGCGTCGTATTCGCCGAAGGCATCGTCCGGTTGCATCTTTACGACCACCGACTCACCAACCTTCTTGCCCTGCACTGCTTCTTCGATGAGGGGAAAAATGTCGTCGTAGCCCCCGTGCAGATAGACCAACGGTTCCTGACCGGCATCGACCAGCGCTCCCTCGAAATCGGCGACGCTGTAGTCAAGGGTGACCACGGTATTCTTGGCAACTTGCATGTTCATGAATTGAGTTCCTTCACCCTGCGCAACATTTCCAGCGCATGGCCTTTGGCAGTCACTCCGTAAAGCGCGAGACGGAGAACGCCCTGTTTGTCGATGACGAAAGTCGAGCGCACAATGCCGTACTTCTTGACACCATTCACTTCTTTCGCCTGCCAGACACCGTACCGCTTGCAAGCCGCTCCTTCGCTGTCGGAAAGGAGTGCGACCGAAATCCCGTGCTTGTCTCTGAATTCGGCGTGCCTGATGCAGTCGTCACGGCTGATGCCGATAATCGTGCAATCATGGCGCGCAAACTGATCCTCATGATCGGAGAAATCGGTTGCCTGCAAGGTGCAGCACGGCGCGTCATCTCTGGGGTAAAAGAAGAGAATGACATTATTCTTGCCCTGGAAGCGGGCAATATCGATGAGTTCCATGTCCGCATCAGGGAGGACGAACATCGGTGCTGCCTGTCCTGCTTTCAGCATGGTGACCCCTCAAAGCTTCCCAACGACCCTTACGGCCCCTACGCGCGCAAATGGGTGTAGCCGATTCTAACCAAGCTTCCGGCAACTGGCCACAAGAAAGCGCTGGCAGCTCAGGCTACAATGAGCTGGCGACGAGGATGCTCGCTGACTCCGGTTACACGCCAGGAACACTCTCGCATCGTCGCCGCCCCCAGCTACGCGCGGAGCTGAAGGATACCCGTCATCCTCGTACGCCGCAAACCCGGAGAGCGACCCCATGACTTTCATTCGACCTCTGCTGCACGCCACACCCCTGCTGCTCATGGTACTCGCCACACCGGCACCGGCAGCAGCGAGCGACGAGGCGCCAATCACCACCGTCGAACTTTCGGCCGAGGCGGAACGCCCGGCAGCCAACGATCTGGCGCGCGCCTCGGTCTTTGCCGAGGCCAGCGGAGCGACACCGGCGGAACCGGCCGGCCGGGTCAATAAGCTCATCAGCGACGCCCTGAAGACGGCCAGGACCTACGCCAAGGTCAGGGCGCAAAGCGGCGCCACGCACACCTATCCGATCTATGGCAAAGACGCCAGGATCGAAGCCTGGCGAATGCGCTCCGAGCTGACCCTCGAGTCGCGCGACAGCGCTGCGCTCTCCGAGCTCCTCGGCCAGCTCCAGACCGCGCTGGGTGTCGCCAACCTGATCATGCTGCCGAGCCCGGAAACCAGAAAACAGGCGGAAAACGAGGCCATCATCGAAGCCATCGCCGCGTTCAGGGAACGCGCCAGAACAGTCGCCGACGCACTCAGAAAAGACTACCGCATCAAGCAACTGTCGATCGGCAGCGGCGGTCGGCCACCCGCTCAACCCAGGATGCGTTCGGCAGCCCTGGCCTCGGCCGATGCCGCACCGATGCCGATCGAAGCCGGCGAGACGCTGATCCGGGCAACGATTTCCGGCCAGATCGAGCTGACCGACTAGTCGCCGCAGGCGCTGCGGCCAGCAGCGCAGGCGCGCCGGGACCTCCTGTGGGTGAGACCGGGCGAGCGCGCTCCGTAGCTTTCGCTAGCGCTTGGCCGGTTTCGCCGGAGCGACTTGAGCGGCGACGGCCGCGCTCCTGGCCGCCGGCGCGACGGCTGGTGCGGCGCGAGGACGATCAGGAATCTGCACGAAAACCTCATCCTGCTTGACCATCCCGAGTTCGAAGCGCGCACGCTCTTCGATGGCATCGTAACCCTGCTTCAGGTCGCGCGCTTCGGCGTCGAGCCCGGCGTTGCGCATCTCGAGCGTCTGGTTGATTTCCTTCTGCTGCTGCAACTGCCGGTCGACATCCCATACCCGCAGCCAGCCCCCTTTGCCGATCCACAGGGGGGCCTGCAGCAAGACGACGACTACCAATAGCCCGACAGCAAGCCAGCGCACGGTGCGGGACGTCTAGGGCGCCGGGGGGTCAGGACAGATTGTAGAAGGCATCGCGGCCCGGGTAACCCGCCGTGTCGCCAAGGTCCTCCTCGATGCGCAGCAGCTGGTTGTACTTGGCAATGCGGTCGGAACGTGACAGCGAGCCCGTCTTGATCTGCAAGGCGTTCATGCCGACGGCGATGTCGGCAATGGTGCTGTCCTCGGTTTCCCCGGAACGATGTGAAATGACCGCTGTGTAGCCTGCACGCTTGGCCATTTCGATGGCCGCAAAGGTCTCCGAGAGCGTGCCGATCTGATTGATCTTGATCAGGATCGAGTTGCCGATTCCCTGCTTGATGCCTTCCTTGAAAATCCGTGTATTGGTGACGAAGACGTCGTCACCGACGATCTGCACGTTCTTGCCCAGCCGCGCGGTGAGCACTTTCCAGCCGTCCCAGTCGTTCTCGGCCATCCCGTCCTCGATCGAGACGATCGGAAAGCGGTCGGCCAGATTAGCCAGATAATCGGTCAGTTCGTGCGCGTTCAGCTGCAGGTTCTCGCCCTTCAGGTGGTAACGGCCATCCTTGTACAACTCTGACGCCGCGCAGTCGAGACCGATCAGGACGTCGGCGCCGGGACCATAACCGGCGTTTTCGATCGCCGTAACGATCAGCTCAAGGGCTTCGGCGTGACTGCCAAGGTTGGGGGCAAAGCCGCCTTCGTCGCCGACGGCGGTCGAGAAACCTTTCTCGTGCAACAGTTTCTTGAGCGCATGAAAGACCTCGGCGCCGCAACGTAGCGCTTCGCGGAACGAGTTCTGACTGACCGGGAGAATCATGAACTCCTGGAAATCGAGGCTGTTGTTGGCGTGCTCGCCACCGTTGATGATGTTCATCATCGGCACCGGCATCTGCATCGGCCCGGAACCGCCAAAATAGCGGTAGAGCGGCAGCCCGGATTCCTCGGCCGCGGCTTTGGCGACGGCCATCGACACGGCGAGCATGGCGTTGGCGCCCAGACGAGCCTTGTTGTCCGTGCCGTCGAGATGGATCAGCGTCTGGTCGATGAACGCCTGCTCCTGGGCGTCGAGACCGATGATCGCTTCGGAGATCTCCGTATTCACGTTCTCGACGGCTTGCAGCACGCCCTTGCCCAGATAACGCGCGGCATCGCCATCACGCAGTTCAATGGCCTCGCGCGAGCCGGTGGAGGCCCCCGAAGGCACCGCTGCCCGGCCCATGACGCCGGATTCGAGCAGAACGTCACATTCGACAGTAGGGTTGCCGCGCGAGTCGAGAACCTCGCGGGCGACAACATCAACGACAGAGCTCATGGTCTTTCCCTCGTCTGCAAAAATACTAGATTGGTAATCCCTCGACGACCAGTATGTTCATTTTCGCCGCATCCTTGCGCGCGGCTTTGGCTGCCTGGTATTCGGGAGAATGATAGAACTTCCTGGCCTGCTCGAGCGAATCGAACTCGACGATCACCAGCCGCTCCGGCGCCGACCACTCGCCTTCAAAAACTTCGAGACGTCCGCCACGCGCGCGATAGCGCCCGCCGTACAGCGCGATCGCCGCCTGCGCCAGACTCTTGTAAGTCTCATAGGCGAGCGGGTCGCTGATCTTCGCTTCGGCCAAGAGGTAAGCCGCCATTAGCGCGACTCCTCGAAACCCGCGGCCTTGACCAGGCGGTCGAGCGCCACCAGCGTCGTCAACAGGCTCTCCATGCGCGCCAGCGGCCAGCTGTTCGGCCCGTCCGAGAAAGCCTTTTCGGGACAGGGGTGCGTTTCGATGAACAGCCCGGCGACTCCCACCGCTACCGCCGCCCGCGCCAGCACCGGGACGAATTCGCGCTGGCCGCCGGAAACGCTCCCTTGTCCGCCTGGCAACTGTACTGAATGCGTGGCGTCGAAGACGACCGGGCAGGCGGTCTCGCGCATGATCGCCAGGCTGCGCATGTCCGAAACCAAATTGTTGTAACCGAACGACGCGCCACGCTCGCAGACCATGATCGTGTCGGCCCCGGCCGCGGCATCGCGGGCCTTGGCGACCACATTGCGCATGTCGGCGGGCGCCAGGAACTGCCCCTTCTTGATATTCACCGGCTTTCCGGTAGCGGCGACGGCCTGGATGAAGTCGGTCTGCCGACAGAGGAAAGCGGGGGTCTGCAGGACATCGACGACGCCCGCAACAGCAGCGACGTCCTCCTCGCGATGCACGTCGGTAAGCACCGGGACGCCGATCTGACGGCGCACTTCCGAGAGAATCTGCAGACCGGCGTCGACGCCAGGCCCGCGCGCCGTCCGACCCGAACTGCGGTTGGCCTTGTCGTACGAGGCCTTGAAGATGTACGGCAAGCCGAGCCGCGAACAGACTTCCTTCAGCTGCCCGGCGACGTCTATGCACAAACCCAGCGACTCGGCGGTGCATGGACCGGCAATCAGAAACAGCGGCTGGTCGACGCCGGCAGTGAAGCCGCAGAGTTTCATGACTTCGCCTGGTACGCTGCGGCAGCGGCGACGAAAGAGGTGAACAGCGGGTGGCCTTTGCGCGGCGACGAGGTGAATTCGGGGTGGAACTGGCAACCGAGAAACCAGGGGTGCGCGTGCGGACCATCGGTCGGCAGCTCGACGATCTCGCAAAGGTCGGTCACCGGTGCCCGACCCGAAACGACCAGGCCGCTCGCCTCGAGCTTGTCGAGCAGGGTGTTGTTGACCTCGTAGCGGTGGCGATGCCGTTCGGTGATCTCGGGCTGCCCGTAAATCAGACGCGCCAGCGTGCCGTCGGCAAGCTTGCACAGCTGCCCACCAAGGCGCATGGTGCCACCCAGGTCGGAGTTCTCGTCGCGCTTTTCGAGCCGGCCCGACGCGTCCTGCCATTCGGTGATCAGGGCGACCACCGGATACGCGGTGTCCTGGTCGAACTCGCTGCTGTGCGCGCCGTTCATTCCGGCCACGTGGCGCGCAAACTCGACAACGGCGAGTTGCATGCCAAGGCAGATGCCGAGAAACGGAATGCCGCCTTCACGGGCGTGGCGAATGGCGGCAATCTTTCCTTCCGTCCCGCGTCGCCCGAAACCACCGGGAATGAGGATCGCGTCCATGCCCTGCAGAGCAGCGCAACCCTGGCGCTCGATGTCTTCGGAGTCGATGTAGCTGATCTTGACCTTGCTGCGCGTCGCGATTCCCGCATGGACGATGGCTTCGGTCAGCGACTTGTACGATTCGGTGAGGTCGACGTACTTGCCGACGAAAGCGACATCGAGCACCCGCTCCGGATTCTCGAGCGCGTGCACGATCGTCTTCCAGACCGTGAGATCGGCGGCCTTGGCGAGAATGCCGAGCTTGTGACAAACAATTTCGTCGAGCATCTGGTCGTGCAGCATGGCCGGGATCTTGTAGATCGAGTCGGCGTCGCGCGCCTCGATCACGGCCTCGCGCTGGACATTGCAGAACAGGGCCATTTTCCGCTTGTCGTCTTCGGGAATCGGCCGATCGGTACGGCAAAGAAGGATGTCCGGCTGGATGCCGATCTCGCGCAGCTCCTTGACCGAGTGCTGCGTCGGCTTGGTTTTCAGCTCACCCGCCGTCGGAATGTACGGCACCAGCGTGAGATGCATGTAGCAGGCGTTGTTTCGCCCTTCCTGCAAACCCATCTGGCGGATCGCTTCCAGGAAGGGCAGCGACTCGATGTCGCCGACCGTCCCACCGACCTCGATGATCGCCAGTTCGGCACCCTCGGCGCCGCGCCGGATGTGCGCCTTGATTTCGTCGGTGATGTGCGGAATCACCTGCACCGTCTTGCCGAGGTACTCGCCGCGCCGCTCCTTCTTGATCACTGACTCGTAGATCTGGCCGGTGGTGAAGTTGTTGCGCCGCTCCATGCGCGCGTTGGTGAAACGCTCGTAGTGGCCGAGGTCAAGGTCGGTTTCTGCACCATCCTCGGTGACGAAGACCTCGCCGTGCTGGAACGGACTCATCGTGCCGGGATCGACGTTGATGTAGGGGTCGAGCTTGAGGTTGGTGACCTTGATCCCGCGCGACTCGAGAATCGCCCCCAGGGATGCGGCCGCAATACCTTTGCCGAGCGACGAAACCACGCCGCCGGTGACGAATACGTATTTGATCATGGAGAGCGCTGCAGCGGGAAAGCCAAATTGTAGCGGAAAAGGCGCTCTGCTCAAACCTCGCGGACATGGCTTGGGAGCTCGCGAGCGCCCCGTCGCCGCAACGGGTCAGCGAATGAACTCGCGGCTGACCGCACGAAAGACGTCCGTCCCGGCCTTTCCCAACCACTCGAAGGCGACCATTTCACGCGACACAATGTCGGCGCCGTGTGCACGCATGCGCTCCAGCGCCAACGCCTTGTCGCTGCTTCGCCGTGAGCCAACGGCGTCGTCGACGACGAAAACACGGCGACCGGCGGCGATCAGGTCAAGCACCGTCTGCTGAACGCAGACATGCGCTTCGGTGCCGGCAACGACAAACTGCGCGCGCTCGCCACCGGGCGCCCGAAACAGGGCCCCTTCGGCGACCGCCGAGAAATGCATCTTCTCGACCAGGCAGTCGTCGGGCAGCAAGGCCCGCAAGGCCGCCATGGTCGGCCCGAGGCCTTGCGGATACTGCTCGCTGCAGATGACCGGGACGCCGAGACGCTGCGCCAGCCGGGTCAACCACAAGCCGGCCTCAAGGACGCCTGCCGCGTCGTGGATGGCCGGGTACAGGCGCTCCTGCAAATCGACCAGCAACAAAGTGGAACGGTCAGCATGGATCAACATCTTCTCTCTCCAGACAATCAAACACGGGTGGCGAGGAAGCGGCGCGTACCCCAGGCGACAAGCAGCAGGCCGATCACGGCACCGCCCAGCATCCAGGGTACGAACGGGCCCAGACCGCCAGCGTCGGGATCGTACACAAAACCCAGCAGGTCGGTGCCCGGCTTGAGCTTGCCCTGCGCGGTGTAGACATCGACGATGTGCTGCCAGCGAGCGATGCTCATCACTCCGGGCTCGACGCCCGCTGGTCGCGCCAGGCCGCCGATCTGGCGCGCCTCGAAGAGCAGCTGCTCGCGGCTCCTGCCCTGCGTGTTGTAGCGGGCGAGGATCAGATCGACCACTTCCTCGGGATGATCGAGCGCGTAATCCAGGCCCTTGACGGTGGCCGCGCGAAACGCGCGCACCATGCCGGGCTGGGCCTGCAGAACGCTTTCCGAAGTGAACAGCAGCGTAGCGTAGAAGTCGATCGCCGCGCTGCGTGGCAGGAGCAGGAGGTAATCACCACTGCCGGTCAGCTCGCCTACCGCCGCGTCGCCGACGAACACACCGACCGCATCCACCTGCCCCGCCAACAGCGCCCGGCGTGCATCGCCGATAGCCGGCAGATGCTCGAATTTCCCTGGCAGCAGCGCGCTCGCCGCGAGGAAGGCCAGTATCTCGTCCTCGGTCGCGCGACCGGTGCCGACGCGCTGGCCGGCAAGATCGCCCGCCGCGGCGATTCCCGGCTGGCGACGGGCCAGCAGGCCCACCGGCGAGTGCTGCAGCAAGGCCGCCAGGGCAATTACCGGCCGCCCGTCGGCACGCTCGACGATCAGCGTCGAATCGAGCGTACCGAAGTCGGCCCGCCCGTCGGCGACCTCCTTGGCCACGTCGACAGCGGGCGACCATTCCCTGAGCGAGACATCGAGCCCGGCTTCGTGGTAATAAGCCTTCTCCAGAGCCGCGATGAAGGCCGCGAACTCGAACTGATACTTCCCGCCAAGCTGCACGGAAACCATCTGCCGAGGCTTGCCCTCGACGGCCAGGCCCTGTGCTCCCGCCGCAGGCAGGGCGGTCATCAGGGCCCAGGCGGTCAGGACAAGCGTCTTTCGGGCAAGGGCGCGCAACAGGCGACGCGGGTGATCGGGCCGAGCGCGGAGGCGGGGAAACGTAGTCATCGGCAGCGATGGTAATATGCGCGACGCTGGGTGCCAAGCATTGACTGGACATTGCAGTCGCGCAGGAAGCCGACCCAGGCGGCGGCCGACCAGCGCCGAGCAAGAGATCGCGCAGAATGACGAACGAATTGGCGACTAGCGCCGAAGCCGTCGATCACAGGGTCGACAGGCAGGCGCCAGGGCCATCAAACTGGCGTCTGAGAGCAAATGAACAGCAGTTTCATTCGGGCAGGAGAACTACGCAGATGAAAACAGCCGCACCTCGCACCGCGCTGCTGGCCGCTGCCGTCCTGGCGCTCGCCCTGACCGGATGCGGCGAGAAGTCGGCGGACAGTGCACAGCCGGTCACGCCCGAGGTGGTGGAAAAAACGCCGGCTGAAGCACCGCCACTGGTCAAGGCAGCCATTGCCGGCGACCTGGCGGAAATCAGGGCCTTGCTCGACGCTGGCGCTGAAATCGATGCCACCGACGCACTGGGCAGAACGCCGCTGCACCTGGCCGCGTTCTACGGCCATCCGCGTACGACGGCGCTGCTGATTGCCCGTGGGGCAAACATCGAAGCCAGGGACGGCATCGGAATGACGCCCTTGCATGCAGCGGTGATTTCAGGAGGCCGGCGCGAGGTGGAAACGCTGATCGAGAGAAACGCCGACGTGACCGCGAAAACCGCCGCCGGACAGACGCCGCTCCACCTCTCGGCCGCCACCGGCCAGCCAAAGCTCTCGCAGTACCTGATCGCACAAGGCGCCGATCCGAATAGCACCGACCGCGACGGCAAGACGCCGCTCTTCTATGCCTCGCGCAACGGCCACCCGATCACCACCGGCGTGCTCAACAAATACGGCAAGAACAAGGATTGAGAGCGCGACGGCAGGCGTGGTACAGCACGAGGACCGCACCGCCGTCCGCTAAGGCCACGAGCAAATCAGGCCTTCTTAAGCGCCTCGTCACGCAGTTCGCGGCGCAGGATCTTGCCCACGTTGGTCTTCGGCAATTCACTGCGAAACTCGACCTGGCCCGGCACCTTGTAGCCCGTCAAATGTTCCCGACAATGGGCGATCAGCGCCTCGGCGGTCAGTCCTGAATCCTTCTTGACGACGAAGATCTTGACCGCCTCGCCCGATTTTTCATGCGGCACGCCAACCGCCGCCACTTCCAGCACGCCAGGATGCTGCGCAACAACATCCTCGATCTCGTTCGGGTAGACATTGAATCCGGAGACGAGAATCATGTCTTTCTTGCGGTCGACGATGCGCACGAAACCATTTTCGTCCATCACCGCGATATCGCCGGTAAGCAGGAAACCATCGGGCATGATGACCTTGGCGGTTTCGTCGGGACGATTGTAGTAACCCTTCATTACCTGTGGGCCACGCACGCAAAGCTCGCCGCGCTCACCGAGCGGGACATCGGCACCCGCGTCGTCACGAATTACCACTTCGGTCGACGAGACGGGCAGGCCGATAGACCCGGTGTACGCGGGAATGTCGAGCGGATTGATGGTCGCCGCCGGCGAGGTTTCGGTCAGGCCGTAAGCCTCGATCAACGGCTTGCCGGTGACCAGCTTCCACTTCTCGGCGACCGCTTTCTGTACGGCCATGCCGCCGCCAAGCGTGACCTTCAGCTTGCTGAAGTCGAGGGCGCAGAAAGCGTCGTTGTTGAGCATGGCGTTGAACAGCGTGTTGACACCGGTGATCACCGTGAATGGATACTTGGCCAACTCGGCGACAAAGGCCGGAATATCGCGCGGATTGGTGATCAACAGGTTGCTGGCCCCGACCTTGAAGAAGGTGAAGCAATTCGCGGTCAGGGCGAAGATGTGGTAGAGGGGCAAGGCGGTGACCACCAGATGCCGCTCCTTGCCAAGTGCCGGCCTGATCCATGCATGCGCCTGCGCCAGATTTGCCAGGATGTTGCGATGGATCAGCATCGCCCCTTTCGAAAGACCGGTCGTGCCACCCGTGTACTGGAGAAATGCGAGATCGTCCTGGACGACGGTCACTGATTGCAGTTCCGCTGCAGCGCCCTTGGCCAGCGCGGCCCGGAAACTGACCGCCCGGGGCAGACTCCAGGCCGGAACCATTTTCTTGACGTACTTGACGACGAGATTGACGATCGCCCCTTTCGGGAAACCGAGCATGTCGCCGAGGCGCGCCACCACGATGTGCTTGACCGGCATCCGGGCCACCACCTGCTCCAGAGTCACGGCAAAATTCTCCAGAATGACAATGGCTTCAGCGCCCGAATCCTTGAGTTGATGCTCGAGTTCGCGCGCGGTGTACAGCGGGTTTACGTTCACCACCACGTAGCCTGCACGCAAGGCGCCGAATATACAAACGGGATACTGCAGAATATTCGGCATCATCAGTGCAACACGTGCCCCCTGCGGCAACCTGAGGACCGATTGCAGGTAGGCGGCAAAATCACGCGACAGCTTGTCGAGTTCCCCATACTTGAGCTCGACGCCCATGTTGATATAGGCGACACGATCACGATACTGGGCGACGCTTTTCTCAAAAAGCTCGCCAAGCGACTGAAACTCGTTCAATTCGATCTCGGCGGGCACGCCCTGCTGATAGCTCTTGAGCCAGATCTTTTCCACCTGCTCTCCTCCTCAGTCACGCTGTTTATGGGTGAACCGCTAGCGCCACGTGGCTCGCGGCCTCACGGCAGCGCACCAGCGCAACAACTAACGCACATCTGTGCGCCACTGCTGCAATTCTAAGGGATTCTTGCTGCGCCGACTGCACTTCGCGCGGCAGCAACGTCGCCATGCGGAGCGCTGACGCGAAGCGGCCGTCCGACGATCCATCGCGCGCCAGAGCATTCCGGCAGCACTGCCCGCGCAGCTCGCCCGGGATGCCGCGACGGGTGGCGATGGCGTCGGCGGCGATCAGGACAACGCCATCCAGCGATCAAGACAATCCGGCCCCGGGCGGCGGGCGCCAATGGCAAACCCGCCGTGCCGCAGGCTCAGCGCTCGAGAAGCTTCAGCTTGTCGGGCTTGTTGTTCCACTCGTCGGCATCGTGTGGAGCCTCCTTGCGTTCGGAGATGATCGGCCAGCTCTTCGCCAACTCGGCATTCAGCGCGATGAAAGCCTGCTGCGAGTCGGGCACGTCGTCCTCGGCGAAGATAGCCTCCGCCGGGCACTCCGGGACGCACAAGGTGCAATCGATGCACTCCTCCGGGTCGATGACCAGGCAATTTGGACCTTCATGAAAGCAGTCGACGGGGCAGACATCGACACAGTCCGTGAATTTGCACTTGATGCAGTTCTCAGTAACGACGTAGGTCATTGTCTCTATTCTGAAAATTGAAACGCGCAACACTATAGCGTATTTGCGAACCGCGAGACAGCTCAGCGGCTTCCCTTCCCCGGGTTTTTTCGCTAGCATGGCAAGGCTAGCTGGCACTACGCGTGTGACTTCGTCCAAGCATGCGGCTCGCGTCCGTTACGCATCCCATCCCAGTCCCCCGCAAGAGGCTTCTTTTATGAGCGAACACATCCACCATGTTACGGACGCCAGCTTCGGCGCCGATGTCCTTCAGTCGGAGCAGCCTGTCCTGATTGATTACTGGGCCGAGTGGTGCGGTCCCTGCAAGATGATTGCCCCCCTTCTTGACGACATCGCCAACGATTACGCCGGCCGTCTCAAGGTTGTCAAGTTGAACATCGATGACAATCAGCAGACGCCCGCCAGCTATGGCATTCGTGGCATTCCGACGCTGATGATTTTCAAGAACGGGCAACCGGCAGCGACCAAGGTCGGCGCGCTGTCCAAGCTGCAACTGACCACTTTCATTGACAACAATCTTTGAAGCCGATACCCTGAGTCGGGTAGGTTCGATGGGCGCAAGTTCTGGCTCATAGCCAATCAGGAGCCGGCGCTGAGTCGATTCAGCGCGGCGCCCCCTTCAGTTGAACCTGCAGGCTTCCTCTCCCGACCGTAGTTCCCTCCCGCCTTCGCCGCACCGCGTTCAGTACGCGCTTCGTTCGCGACAGCGCGCGGCGCTTCTGGTTTTTCTCTTCCCGCTCTCCCCCTTCTTCGTCTCCGGCACATGCATCTATCCGAACTCAAAGCTCTCCACGTAAGCCAGCTCCTTGAAATGGCCGTCACCAACAATGTCGAGGGCGCGAACCGCCTGCGCAAGCATGAGCTGATCTTCTCCCTGCTCAAAAACCAGGCGCGAAAAGGCGAGACCATCTTCGGCGATGGAACCCTGGAAACGCTGTCAGACGGCTTCGGCTTCCTGCGCTCGCCCGACACCTCGTATCTGGCCAGCACCGACGACATCTACGTCAGCCCCAGCCAGATCAGGCGCTTCAACCTGCACACCGGGGACACCATCGAAGGCGAAATTCGCACGCCCAAAGACGGCGAACGCTATTTCGCACTGGTCAAGGTCGACAAGATCAACGGTGAAGTGCCTGAAGCGTCGAAGAACAAGATCCTCTTCGAGAATCTGACACCGCTGCACCCCTCGGAGCATCTGAAACTTGAACGCGAGATGCGTGCCGAGGAGAACATCACCAGCCGCATCATCGACATCATCGCACCGATCGGAAAAGGCCAGCGTGGCCTGCTGGTGGCCAGCCCGAAGAGCGGTAAGACGGTCATGATGCAGCACATCGCACACGCCATTACCACCAACCACCCGGACGTCACGGTAATCGTCCTGCTCATCGACGAGCGCCCCGAGGAAGTCACCGAGATGACGCGTTCGGTGCGCGGCGAGGTCGTTGCCTCGACTTTCGACGAACCCGCCACACGTCACGTGCAGGTTGCCGAGATGGTCATCGAAAAGGCCAAGCGCCTGATCGAACACAAGCGCGACGTGGTTATTCTGCTCGACTCGATCACCCGTCTGGCACGCGCCTACAACACCGTACAGCCGGCATCGGGCAAGGTCCTCACCGGCGGTGTCGATGCCAATGCACTGCAAAAGCCGAAACGCTTCTTCGGTGCGGCACGAAATATCGAGGAGGGCGGCTCGCTGACCATCATCGCCACCGCCCTGATCGACACCGGCAGCCGCATGGACGACGTAATCTACGAGGAGTTCAAGGGAACCGGCAACATGGAAATCCACCTCGATCGTCGGATGGCCGAAAAGCGCGTCTATCCGGCGATCAACGTCAACCGCTCGGGCACTCGCCGTGAAGAACTGCTGCTCAAACCGGATGTGCTGCAAAAGATGTGGATCCTGCGCAAGCTGCTCTACAACATGGACGATCTCGAAGCAATGGAGTTTCTGCTCGACAAGATCAAGGCGACCAAGAACAACGCCGAGTTCTTCGACTCGATGCGCCGCTGATCGACGCCGCGATCAGCGGTAGATTGCAGATGATCAAGAAATCACCGATAATCGCGTTCCTTCCAAAAAAGCCTCACCTGCCGATCGCCGATCCTGGCGATGGACGGACTGATCTAACACACAGGACACGCACCAGATGAAAGCCAACATCCATCCTGCATACAACGAACTCGCGGTGACCTGCTCCTGCGGCAACACCTTCACCACCAAGTCGACGATGAAGAAAGACTTGCATGTCGAGGTCTGCGCGGCCTGTCATCCTTTCTACACCGGCAAGCAGAAGATCATCGATACCGCTGGTCGGGTCGAGAAATTCAACCAGAAGTACGGCGCCATGCGTAAATCGGCTTAGGTCAACGCAAGGAGTCGACTGGGGTCGGCAGAAAGGGCAGCCGCGGGGCTGCCTTTTTTATGTGCATCGGCAGAAAACGAGGATGAGCACCAGTTCAGCGATGTCAGCTCCGCCGGAGCAGAAGCGATTGAAGGGGATCACGCTGCCGCCGAGTGGCTGGACTCTGGCGATTCTGCTCGCCCTCTACATTTTTACCGGGCTGATCGGCCACGACCCGTGGAAAAACGACGATGCGGTGACCATCGGCGTGGTCCACGATCTGGTCCGCAACGGCCACTGGCTGACCCTGAGCCTGGCGGGCACTCCCTACCCCGACGCGCCCTTGCACTATTGGGTGGCGGGGGCCACTGGCCACCTGTTTGCCTGGCTTCTGCCACTCCATGAGGCGGCGCGACTGGCCAGCGGCGCGTTTACGCTCCTCGCCCTGGCTTTCATCTATCTCGCCGCACGTGAACTGCACGGCCGCGAGCAGGCTCCGGCCGCCCCTCTGCTGCTGGCCGGCAGCATCGGCTTCCTGTTCCACGCCCATGAGGCGCAGCCAATGCTGGCAACACTGACTGCGCACACCGCCGCCTATTGGGGCCTCGCCCAACTCAACAGACGGGCGCTGCGCGGGGCTTGTTGCTTCGGTGCCGCTCTTGGCCTGGGTTTCCTCGCCAACGGTCTGGCGCCGATGCTGCCGCTGCTACCCGTGGCCGCCTTTGCTGCCTGGTACTCCGGCGACCGCCAGCGTGCACTGCTGATGCTACTCGGCTCGCTGCTTGTGGCCGCTTTGCTTGCCGGCGCCTGGCTCGGCCCCTTGCTGCTCGGCGCCCCCGACTTCCTGGCAGCGTTCTGGCAGGGCGAACTGGCCCTGCTCCGTGGTGGCGATCAGCCGCTGCTCAATCTGATGCGTCTTCTTGGCTTGCTCCCCTGGTATGCATGGCCGGCTCTGCCGCTCGCCGGATGGGCGCTCTGGGCGAAACGCCGGCAATTGCGCACGCTCCCCATGGCCTTGCCGGTTCTTGCCTTTCTGTTGACCCTGTTGACCATCATTACCTACCTTGGCGCACGCAGCGCGACCGCCCTGTTACTGCTACCGCCGCTGGTCCTGCTTGCCGTCCCGGGCGTCTCATCGCTGCGCCGAGGTGCGGCGAATGCTTTCGACTGGTTCAACATGATCACTTTCAGTTTTTTTGCCTTGCTCGCCTGGATCGGCTGGTCGGCGCTGGTATTCGACTGGCCGGAGAAACTCGGACAACAGGCGAGGCAACTTGAGCCCGGCTTCGTCGGTCAGTTCAACCTTTTCAGCAGCGCTTTCGCGGTGCTCGGCACACTGATATGGTGCTGGCTGATCGCCACCAGTCCACGCTCGCCGATGCGCGGCATCATGCATTGGATGGCCGGTCTGACGCTGTTCTGGCTGCTCATTGCGACGCTGTGGATGCCATGGATCGACTACGGAAAAACCTATCGCCCGGTATCGGCAGCCCTGGCCAAAGCACTGCCCGAGAAGCGCGCCTGCATCGCCAGCCTGAATCTCGCCGACTCGCTGCTCGCCTCGTTCGACTACTTTGACGGCATACGCACGCTCAGCCTGTCCAGCCGCGCGGGGATGAACTGCGACCTGCTGCTGACACACGGTGCGCCCAGCCCCGCAGGCTGGCAGAAGGTATGGGAGGGGGGACGGCCAGGCGATCGTCGGAACAACGACAAGCTGCAGCTCTACCGGCGCGACGTAGATACGGCCGACAGGGATCAGCCAGGCGGCGCACAGCAGTAAGACCCGCCGGCAGCGACGCTCTCAAGACCGGATGAAGTGCTCGCGGTAGTATTTCAGCTCTTCAACAGACTCCCGGACATCCGCCAGCGCGGTGTGATCGGCTTTCTTGACAAAGCCTTTCGCCACCTCGGGTTTCCAGCGCCGGCACAGTTCCTTCAGCGTGCTGACGTCGAGATTCCGGTAGTGGAACCACGCCTCGAGCTGTGGCATGTACCTGACCATGAAACGACGGTCCTGACCAACCGAATTACCGCACATCGGGCTGACCGACTCGGCAACGTATTCCCGCATGAAGGCCAGTGCCGCCGCTTCGACCGCCCCCTCGTCAAGTGGAGACGCCTTGACTCGATCGATGAGGCCAGAGCGCGCGTGCGTTTTTCGGTTCCACTCGTCCATGGCGTCCAGGCAAGCGTCGTCCTGATGCACCACCCACACCGGTGATTCGGCGATCGTAGTCAGCTGACTGTCAGTGACGATCATCGCCAGCTCGATGATACGATCGCGCTCGGGTTCCAGGCCGCTCATTTCCATGTCCAGCCAAACGAGGTGATTCGCATCCTGTGCCATATAATCCGCCTGAACCGACAAAACGACTATTGTGTCACACCCGCATGCTCAATCCCTTCTCTCTCGCCTTTCTTGCCGCCTTGGCGGTGATGTTCGTCCTGCGTCTCTGGCTAGGCCAGCGCCAGATTTCGCATGTCATCGCGCACCGCGCGGCTGTTCCCGACAGCTTCGCCGAACGCATCGAACTGCCCGCGCACCAGAAAGCCGCGGACTACACGGTGACGCGCACCCGTTTCGGGAGAATTGGCCTGGCCGTCGAAGTGGCGCTGCTGCTCGCCTTGACGCTGGGGGGTGGCCTGCAGGCGCTGCACAACTTCTGGTCACCACGACTCGACGGCCTTTCCTACGGCGTCGCCCTGACCTTCAGCGTGTTGGCAATTTCGGCCGCCATCGATCTGCCACTGGCCTATTATCGGCAGTTCGTCATCGAAGAGAAGTTCGCCTTCAACCGCATGACCCCACGCCTCTTTTTCGGCGACCTCCTGAAGCAGGCGGCGCTGGGCGTCGCCATCGGCGCGCCGGTGCTGCTCGCCGTGCTCTGGATGATGGAAGCAATGGGCAGCCTGTGGTGGCTCTACGTGTGGCTCTTCTGGTGCGCCTTCAATCTGCTGATCCTGTCCCTCTACCCGACCTGGATCGCGCCGCTGTTCAACAAGTTCGTCGCCCTCGACGACGGCGAACTGAAAGCGCGCATCGAAGCCCTGCTGAGCCGCTGCGGCTTCAGCAGTTCGGGTCTCTTCGTCATGGATGGCTCGAAGCGATCCAGCCACGGCAACGCCTATTTCACGGGCTTCGGCAAGAGCAAACGCATCGTTTTTTTCGACACCCTGCTCGGCCGCCTGCGGCCCCTTGAGGTGGAAGCCGTGCTGGCGCACGAACTCGGCCACTTCAAGCACCGGCACGTACTCAAGCGGATTGCCGTGCTCTTTGCGCTGTCGCTCGGCTTTCTCGCCCTCCTCGGGCAGCTGATCGATGCCCGCTGGTTCTTCACGGGCCTCGGTGTCGAAACGCAGAATACGGCCCTCGGACTGCTGCTTTTCTTCCTTGCCGGACCGGTTTTCTCCTTTCTCCTTACGCCACTGCTCAGCCTGCTCTCACGCCGCGACGAGTTCGAGGCCGACCGCTACGCGGCCGACAAGGCTTCCGCCAGCGATCTCGTTGCCGCACTGGTGAAACTGTACGAAGACAATGCTGCCACCTTGACGCCCGACCCGCTGCACTCGCTGTTCTTCGATTCTCACCCACCCGCCGCGCTGCGCATTGCACGCCTGCAGCAGGTGTAATCAAAGCAACCGAGGACCTCGCCGCCATGACCACCTTGGACGAACTAAGCCGCGAACATTGCCGCCCACTGCGCGGCAGCGAACACCTGCTCACTGCTGCACAGGCCAACAGCCTGCTGACCTGCCTGCCGGACTGGTCCGTTTCCGACGGCGGTCTGCTTGAGAAGGAATTCAACTTTGCCAGCTACGCCGCGACGCTGCTCTTCGTCAATACCGTCGCCGGCCTCGCCGAACGCGAAAACCATCACCCGGACCTGGAAGTCGGCTATGGGCGGGTCAGGGTCAGCTACAGCACCCATGACGTGGGAGGCCTATCACGCAATGACTTCACCTGCGCTGCCAAGATCGAGGCCCTGATACGGATCTGAAACTCGCCGGCACCGTCGTCGCCGCCTACGGCCGCCAATACCGCGTCGAATTGGCCGACGGCGCGACGCTGCTCTGCTTCCCTCGCGGCAAGAAGAGCGATGTCGCCTGCGGCGATCGGGTGATGGTCGAGCAGACGAGTCCCGGCCAGGGCGTGATCAGCGCGATCGAAGCGCGCCAGACGCTGCTCTATCGATCGGACCCTTTCAAGCAGAAGCTGATTGCCGCCAACGTCACGCAAGTGATTATCGTCGTCGCCACCGAACCTGCTTTTTCCGACGAGTTGATCAGCCGCTGCATCGTCGCTGCCGAGAGTCAGGACATCGAGCTGCTCGTCGTTCTCAACAAGTGCGACCTTAGCGAGCGTGTGCCAGCCGCCAGCGCAGCACTGGTGCAGTACGAGACGCTCGGTTACCGGGTCGTCAAGCTCAGTGCAACGCACGACGGCGCGCGGCTGCTACCGTATCTCGCGGACCACCTCAGCCTCCTGATCGGCCAGTCCGGGATGGGCAAGTCAACGCTGGTCAATGCCCTGGTTCCCGACGCCCGAGCAGCCACGCGCGAGATCTCGGAAGCGCTCAACACCGGCAAGCACACCACCACCCATTCCCGGCTCTATCGTCTGGGAACGACCAGCGCGCTGATCGATTCGCCCGGGATGACCGAGTTCGGCCTGCACCACCTGTCGCCGGAAGAGATCGCGCTGGCGTTTCTCGAACTTCGCCCCCTGCTCGGCCAGTGCCGCTTTCGCAACTGCCGACACGACCGTGAACCCGACTGCAGCGTACATGCGGCGCTCCGGAATGGCGAAATCAACCCGCGCCGCTATGCGGCGTTCCGCTCACTCTGTGCCGAAATCGGCTAACCCTTCAGGACCCCACTTCCGATGAGCGACATCAGCATTCGCCGGCAACACGGCAAAACCCGCGCCGAGGCCCGTGCCTCCGCCGAACACATGGCCTCCGAATTGCAGGATGAATTCGACCTGGACTACGTCTGGGACGGCGACGTGATGACCTTCAAGCGGCCGGGAATTGTCGGCGAGCTGGTACTCGACAAGCAGGAGGTCACCCTCGACATCAGCCTTGGATTGATGCTCTTCGCCCTCAAGCCAACCATAGAACGCGAAGCTCACCGCTTCTTCGACGAGAACTTTCCCGCCTGATCACTCTCCGCGCCGGTCAGTTGGCCCCTCAGCCGGCTTGCAAGCCCTCGACCAGGGCGATGTATTGGCTCATCGCATCGTCAGCGGCGGTGCCCTTGACCGCCGCCCAGGCATCGAACTTGGCACGACCGACCATGTCGGCAAACCCTGGCCGACGGCCCTCGACGTCGCCATCAACAGCCTGTTTGTAGAGGGCATAGAGCTTCAGCAAGGAAGCGTTGTCGGGGCGCTCGCTGAGCGTCCGGGAACTGGCCACGGCGGCCTCGAACTGAGCCTGTAAATCACTCATGCTGATCTCTCCCGTCGATGAACTGTTTGAATGGCTTGCTATTATAGGGCTTCGCCATTTTCTCCGGGAGCAGCTGCGATGACGGTGCGCGAGAGAGTGTCCCACGTCGATACGGCGTGGCTGCGCATGGACCGGCCGGAAAACCTGATGCAGATCGTCGGGGTGATGATCTTCGTCGGTCGTATCGACGCCGCGCGCTTGAAGCGCACCCTCGCCAAGCGCCTTCTGCGCTATCGCCGCTTCCGGCAAATCGCAACGCTGGACGCTGACGGCGCCTGCTGGGTGGACGATGCCGATTTCGACATCGACCGCCATCTTCGCCACTCGCTGCTTCCCGCTCCCAGCGGCAAACACGAGCTCCAGAAGTTCGTCGCCGAGATGGCCAGCGAACCGCTCAACCCGGCGCGCCCGCGCTGGGAATTCAATCTCGTCGAACTTGCCGACGGAAACTCGGCGCTGGTCGCCCGCATCCATCACGCCATTGCCGACGGGATTGCCTTGATCGGCGTCATGAACACGCTGACCGACGAGCGAAGCGACGCTCCCGAGGATGACCGCCAGCCAACGCAGTCTGGCGCCAATGATTCGGGCGACAGCGATGCCGGCAACGTTCTCTGGCGCTGGGCCCTTGCGCCACTTACCGACGTCACCCAAGGCGTGCTCAGCGTCGGTGGCCAGCTCTGGGGGCAATACCTCGGCCTGCGCAAACAGCCCGGCGCAATCGCCGACTACGCCCGCGTCGCCGCCGCCATTGCCGAGGAAATCGGCAGGCTCGCGCTGCTGCCTGGCGACAGCCAGACGCGTTTCAAAGGCCAGCCGGGCACGGTCAAACGCGTCGCCTGGTCGGAACCTGCGTCGCTGGCCGAGATCAAGGCCTGCGGCAAGCTCCTCGGCTGCTCGGTCAACGACACCCTGCTCTCTTGCGTGGCCGGTGCCTTGCGCGGCTACCTGGTGGCCAAGGGTGAGCGCGTGGAGAACACTGAAATCCGCGTCATGGTGCCGGTCAATCTGCGTGCGCCGGACGACGCCGAGACGCTCGGCAACCGCTTCGGCCTGGTCGCGCTGGAACTACCTATCGGCATCGCCAACCCGCTCGCCAGGCTGTATGCAATCCGGGCCCGGATGGCCGCGTTGAAGGGCTCCTATCAAGCCTTGCTGACCTTCGCCCTGCTCGGCGCAACGGGCATGGCACCGAGCTTCGTCGAGGAACAGGTGCTCAAAGTGCTGGCCAGCAAGACGACCGCGGTGATGACCAACGTCCCTGGCGCGCAGCAAGCCCGCTATCTTGCCGGCGCCAGGATCGACCAGCAGATGGTCTGGGTCCCGCAGGCCGGCGACATCGGCATGGGCGTCAGCGTCCTCTCCTACGACGGCCGGGTGCAATTTGGCCTACTCACCGACAAGACCATGGTCGACGATCCGCAGAACATCGTCGATCGCTTTGCCGACGAATTCGAAAAGCTGCTCTGGCTGGTCCTGTTGCAACCCGTCGACCGGCTCGCCGACCCGAACGCCGTTGCCGAAGACCTGGCCCGCAGCGCGCGCGGCCCGCGCGCGGCGGCGAGCCCTCAGTCGGCCAGTTCGGCGCGCGCAGCTTCGACGTCGAGACGCTCCATCGCGTCCATCGGCACCAAATCCGCGGCTTCCTGATAGAGGCGCTCGGCGTCCTTCATTTTCGCCTTGCCAAACATCATCACCAGAGCATTCGCATATTCAATGCGCGTGATCGCCGAATCGGGATTGAGCTTGAGAGCCGCTTCGAGGAGAGCGTTACCGGTACTCTTCTTGGCGCCGTAAGTGAGCCCGCCGACCATCGCCCCGACCTTGTCGAGGACCTCGGCGTGATAGGCGCCGAGAGCAACCTGCGCATCGGCGTGCCTCGGCTCGAGTTCGAGCGCCTGCGTCAGGCTGTGTTTGATCTTGCCACCGAGGCCCTGCGCCAGCGCCTTGACCACCGAGATGCTCTGGCTGTAGCGGCCGAGGGCGTAGGCATGGAGGTACCAGCCATTGGCATCGGTCGGCGCTTCCTTCTGCTGCTCCTCGCAGCGTCGGGCGACCTCCAGGAGCAGGGCGCACTTACGCTCGTCATCAGTCTCGAGGTAATTCGCGTAGATGGCGGCCGCCTTGTTGGCCGCGTTATAGCCGGCCAGACCACAGGCCAGACCCGATTCGACGGCCTGAGCAAAGTCTCCGGCGTGATAACTGCGCCAGGCGTCCGCTACTTTCGCATCGTCCGGAAACGGCTCGCAGTCGCCGCGATGCAGGCGTGCCCAGTTCTTCTGCAGCGCAGCACCGGGATAGCTATAGGCTTTTTCGGGATAGGGAAACTTGCGCCAGGCCATGATCTTCCTCCAGGTTCGTGAATCGCCACCGCGAGCCAACGCTTATGGTCAGAGATACTCTCGCGACAACTTGTCCAGCAGTCCTTTCGACTCTTCTAGCAGAAATGGCGAAATCATCGCCATCACCTGATACACACCTCGTCCAATGCGATCGCTTTCGACCTTGCCGCGCGGATCGCAGGCGTACTCGAAAGACAGCCAGTAACTGGCGATCACCGCCATGTTAGTCGCCAGCGCACGCAGTTCCAGCGTTGTCGCGCGCATGGCACCGGTCGACACCAGGCCCTCGCAGAGAATCGTCGCGGTGTGCACCTTGTGCGCCATGATCTGCTTGAAATGGATCTCGAGAAGCCGATTGCGGGTGAGCAGATCGTTGAGGTCACGATAGAAGAAGCGATACTTCCAAATCTGTTCGAACAGCAAATGCAGGAACAGCCAGATGTCTTCCACGTCGGCCAGGCGGCGCGTCGGCGCAGCGAGCGTTTCCTCGATCTCGCGCTCGAAAGCGACGAAAATCGCCTCGATGATCTCGTCTTTGTTGTGGAAGTGGTAATACAGGTTGCCAGGACTGATGTTCATCTCGTCGGAAATGACGGTCGTCGTCACGTTCGGCTCGCCAAAGTCGTTGAACAGCCGCAGGCTGGTCTCGATGATTCGCTCGCGGGTCCGCCGCTTGGGCTTCTTTTCCATCAGCACCCTATCGCCATGGTGATTGTCGACAGCGGTCAGCATAGCACCGCCGCAAAGCGCAGGGAACGCCGCCTGCCTGAAGGCCTACGCCAAGATCGAAACGATCAGCCTTCTTGCCCCTGCAACCAGAGCTCGAGATCGGCCAAGGACGAATCCAGCGCGCTGACGCTGGTCGCCAGATCGGGGCGGCGCCTGCGTGACAGCAAGGATCGCGTGTGATCCTTGAGCACCCCGAGATTCAGGTGAATGCCATGCCGTTCGAAGATCGGCCGTAGTTCGTGGCGCCGCTGATAGAGGTCCTTGCGGGTCCGCTGATAGGCATGCTCGCACAGGCGACTACGACCACGATAGCTGAAGACGTTGGTGAAGAACATGTCGGCATCGTCACGGCTGGGTTCGAAGAGCACCACGTCGGCATCCTTGAACTCGAGCCGGTAGCGATCCATGCCGGTGCGCATGCGCGAATGGATGATGGCGCGGAAGGTCTGCGACAGGACGACCGGCAATCCGCCTTCGACCAGATGTGCGGGTGCCGGTGTCGGCCGCTCGTGAGGCGGCCGCCTGGCCGCCAGGCGGGAATCAAAGGGCACCAGAGGGTTGATGCAAATCACCAACTCGGCCCCCGCATGCAGCGCGACCGAGGCGTGCAGGGTCTTGATCAAGGCACCATCGACGAAATAGCGCTCGCCGATCCTCACCGGCGGAAACAGACCGGGCAAGGCGGCGCTGGCCTGCACGGCGACGGAAATCGGCACGTCGTCGTGACCTGCGGAGCCGAAAGCCACCGATTCCCCGCTGTCGAGGTCGGTGGCGACCAGAAACAGCCGGTGCTTGAGCTTGCGAAAATCGTTGCTTCGCCCGCCGCTCGAAAACAGCTTGCCGAGCAACTCATCGATTCCGGCGTTGTTGAAAACGCCGGTCGGAATGGCATGGCTGAGGCCCTGGAAAGCCTCGAGCAGACGAACATGCCAGGGGTCGGCGAGGTACTGGCGCAGCGATGACCAGAAGAGCACCGGCACCGACAGGGCGCGCCGAAGGTATTCACCAAAAGCGGGCCGCAACAGCACGCCGGGGTCGAACACTTCGGTGCTATCGTCTTCCACGAGCATCCTGGCCAGCGCCGCGGGGCCAAGCCCGTTGGCGACCGAGGCCGAAAGCAGCGCCCCGGAGCTGACACCTACGTAGATGTCGAACGTCGTAAAGTCGACGCCTTCCAGTGCCTCGGCCAGCGCCGCCATCGCACCGACTTCATAGATTCCGCCGACCGGACCGCCGCCAGCGAGCGCCAGAGCGATCTTGGAACGTCTGCCTGTAGCAGTCATCGAGTAGCCCCTATCGTCGAAGGAAGCAGCGTATGGCGGCCGACGAAACACCGCCTAGATCTCCGCCCTGCATGTATTTTTCAGCGCACACCGCATCGCAAGATCAGCAGCGGCGCACCACTGCCGACTGAGCGCGGGTCACCGGCGGTCGCGCAGCGGGCTCACCCGGGGGGCGAGCCCGCTGCGCGCCAGAAAACGCTGCCCGCCACTTCCGGAGTCAGCGCAGGCGGTGCAAGCGGGCGACGTGACTACTCACCACTCTTGGGAAGGGTATTCAGGACGTCGGCGGGAGTGACCGGAGCCGCCGGCTTTACCGCTGCGGGTTTGCGCACCGGGGGTTTGCGGACAGCCGGTTTGGCCGCTGTCGCGGCCTGCGCGACGCTTGCCGCCGCCTGCGTCGCCGACTTGACGGTGGCTCTTGGCGCGGCCACTTTGGCGACAGGCTTCCCTTCAGTCAGCGCCTGCACGGCGGCGCTCAGATCGACGACGCGTCTGGACAAGCGATCAATATCCTGCTTGCTCGGTACGCCAAGGCTTCCCAGCGCCCGCGCCACGCGATCCTCGAAAACCTGCTCGAGACGATCCCAGGTACCGGTTGCCTTGCCCGCCACTTCGGCGATCTTCTCGTCGGTGGCCTTGCGCGTTTTCGCCTGAATGCTCTCGCCTTCCTTGACCAGCGCGTCGAACACTTTGCCGCCCTCTTCCTGTGCCTTGGCAAAAGCACCCAGACCCGCTAGCCAGATCTGCTGGGCAGAATCCTTGACCGTCGATGCCAGTTGGTTTTCTTTGACCTCACCCGCCAGTTCTTTGAGTTTCTTGCCCATCTTCATCTCCTTGAACGTACCAATCAAAAGGTGACAAGCTTTTTCGCTTGCCCTGGAAAGCCAGTCTAGTGACAATATCTAGAGGACGCACACTAAAGGCCTAGAGTGCGGCGCCTAGGCATCGACAGTCTAGCAAATACCCACCGCGCAAAAAGGCCATGAATCTCGGGAGACAGCAATGAATTACTTCGTTACGGGCGCCACTGGTTTCATCGGCAAGCGGCTGGTGGCAAGGCTCTTGGCTCGCCCGGACGCCGTCGTCTATTTTCTGGTACGCAGCGTCGAAGCAGAGCGCCTCGGGGAATTGCGCGAATACTGGAACAGTGATGACAAGCGGGTTATCGCCATCGTCGGCGACCTGACACAGGGAAAGCTCGGAATCTCGAAAACCGATATTCGCAAGCTTAAAGGCAAGATCGATCACTTCTTTCATCTGGCGGCCGTCTATGACCTCAAGGCCAGCGCCGAGGAGCAACAGCGGGCTAACGTCGACGGTACGCGCAACACCGTGCAACTGGCCGAGGAGATTGCCGCCAGGCACTTTCATCTGGTCAGTTCGATCGCCGCAGCCGGACTTTTCGAAGGGCTGTTTCGCGAAGACATGTTCGACGAAGCGGAAAACCTGGAAAACCCCTACTTTCGCACCAAACACGATTCCGAAGGCATTGTGCGCAAGGAATGCTCGATCCCGTGGCGCGTATTCCGTCCGGCCATCGTCGTCGGTGACTCGCGCACCGGCGAAATGGACAAGATTGACGGCCCCTACTACTTCTTCAAGCTGATCCAGAAGATCCGTAAGGCCTTTCCGGCATGGATGCCGACCATCGGCATCGAGGGTGGGCGCATCAACGTCGTACCCGTCGACTTCGTGGTCGCCGCGATGGACCACATCGCGCACCTCAAGAACGAAGACGGTCGCTGCTTCCACCTCACCGATCCAACACCGATGCGCGTTGGCGACCTGCTCAACACTTTCGCGCGCGCGGCGCACGCGCCGGAAATGGCGATGCGCATCAACGCCGCGCTGCTCGGCTTCATCCCGCGCTCGGTGCGCAAGGCGATGTTCGCCCTTACCCCGGTGCGACGCATCCGCAACGCCGTCATGAATGACCTTGGGCTGCCCGACGATATCCTCGACTTCATCAACTACCCGACCCGCTTCGACTGCCGCGAAACGCAACGCGCGCTCAAGGGCAGCGGCATTGGCGTGCCGCCGCTCGACAGCTACGCGTGGCGCCTGTGGGACTACTGGGAACGCCACCTCGATCCGGACCTGTTCATCGATCGCACCTTGCGCGGCCAGATCGAGGGCAAAGTGGTGCTGGTCACCGGCGGTTCGTCCGGGATCGGCCGGGCGACCATCCGCAAGATGGCCGAGGCCGGGGCCATCGCCATCACCATCGCCCGCGATCAACAGGCGCTCGACGAAACCCGCCGCGAGTTCGAGGCCGCCGGTCTGCAACTGATCACGCACGCCGTCGACATCGCCGACAAGGAGCAGTGTGACGCCCTGGTAAAATCCCTCAACGAGGAACATGGAGGCGTCGACATCCTGGTCAACAACGCCGGGCGCTCGATTCGCCGCGGCATCGAAAACTCCTTTGATCGCTTCCACGATTTCGAGCGAACGATGGAAGTGAACTACTTTGGCGCCCTGCGGCTGACCATGGGTCTGCTGCCAGGAATGCTTGCCAAGCGCAAGGGACAGGTCATCAACATCTCGTCGATCGGCGTCCTCACCAACGCCCCGCGCTTCTCGGCTTACGTCGCGTCGAAGGCGGCAATGGACGCCTGGGCGCGCTGCGCCGCCTCCGAGTTTACCGACCGCGGCATCGAATTCACGACCATCAATATGCCGCTGGTGCGCACGCCAATGATTGCACCGACGAAGATCTACGAGCAGGTGCCGACGCTATCGCCCGAAGAAGCCGCCGACCTGGTTGTCGAAGCGATCATCCACAAACCGGTGCGTATCGCCACGCGACTGGGTATCTTCGGTGCCTTGCTGCACTCGCTGACGCCAAAGGCGGCGCAGATCATGATGAACACCAGCTTCCGCATGTTTACCGATTCCAGCGCCGCCACCCACCAACCGGGTGACACGGCACCGCAAACTGCGGACCAGATCGCCTTCTCGCAAGTGATGCGCGGAATCCACTTCTGACCCGGGCCCGGGCAGTCTACGCCGCTGCGCGGCGCGGATTCCCTGCGCTTTTTCCTTCCTGCCTTTTGCGCCAAACACACTATCAAGCCCACCATTCATGACTACACCCTCCGCTAGCCAGGAAACCAGCCCGGAAGCCCTCAAGCCGCAGGCGAGCCCGCCGGACAAACCGCTTCCGGCCCAGAACGCTCGCCAATTGCTGAAGGACCTGCAGGAAAGATTTCCCGTCTTCCGCGACTGCCAGCCACTGGCCATCGGCATCGACAAGCAACTCATGGCGCGACTGCCGGGTCTTGAGCGCAAGTCCTTGCGTATCGCTCTGGGGATCCACACACACTCGCTGCGCTACCTGAAAGCAAGCGAAAAAGCGCCTCGCCGGGTTGACCTCGACGGCCAGCCCGCCGGCGAAATAACGCCGGAGCAACGCCTGCATGCATCCGAACTGGTCAAGGAGCGCCTGAGAAAACAAGCCGAACAGCGCAAGATGCAGCGCCAGGCCGAAGCCCAGGAGCGCCAGCACGCGGCCAAACTCGGCCAACTGGTCGAGAAGTTCGGCCGTAGCACCTGACCCGCCCGGCGCCGTTCACCACTCGCCAGAGCAATGATGGATCACCTGCTCAGGGACAGCACCACACTCGAGTTGTACGCCTGGCTGGACAGCGATGGCGAACTGCCAGGCTGGGACATCCTCGTCGGCAACCCCTTCGCCGAGGCACTCGCGGCAGACCGCATGGCGACGGTTCAGAACTACTTTGCCGAGTACCACCTCGAGTACTTCCGTCAACGCCTGTACCAGCACTTCCCCAGCCGCCTGCACGCCGTCGTCCTCTTTGCCACCCGTGTCGACGCGGAGACCTTCCGCAGCAAGCATCCAGCCCGGGTTTTCGGCAAAGCCCTCACGCCGGCGCGTAGCAAGGGGACCTACCGCTGTTCGTTTCATGATGCCAGTTGGCTGGACTATCTGCGCCTGCCGCACAGCCTGAGCCTGGCGACACTCGACGAAATCGCCAATCATTACTGGAAAGGCGCGCTGGTCGAAGAAGTTGGATTGACTTTCCTCAATGAGCGCTGGCGCGAGCCACCGGTGATCGAAGCCGTGTTTCAAGGCACGCTGGAAACCGTGATCCCGACGCCCCAAAGCGCCTGGCTACCCGGTTTCGCATGACGTCCGGCGAGCCTTCGCGGGCAACGTCGCTGCGCACCGGTTCAGGCAGCCAATGAACGACGCGCCGATCAGCGGCGTGATCCTGGCCGGCGGCCTCGGCCGGCGCATGGGAAACGTCGACAAGGGACTGCAATTGCTTGCCGACAAGCCACTCGTCCGGTGGGTGATCGAGCGCCTCGCGCCACAGGTCGACGAGCTGCTGATCAATGCCAATCGCAATGCCGCCCACTACGCGAACTTCGGCTACCCGGTTATCGCCGACGAGATTGCCGGCTTTGCCGGCCCGCTCGCCGGCGTGCACGCGGCGCTGAGTCGCTCGGCCCACCCGCTGCTGCTCAGCGTACCCTGCGACTCGCCATTCCTGCCGACCGATCTCGTCGCCCGCCTGCGTACGGCGATGCTGAGCAGCGGCGCCGATCTGGCCACGGTTCGCAGCGGCGGGCGGGCACAGCCGGTGTTCTCGCTCTGCCGGTGCGAACTCCTGCCGCATTTGACCGACTTCCTGGCCACGGGCGGGCGCAAGATCGACTCGTGGCACGGGATGCTCGAGCGTGTCGAGGTGCCTTTTGACGACCAGGTCGACGCTTTCCGCAACATCAACGACGCGGCAGAGCTGAGCGAATTGGGCCGCCACCACTGTCGACATTTTTTACACAAAACGGCCGACAGCACCGAGTAATCTGCCCAAGCCATTGCTAGATATGGATGTTTTTTTCTGGCATGATACGTGCTTTGTAAAAGCAAGTGGCTGCCGAGCGCAGTAGTCACGGCATACGAGACACCCATACCTACTCACTGGAAGGATACGATAATGAAAAAACAACTGTTGGCCGGCGCAATTCTTGCCGCCCTGGGTAGCGGTGCGGCACACGCGGCTTTCCTCAGCTACCAATTCAGTAACCCGCTGCAGGGGACCGAGATTTCCCAAAGCGGCAACCTGAACCTGTTTGACACAATGGGAGGTACCCGGACCCTGAACAGCGCCGTCCTGACGCTCACTGGCCAGGACGAAATGACCATTGTGCTGAGAAACAGCGCACAGCAGCCGCAGGATGTCATTGCAACGGGCAATGTTTTTCTGAATTACACCAGCTCGCTCGCTCCGCTCAATGGCATCATTGTCAGTGGCAATCCCCGGATCTCACTCACCAACCCGACGGGTCTCCAAACCTTGGCTGCTGGTGGAACGTTTAACTCCGGCTTGCTCACGGCAAATGGCTCGGCAGTTCTGGACGCACTGACGCTGAACCCGATCCTGGCAAGCCTCTCCACAGACGGGGCCGGCCAACAATTCAGCGTCAGCTGTAGCTCGCTGAGTGGCGTCAATCTGCTGGGCGGTGGTGGTCAGGTGTCCTTCGATCAGACCACCCAAGCCGCCTGCGGCGCGAGAATCGTCTATGACTACGAGACTCGCAACCAGACACCTGAGCCTGCCTCGATGGCGCTGGTTGGCCTGGGCCTGCTCGGCCTCGGCGCAGCACGCCGTCGCAAGGCCTGATCGACGACGACAGCTCTGCGTCGCCGGAAAAGCCGCTCCCAGGAGCGGCTTTTTTCTTGCCCTGCAGGCCTCGCACCGACCACCCGCGGCGGACGACGGGGAACACACTCCTTGCCGCCCGACCGCCCGCAAGATAGAATCCCGGGTTCGCTTCGCCGAGCGAATCCCACCCTTCATCCATCTGGCGTCGGCTCTATCAAACTGGGGCTGCGTCGTTCTTACGAAAGAGAGTTTGACATGGCGATCAATGTTGAGCAGAAAGCTCAAATCATGGCCGAGTACCAGCGTGCTGCCGGCGACTCCGGTTCTTCCGAAGTCCAGGTAGCGCTGCTTACCGCGCGCATCAACGACCTTACCGGTCACTTCAGAGAGCACAAGAAGGACAACCACTCGCGCCGCGGTCTGCTGCGCATGGTCAGCCGCCGCCGCAAGTTGCTCGATTACCTGAAGCAAACCAACGTCGATTCGTACCGCACCCTGATTCAGCGTCTCGGCCTGCGCAAATAGGCCCGCTCGCCGATCCGCCCTGCGGTCGGAGGTGCAGGCCATTCCCAGAGCCGCCAGCGGCCAGCCCCACGCGGGCTGCGCCGCTGTTTCTGCTGCCGCGGCTGGCATATTGGTACGTCGTTTGAATGGTTGAGCTGTTGAATTTCCTGCCGGAGTCGTGGGCAGGCACGTACCAGACTATTGAGAGAGGCAACAATGTTTAATATCGTCAAGAAAAGCTTCGCCTATGGCGCCCATCAGGTCACCCTGGAAACCGGCGAAATCGCGCGCCAGGCCGGTGGTGCGGTCATCGTCTCGGTTGACGACACCGTCGTCCTGGTCAGCGCAGTCGGCAACAAGACGGCCAAACCCGGCCAGGATTTCTTCCCGCTGACCGTTGATTACATCGAAAAAACCTACGCCGCCGGCAAGATCCCCGGCGGCTTTTTCAAGCGCGAGGGTCGTCCCTCCGAGAAGGAAACGCTGACCTCGCGCCTGATCGACCGGCCGCTGCGCCCGCTCTTCCCCGAGGGCTTCTATCACGAAGTCCAGATCGTCGCCATGGTGATGTCGTTGAACCCGGAAATCGACCCCGACATCCCGGCGATGATCGGTGCCTCGGCCGCGCTGGCGATCTCCGGCATTCCCTTCGACGGCCCGATCGGTGCCGCCCGGGTCGGCTACCTCAACGGCGAATACGTGCTCAACCCGAGCACCAGCCAGCTCGACGCAAGCCAGCTGAACCTGGTCGTCGCCGGAACGCAGGCAGCCGTGCTGATGGTCGAATCGGAGGCCAAGGAACTGTCCGAAGAGGTGATGCTCGGTGCCGTGATGTTCGGCCACCAGCAGATGCAGGCAGTGATCACCGCGATCAACGAACTGGTCGATGAAGCCGGCAAGCCGGAATGGGAATGGTCGGCTGCCGCCAGAAACGAGGCCGTCCACGCCAAGCTCGACCAACTCGTCGAAGGCGAGCTGAAGGAAGCCTACGGGATCACCAGCAAGGGCCTGCGCAGCCAGCGTCTCAAGGAGATCACGGCCTACGCCGTCGAGGCCATGACCGCCGACGACAACGCCCCCGACGCCAGCGCCGTCCGCCGGATGGTTTCCGACGCCGAGGCACGCATCGTGCGTGGCCGCATCCTGGCCGGCGAGCCGCGCATCGACGGTCGCGACACGCGCACCGTCCGGCCGATCGCCATCCGCTCCGGCGTGCTGCCGCGCGCGCACGGCTCGTCCTTGTTCACACGTGGCGAAACGCAGGCCATCGTCGTCGCCACGCTCGGTACCGGTCGTGACGAACAGATCATCGACGCACTGGCCGGCGAGTATCGCGAGCGCTTCATGATGCACTACAACTTCCCGCCCTACGCCACTGGCGAATGCGGGCGCGTCGGAACGCCAAAGCGGCGTGAGATCGGCCACGGCCGCCTGGCCAAGCGGGCAATACTCGCCGTGCTGCCGTCGCCGGAAGACTTCTCCTACACCATCCGTGTCGTCTCGGAGATCACCGAGTCGAACGGATCGAGCTCGATGGCGTCGGTCTGCGGCGCCTCGCTGGCGCTGATGGACGCCGGCGTACCGCTCAAGGCCCACGTCGCCGGCATTGCCATGGGCCTGATCAAGGAAGGGAATCGGGTCGCCGTCCTGACCGACATCCTCGGCGACGAGGATCACCTCGGCGACATGGACTTCAAGGTTGCCGGTACCGATAGCGGCGTCACCGCGCTGCAGATGGACATCAAGATCCAGGGCATCACCCAGGAGATCATGAAGATTGCGCTGGCCCAGGCCAGCGAAGCCCGCCTGCACATTCTCAAGCAGATGCAGGATTCGATGTCGGCGCACCGCGAAGAAGTGTCGACCTACGCGCCGCGCCTGTACACGATGAAGATCAATCCGGAGAAAATCCGCGACGTGATCGGCAAGGGCGGCGCGGTCATTCGTGCCATCACCGAGGAAACCGGGACGACCATCGACATCAAGGACGACGGCACGATCACCATCGCCTCGGTAAGCGGCGACGCTGCCGACGCCGCCAAGGCACGCATCGAGTCGATCACCGCTGACGTCGAAGTCGGCAAGGTCTATGACGGCACGGTTCTCAAGCTGCTCGACTTTGGCGCCATCGTCAGCATCCTGCCCGGTCGCGACGGCCTGCTGCATATTTCGCAGATCGCCAACGAACGCGTCAATGCCGTTGCCGACTATCTGAAGGATGGCCAGAAGGTCCGCGTCAAGGTCCTCGAAGCCGACGAGAAGGGACGCGTCCGCCTGTCGATGAAGGCGCTCACCGTCGAGGAGGGCGGCGTGCCGCCAGCGGCTTGATCGGCATCGCCTGACGGCGGCCAGCGAGCCGCTGTCGACAGCAAAAAAGGACGCCACGGCGTCCTTTTTTTGGCCTCGGCGGGCAAGCATACTGCCGCTCGCCGGACGGCGGCGTCCTGCCTCGCGGTGACGGCGGCTACACGCGCCCGCCAGCTACTTGGCCATCTGCTTCTCGCGCACTTCTTCGAGGGTCTTGCAGTCGATGCACATCGTTGCCGTCGGACGCGCTTCAAGACGCTTGATGCCAATCTCGACTCCGCAAGCGGCGCAATAGCCATAGTCGCCACTGTTGAGCAGCTCCACGGTTTCTTCGATTTTCTTGATCAGCTTGCGCTCGCGGTCGCGGTTGCGCAGTTCGATGGCGATGTCTGTTTCCTGGCTGGCGCGGTCATTGGGGTCAGCAAAAACGGTCGCTTCATCCTTCATCGTATGCACCGTACGCTCGATGTCTTCGATGAGCTGTTGCTTCAGCGCCTCGAGGATGCCGCGGAAATGAGCCAGCTGATTGCTGTTCATGTACTCCTCGCCCGCTTGCGGCACGTAAGGGGTGAAATGCTTGTACGTCAACTCATCAGCCATGTTCGAATACCCTGATTGCAAAAGAGACGACTAAATATCAGAAATGGCGCCGCCTGGCAAGCAGACGACCGCTGCCGGCCGGCGCAAGCACCGTTTTCCCGCCCCTGCAGCGCCGCCCTGGCAATGCTCCCGACAGCCATCGTTCACGTCATCACCTGACTCCCTCTCCGCCAGGCGCGTCACTGAGCGACGTCCGCCGCAGGGCCGCGACGGCTCGCCCTGTAGCGCGCGCGCTGGGCCATCGCCATTTCGAACGCGGCCTGCGTGAAGCCGAGAATCTCGGCGAATTCCTCGTCGCTAAGGGTGCGCGCGTCGTCGTTGCTGCGATAGACATTGACGAACTGATGTTCGCGCACGGACTGCAATACCAGCTTGCCGACGCCGAGTTCTTCAAGGCTCTTCCACAGCTCCGGGTTGGCCGTACGCGTCAGGCCCATGACGAAACCGATCGGATCCTGGCGACCAAGGACCGCCGCCAGGCGCAGGATGAGTTCGAACGACACCGCCAGGCGCCCGTTCTCCAGCGCTTCGACCAGCGACGGGTCCTTGAGGTCGATGGCCACGCCGAGTTCGGCAATCGTCAGCCCCGCGCGCTCGCGCATCCTGCGCACGACGGCCCCGGTCTTGGCCCAGGCGGCGGACTCGGCGGCGCTCGGCAGCACCACCCGCAACACTTCCGACGCGGCCTCGATGGCCTGCCCGTCGAGGAGTGCTCGCGAGACCTTGCTCGCCATTTCCAGCGTTCGCCCGGCGACACCGGCCGCCGAACTGACGTCGAGCAGCCTGCCAGCCATGGCACGCACCTGGTCGACCAGACCGGGATCGCTGGCCGCGGCCGCGATCGGCTTCGCCGGGGCCGCGGCTTTCTTCCCTGTCCGTTTGCCAGGCGCTGCCGCCTGGGGCTTTGCTGCTGACGCGGTTGGCCTGTTCATCGACAATCCTCCACATAGTAGCCGGGTCGAATGGTGAGCACTGTGCCAGCCGCCGCTTCGCGTCGACGGTTCGCCGCCGCGACCGGCGAACAACCTTGCACAGCCTGCGGGTCAGCAGCCACTATAGCCGGGAAGGCCTTTCCCCGCCATGGCCGGCGCCTACTGCATCGGGTTCCGGGACGGGGTTGGCGCCGCGCTCTTGCCCTCCTGGCGCGAAAAGCTCGACGATGGCCCGCCCGCGCCACCGCTGATCGCCGGAAAACTCGCCCGGCACTTGATTCCCGCCGGCAGCTTCAAATCCGCATTGGCCAGTTCGAGGCGTACACCGAAAGTCCCGCTGGCGGCGTCGAGAACCCGGTCGATCACCCGCACCGTCGCCGTGTACCGCCCGCCGATCGGCGCCTCCGGAAATACCTCGACCTTCTCGCCGGCCTTGAGCTTGCCGAAAGCGTCGAGCGGCATCAGCACCTCGACGTACAGGGTGCCGATGTCGGCCAGTCTGAGAATCGGCTTGCGCAGGTCGCGATTGTCGGCCAGCTCTCCGGCGCTGAGCAGGCGATCGACGACCACGCCGTCCACCGGGCTCTCGATCGTGCGCAGGCGCAGCTGCTCGGACAGGCGGCGATACTCGAGCTCCGCCAGGCGACGGTCGTCGCGGGCCTCGAGCAGCTCTGTTTCGGCGAGCCGCTTCTCGGTCAGGGCTTCGTCGCGATCGTGCAGCGAGATGAACGACTGGCCCGCCAACTTCTCGCGCCGCTTGTATTTCGTCGTCGCGAACTCGACGCGGCTTTCGCCGGTGCGGATTTTTCCCTGCATCGTCGAACGATAGCGCGCGGCTTCGGTCGCCGCGTGTTCGACGCCCGAATCGAGGCTTACGAGGACCTGGCCTTTCTTGACCAGATCACCACGATCCACCCAGATTTTCTCGATCAGACCTTCGCTCGCTGCGCGCACGTCGACGGTCTTGCTCGGTTCGATGATGCAGTCGAACTCGGCGGCCAGCCCGCTGCCCGCCGACAACAACGCCAGCAACACTGCGCTCCCGAATCCGCTCACCCTCATTCGACTTGTCCGATTCGGCATTTTCCTACTCTCCTCTTCCGGCAAACGCCAGGGACCGTTCCACTCGCTTGTCCATCTCGACGGTCTGCCGGCGCACCCGCGAATTCTGTCGCTCTGCCGCTGCCTGCGCGGACTGACGCAGCACGCGCGCCAGCGGCGCCGGTAGCAGCCCGGCCTCTGAGACGCGCCCGCGCAGCCAGCCGAGCAGCGCTGCAGCGTGGGCGAGAAACAATTCGTCGTCGAGCGCGACGATCGCTTCGTACGATCCGGGATCGCCCTGCCGACCGGCACGGCCGAAGAGCTGCCGATCGACGCGCGCCGAATCGTGGTATTCGGAAAGAATGACGTGCAGACCGCCCGCCTGGCGAACCTCCGGGCTGAGCAGAATATCGGTGCCGCGCCCGGCCATGTTGGTGGCCACGGTGATCCGCCCCGGCTGACCGGCGTCGGCGATGATCTGCGCCTCGCGCTGGTCCTGGCGCGCGTTGAGCACCGCATGCGCCAGTCCGGCAGCGCGCAGGTGCACGCTGGCCAGCTCGGAAGCCGCCACCGAACGCGTTCCGATCAGCACTGCCCGTCCCGCACGGCGCATTTCGGTCGCACGCTGCACCACCGCGGCCCAGCGCCTGTCGCCGTCGAGAAATACCCGCTGCCCGAGGTCGCGGCGCGCAAGCGGTCGATTCGGCGGGATGCGCAGAACGTTCATCGCGTACACCGAACGCATTTCCGGCGCCACCTCGGTCGCCGTGCCGCTCATCCCGGCCAGGCACAGGTAGCGACGGAAGAAACGCTGATAGGTGATCCGCGAAATGGTGTCGCGTCGCTTGCTGGTCGCCAGCGCTTCCTTGACCTCGATCATCTGGTGCAGGCCGCGCTCCCACGAACGGTCGGCCATCACCCGACCGGTGTACTCGTCGACGATCTGCACCTTGTCGTCGGCGATGATGTAATGCCGGTCGAGCTGAAAGAGATACAGCGCCGACAGCCCCTGTTCGACGAGTTCCTCGCGCGCCCGCGGGATGCGCCACAGTCCAGGCAGCCCGCAGGCAAAATCGCCCACCGCCGCCCGGCCGGCGTCGGTCAGTTCGATGCTGCGTTCCTGCGCCCGGAGCAGGTAATGGCCCTTGCTGTTCAGGCTCGCGGCCAGCGCCAGCGCCTGCTCGTAGAGGGCGCGCCCGTTCGGGTCGTCGACGTCGCTGGAGATGATCAGCGGCGTTCGCGCCTCGTCGATCAGGACGCTGTCGGCCTCGTCGACGATCGCGAAGTACAAGCCGCGCAGCAGGACGCCGGCGCTCCCCTGGGCCGGACTTCGCCGCCCCGCCAGCCAGCCGTCGAGCAGCGCACGCTGACCGCCGCGGACACGCTTGCGGGCAACCCGATCGCGAAGATAGTCGAAGACCAGATCCTTGTTCACGCAGTAGGTGACGTCGGCGGCGTAGGCCGCGACGCGCTGCGCAGGCTCCTGGTCGGGGACGATCAGACCGACGCGGAGGCCGAAAAACTCATAGACCGGCGCGAGATACTGTGCATCGCGAGCCGCCAGGTAGGGGTTGACCGTAATCACATGCACCGGCGCACCGGCAAGGGCCACCGTCACCGCCGGTAGAACGGCGGTCAGCGTCTTGCCCTCACCGGTCTGCATTTCGGCCAGCGCGCCGCGCAGCATGGCGTAGCCGCCCATCAGCTGCACCGGGTAATGGCGCGGGCCGAGCTGGCGCGAACATACCTCGCGTACCAGCGCGAAACACTCGGCAACCAGCGCCTCGGCTGGCCCCTGGACGGCCAGGGCCGCGCGTACGGCCAGCGCCCGGCTGCGCAGTCGCTCGTCGTCGGCGGCCAGAAAGGCCTCTTCCAGCGCCTGTACGCGCGCGGCAAAACGGCGCAGCCTGTGCAGGCGCAGCGGCGAGCCCGCCTGCGCCCAGCGCCCCAGCAGACGCCCAAGGAAGCGGTCGAGACGATCGTCCTTGGGGTCGCGACGCTCCGGGTACAGTCCTGGAGCGAACTCATGCACCTGCCAGCACTCGAGCAAGGCCCTAGCAGCCTGTCGGACTTGATTCCGGCCAAGTCCGCGAATTTCACTATGCGGAACAAAAAAGCCGGATTTCCTTGATTTTCTGGCTTTTCCGAGGGTTTCCCCCTCCTTTTCCCTACTGTGGACGC